>Ga0307516_10000163_pt1 | contig 83824 bp, 90 predicted proteins | sample 19_EM_MG_FD_203310 | JGI IMG/M metagenome (GOLD analysis project Ga0307516, IMG submission 203310) | Populus trichocarpa ectomycorrhiza microbial communities from riparian zone in the Pacific Northwest, United States - 19_EM | ecosystem: Host-associated > Plants > Roots > Unclassified | place... | reverse complement strand
CCCCGAAGACGGCGATGTCGCAGTGCCGTCGTTTCCAGCCTCGACGACTACCTATGTACCAAAAAAAAAAAATTCTTCATCCAGCACCGGCTTGCGACTGGTGGCAAAACAATGATCACTACAGGGGTCGAACCTGTGACCTTGGCGTTGCATCGTGTAATAGATATTAGCACCACGCTCTAACCAACTGAGCTAAGCGACCGTTTGTTGTCTGGCGCTACGTGTCCATATTGTTGTTGCCCACTCATCTAACTCCGTTGTCTGCAAGGGTGAGTTTCGAGTGCTGGCTCATGAGCGGTACAGATAGACGGCCATCTCGAGTTGTATGCGAATGGCCGGCTGCAAATTATCGGAAAAGGGCGCCAGCGGGCGGCTCCGCGGACCGCATGGCTGCGGCGCTTATGAACGGCTCGTGTCTGGTCTCAGACCACGCCAACACACACAGCGAATTCCCAGCCGCTACTGTAGAGAGCATAGACCAGGTCAGAAAGAATAGCCAAGTAATCACTCGTTGCTCGTCGAAAAGGTGGCAGGACCCTATCACGTAGAGAGAAGAAATGAACCTAAGCTAGCCAATCATCGCCCTCCCCACCCAAATACCAACAAATTAGGAAACCTACGCCTCCTATCCTCCGCCAAGTACTGCAAAACGAGACACTGAAAACCGCCGCCACCCGCGGAAAAGAAAATAGCATTGAATCTCAGCGTCGACCAAGAGCTAAGGTGCCGGGCGGGTCACTCGTGCTTTGCGCGCAAGTATTTCGGAGCCGGCGCTAGTCGATCCGGATGCGGCTGGTTCCACTGGGATGCGTCTTCGAAGCGATAGCATGTCTTGAAGGAGATGCGGAGGGCGGGCGTAGCCTCGTTCTTGAACCTGTCCAGTTCGATTGAGTCTATCTCCTTGTAGTCGCTCTTCAGAGGGATACGAAGGAGTCGGCACTCATCTGGTCCCATGCAACTACAAAGTGTCAGCAAACGCTCCGGCCGAGAGGACGGGGATAACTTACGGGTCTCTACTGTGATCGATCCTTACGCGCTGAAAAGCCTCCAGCTTCTTGAGGTCGCGACGAGCTTCGGATGCGGCCGCGATCGATCGGAAGTTCAGTCGCGCCTTGAGCATCCGACCGCAGGATCGCACACAGGCGTCGATCGGGATGGTCTGTGGCTTTTCCTCGAGGATCTCCCAAATGCCGTCCAGGGGACTGTCCTTTGATGCGGCATCCCCCCCAGCGTGCTCCACGTAGCCCGCGACGTAATACTCTTTGGGACAGGGCCCAACAGTGAGAGTTCTGGTAACGTTCTCATCTAGGGCATTCGCAGTGGCTTCCGTCTCTAGACGGATCGGCAGCCCGACAGTCGACTGGTCTTCGGATGACGATACAGCCAGCTGTTGGTATCTCGCGATGCGCTTTGCTGTTTCCATACAAGCGAACCTGATGGCGACAAAACGGCCTTTGTTGTTGGTGCCGGTCTCAATACTGTGGATCCGGCCAGTATTGTCCAGGCAGTGCATGATGTCAACAAGGGAGACTGTTCTGGGGACAGACTCCAGGAAGATCGTACCCTGGCGCACCGTTGGTATGGGAAATCTTGATGGTCTCGGATGATCATCGGCTCCACGGTCGGTAGTGCGGCGACTACGCTCGTCTTGAATGACGAGCGGTGGACGATCGTGGTTTGTGCGCCAGAACTGACGCGTGCCCTTGGACCCGCTACCGCCGCCGTTGCGGTGTTTTATTTCGAAGGGCCGATCAGAAGAATATCGACCGGAAAGGCCCCCAAAAGTCTCCATCTCTGTAAGGCGGTCATTGTAGACGATTGCCTTCTCCCTAGGATTTAGTGCAGAATCCTTGAAGCTCACAGGGACCATTGCCCGTAGGAAGAACGCCTCGGGAGGTTCAGCGACCTGGACCGGTCTGCATGCGTCCCTGTCCCATTGTAGCCCATGACCTTCTGGGAGAGGATACACGGCAGTGCGTATCTTCACCCCCAACTCTGGAATGAATTGAATTTCCTCCTGGGATCGAACGGACGCAGGCCGCATCTGCTGCGTGTCTGCCACCTGTCCTCTCCGCTCACCAGAACCACCAAAATCCCCTCCGGTACTGGACTGATTTGACTCAACCGGGAAAGTAGGCTCTGTGGACTCAGAGTTTTCGGCGGGTGCGAAATCTGTCGGTCCGCGCTGAATATGGAGAAAACGTTGGCTGGTTGTTTGGGGGTGCCGCGTGGCCGACCGCCGTATCCGTCTTTGCAAGGCTGGCCCCTGTCTCGTCGTGGCTTGGGAGGGTTGAAACTGGTCAGAACGTCGCATAGCGATGCCGAGACCCGAAGCCGCCCGGATTGCCTTTACCGTCTGCGGGGGTTCGGCGGGTGGCGGTGCCTTGACCCATCCTTCGTCTTCGTCTTCGTCCTCCACTAGCGCATCATCTCCTTGGATATCGTTGTCCATCCGACGGCGTGGAGTCGGAGATGTTCTCTGACCCTCCGGGATGGCGGCATGCGGGGGGCGATATGGAGCTGGGGGGGTCACAACAGCCTTGATGATCTTGTTCGGGTCGGTTATATTCCGATGTATCCTAGGCGGAGGCGGTGCGTGCCGCTTGGGTTTGCTCGGTTTGCGTGGCTCGGGGAGCCAGCTTTTGCTGTAAACCTCTCCCGCATCGCTTTCGGAGGCTGCATTATCTGAGTGCTCCATAGGTCGGGGGCGGGTAGGGTATTTCGACATGATCAAGGGCACAGTTTCCTTGTTCATGTGCAGCTGCTCGTCGAATTGCAAGTAGTGCTGTGTCATCTCCTCTTTTACGGTCTCGGTAGCTGCAATGTCTATATGTTTGAGGAACTCCTCAAGCTGCTTGACTCGCGTTGTGATTACCAGAGGCCTCTCGTCCTGCTGCCCGTCCCACTTCTGCGTTAGTTTTTCGGACAAGATATGGAGGCCCGGGGATTCTTACCACGTCTCCGATTTCTGCTGCTCTGGCTGGGGAAGCAACACGAGCACGATCGCCCGTCTTGCGCTGCTGCAAGTCAACCGTACGAGAGGTGTCGAAGCCGCAATTACGGACGTCAAGGCTCGCGCATGAATGCGAACTAGCGGTATCGAAAGAGCCAGCAACCGAAGCGAGTGGGTGGTCGATTCGCATGGGCGGCGCAGCCATTGAATTGTGGTGTGGTAACTACCAGGTTGGAGAGGAGGTGTGAGCAAAGAAGTGCGGTTGCTTGCTAGTGATAGGGACAGTACTCACATTAGGCGGCATCGTGTTGTTTTTCGATTAGCACTCCTCGGATGAGGGAAGCGGGAGGGAAGGAGAGGTGGCAGTGCGGATGAGATGTGGGGAAGGGTGTTGGGGTAGGTTGAGGTGAGGTGGAGCAGTAGCGGAGGAAGGCGCTGTATGGTGAGCACGGGGAGGAGAAAGGACCCTACACAGCATGTGAGCAGGGTCGAGACGTGCACAGGAGCAACTCCGGCTTGCGGGGGGGGGTTATGGACGTATGCATCTCTGGAGTATGCGGACATCATTACGCACACTCGTGGTACTCCGTTGCCACCGGGTCATTCGCCGTGCGGGCACGTGTGCACGGGAGTGCACAAACACAAAAGAGGCGTGACCTGCAGCTCCCGAAGCCGAAAAAAAAAACAGCGAGCTGTGGCCGAGCGGGCAGCTCTGACCGAGAAGGAAGAGCGTCCGCTCGCTCGAGGGCCCCAATGTGCGCTCAAACGCTACAGATATACATGGCAGCGGGAAAATCGCAATCGTGGAGTCCACTGGTCTGCGCCATAGTTAGTATACTCGAACTCGTGCACGCCGTGGATGTCCGTCGGTTCGATTCATCGGCTTTAAAGCTCTTCAAAGCAAGCCGCAGTCATTTGCCATCCTCGGTGCTGCTTTGCGTTCCTTCTCACGTGGATGTTGGATTTCTCGGACAATGGTTGAACACATGCATATGCGTGGATACTCTTGGCTAAACGCAATGTGGTGGTCACGTGACGTATAGGATCTCTCCGATCGGGCCGTGCTCGTCCAGCCGGTTGTACGTGTATGAACCCGATGCACCGCTATGCCCCAGCGGAGCATGAATTGGAAACGGACTGTACATATCCCCGCCATGATCTAGATAGGTCGCATGCGAGTAATGAATAAATAAAAATAAAAAAAAGCGGAGCATGAATTGAGCGCGCTAGAGTGTGGGGGCAGGGAGGGAATTGCAGCTTGCTCTCTGTTTACTCGCAACGGTGGAAGGTTTTTTTTTTAATCGTACTCGCGTTCAGCCCACGTAGACTACGGCGGCGCACATTTTGGCCGGTTCCCGTCCGCTGTCCGCGCGATGGCGGCAGGCCGCAAGCCCCCCCCTCCGCCCTCGGCCTAGGCCTGTCCCAGTGAGATATATCGCGCACCGCGCCAAGGATATGACAAAGGAGAGTACAACGGAAAGCGAGCCCACCCCCTAGGACCCCTCGTCCACGGATGCTATGAAGGAAGCCGTGGGCAGGAGCAGCGGTAGCTCCCCCCCCCCGACACCCAACTCCTCCGCCCCCGCCCTCCTCTCTCTTCCCGCTCTGCGCTCCCACCCAGACATCTCGCTCCCAGCGTCATCCTCAACTAGGACTAGCTTTCCGACATCGGTGATGGAGAGGAAGTCTACAAAGTACCGCCTGGCTGCACCTCTCGTCGGCAAGGAGCTGTCCCGGATCTCGAACCGGCTCTTTCCCCTTCCTACCTCCTCTCGCACCTTTGCCCACAGGATCTTCTGCTGGACCTTCCACTCAGGGCACGCCTTCAAGAGGTGGTCTCGAGTCTGTGTCTGGCACCGGCACCACCAGCACCGAGCAGCGAGCCGATTCTTCGTCCAGTGTAAGCACTGCCTGGTGAGACAATGCCCTGTCTTCAGTTGGTAAAACCTTGAGGCAAGCTGTTGGAAACGTTTCTCGTCGCTATAGTTCGTATCTGTGCAGTCCCGGACTTGGCTTGCGCCTTAGGGTTTGTTGAGGACACGTCTGCGAATGGTGTGGTGCGAGAGCGGGGAAGCGGGAGGGAGGATCTTTTGTTCTGCTTGTTCTTTTGTTCTTTCTGTTCTACACTTAACAAATATTACAACGAAGTTGAGAGCTGTTCGATCGTCCAGTATCCATTCGTCCCAGTGTCTACTGATCTCGCACAACATCTACGTACTGCATTCCGGGAGCACTCTAAACCTGATTGAACTCCTACCGTCGATCTATACCCTCACCGCTAACCGTTATTCTTTCAACACAAGCCTCTTGGAGCTGCCAGCAACCGTGTCATCTGGCCTCTGCCTGCTCGGCATCCTGTAGATCTTCCTGGAGGCCCGGCCTCCAGCGCATTGTCGGACTTCTGCCCACTTCTCGGAAACCTCTCGCTTCAGGTGTGCGAGGGATCTTGGCAGCGGCATCGCGCGTGCCTCCACCCGGTCTGAGTATCGTAGTCATTCCACCCCACCGGCATCTGCTTCTCCGCTGCGAGCTTAGCCCACTCGTTGGTTTTCCAGTTACCTGGAACTCCTTTATGGGCCGGGCGCCATCCGATCTCGATTGTGATGTCCGGCCTCACGCTCCGCAGCAGTGCGATGTGCTTTCTTGTCTGGAGCACGTACATCTGGCCAGGGCCAGGCTCCTCCGGGGCCATCCGCTTGATTGCCGCCTGGGCATCCGTGAAGATCGTGACCCTTTGCGGGGGCGTTTGTCTTCTCGAGGCTGTTTCCAGCGCCCTGGCGAGAGCGGCGCGCTCTGCGTCGTAGGCCTCCTGGTGTAGCCCATGTGAGTCTTGATCAATGATGACCATCCGGGATTGCCCATTTTTCCATATCACCGAGTACCCGGAAGCTCCATCATCCAGCCGCGACCCGTCCGTGAACACAGTTAGTCCAAGCCGTACCTTCTCTGCCTCTGCCTTGGCTTCGGCCTCCTCTTCCTGCAGCAGTTCCGCGTCGAGTGTCTCTGGTTCCTCTAGCAAAACTGTACTCTCAATCCTGCCTGAGTATGCGAGGGCATTCATGAGTCTCCGTCCGATCGCTGTTGGGGCACCGATAGCTACCTCCCTTGCTTGGTCGCCCTGTAGGAGGCTCAGCAACCGCAGCCCGAGTCGTCGCCGCCGGTTCTCCAGCTGGGCTCCCGCTGGTCTGAGTCCTGACTCCATCGACAAAGCCCCCCAGGTTGGTTGTCCGGAAGCAGCCTGTGGTTGCACGCGCCTGTTGGTTGACCAGGAGCTGCAAAACCCGTTTGCCTGACTGATCGTGCCCCGGATTTGGCCACCCTTCCACCACACCTCCGATATGGACATGGCGGTTGACTGGACGCACGCCGTCATGACCTTCGGCCTGCGGTTGGCTAGCTGGCGAGAGGCCCATCTGTCCTGCGAGCTGGCGGTGCCGTGCTATTGCATTCTTCCCGTTCTTCAGCCGAATGGCGTGATGATTCTTGAGCTGAATCTGTTATCTTCGCTGCCGGCGATAATAAATCCAACGATTTAGACTTGAAAGATGTACGTACTCTACAAGGGGTATTGTGGGTGGGTGGTCGGCACGCAATTCATAATTAAATTAAAAGACCCACGCGCCCATCTCAGTTCAGCTCGACGATGAAGCACTCGCTGTTTCTTCGCCCACCGCTGGCACTCTGCTCCCGCCGTTGTCTGTAGTCATTGTATGCACTGTACTGTTGCTCGATCATGATGGTCCGGCGCTTAGTTAAGCGCCGAAACGGGGATACACGATTAGGTGGCTCTATGCGAAAGTTTTTTGCAACGTCCACGTTCACGCTGCACCGGTGACTAAGTATGAAAAGAAAATCCGTACTCCCAATTTCAGCTGTCCCCACCGGAGAAAGCAAAAGTAGACCCAACGGAGTCGAACCCCAGATTCCCGCCCGAAATCTAATCCTCCGCCAACTGCAAATACATAATGAACATATGTCCGTCAGAGTGAGAGTACGAATGTACTAGACAAAAGGAAAAGAAGGGAAGACATGGAAGAGAAGAACTCGTTGAATGTTTCCCCGAATAAAATGCATAGCTGGGATGGGGGAAAAAGGGAGGGAAAAAAAAGGAAGAAAAAAGACAATGAGACAAAAGAAGCGAAGTAAACAAAGGGGGGAAAGGGGAAAAAAAAGATGGAGGAAAAAAGATTAGCAGGAAAAAAAGAAAAAAGGGAAAATTAAAAAGGAAAAGAAAGAAGAAAGATAGGAAAACTAAAAAGGAAAAAAAAAAGAAGAAAGAAAGAAGAAAACTACAAGCAAGAGAGCTACAAAAGGAATCCAGAAAGGAAGGCAGGTCAGGAAGTGTGAATCGAGATTGGGGTTGATGGGTGGCATCGTAGGAGAAACATCAGCCATGATTGTCGATCGAAAGATGGACAACAACCTGCACCCAACCCTGTTCGGTCGCCGAGATTATGGTGCATCTTCCGAACGATCCGCATCCCACTTGTCCCAGTCAAAGAATTGCATTCCATAATTGGGGTCGTATATATTGTCTGGCCGATCGTGCAATACACCGGCGTCATATGGGAACGCACTAGCGCCAGTGTCGGTGGTGCGGCCAGCTAACTGGTAGCGCAGAGGGGGTCCTTGAGCCACATGCTGCTGCGGCTGAGCGAAGGCGGGCTGGTGGATGGGAGCTCCGGCAGTGAAATTTGTAGGCGGCTCATAGTATCCGACTGGTTCGGAGCTTCGACCAGCTACGCGCCGTTCGTGTTCGTGCATTTTCCCCATCACGTTTACCCATTCGGGAGCGCTCAGGGCAGGCGCATAAGCCTTGTAAAAAGGCACATGGCTGGCTTGCTGTACTGGCTGGATTCCAACCTGTGGCTTGGGATATGGAAGTTCCGGAGGACCCATTGCATGACTCCCTGGCATCTCTGATGGTTTGGTAGGAGCAGTGCCACCCACACCGCTCGGCGGATTAGGTACCAAATCAGAATGGTCGCCAGCCATTCCAACCTGACGGAACAAAGTTTCATCAAAGTCTTCCAAAGCCGGGTCCGTGTAGGCTAATCCAATGTAATCTCCGTCGCCAGGAAGGGTGGGGATAGAAGCACGAGCTGCGAATTATTTGTCAGATTTTACGTATTCGCTCATAGAAGTGGGAAATTCAAACAAGCAGTGCCCAACTTACGGAAGCGAATCTGGTCGAAGAAAAGCGAATCGGGATGAGTCCAGCTGGACAGAATAGTGTCGTCAGAACTCATCGGACTGTCGTCTTCCGCTGTCGCCTGTGCTAGCGGTTGCGGCTCGGAGGTAACTACAGAAGCACCGGCGGTGTCGGTACTGAAGGCCTGGTCCTGCTGTCTCCGTTAGCGTTCATTGAAGATGCTGAGCAAAATCTTAGATACCTCTTGACTCTGTTCGTTCATGCCACGCGTCCCCGCGGCGCCATCGTTTTGCTGCGCACGAGTGACAGTCTTCAGAGCGGACGGTATTTGCTCCGACAAACCGAAAGCTCCACGGCCCTCTCCACGAGCGCTCTGTAGTGGCTGTTTCGCTGTGGGGGTTGTTGCTCCTTTGCGAGGAATGGCCATATCGGGTGCGTTGACAGCGAACTCGGGGCCAGCATTCCGGCGGTGGCCTAACAGTGCTTGACGGGAAGCTTGGGCAGCTTCCAGAGCCAACTGCTGTGCTTCGGGTGCCGCCAAGCCCTCGGTGGTTGGTGTAGCAAGTCCGATATCCTGGGTTCCTTTCGCCGGTGAAGCGTTCTCGGGAGTGAGCTGGCGGTCAGCCACGGTACCACGACGTCCGCGCTGAGGCCGCTTTACGGTAGCCGTTGAAACCTTCTTCTCATGCTTCGCGGGAGGGGTCGTATTCGTCACATTATCTTTCCATGCAGCTTTACGACCGCGGGTAGCCTGCTTCCAAGTTAAACATCTGCATACGGATCTTTCTAGGAACAGATGTACCTTTTTGTGTGCATTGGGCTTGAAGTTTTGGACTTCGGCTTGCTGAGGTGGGCCACCTTCAGAGCTGGCAATCTCGGTATCGATAGTATATGACCCGGACTCTACGTGCTGGTCACTCAGGTGGGCGGCACCCTTTCGAAACTACACCTCATGAGAGCATTCATTAGCATCACGTCAGAGCAAACAGTGGTGGAGGGCGAACCTCATCGGTGGCTTCCGGCAGAAGACTGCGTGCCCGAAGTCCCTGAATTGGCCGCTCAGCCCGCTGTAGGGGCGCTTCTGCGGCTTGCTGCGGTCCTGTCTGGTTGCCAGTGGAGCTCCTAGTAGCACGGCGGCTCGTAAGAGCACCATGCACTTGCTTTCGTTTCAATGAAGAAGAACGCCCCGCCATTGTTGTGTCGAATAAGGGAGCTACTGTATTGAAGAGATTGTTGTTGTCTCGGAGTAGTTGTGGCGGGGGTGGAGGGGGGTACAACTGGGAATATGCAGGCAGAGTAGCTACTGAAGGTGCCGAGAAATCCGGGGGCAGAGAGAATGTTGAAGACGGAACGGACTGTGAATACGGAAAGGATACTTGGCAATCCGGGGTAGGAGGGGGAAGAACGATAGGGCTGGAAGGCGGTTTCACTGCAGGAGCCGGAGGGACTGACTGTCGTTGAAGCGGCGAGGGAGTGGAAGGAGATGAATGCAGAGGGTGCCGTAGCTGGTGCTCCAGTCAACAAACGAAGATTCAGGGAACAAAAGACTACAAACCGATGACGGCAGAGCTGCCGAGAACGCTATAGAATTGACTGCAGCAGGTAGACTCAATTGCGAGGAGCTACGAGTCTCGGAACGAATTCCACCACTCGAGGAAGGAGTCCCCGCAGCAGATAGAAGCCGAGTCTGCCCTTGCCGACGACGGGGGGTGGGAAGCCTCAGTTCAGCTTGGGTGATCCTTCTTATGGGCCATCCTTGTTCCGTGAAGCCCTGTATGCTGCCATCACCGCTGCCACGGGTGTCTACAGATTGTATCGTAACGGATAGGCTGGAGGGCGTTGCCTTCCTAGTTGGGTGATGGCTCGAAGCGGGTTGTGCCGGGAATCGTGGTGGATCCATGGTGCCGGGCCGCTTGCTGTGGTTCTTTGGAATTATCTTCGATGGTGGGAGGGCGTGTGTGCTGGGTAGGGTGTGGTGGGTTGAATACAGACGAGAGGGTAGGGCTAGGGTGTGTAACGTGAGAAAGATGTACAGGTTGGGCCAGAAGTTCGTCGAGTGAGAGAGAGTGTGAAGTCATAACCAAGATGTGTATTTGTGTAAAGGCTTATGTACCTGAAATGTACTTACTTGTCCGAGTACTCTTTGAAGGCAAGCGAGTGGGTGTGCGGAGAGATGGATGTAGAGTATTCTTGTGTGAGAAGCCATACAACTCATAGCTACCCAGTCGTTACACTCTTGGACAGGAGCCCTGCTCTACTCACGCAAGCCAACCCTACTTAGGTATCAATAACACGCTGCTTGCTACTTGTCATATGTAGTCTTCAGTGCCTGTATTCCTTCGCTGCCTTGACACTTGCATTTCGACGTCCTTTCCCGCTAGCAGTATCCATTCTCGGAGGTCTGAAGCCCTCATATCCGAGCGTTTGTCTGTCAGCGGGTCCAGCTGCGACGGTGGACCGGCGGGATAGCGAGGGGCTATTACCGATGCTACCAGTTGGGTCGAGTAACTCGCCCGCAACACCCATCCCTGGAGTGAGAGCCCGACGGTGAATATTTTAGTGGGACCAACAAACATTCAAAGGCCACATCAGAAGCCGGCACATACGAAGCAAAGATCGAGTGTTCGCCTCCCACCGCTCCCCATCAGACATATTCCCGCCACCTCGTCAACCCCACTTCTACCTTCCATCATCAACACCATAGTCATCGGAACAACCCCCTGTCCTCACGACCCCACACAGACAATCAGTCCTACGTAACGCCTAATGCCTACTCGCGGAGGCACCGAATATAACTGTACGCCGGGCCGTACTTTGAGGAGCCATTTGACCAAGGTGGCGATGGGGCTGGAGAAGCACGAACGTGCCACTGAGGGGCACCGTCAGATGCAGGAGCTCGAAGAGAGTATGGCCTACCAGGAAGCGCTGAGTGAGGGGCGCCACGCCGCTGATGCGGAAGAGCTTGCTCGCGCGGAGGTAAAGTTGTGGAATATGCGCAACAGAGTTGGACTGAAAGGGGAGCGACTCAAAGGACAGCTTTCGGTAAGGCGCCTCGTGAGCTTCGTTCAGGAGAAGGCTAGAGGACCCGCACACACCGAGAAGTTGGGTGTTGATACCAGGTAAGATTGTCGTTCGCATGCAGACGGGCTGAGCTCACATCGCAACACCAGCAGTATCAGCGAAGCAACCAATATCACTGATTCGGCCCCGCAACCGGAAACCACGGGCAAGCACGGCGGAGTCGGCAGAAAGCGCAAGAGGAGGGTTAGCCGTCACAAGAACGACTCGAGCGACGAGTACGAGGGACCGCCGCCGCCTGGTGTTTCTCGTCAGGGTGCTTGGGCGAGGGCTCTCGGTCCGCGCACTAAAGGGGGTGGTCGCCGTGTTAGCAACACCGCCGAATAGCATTACCAAAGGCGAGAAGGACACTGGATGAGGGCAACGGTGGCCGGATGGTTTCGAGGTAGTAGGTCATATTCATCTTCCATGTCCACTGGCAGGCGAACAATACCGAGATAGAATCAGTTAGTGCATGGGGCTTGGTACATAGGAACGGGCAGGGGCGATGGAAGGCATTACATTTCTAGTTCTGTGATATTTCGTTTGGTTCTCCTGAGCTCGGAACCCTTTGTACTTACCATTTACCATCTGCCATTTTTTTTGTTTAATCGTACTCGCGTTCAGCCTATCTAGGCTATGGTGGCGTACATTTTGACCGGCTCCTGTCCGCTGTCTGCGAGGCAGCGTGTTGCAAGCTCCTATATGCTGTCCGCCCGGGCCTGTCCCGAGGAGGTGTGGTGCGCACCAAATAACCCGGAAAGGAAAAGAGTCCAAACAAACGAAAGCAACAAACCCATCTACCATTTGTGCCCGATGGCGCCGTGGCCGGCAGCACCAAGAGACTTGCCTCGAGGTACTACCAGCTGAAGACAGGACACGCCCGCACTGGACACTACCTGCACTGGGCCAAAGTTCGGCCCAATGCCCAGTGCTGGTGGTGCAAGTGCCCCTCGCAAACGAGAGACCGCCTGTTCAAGGTGTGTCCGGAATGGAAAATGCAGCAGAAGGTTCTGTGGGCGGAGGTGCTGAAGGAGACCAAGAGGTGGAAAAGCAGGTGGACGGTCCGGGACCTCCTGGCCGATAGGAGATGCGGGCAGGCAGTGCTGGACTTCCTCTCCTCCACGGACGTGGGAAGGCTGGTGCCGCCGCTGGAAGAAAAAGGCGACGCCGGAAGTGAGGTGTCTGAGTGGGAGCTCCGGGAGCATCAGGAGCGGCAAGAGGAGCGGGAGGAAAAGGCGGAGGCGCTGGGTGCCGAGGACGAGATGGGCGCCGGAGAGGGACTCCCACTGTTCCTCCCCACACCCTATTTCATGGCATCGGCAGGCGAGGACTAGGGGGACGGGTCGCACATTTCCTTCGTTCTTTCCTTCGTTAATTTCCTAGGGCGCGTCTTCTCTCTCTTGGGACAGGCCTGGGCGGAGGGCAAAAAGGGGAGCTTGCAACGAGCCGCCACTGCGCGGACTGCGGACAGGAAAAACTGGGCAAAATGTACGCCGCCATGATCTATATAGGTCGAATGCGAGTACGATTAAACAAAAAAAAAAATCTACCATTTGTACCGCAAGAAAGTGTGAGATTGCAACTGGGCCTACTGACAGACGTTCCATTTCTTACTAGCTAAAACAACAAGAACTTTCTACCGTAGCTAACCTGACCACTTCGTTTTTCCCCACCACAGCACACTTGGTACGTGTTCTGCTTCCTGACCCACTTTACCCCTTGAAATGAACAACTGCCTGGTGTAACACGATCACTTATTGGGACCACCATCCATAGGGTCTTCGCCGGTACCTGATTTGCGCTTCTCACGCTGGTGTTCGTGTTCTTTGGAGATTTTCTGGCTGCGGATAGCGTGCCATTCGATACCCGCCTGTACAGCAAGGACGCAACCTAAAGTGTCGCTGAGTTGCGAAAGGGCTTTGCGGAGATCGTAGTCTCGGATTGCGGTGTTCTGGTCTGCCGGCTGCAGCTGACAGGAGATGCTGCGGATCTCATCGAGGAGATATTGACGTCGGGAAATGAGCTCCTCCAGCTGCGGCTGCTGGGGAGGTTCGGGTGCGTCGGTCATTTTGGGGAGATTGGTACGGATGGGTGATGGGCGGTGGGGTGAGCAGGAGGGGAGGTGGCTTTATAGATGCTGGAGAACGCGAACGTGGAAGCAGCTTGGGCAATAGTTGTGCAAGTTGGGCTGTTGGCAGATCTGCTGGAATGAACCACTTCACAGCCGGTACATACGGTGCCAAAAAATGGGGTGAAATTGATTCCTTGTCTACGCCGAAGTACAATCCAATTTTGTGAAGCGCTAAATTTGAACAGAAAGCCTGTTTGATGTTGGATTCATACACATTAAGTGCATAATGGAATTATTATTCAACTCGAATGCCATTTCTTCCTATCATGGAATTCAAATGAAGTCCGTGTTGATGAGGTGTTCAACAGGAATTTTTCGGGAAAGGTAGCCATGAGAATCCCTAACCAACACCTGATCAACTTGAAATTCATGATGAGATTATCTTTGTGTCATACAGTAATTTAGAAGAAGGTGGATTTCTAGCAAGAAGGATTTCATGTAATTTGGGATCGCCACCGGATTACCACATCATAAATAGAAGTGGATTCCACGATTTTCACTATCAATAATGTGTTGACTACGCGTCGTGTGCAACGCATATTACCAACCAGTTGGTATTAAGTGTTCTCACCTGTTTGATACCTTGTTGATCTTTGATACCTTGTTGATCTGCTTGGAACCTATTCCTTGTGGCACATTTGCCGCGTCGCTGCTTGGAGGCTCGCCTATCACAACCAGACTCGGGAGCACCTCCTCAAGGTGTGTCCGGAGTGGAAGGCCCAGCAGAAGATCCTGTGGGCGGAGGTGCGGAAGGAGACTAGGAGGGGGAAGGACAGGTGGAAGATCCGAGTCCTGGCGGATGGGAGGTGCAGCCGGGTAGTGCTAGACTTCCTTGCCACCACGGACGTGGGGAGGCGGATGCCGGCTGAGGGGGAGGACGCAGTGAGCGAGGTCTCGGAGGCGGAGCTGCGGGAGTGGGTGGGGGTTGTAGAGGAGGCAGAAGAGGACTAAAAGTTTAAGAAGATTAGGGTTGTGGGAAAGGTGGAACCCGAAAGTCATGTGATTTTACCTCACGCATGAATTCCCATCACTAGTGTGGTGAGGTCAATTGAGGCGGTCGAACCGTACAATCTTCACTTCGTATCCTGCGACGAAGGAGCATCGGGTTGGTGGTGGAACGATCATGCCACGTCTTTCCTGTGATAAAGGAAATGTTTCACAAGTTTCCTGACTCGCTGCTTTGTTTCCTTCGTTTCCTTGCGTTCTGTCTACCACTTCATTGCCCGAATACCATATCTTAATCTGCTCGGTGTTTGATGCTGCAGCTGTTTGGGTTCAATGCTGTGTCTCTACCTCTGTTCTTCAAATTCTTATTCAAGTTGATGCAAAGGGCGATCAACTGCAGAGTTAGAACAAATCCGTATTCCTTGGCTGTTTGTTAGGTGTTGGCTAAAGGTTCACGCCAATAGGTGTTGACGCAGAAAACATGCCGTACTGACACGGAGTTAGGCCAAATACGACATTAACACCGTGTCAATTTTTCCCCATTTTTTTGCTATAGCAGCTACTTATATATGACATAATCTTTTCCTCTAGAAAATTTCAAGTTATGCTGCATGGTTCCAGTACAGATACTACAGCTCTGCTGTTACTGTCTCGTCGCCCCGCTTCGACCGGCCCCCGCCGCCCCCCGTAACTATATCAACTCTGGACTACTACTCCATCAAGTATAGTTTGATTCCGTGTTCTAATGAACCCAGAATATATTAATTGCAAGTTTCTTGTGAAAATCGGATCAGGCTGAATCCAGTGTTTGGCTTCGGAAGGTATTGCAGGGGTGTTTTGGGGGTGTTTGAAAAACTAGGATTCATAATGAATCCAAGTTATTGGACTCCAGTATCAACACTAGCTTTGTTTAAAGTAGGATTGACTTGGTTTTTTTCTCCTGATCAAGTCAGATATTTTATTACAATAGAACCACCACGGTGCTATGTTCGGTCCAGTAGTGGTGCAGTGGCAGTTTCGCCCCATTTTTTGGTACTGTAATGAACACCACAGAAATGGTAGCTGCGATACTTTGTGAATGCACGACACAAACACCACACCGACACACAAGCGTTATCACCCAAACCGTGAGTTGATTCGTACACTTCAAACGCTTTTTTCTTCTGCCTTGTAACCTCCAGCGGATTCATCTTTTTCTCCACCTCCGGGCGTTGGCGGTGGAACCGTTGGCGGCGCTCGATCTCACCGTACTCTGCGCCGCGGTCACTTTCCGCTCCCTTCCGGGACCGGCTCTTCACTTCTGGCTGCTCCGTATTGAACCTCGGGTGTTACTGGAAGCCGTCGGAATGCTGTAATCTTCCGGGTCCCGCCGCGCGTCGTCAAGTCACCGCTTGTGATCGCGTCTGTTTTTCTCACAAAATATTACACCGAAGTCCATATGTAAGCTCGCAGACAAGTGATACTTGCCGAACGTACAAGCACATGGCGGTAAAAATGCTCTCTGTCCCGCTCGTCGTGTTGGTTTTACGCCGAGTGGCTCGTAAATTCGGCCATTGTCACGAGCGCTGACTCGAAGTATTCCCTGCGAGGGCAAGCGCGTACTATCGCCTACCCTACGGCTCCCGGGAAGAGGTGGGGATCCTTGACTGCGGTTTCTGCGCGACTGGGGCGTGGTAGTCCCTTAGGTAGTGAGCGTGTGGATTCAGCGTAACCGTGAGTTTCCGGACGGCCTCTGCCGAGCGGGCGTAGCCTGGAGCGGTGCGTTCTCGGCGGTACCAATATGGGACTGACAGGTGTGGTTGGCATTGCTAGCTCGGCTGACGGCGCCCAATTCGGTCGTCTCCGGTACTGTGGCTCCAGTGTGGCGAGGGGAGAGCGCAGCGCTTTGCGCGTGCGATATATCGCCTGGTCGGAGAGTCTGTGGACGGAGGTGTGCGCCATGACCAGTGGACTCAGCGGAGAGAGTGTGATTGCTAGCGTTGGCGGGAACGCGAGTGTGTAGCGTTGGGTATCACGGCTGGCAGGGTGCGGCTCCACGGGAAAAGCGTCTTGTACTTTTTCTAGAGATGGAAGCTGGGGGTATGTGACGGAGGGGTTGTGGTTGGTTTTGGGGCGCGTTTGTTTGGACTCGTGGGGGGCGAGAAGATACATGTTGACATCAAATGGTGTGGGATTTTTTTCCAATTCTCGGTCTTTTCTCTTTACAATCTTGTTACGCTTGGGACATGGCTGCAAGAGCTATGGATCTCATGCTGTTCAAGTGTTACAATTACTCAGCTTTTTTTTTGCACATTTTCTAGTTTGGTGAGTCCTTCACAAATCGTCACTCGGTTAACATCAGCCCTCGAGCCCCACCGATTCCCCACCGGTTGAGTGAGGGCTTTAGCTTGTTTATGCTACGAAACGAAGAACTTCGTTTTTTCCCCCTCGCTTTTGACCCGTTTGTAACAACCATCACTCCTCACTCCTTCCTCTCCTCTCCACCACTTACTTCACTATCAAAGATCGACTTTTCCCCTCTCTTCCTCGCCTTCATATCCTTTTTACCTTCCAATCTCTTCTCTTCCCGGTAGATTTCGTCCATCAAATTACTATCCATCTTTCCCTGTGTCCACCCTCGAAAATTCTACGAGTTCGATCAGCAACTACTACAAAAATGTACGGCAACCAGTATGCTGATCTTCCGGAAAAGAGGAAAGAGTCGCCATTCCTCCCAGCGATGAAGCCCAGCAACTTCACTGTATCGGAGTACGCACGTAACCAACCGGGCCACTGCTTCATGCCTGGCAGCGAGGAACGCATGCGCAACAAGCTCGACACCAACCTCGTGGATGCGGGTGCCTACAGGCCCAGAAATCTCCCGGACGGATTCGAGCTTCCGAAGCCGGGCGAGCCGAAGAAGTACCTCCCTAACCCTATGGACTACACGGTACCGCCGGGAACCAAATTCGACTGTCGGGGTATGCCCGTCCTGAGATCCGCTGCCGAGGTTGCGTTCCGCGATCGCCTCCGTGGTTTCACCGACGTCCCTTCAGACGGCTCTCCTCCGACATTCTTCGGCGGCGATGCCACTGCCGTCCCATCGCCGATGTCTCTGACACCCGACTACGATCGTCCCCATGCTATCCGCCGCGCCCCATTGGCGATGCTCGAGCACCCGTGTGTTCCGCTCGAACACAAGCCCCAGACCGTCGTGTATACTACCGCCATCGACGAGGACCCGACCAAGCATGGAAAGCGGTATTGGGCTAAGCAACAACTCAAGAAGATGGTCGGAAAGTCTTCCAAGCCTTCCAAGTACGGACCGACCAATCCTCCTGCCAACCTCGCCGACCACATCTGTCCCACAAACTCCCCGTACTGCCACATCGTCGAGGGAAGCGAAGTCTACTGGACTCCCGAGGCCAGACGCGAGTTCGAGATGCGTACCGGCCGCACCGTGTAAGTTTCTTCCAATTCCCCTGGCGGTGGTTCGCTCGAACCACGTGGCTGACAGTATGGCCTATCCAGCCTCGATATCCCGAGTGCATTGAGGAGGTCACGTGCTCGCACGCATGATCTCATCGTTGACGCAAAGGATAAGGGCCGGAAGGCCAAATATGCAGTTACCAAACGATGGTGGTCGACGGTGGGTACCGTCAGACGGTCGATGCAGAAGAAGAAGATCAAGGCGAAGCAGCAGTACAAGGAAACGCCGCCAAAGGTGCTCATCCAGAGGCTACCGGTGGGCATCCGCGTGGGCGCGAAGGCGTGGAAGACGGAGTGGAAGAACGGTGCAAAGGAGCGGGAGTATCTCAGCCACGCTCGCACCGCAAAGCACCTGCTTCGTCGTCTGCGCTTCCTGGAAAGTCCGGCGAGATTCGCGTGGGAAGTCTTCCGGGAGAGGATGATGCGCCCGAAGATCCAGAAGCATGGGGACAACAAATTCACCAGGTGCAATCAGAAAATGCCAAAGAAATGGAGAAGACGCGGCCGAAAGGCTACTATGGAAAGGCTGTGGCTGGACTGATTCCCTGGTAATAGTCCTCCACAACAAACAGCATACACCAACACCCATGGGATCGGAGGGCCGTTGGGAAAAAAAATTCACTTCTGGTTTGATCTTTTGGTTGTGATTTGGCCCATTGTGTGTTTTCTGGCAGTTTGGGGGGAGCAACAGAACGGGGTGTTTTTTTTACTAAGGTACATTGGAAGCATCTGGCATTGGGGGATCTTGGGTATTACTTTGGTGATGATCTTCCTGTATCTAAGCGGTGCATTGAGAGCTTTGTTCCTTTTCCTGGTTTTCGTCTTTTCTCTTGGATAACCTGTGGGTATGTAATCGAGGTTCGCAAGACATTGCGTATATCTCATTCTGCTGGCTAGAAGCTTGGGTGGCGTGCGCAGAGTCTCAGGAATTTTTCTCAGGAATGATCCCCTTATGGTTGAAGCCGGGCAAGTGACCTTATGGGCATGACAGCGGCTGAGTGTGGCGGCGCTGGGCATGTGTGCCACATCCAAGCGTTCCGATACCAGATACCCCAAGCCTCCCGCCATAGGAGCCCATGATGTAATCATCAGCATCTCTCATCCTCACCGTAGGTGAAGCCCCTCTTGTCGCTGCTTTTTGTGCCTGTATTCCAGCTGTTTCCAGCACATACGCAACGTCGAACATTCCCTCATGTGATCCTTCGCAACCCCTCGAGCCCGATCTAGAACTGATGTCTTTCTAGTAGGTTCTCTATCTTTACCACAGCTCCGGAAAAAGGAAACTTTGGTTTCGGTTTGAGCTAAAGCGATTCCTTGAACGGATGAAGCTCAGCGTCGGAAAGTCACGGCAGCGGTTGCTGATCATGCGTTCCAACCGCATCTTTCGCCGAAGATGCGTCGCCTCGCCGTCCGAAAACTCGACGATGCGCGCGATTACCACCGCGCTCGATGACGCGTTGGCCGCCAACAATACGAAGACGGGAGGAGGAATGCGAATGCCATTGTGCTACCCATTGATCTCGGGAAACCCCTATCAGGACCGATTTGCCGATTGATCCGAATAGACAAGGACAGTTTCCGCACATGCACCCGGGCCATTTCAGTCTCCTGAGGGTGGGGCGTCGCGAACTTAAAGCCCTTTGTCTTCTATGGGCAAACAATGAAATGAACCACCCACGTGCGGCAAGTCGCATCGTTTGTTCTCCCCTCACGGCACAGAATCACACCGTCAGGAAGGTATAAGTCTTTTCCCGTTCTCGTCTGGGTACGCTGCATATACTGGTTCGGAGGATCTAGAAAATACGCAGCAAACATCGCGACGGGAAAAATAAGGAAGAATGGCGCCAAAGGGGAGGCCCACCGGGGGAGGCGGGAAAGGCAGGTCGCTACCCAGGTCGGAGCCATCAAAGAAGGCGGAGGTGACGCCAAAGACGGAAGAACGTCCGACAGCGGGCGCGAGAGGAACGAAGAAGGCCCCCGCACAGAAGCAGGTCAAGGCTAAGAGAAATAAAAAGACGACTGCGGAAGATGACGAGGAGTCCGAGAGTGATGAAGGGAAAGACAGTGCGAAGGGAAGGGAAAAGAACCGGACAAAAAAGAAGGGTGCGGCTCAAGATGCGAAAGAGGCTGCGGGCAAATCAAGAAGCAAGGGGAAGAAGAAAGGGGCCGACAAAGAAAAGACGAGGAAGAGACATGGCCCTTCCCATACTGGCGCAACGCGGGACCACAATCCGTGTTGGAACGATCCGAACACACCTGCACGCACCCAACCGCCCAAACCGCCATCCATTCGAGAAATGAGGGAGATCAATGACCGGATTGCATTGTATATGAAGGATCCGATGCCCCATCGACTGATGACTTACCTGCATTTCAGCCCCAATGCTGCAGAACGGTTCCGAATTTGTGGAGGACCTCTACTTGAACGTTTGGTTAATGACTTGTACGACGAAGAGGTCCAAAGATTGCCGCACACCAGTCGAGAAGTAGATATCGAGGGGCACCCGTCCGCAGACCGACGGAGGTACGAAGAAAGCCGAAGCACATGGCACGCTTTACGGGACCGCTACTACCACGCCACTGGATGGCCGGCACGGAGGAGTTACGGGTGGCGCGTGATGCCAGCCAGGTTGCATTTGATGCTAGAAAACGGGTCTCGGGGTACGACGGAGGCGCAAAGACTCTCTAAGGATCGGCTGAAACTAGCCGGTGCCGACAGTGATGCTGTGCGCCAGCTATTCCAGGACATATTCCTGGAGATTGGGCTGCGTAGGACTCGGAGTTCTTTGATCGATGTCAGTCAGGCCGCCAAATTCCCAGACACATCCCGCAGCCTCAATCCTAATAGAGTCTGGGGATATGGGCGCCAGCCAGCGAGAAAAGGGACGCCGCGGAGAAGAAAGAAATTTCTTTTCGTCGGTAGGAAACGGGGGAAGAAGAAGGATGCACCAGAGGAATCTGACACAGAGAAGGAATCCGGAACAGATGATGGAAATGGAAACACCGAAAAGCAATCCATAAAAAAAAAACCAAGGAAATCTACGAAAAAACAGGGTTCGGGTAAGAAAAAAGAGGAGGAGGAGAAGGAGACACCTCCGACGAGGAGGAGGAGGGAGAGGCCAACCAGAACTGGCACCCAGGGGACCATTACTTTTATACAACCGGGGATCAGGCGGAAGTAGCGACCTCGCCGAATAAGTCCGTCGGCTTCCTCTTCACCTTAGCCTTTTCGGGGAACGTCGGAATAAGGACGCGGGACTGGCACCCTCTTCGGTACGGGCGTTCTCCGCGACAATGGGTACCTGGAGACTACCTCAATCAAGTCTCAAAACACGGGATAGGTGATTAGGGACTATAACAGCACTTCTCTCTTCCATAGTTTATTTTTCTTCCTTTCCCTCATGTATATTCGCTTTTTTCGACGAAGAGGAGTATTGAATGCCGCTCATGTATCTTTTGGGCTAGTGAGTTTGTCAGCGAGGTAGGGAACCGATTGGAGGAAATGCGCGGAGAGCCTGTTGAAGTTGTTTAATTGCAATGAAGCACTTCTGAGAGAGTTTCTATGAAAGGCCGGAAGTGGGAGGGGGGGGGATTGTTCCAGCGGATGGAAAAGCGGTTGCCGAGAGTGAGACGTCAGGTCGTGGAAAGGCACACCTCCGCCACAGCCATTCCGCTATGTACTACCTAAGTGCCTTCAATCAGACATAAAACTGGTAGTCTGCCTTGTGCGCGTTCTACCGCAGACTAGCAAATCTTCGTTCTAGAGAATCCCCTTGCAACGCCATCGTGGTGTCGTATAAATCCTGGTCCTGCGCGAGCTGCATCCGCCTCTAGGTGAGTATCTAGGACTTATGGACAATAGGAATTCTCGGTTAATATGGCGGAATATTTACCACTCGCCGGTCCGCCTGTGCCGATGCCACGATAGCCGTGATCAAATCTCTTGCTGAAAGTTGAAACTGGTGGTATTTTTGATTTTTACTTTTTTTTCTCCTTCCAAGTACTGACGACTGCAGTGTTCGGCGCGGTAAAGTGAATGGCTGTGAAAAACTCCATGGAAACAGACGTTGTCATCGACCGAAAATAGGGATCCTTTTGCCCCCGCGTTTCAACTGACAAGATGCCATCTCCACCTTCTGGTAGGACTGATCATGATTTTGGAATACATATCTACACGCACACAGTTAGCAGTACTATTAGAGAGGATTCTTCGCTCTCGACAACTGTCCTCTAGGAATTGTCGTAGTCACAAAAAGAGCGGAGCTGTGAGACGACCTCCGAGCTTTGAAAAATAAGCGGGCGCGAGAAGCCATAAAACTCGCTCCGCGACGGAGCCGCGACAAAGAAAGGAAGGGAGGCATGAGAGTGCATAGTATTTGCATATCTGCTTCGATTTACCGCGACGCCTGAGTAACGTCTGAGTGACGCCTTCGGACTGAGACGCCATGGGATGTAAGACTCTTATAAAGAAGGTTTTTATCATACAGTGTTTGTGTTCAGCTTATCTCTCGCTCGCCGCCAACTACGATATCTTAACTATCAAACTACACTTTCCCTCATCCGGCTACGCCAAGGCTACTTGTATACGTGCTCCAGCTTACTAAGCTTACTTACAATATACTCCCTCCTTGTACGGGCCTCTTGACCAACATGTCACGCCCCGAATTAGCGACACTCAAAATGCGAAACCTTTTTCTTTCTTTTCTTGTTTTTATCATTGATCGAATGCAACCTACGTATCTAAAAAAAAAATTGTTTCTTCATTACACGCATGCGACCTATTTAGATCGGCAAAGAGGTCCAGAATCTCGAATCGCTCCTTGCCCACTCCTGTCTCTTTCCTCACTGCCGCCCACAGAATCTTCTGCTGGCGATTCCACTGCGGGCAGTTCTTGAAAAGGTGTTCTCGCGTCTGGCTTTTGCTCTGGCACCACCCGCTTGGCGGTGGGCTGGCTCTTCGTCCACGGTCTCACTGGGCAGTACCTCTAGTGGACGCAGAACCAACCTACCGCGCAGCGCTGGTGGTGCCGGTCCCAAAAGCAGACGTGGGACTACCCTTTTAAGGTGGCCCAGAATTGAAGGCCCAACAGAAGACCCTATGGGCAGAGGTACGGAAGAAAAGCGTGAGGGGGAAGGATCGGTTCACCATCCGGGACCTCCTTGCCGATGGGAGATATAGCCAGGCGTACTAGACTTCCTCGCCGCAGATAGCAGACGGGAAAACTGGACTAAAAAAGTGCGCCGCCATAGTCTAATAAGGCTGTATGCAAGTATGAATAACCAAAAAAAACTAGCGAGGTGAGTGATGTTCCGTGATCCAATCGTAATCCACAGCCAGCAATGCAAAACCAATTAAGTTTCCAATAGCGCTCGCAGATATAACACCGTAGAAACCCACTTTCTCTTGTCTGATTCACGATTGAAGCGTCGGTTGTGGAGGCATTTACAGAGCCGTGATGGTGGTGAAGGAAATGGTGGGTGGCTCAGTATCGGCTCATCGGCGGTACCTCACCAAACCCTGACTTCGAATAGTGACACCATCAAATACCATCTGCACAGAGAGGTCTAGATGATTAACACTTCTTATTGATTTAACAATAGAATTTTTCTTGGCCTTCCGTTGGAAACCGCTGGAGAAGCTCCCGCAGTACCACCAAAACAGCGATTCGACCCAGGAGCACCCGTAAAATCACCTACTGGGTGCGTATCCAAGACCTGCTTGTTCTGACGGTTATATTTCCTCATAATATATCGCCATGGGAAGCACTGGGAAAGATCGTATTGAGAAGGGCATCAAAAAAATTGACCGAAGGGTGGCCGGAAGGGGCTGGTGTTCTGTCATCGATATTAAGCGACTCAAGCCATTCTATTTATTGACTCGAGTCATTCTATCTATTGATTCGAGTCGTTTTATTTGTTGCCTCGAGTTATTTTGTTTACCGACCCGAGTCAGTAAAAGGGCAGTGAACCCCGAGTGAGAAACAGTGATTGGTCACATGATCATTTCTTACTCCACCACCATATCATATGTAAAGCCCAAATTCACTCCAGATCCAATCCAAGGTTTGCCAATCAGTCTCCCCTATTTTTCAACTGATACAAGAAGGTTTGGCTGTAAGTTGATCAGTACATTCGCAACCAAGGAAAAGACGATACATTATTATCCCTTTCAATCACCCACGACCATCGTTAACCAAATCTCGCTGAACTAGCTTCACTAACACACCTAAGGTTGCTTCTCCTGTGAATTTTGCTCTGTATACATACCAACATGTGGTTTTGTTTATTCATAATCGCATGCGACCTCTATAGATCATGGCGGCGTATTTTTTGCCCAGGTTTCCTGTCCGCAGTCCGCACGAGGCGACTCGTTGCAGGTTCCCCTTTGCCCTCCGCCCAGGCCTGTCCCAGTGAAGGTGAAAACGAACCAAGGAAATCACAAAGGAGAAGGCAAAGGAAAAGCGCACCCGTCCCCCTACCCCTCCTCCGCCGACGCCATGAACGGTGGGGTCGGTAGGAACAGTGGCGGTTCCCCGGCTCGCCTGCGCCCCCCAGCGCCTCCACCTCCGCCTCCCTATCCTCTTCCCGCTCCCTCCTCTCCCTCCTCTCCCACTCCGATGCCTCACTCCCCGCGTCGTCTTCTACCACAGCCGGCACTATCTTCCCAACGATGTGGTGGTGGAGTGAGAAATGATTATGTCAGTCTCAAATCACTGATCCTCACTCATATCGCACTGACTCGCTGATGCTTAGTCAGTCCTCGTGACTCCCACTGCTATGGTCAGGGGCGTCATATCGTCATAAGACAACTATGTATCACATCTACACGTCCTCCCATTTGACAGGTGGCTGATAAGGGAAATGGCTCTGGTCTGTCAATGTAATGGCTCGAGTCGATTAATAAAATATAAATTGCATGACTACTTTCATTACAATGACTGGAGATAATAATTATAAATGCTTGAGAAATAAAATGACTCGAGTGAACTAATAGTGACCAGTGATTAATAAAATGACTCGAGTCAGTATATTGAATGACCGGGGTCAATTAACTCGTCGGCGCTTTGCCATACAACTCTCTCCTCGGTTCGCTCATGCTCTCAGTTCGTTATCGCCTTGCCTGACAGTTTGTCCGACAGATCGCTTGTCTGCTCCCACTGGATCGCCCGTCCTACGGCTCGCCAATTAGTTCACTCGTTCGGAACGATGGCTGCTCGCCCAACGCCTCGCCCGATGAATCCTTTATCTGCTCGCCCACTGGGTCCCTCGCTCGTTCGTCCCACACGTGGGCAGCTTGCCCGTCAAACAGTTTGTCGGCTCACTCGTTCGTTCCTCTCGTTAGTGACTTGCCCGACGGCTCACCCGACGGATTGCTTGACTGGTCGCCCGCCGGGCCGCAGGCCGCGCCGCCCACCAGACCCCACGTCCGCCCCACCTACCGGCGGCCCGCCCGACGGCTTCCCCGACGAATAGTTAGTGTGCCCTCCCGCTGGATGGCCCGACGGATTCGTTCCGCTCGTCGTTGGCCTGCGCGACTGCTTGCCCGACGAATAGATCGTCATACAAACTTCGATCGAGGGGAGGCCGAAATCGCTGGTACTGCGGGAAGTTCCCCATGAGTTCCCAATGGATTGCCGTAGGTCCATGAAGCCTTCTCCGCCCACTTTTTCTCAGAAATCTCCCGCTTGAGGTTTGCGAGGGATCGCGGGGGCGGCATCGGGCGCAACTCTGTTCGGTCTGAGTAATTCAGCCATTCCACCCCGCGGGTGTCTGGCTCCTCCGCCGCAATTTTCGCCCACTCATCGGCCTTCTCATTGCCTTCAATCCCTCCGTGGGCCGGGCACGATCTGATCTCGATGATAATTCCCGGCCTGGCCCTTCGCAGCGCTGCGATGTGTTTCCTTGCCTGGAGCGCGTGCATTTGGCCAGGGCCAGGCTCCTCCGAGGCCATCCGTCTGATGGCTGCCTGTGCACCGGCGAAAATTGTGACTCCTTCCGGAGTCTTGTTTCTCCTCGAGGCGGACTCCAGTGCGCGGGCGAGGGCGGCACACTCAGCATCGAGGGCCTCTTGGTTGTAACCCATATGGGTTTTGATGCCCTTCCAGGTTTGACCATTCCTCAATACCACTGTATATCCTGTGGCTCCGTCATCCAGTCGGGGCCCGTCGGTGAACACCACGAGTCCCGGTCTCTCCTTTTCTGCCTCCGCTTTGGCTTCCGCCTCCTCTTCCTGCAGGAGTATTGCGCCCAGGGTCTTGGGTTCCTCGAGCAAGACCATACTCTCAACCCTTCCAGCGTAGGAGAGGGCATTGGTGAGTCTGCGCCCAATGGCCGATGGGACGCCAACAACTTCCCTGGCTTGACCTCCCTTCGGTAGGCTTAGGAGCCGCAGACCGAATCTCCACTGCCGGTTGTCCAGCTGCGCAGTTGCCGTCCAGAGCCCCGGTTCCATTGACAGCACCCCCAGGTTGGGGGTCCGGATGCAGCCTGTCATTGCCCGCGCCTCCTGATGATATTTGAGGGTGCTACTGTTCGGGTTCTATCATCTCCGGGCGGCGTTGAAAAACTTAACCGGTTTTGAATCGCTGGCTGTGGATTGCGATCGGGAACACGAGCCAACACACCCCACCGGTTGTTTTGCGTTTTGGAGTTTTCGGGTTTCGGGGTTTGGATTTAGGCGACATGTTGGTTGCCATATGTCTCCGTATCCGTATTCTTGTCTACTGAACTAACTGCGTGGAATTCTCGACTAGTAAAGTCGTTAACTCACAGGAGTTGGGATCTGTCTCTATACTTCTAAGTCCGGGGCGGCAGTCATTAACTACCAAAGTCCAAATTTTGAATTTGGCAATCCGCATTTCGCTCCCGTCCCTGTTGGACTTTGCACACCACGCTAATATTAGGCGCCTTCCCATGTATGACATAGTGTGGCAACGCCACTACCTTAGTAATCTAGAGTTCGCTATATCTATACATCTTGATATGCAACCTACGGTGAGAAACTCTGGCAATTGATAGTGAACAACCGAAAGCGGTCCTTGTTAATAGTCTTATTCTCTCTTCTTGCTGCTGTATTGCTGAGAATGTACCGTCTTGACACCTGGTCGCTATCACAGTCGCGTCGCACTGTGGCCACGGCCGCTAGCCCCCCCTTGGTCGCCACCTCGGTCGCCACACCTAAGTCTCCAGCCACCTCAATGGTCGCTACCCTAGTTGCCACCCTGGTTGCCACTCCAGTTACCACCCCAGTTGCCACCCCATTGCCAACCCAGCTGCCAACCTGTTGCCACCCCAGTCGCCAAGATAACTAAAAGCGAGGCGCTTGGTCGCCCATTATGCACCAGTGAATCGCCCCATGCATAACGGGAAAGAAAAAGAAAATCCAGAGATGGTGGTCATAGCTGAAAAGCGGTTCGCTGGCTGCTACATACCTGCCCAACATCTCCAAATCCTCGACGATACCTACCATCTCCTTCTTTTCACTTTTAACCATTATCTCAATTTTTCAACCATGTTGCATTCATCATGTCCCTCCCCAGGGGTAGATCACCCTCTTCTTCCAGAAACGATGACTCACTGTCCATATTGCGGTCTCAGATTGCGGATACAGCCCGTACCGGTTCCGATACAACAATCTGCATCCTCCTCTAGAGCTGCAATTCCCTCCAATATCATGGCGAAGGGAAAGGAAAAAGTACCAACCCATGATGCCGATTCAGATATCGAAATATTGGAAGTGGAACCCAGCGTAACCTGTCGTACTCGGAAGCCCTTCTTGAGTAAAGCATTTCAAGCAACCGAGCAGAGGTAGAGAAGGCCCGTCGTGAAGGGTTTACAACAAAAGAGGAGAAAAAAAAGCCTAAGGGAAATTTTGAAGTTGGAGTAAAAAAGGCAATCCCAGTCTCGGATAACAGACCATTCGATATCTATATCGGCCCCACTGAAGGATTAGCATCTGAGTATGAATTTCTGGATATGTATCGGGATGCCAACCTTTAGCTTTTATTTTTTCTATTTCCCCCTTCCCTTTGTCAAGACCATCTATTTATTAACCAAACCATCATGAATGTAGGTTGCGTTTCAGTACACTTTCGTGACGTTGCAAGCCCTCTCGGGAATATGAAAGACTTCATCTTCTCGCAAATCCTCAGCGAATCGGTTGATTGGATCAAATATCTCGCCAAAACCCCCGGACGGGAAAGCGGACTTACGGCTTACCTGGCTATAGGTATTAGCAAGCAAAGGTACATAACGTTACAACATTCATTTCTGAAAGATGTTACTCCCGCTCAGCTCCTCAACCACTATCGTACGAAAAAGCCATTTCTATGTATCGTGACATTCGATCGTGTGGAGATTCCATCCGAAGAAGCTCGCATTTCGGAGGACGAAAACCCATTGGCAATTCCCGAACCAAAGGCTGAAGTCCGAAGAAAGCGGTCAAGATCAATGATGCAAGCGGCCGTGGCCATAGTGCGACGCGACTGTGATAGCAACCAGGTGTCAAGACGGTACATTCTCAGCAATACAGCAGCAAGAAGAGAGAATAAGACTATTAATACAGGAGATTCCCAGCCGTATAAACGCAGAGTAAGAAGGACCGCTTTCGGTTGTTCACTATCAATTGCCAGAGTTTCGCCACCGTAGGTTGCATATCAAGATGTATAGATATAGCGTACTCTAGATTACTAAGGTAGTGGCGTTGCCACACTATGTCATATATGGGAAGGCGCCTAATATTAGCGTGGTGTGCAAAGTCCAACAGGAACGGGAGCGAAATGCGGATTGCCAAATTCAAAATTTGGACTTTGGTAGTTAATGACTGCCGCCCGATGGGCTATCCGCTCTGAACTTGTCGGAACCCCTGAGAAAACATTAAAACCGCAGTTGCTACCTAACCTTACAACACCTGGGCATGCTTCGCTGAGTTTTCTCGCTTCTCACATAAATCACTTCTCTACCTCAATCCTAGCTTAGGCTAGGCTCGCCGCGTCCTTTCTACAAAAAGACGTCACCGTAGCAAATGGCATCATGCGACCGTTTCATTATTAAGAGATTGCCCAATGCCCAGGGCAACAACAATTCATCACCCTTTCTCAAATTGGCCTATCCACTCTGCCACCGTCGCGCCAATACTGCTCCCATCTCTGCTCATTCCTCTTCCTCTGATGCTCTCGCTCAAAGTAGCGATTGAGGTTGTGCAGCACCAGCAAGAATCCAAAGCCGACGATCCACATCAAAACGTTCACAAGGCGATCGATGTACTGGACGCTGATCCAAACTGAACCGATAAAAATGAAGGCCAAGATGGCCGGGGAAAGGAGGATGGTTACGCCAAGGTACTTTGTGCTGGACATCAGAAGTGCATAGGTGATGGGAGAATAGAGGCGACGTACAACCATTAAGCCCAGGGCAGGGTAGAGAAGGCTTGTGGCTAGAACGAGGAAGTCTCCTTCAGTGGTCATCCCGAGAAATTCCATGGTGCGGGCAGTGTATAGCGTGATGGTGGCGCAAACAGTGCGGACGCCGATGAACACCAGAGACAGCTCGAGGAACCGCAGAAGGGATGGCTCTTGCTGGAATCGGACTACCGCAAAACATCCTGCGGCTATCTGAGTAACGATGCTGACGCTCAGCTGATCGCTCTGTGTAGGTTTCGTGAGCGCGTTAGTAAGCGGTGTTTGGCTTGGATGGGGGGCGTACATCGGCCAACACAACCTGTATTTGCTCATCTCTCTCGGCAGGCTCTTCCATATCAGTAGCCCAGGACTTCTGACCCACCGGTGATGATATCTGCGCATGGGGGATCAACCCCGGGCAGCTGATAATTCGCGATGGCGGCTTTGGAGACTGCTGCGGCTCTGTAAGTACCGGGATAGCTCCCTTAAGAGCGGTTAGGTTGCTCTGAGCAGCTGAACCACTAACGAAACGTCCATGCAGTGTTCCAGTGCGAATCTCCTGTCCAGTACGCCTCACGATATCCTCGGCGCCTTTAGCATACTCTCCAACCTTGGCGATCGCGGGAGAGACGAGCTTGTTTAAACCAATCACCACCTTCGTGCGGATGAGGCCAGGAGTTTGGAGATCGATGAGCGAAAATGAATCCTGCGCCTTCCGGGGAATCTCCGCAAGAAGTGGCGAGGGCCGGTCATGGTTTTCCAACAAGTCCCGAGTCTCACCGCCGATACCTTTATCCGCTTCGGAGGGTGCGGCTTGTTCGAGGTAGGCCGAGCGCGTCGATATTGTGTTTGTAGGGAATCCAGCGAGAGGAGAGGATAGAGGGGAGGATGTCGTATCCACTGGCTGAGAACCGAAAGTAGGAGAAAGCTCGGTGCGGTAGCCATTCGCCGTGTTGGAGGGTCTCCCACTGGGACTGCCGTCGATACGGTTGATGTATTCAAGACGCTCATCACGTTCACCCGTCTTGAGGGAGCCGTGTTCATCCGGGCCAATGCTTGAACCCATTCCGCCGAGTGGATTTGGGTTGCTCCGGGAATTCTCATTCCCTACGGGGGGAAAACTGCAGGTGGAACCTCCGGTACGAAATGTTGCTTCACCAAATGAATTGGATCCTTTCGTTCCTGGTGAGTGCGGCCGTCCTGAGCCCACAATCTTCACGCTCTCGGGGGATGGGACACGAATCCACTCCGGTTCCGGTCGAAGAACTCTCCCCAGCTTCTTGAGAGGCCGCAACCTTGGCTCTGGGAACAGAGTCGGCGTCTCCGTTGGAGAGCGAGGATCGCCTTGCTGGTTGCTGTCCGGAGTAAACATGGTGACAATGGGGCTACCTGTAAGGAAGGATGGGAAACTGCCGCCGCGAGCAGCGGGTGGGGATGGAGGGGGGGCTGTAATTGTCATGTTTCCGTTAAGGAAGTGGTAGTAATAGTGCGCACCGATTCCCACATGATCACGTGACTGCGAAGCTGTGTGCTTACTAAACACAATGTAGTACCATGTTTGTTGATCAGACGCGCCCTGACCATTTTGGACCCCTTTGGTTCTGGAAGCTTGCACGCGCCCAGAACGCAACGGGGTCCGAAATTCGGTGCGATTGCTACACTATCTCGTGTAAATTATTAGTTTCAACTTGTGACTCCGAGCAGTCTGTGAAGTGATAATATGTAAATCTCAGCCTCGCTTTGTTTCCTAACGTCCAAAATACTTCGGAAACCTGATCACTCACGTAAGTACATAAGTATGTAATATTCCGTTTTGTAATTCATTAATCGCACGCCCTACTATCTAGATTCTGGCGGCGTATACTCCTTTTTTGTTTTGTCATTTATCGCGATGGCGAGCAAGGCTGGAAAGCTCCCAACCGCACGCGACCTACGGAGATCATATGACGTACGTACGCGATGTATCACTCACGTAATAGATGGATAGAATAATAGGAAACGGGCAGTGTACATTTCTCCATGGTCTCCATAGGACGCTCGTGTGTAATGATACAATAGAGAGAATTTTACTGCTCTTTTTCCAGCCAAGTGACTAATCATGAAGTCGGTAGACCGAATGATCTCTGTAATCAGTAAAGCGCTAATGCGATTCCGCGCCTCAGCCTCCAGACAATCCACATTCTCTTCACAACCATGCGCTTCACTCCTCGTCTTTGTGCATAATCCCCTCAATCACTCTTCATCACCCACTACAGTCATAATAGACGAAACTACCCAAACCTCCACCACCACGACTAGCAAGATGGGAAGTCGCAGCAAGAGTTTCAGGCAGAAGGCCCTCACCCTAGCACTCAACGCAATTGGCGATACAACAGCCAAACAGCCGATAGGAGCTACTCCGTCGGATGTGACTCCCGAGGAAAGAATGGCAATTATCAAGCAAATCGACGCGCAGGTATTTGAAATTTCCCACCCCCGAAAAGCTGCATTTGTCACAAAAATTCAAACTAAGTGCACCGCAGGTTGCTGAAGCGCGGAAGGCCTCGCTCGACTCCAACAGAACTCTGCTGAAGGCGGCGCCACCGGCGGGGGCTCACGACTCCAACTGCAATCATCAAGGTCAAGTGATTGCGACCACTCGGATGATCTCACGGTTCCCAGGACTTCCTCCCACCTTTCCCAAAGACCTGAAGGCGTTCGAAAACCAAATCGAAGCCCGCAAGAGTCAGATAGCCGAGGATTGTACCCGATCCGAGAACCAAGTGATGGAAGAGAAAGTAGACCGGGACCAGGATACAACATCCGCGAGTTCCTCCTGTGTTATGGTGCACCGCCAAAGGTCCACCAGAGCCTCCAATGCACAGACGTTCTACCTCTCCCTGAGTTTCTCCGAGTTGGCTAGCAATAAGGTGTTCGAGGATGAAAATGAAGGGCTTTCCGGAGACCTACTGAGAACAGACTGGCCGGAAAACCGGATCACGGAGGGTACCAGGTGTATTGGATCGCGGATAACCTGGAAGGACGGCCGCGGCGGCGGCTTAATCTTTTACGACGAGGAAGTAGCAAAGAATGGAGATGGAAAGGGATTTCCTGATCCAAGGATCCTCGCCATCATCCCTGACTACCACGATGCGTACCAGAGGGCGTTCGAGAATGCGAAATATCACCGTCTCTACTCCGAACTCATGTCACTCAAACACACCCCGGAGACTATAGGGGTGGGGATGACCCTGTGCCTGGACTCACACCTCCATAGTGCCAACGAGCATCGCATTAAGTTGGAAGTTGAGATGGTCAAGAAGAAACTCCTGGCGATAGAAAGTACATGGGAGATGAAAACTCCGTTTTACGCTCCCGGGAGCAACAACTTTCGTCACCACGGATGCAAACCGGAATGGCTGCACGCTATCAACGGCGCGATGAACCTCTTCGGATCGCTCCCGGAGAGTGAGAAGAAGGTATGGTGCACAAGAGTTGCAACCGGTGAGGATCGTAGTAGCTTCTACGTGCACAACTTCTGTCATCTAGGACCTCTGATGGATGCACTACGAGGCTACCATGACCCCGCGGCAAACTATCGTGGCCCAGGCTTCATCCCGGCCCCCTGGTATGAGCAAAACTACCATCTCGTTGGAGGCTATCTGCAGGAGAGGCGGATTTTTCCGAACCACATTGGGTTCGAAGATATTTACCTGGGAGAAATCAATCCTCGACAGATGCACGAATGGCCAGCTAGGAACGTTAAAACCCATGACTTCTACGAAGACCCATCTGTTGTCGTTCCCCCTGAAGTGTTTGTGATGGATACGCAGCGTGCGCATCAAGCGCTGCAGTTCCAACATGAGCTCAGACTGCTCAACAAGCAGATGTTTGAGGTCGGAAATTTGAAGCCCGAAGCTGAAACCTCCTCTAAAAGGAGACCCGCGCAGCGCAATGAAGGTTGCGTCTATCTGGACGACGATTTAACCCGCCGTGATAATGATTTCCACGAAATCTGCAGTCCCCGCTTCGGGAACAAGGGAGTGTTCACGCGTAAGGGAAACCTCGCTCGTAAGGAGGAAGAGAAAAACCGCAAGAGGAAGGGCAGGAAGGAGCCAAGAACGCTGTATTAGAGGGCGTTTGAGATCGATGGTCGCCTATCTATCATGGGACCTTTGGAAACGGGTTGGGTTCTGGATCACTATGTAGAAAGGTTACAATAGTTCTAGCACCTGTTGGGTAAACTTAAATGACCTTTCTTAAAACATACTGCTTGTTCTGCGGTGGGAAAAGTGAATATGGGATGACTGCGGTTTACTGAGATATATATTAGATCGGCCCAAAAAGTCACATACCATCGGAAATGTTTACAATTTACCCAATTTAACTGCCTCCATCCTACCTCCGTAAATGGTCCTCTTCCATAGGATCCATTGTGTTCCACTGACCAAGTGCTTAGTCCTCTTGGGTATATATAACTTCTCCATTGATAACTACGCTAAAAAAAACTGAAAAACCCGAGCAACCACGACATCGTTCAAACCTTCCCCAGATTTCACCCTCCCCAAACAAGCGATTGCCAATAGTATAACAGGTAATGTACAGGTAGCGCGGAAAAGCATGACTGCAGGAGAAAAATTACAGAAAAAGTAATGCTGCGTAAAAATGATCGATGCTTCAAAAATGAGTCGCCGCCACACTAGATGACCTAGCCTCAACTTCAAATCCCGTCAGACAATCCTAAAAGTACGTTGGAAATGCAACCTACATACCGTCGTGGTAGCATCGCGAGATTCCTCCGTCTACCCCTCGTTCAACTCAGAAGCCCGACAGACCGGACCTTCCACTCCCCCTACCTCGCCGATGGTACCGGAAGGAGATTCCAAGGAGCGGACAGCGCCCGGGCGGTGGCGAATCTCCATGAAATGAGGCAGGGCCTCCCGAGCCTTGAAGAAGATCTCCCATCTAAGAAGCATGACCGTCACAATCAATTTGAGGACGAATATCAAAATGAAGACTCCAAACATTATTTCCCCCGTGTAGAACCCAATCAGAAAAGCCTTTTTTTTTTCAAATCAGAAGCACTAGGCAGATCGCTGTTGCTACCGGTGGCCGATTGATGGTCCTGGGGTTTATTGACCTCCCCATGAGTGGCAGGGAGGATCACGGGTGAACCCATAGTCGGGGGGCGAGGCCGAAGGGAAAAATAATCGGTCTCCTGTTGTCAGTCGGGACAGTATTTTTGGTGGTAGGAGGCAGGGAATATAGGACGATGGAGATGATTTCCATTAACGTGCGCATTGTATCCCGGAATGCGCGGATAACCGAGGGCTGTGTTCTGGGGCTGTACGGCGGGGTGGGAGGAAGCCGCCGACGCAGCCTCTCACGCTCTACCTCGCTGAGGATGCGGTAAGATCATTGCTTGACATGGTTGATAAGAGGATGTGTCGCAATTCCAGATGAGTAAGAAAACGGAAAACAGAAAATGAACCCGTCGAGAAATGGGAAAGGGTGGAGATGAAGATAGTGATCTGAACGTACGCAAAGGGGTGATAGTTTTGTTCGCTGTGGTGATTGTGGTTGAGCGGTAGTGGTGTTGGTGGTGTTGGTGGGTGGGTGAAGGAGGAGAATGAGGGAGTGGAGAAGATCTCAAGGCCAAGGGACGGGGAGGGTGTGGTAGGAAACTCCCAGATAACTAGGGAATGGCAACCACTTCTGTATTAGCGCGAATGCGGCTCAATAGGTAAAGGCTGATTTCCCATCACGGTGAGCGTTGGCATCCATCTTTCCCGGAATCTTGGACGAGTTCTACCGCTCCCTTCGCAATCTACTTCCCTTCGATCCAAAAACTCTATCCACATCACTCGCCTCCCCCTTCACCCGTCCCTATCCTTTCACACAGCCCTCTTCCATTAGCCTCTATTATTCTAGGACCCGACGCACCATCACCAGCCCAGCTACAGAGTGGAACCACCCAGAGCAGAATCACCCAATTACCTCACCTTAAGAACCAATACTCGAGCCCTTACTATTCAAGCCGGTGTACATTTAAGGTAATTCATCAAGTTTTGTATTGATCTAGCATGGAAGGACTGATATCTAATACACCACTGGCTTCTGCAGGAACTTACCGCAAAATGGGCGCCTGTCTCTCAACCCCCGGTGAGATTTGTGGAGCAAAGCAAATCCAATTCCCATTGGACGAATTCGAGCATGTTCCAATGTCGGAGCGCTGCACCGTATGTTGGCGAGTTCCCCCTGAGGGCGATCAGACTGTCTGCAAACACTGTCGTGTGCGGGAGGTTATCGCACGGGCACAGTCAGCCACAGAAGGAACGGAAGAAGGCAGCGGCACCAAGATCAAACCGTCGAATGCTGGTTCTTTGGCGGGAAAGCCACACCGTTCCGTAAGTGGAATCCCTGAACACGAGCGACCTGGTGGGCTGATATCCTTCAGCCAAGGCCCGTTGACGATCGTGCGAAAATCGACCGCGTCAAAGCCAGCCGGACGGCTGTTGCTGCTGGTCTTCAAGGAGCCGGAGTGTCCCCTCTTGTCAATGTCCAGGCAGAACAGGTGGTGTCGAATCTCAAACACTCTCCACGACATGCGCACTTGGCCAGGAACGAGGCTTCCGCAGCCGTCCGCAGTAGAGATGATCATATCCCCACCACCGAGATCCCTGACAAACGCCCGCAGGCCCATGACCACTTGGCCAACGAGGAGGGTGGTGCGAGTCTCCCGTGCATGCCCCACAACAATGCATTGGGCAAAAACCCTTGGTGGAAGTTTAGGAGGAGGCCTCCTAGAGAGAACCCTTTTATAGTGTGGGCTCAGCAGATGCGCGACAACGGCGAGTGGGATTCAATTACCATACCTACGCCATCCCGAGGGGGCATAGTTACACCGGTTCGGCGACAAGTACGTACAGCGGACAACGACACTCCCGCGAGCCGTACCGTTAAGGGTGCGTCGCCTGCTGCCCGGAATGCTGCTGGGCTCTTGGGGAGATACGCATCTCCAGCGCACTGCGGCGGTATTGAGGCTCCCAATCTAGCCAATCCAATGCGGCAGGCAGGTGTAGCATTGGGAGCTACAAGATCCCTTGCTTCCCCTGGGGGTTCTCACGCTCAAGATACCGGGTTCACATTCAGGCCTTCAGAGCGACCGCAATTCATCCGATCAAACACCCAAGAGCCAGAAGCCAATACGTACTGCAAATCCCCGGCCACTAATAGCATGCCAAACCAAGAGGTGGACTCCCGCTCATACAGGAACATTGCGGACTCGTACATCCAAAGGCCTACATATGCGGCTTCTGAAAAAACATATAGGGCACGCACAGATAGCCCTGTCTCCCCCAATAGACGACACCACAGGGTAACTGCCTCCGTCGACGAATACCTATCCTCCGTCGACCAGTACTTTGCGTCTGTTGGACTGCAGGAACACCGAGTCGGCGCGGGGGGTGAGCGACTAGAGGCTCCACTGATGACCAGATACCGTGACCTGGGAGTCGTGTCTGCTAGGAGCTCGGCTACCCCTACTTCTCGGAACCCGTCGGTGCCGAGCAAGAGTAGTTTTCTAGCTATTCCTGACAGCAGCCATGCCCTGAAGGTGAAGCCTAACTCCTTCCGTGGTCAATCTCCGGTGACTCCGCGCATCTATCCGTTCACACTTTGCAGAACTAAAGTTTTGAAGCATCGGGAAGCCCAACCTGCCAACTATCCCGCCAGCGGTAACCGAGCTGTCCAGCCCGGTGATGGCCGAGTGGTTGAACCGAAAAATGTGGTACAGCCTGTTCAGGAAGTCGTGCGTGTGCGGCACCAGATGCAACAGGTCATGGTTGGTGGAAGTAGTTCATCCTTGAAGATACCAGCTTCTGAAACGCCCCAGCGTGTCCAAATTCCCAACAACGAAATGGCTTCTTTTTTTGATAAACAGGCCATGGAGTTCCAGCGACACGTCCGAATGAGGAGCATCGATCGACAGCACGCGCGCACCGTAACAGCTTCTCCATCTCATGGCACCCGAATTGAGAATTGCGGTGCTAGGGAGAAGGTGGAGTTTAAACACCGCATTAAGGAGGCGAACACGGTTACTCCCGTCAGCAAGATACACACTCGCAGAAAGCATCCGAGAAAAGAGCAGCCTACCTTAGCCGGAAGCCACGACGTTACCCTGGACGTTGACAACAATCACCAGGGGTGTGAGTCAGCAGCAGGCCATAATCACACTTTACATCGAGCACCAGGATGTATACCGAGTTACGAAGGGGGTGTCGCCGCCTCCGGCATTGTGCTGGATGGCACCCAACAGCCGGGGGGTATCTACGACCACGACGTAGGTCCACCGTCTTTCACTCAGGCTCGGAAGGCGGAGATCGTTACTCCTATACCAATTGGGTTCCGTAACACCCACGCTGCCACTCCAACAGGAAAGCCCAAGAGTCCGAACTATGCCGCAGCCATGGAACCCCTAGCTCTCAAGGGCTCGAGATCGCCTCTCACGTTGAGCGACGCTTCGGAGAGCATAGAAGTGTATGGTCCTGAACGTAGCCGGACGGATGTCGATGAGGCCTTTGAGAACTGGAAGAGGAACGAAGGGAGGGCTTTCGCCACTTTCGCTAATAATCATCCGAGAAGTAACTCCCCCAGTCATTCAGGCAGAATCAAGGAAACAAATACTGACCCAACGATCAGTGAGGGGTCATCGCAACGGTAGAGCTTAAGGATAATCAGGTCCCTTTTGTCTTGAAATTGATAAAGAAACGATTCGAGTTCTAGGGCCAATTTCTAGTCGTCGGAGACCGTGCGGCTTTGGTTCCTGTGCTGCGGCCATTAGATACATACTTCATACTTACCTACCTACAGTTTGATTTTGCAATATATAATTACTTTTTCGTTGGAAATTGTTCGGTGTCGCGATGTGGCGTTCATGTGTGGCGACCTTACTCGTGAGTTGTGGCTGTGTAACCGGGATGTAATATTCCATAATTAACTACTACCACATAGATACGCTTATCTACGCTAACGGTCGACCTCCACAACAGTCCCATCATTCGAAACCAGGACGCGTGTCACGCGCCTTCCCTCCCGGCCAAACGGTCACCGTCGGATTCTTCCGCTTCACGGACGTCCTGCACACCACCTGCATCCTTTCTCCGATAGTACCGCCCAACAAAGAACATGCGAACGCGTTGTTCTCTCTGCTCCACGACATGAAACCTACCGCCGCCGCCTTTGTTTGATCAAAACCTTCAACCTCTTCAGACACGCTCGAAGCTGCAGCCACATGTCTAGTGATGAATAATGGCTTCCCGACGCCCTATTTTAGGGTGCTATGTTAATGTGGTTGGAGATTAAGGAACCTTGCCACGCCCTTGTTACATCGCGTTCCGATAGCGAGCCCATCGATATACCTCGTCAACCGTTAGTGCAGCCGCGGGCACAACAAGCCCCATCCCCATGCGCTAAACGGCTCGAAGTTTCCGGGGCTAGCCCGTGGTGTTGTGGCAGGCAGCGAGTACCTCGGCTGTTTCTGGGAGTCGGATTGCGGAAGTACAGGAGGAAATGCAATTCAACGCGGGTACTGATGTCGTGGGGTAAATTCGCCGTGTGGTGTGTAGAAAACCGGATGCGGCGAGGGTATGATACTTTAGAGACCTCTAAGGTTGCGCGTATCATACTCGTTGACGGTGGTATGGTGTGCTTCCAAAGCGTTTTCTTCGTTTTCTTGCCAAGCTCTCAATTGGCCAGGTTCACAGCTTGTCACGCTGTCAGAAATGGGTAACAGCAATGTTGTTAGGAGTTATAGCCGCCTACAATGATAAAAAAGAATTATAAAAAAGATATAACCGCCTTCGAGTAGGGTGGAGAAACTTACGTCTGTGCCAATCTACAGCTGCTCATAGCTTCAATGGACAAGCGTGAACAGATGAGATATTGTGTCACCAGATAACGAATACTAGATGTCAAGCAACATTCTGAACATTAAAAGGGTAGAAGAGTTGTCTAACGTGAGAGAACATTGGTTTCTACATAAATAGGTTGTACCCAACCATTGTAACCAGACCAGCAGATCTGAACGGCAAAACAGAGAACAAACATTTATCATGACAAAAGAATTCCCCCCCAGGTTTTATCACCGTGCTCAACTTCCCTCTTCCCACCATTCCTGCCGCACCGCCTCCATCAAAATCCTACTCTCCAGCGCCTTCGCACGCGCCCACTTCTCGTGTTCCGCAGTAAGCCAAGCTTGCATCGCTCTCATAACTTCAGCCTGTCCCTCAAGATTTGCCTCTCTCTTTATCGCCGTATCAGTGCGGGCACGGACAGCCCTGACACCACTGTTGAAGGCCTCATTAACGAGACCCTGCACCTCCCTGCACGGGTGACTGCTCCTGTGACAGGGCCCCAAGGGACCGGGAATGTGGCTGCTGCGCGACATATTCGCTCCCGGTCCATCATAGATATTCTGTTGGGGAAGGCTGTGCACCGACTCAGGCTGTCTGGGTGCGGGTGGCTCTGGGAGATTGGTCGCGACGTAATCGGCGGTGGAGGTGATGCTGACAGCCATATCGCTATAGTCTTGCGCTTGGAGTCGAGGACCGTCGTAGGCTTTAGGTTTCGGGGTTTTGGCCTCGGAAGAACCGCTAGTTGTGGTAGGCGGGTTCCTCTGCTGGCCGGTACTCACTACCGCGGTACTTGACTCGGCGAGCAGAGCACCAATAGCAAGCATCACTGGGGGGTTGGCTGTGTATGGCTGGGGCAACATAACGAGGGTGAAGAGTTGGTCGAAGTGACGGAAGGTGAAAAGTTGGTGGGTGTAAGGCGTGATGAAGGTAAATGGTTGATGGAAGGTAGTGGTTGCTCTGTGTGTGGAAGAAGGCTGGCCGGGGAGCCTTCCTACCACCAACTGTGGCGAGCTGCTGAACTAGTGACATATGACGAAGTGGCCACCCCTGTGCAACGCAATTGTCTTTTGGGTGACGATTGGCTTGGAGTGTATTGATTAGAGAAAACAGTGCGTTTATCTAGTGTATAATGACTAATAAAGGAAGCAATTAAGAACACGCACGGTATTGTTTCTTCCAATCGCGAGTGCGTACCAGATCACGGCGATTTGTTGATTCTCAGCTTCCATCTCGAAGGCGGCCGACAGAGTGGAGGTACCGTTTAATTGCGGCAACGCCGAATGAATTGAGACCATGGCGGAAGTACCTCCGTATGGATACACCTTGTGTATGCGGAACAGACTGTTCGCTGTGTCACCACTGATATAGATATAAGTTGTAGTATGTATGTATGTATGTGAGATAAAAGGACAAGTGTAGGTGAAAAAGACCCGCTCGTACTTGAGTTCCGCAGAGAAGATTTGCAATCACATGGGCATAAAAAAAAAGAGCAGTAGTTCAACTGGGCAGTCCGAAAAGCGATAACGGTACCAGAAATCCATGAAACAAAAAGAAATCCAAGATGGACGTTTTATGTGAAACGCCAAGGCGGATATCTGCGAGTGCTGGCAATCGTAATCGCTTGAATGGGGAGGGTCACGTACCAGCCTGTTTGGGCAGGAGGGGAGGTGCTGAAAATTTGGGGCGTTGTAAGTCTGTCGTTGTGTTAGTAATTGACAGCTGATCTTGGCTGTGAAAGACCTGCCTATGCGTATTGGAGGGGGTAGGGGCGACGTCTACAAAGGTGGGTTGTGAGGTGGATTTTGAGGTTGGTCAACCTCGGACTCACCAGGAAACTAGTCAAGGTTAGCGAGACTGCAGCCGTAAGTGCCGCAGACCGCACACACGTCTTCCATATATCGGTTCATGTAGTCAAATGGAGGTTGAGACCTGAAGCAGTCGGTCCATCTTTTGACTCGCAAAGCGATCTTTTCTCCGATGCTACTGGCACGACCATATCTCACACGGAAGATGTGGTCCCGACGGTACTTTTCGCACTTGGTACTAAAGGTGACCGGCTTGCAATGGAAGATCTTGACGCGGATGAACTCAACGCAATTGTCAAAGCTCCTCCCCGTCTTAGTGGGAACACTGAAAATGTGATCGTTAGCCCTCTTTCTGTGACATCCAGCAAGACCAGGAGCCTACCCATCGGGAAGATATGGCGAATACCTGGCTTCCGTGCCGTACATGCGTTCCAGCTCTTCACGGGAGGAATTGCTGTCCGAGTACTCAGATCCGTATGTACAGATTCTACTAGACGAGGCAATCGAAAATCTGTCGTCAGACAGCAAAGCGCGTGCGCATGCCGTCGCAGCGTCATGGAGGTCTTGCATTATCTCCTCTTGTGAAAGTGGGTCTGGCTTGATGAGGTGCATTCGACCCTCAGCGTCTCGAACCATACGAAAAGAGGGCTGGCGGGGTGGCGAAGTGTCGGAACCAACGCCTGCCATCCATTGCTGGATTTCTGTAGTAGCTTCTCTCATTGTGGTGGTCGGTGAGGCTGGTGTTTAAGGGTGAATAAAGGATATGTTGGATGGTGTTTTTAGAGGAGTCGGAAGGATTAATACTAGGTGAAGGGAGTTGTGGGGAGGGTTGTGAGGAGATGTTGGGGAGTTATAGGGCTTGCGAAGGTTCGTTGGCTTGAGTGACCCGAAGCTGTCAACGTCTGCGCGCTTAGAGCTGAGGACTACATAGAGTTCCGAGTAGAGCGCTAAAGCTCTCACGTGATATCAACACTGGAACGGAACAGGCATGTATGGTATTGCTCCGCAAAGTTGTTTGTTGGGGCATTGAAGGTCCCACAGTATACACATCTGGTACCTCTCATCCACTTGGCAGCTTTGGCATCACGAAGCCGTTCGACATCTCGCTGGCCTCGGCTGCGTACGACGACGGCGTTTCTATCACGTACGCGAGCGAGGCTCCACCAAAGTGACAAAGGTACTTGCTCAGTTCTTCTTTTCCTGGTAGCCTTACCGCACAATATGAGTTCCATGGTTGCCTAAGGTTTCTTGTGTTCTGCGACTACAATCTTGGCCTGCACTTCCGCCATCCGCTCGACCCTCGTTCTGTTGTATTTACCTTTGCATCCCGTCCGCTACTTACTACTGCCCCATTGCATTCATATCGCTGGCCACTCCACGATGCCCCGGAAGACCCACGCCGTCTATCCCAACCCCGCAGCGTCCGACACCTATGCTTCCGCAAAGAAAAGGCTCAACGGCCGCATTGGCATTCCCAAAGCCGAGAATCGCACTGGAGATGTCGCCGGCATACCTCCACTACCCGAGGATTGCACGTAGTGCTGTTACGTCAGGCTCCGGAACCCGGACGGCGCTCTGGGCATCCCGACAGGAAAGATTAGCCACTGCCGGACGCACGCACCGCCTCCCACGATGCCGCGTGTGCAGCAGATGGGCCAATTCAAGTATGACATCCGTACGGCTGTCGGGAAGTGGAGTCTGGCTTCTTGCGAGAGGAGAGAGCTGCGTTAGTGGCAGTTGGGACCAGAGACAGGGGTACGCAGACGAAGGTACATGATGGAGAAGAGAGAAAGCGACGGGATGGAGGCGCCGATGAGATTTCCTATGAGTAGGACTACTAGGGCGCAATTTCGAGAGTGATCATAGTCATTTGGAGGACGCGGTAACCAAGGAGAATGCTACCTAGGGAGATACTAACTAGCTGGCGAGCACAGGATCAACCATGGTGGTGATTGTACTTCTAGATAGCTAGCTGATGAAGAATGTGTGTTTGACTTCAATTAATGCTACGGAGCCTATGCTCGATATCAAGACATAGTGGTGCTTGGGTCCGTGATTGTGATCAGTGATTTTGCATTGATGACCAGTCGATGGATTCAGGCCTCGAAAGTTCCTCAGAATTATTATTAGTTGGCCGCCAATCCTCATTATTTGCTAACAAATCTCGAAATCGGTTATCCCATTCTTGTTGGCTACGAGTCCTTTTACTTCCAATATAGCGTATCGATTCCAAGATCTTTTGTCCTTCTCCGCGGCGATGAAAACTTCAACATCTATTTAACCTAAAACTCAATAATGTAGGTTCGATCCTCTGCACATCTCCGGAATACGTGTGGTGAAATAATTGATGACAGTCTACCCACGGAGCTTGGTGGATTGCTGATCGAAACCACCGCCATCACACTCCCTCCTGATGTCACAGAACATATACGGGAACCTTATCCAACGATGCCAGAACTTTCCACCACCCATGGTGGTGTCTAACACCCAGGTCAACGTTAGCACGCCAAGCAGGACTCCAATCGCAAGCCCATCGCGAGCGGAGCCAAACACCCGGAAAACGGTGATAATGACAACCACAAAGAGAGCATGCTTGCCCATTGCTCTCATGTCTTCCGCTGCAAGGGGTCCTGGATTCTGTCCTTAAGCATGACACGATGTAAGTAAAACACGCCGCAGGCTATGAGGACGGTAACCGTACAGACTGCGGCCAAGGCTGAGGCGAATCTTCTTTTCGATGGATCTCCTTCGTCCTCTTCGTCATCTTCCTCTTCCTCGTTATGTTGCTTTGACCTCCGGTCATGCTCTCTCTGTTTTCGCCTGCTTGCCTCAGCTCTGAGTCTCCGCCTGCTCTGACTCTCTTCATAATCCAGTAGCTTATCGAGGCCTCTCTTAAGGTCTGAGAGCTTCTCAAGACATTCCTTAATCGGCAGCAGTTGCCGATCAACCGAGTATTCCGAGACACCGGTCCTTGCGATATAGAAGAGGTTCGGTTCATCGGCTCCAGTTGATCGGAAAGCACCGCCCCCAGAGCCTGTAGTAAACGGACTTGTTGCCCGTCGGTAGGGTCGACTGGCGTTGGGACTTTACTTCCGAATGGCGACTGCTTTGGCGAACCGGTAAACCGTCTACCGGATAGCTTCGGAGTAGATTTCTCGGAGGGTGGTCTGGGTGACGCGGTCTGCTGGAGAGTTCGCGGGGATTCGAATGAACTTTCGGGTGATACCCGTGCCGCCCATGGGTCCGGCGTTGCCGCAGTTGGTTGCATATTTGCCGGTTCTCTTCGGTAACTAAATATGCCGTTAGCTGTGGAGCTGGTTTGCTAGGAACTATATAGGCTGTAAATGACGCGCGATACCAAGGTGATCAACCTAAATGTTTTCGATGGCACAAGATGCGCTGCGCTCTTCGTGGCAGTCATATTGACCGCCCGTGGTTACTGGTTCGAATTACGCAAGTTAGGTGCGTTCGAGCAGCGACACCGACACCGCGAATCGCTTGTTGGTCCACCATTTTGTGCTACTTAATCTGATTGCCCAAATGCGTCCGGGCTGATGCGCCGGCACATGGGTAAGGCGCACACAACCCCGTCTTTCAATCCTTGCCCGTGCCCGCGCCGTCATGGTTGATTCCCAGGCCGGGTTGTCGACCCTGGAAACAGCATTCAAGAAATCACCTGGGAATCGGGCCCTGACCCTGTAGAGAGCCGGTTGTACCACGTGCCAAAAGTAGAGAAATCCCGTGACCTCCGAAGCACTCTATCACGATCGGGAAACTCTCTCTAACTCGACAACATCTCTACAAACACTTGCCCACAATCTCATCCCCCCGCGCCACCCCCACCCGGATTACCATTTAAGTATAACCTCTTCCGTACATACTCAATCGAAAAGGTATCTCTTTTCTCACTAACCTCATTTGATAGCAGGGAGGTCGGTATTGATACCAAATTCCGCAGCTTAATCCGCATTTTCGTGCCACTACCCCCTCTCGATGAGTGATCTTACTGTCACGAACGAGCCAATGAGCGGCCGGCGGATTGCGGCGCAAATCAAGAACCGCGCTCGCACTTTCGCGGAGTCCGTCACGGGTCTGGCTGACACCGTGAATGTCAGCAGCGTGTTTGGAGGCTCGATTGTATCGCTTCGCACCGGAAACGGCCCTCCGCCGTTGACTCCAACGCCGAAGCCTCGACTATCAATGCAGGATATCAAGGACGCGAAGATGGAACAGGATGAGGGCAAGAGAAAGGGGCCAGCTGCTGTGCTAAAGCACAAGCTGAAGAGGATGATGTTGAAGTTGAGAAAGAAAGAGTGTACGTCGACCCGGTTAGAGCTGCGCAGTTTCGCCCTAACCCTCAGCAGCCTTCGAACAGAACGCGGAAACCTCCACCGTCACTGGTGAGAGAATGGGCGGTGCTCAGCAAGATCACCCCACCGAAGTAATTCCTGTCACCACCGCCTCCGAGGTCATTCCGAGCGCGGCTCCAGTTACTCTTCCAATGCACCCTCCCAGCACCGTCTCGCACCGCTCCGAAGTGCCTACGCTCGACAGCCTTCAAATCACCGATAGCGCTATGGACGTGGACGCCATCGTTCGCAAGCCTTCTCCTCCCCCAGCCCCAATCGATAGGTTTAGCCCTAGCTTCGACTCTCTAACTCTCAGCCGCGACCCAGCTGAGAGGTTTCACCAAATTGCGGAGAGGTACCGTAGGATTTCCCAGGTAGGTGATCGTACTACCGATGTATGTTGGGATTTGTGCTCACGTCTTACAGAACGGTATCGGAGATGCCGGTAGGATGCAGAGGTCTGAGACGGCTCCCGAGATGAGGCAGGCTACTCCAACTACCACCTCCAAGCCCAGGCCCAGGCCCAGGCCGGACAGGCCTATCTCGACCACCGCGCACAACTGGTATGTTGAGCATACTACGTAGGTGACGTCCCACGTCCAAGTTTCTTTTCATAACTGACACACGATAGGACTGCTGAGAATGTCCATGCACTGCCCTCCAGGACTCCGAAGAATAGACAGGGTGTGATCGAGATTTAATCTCATGGGGTACCAATAGCTCCTGGCTATCAAAGCACAATTCCACCGGCCAAAAATGAAATGAGTACTTTTCTGTAGTCGTGTCAAAGTTGGTCTTACCATTGTTTCCAGTGCAATAAAACATAATCGCTTTCAGCCGATGTTCCTTGGGCTATGCCCAGGCACCCTACTCGTGACAATGTGCAAACATGAACCAGACCAGACACCGGCGGTAACAGTGTCCCATCCAATTAACCTATCCCGAGACCGCCCTTCTCGAGTCCTCCCTATCGCGTAATATGTGAAACACGAAGCATGGGCCCACCCGTCGCATATCCGCCCCCGTGGGACCGCCGGTTTTCACGGTTCCATGTTCTGGTAGCTAGCTGCCATCCATATGCATAGACAGTAGAGACGGGGGTGTAACTGAGACCCGGATCGGATCTAAAACGAACACCTGTGCAACGAGGCGAAGTAGAGCGCCCAAACCTGCCTTGGCACAACACGCCGCTTGAAAGCGAGTACCCATTGAAAGAGTGACTTTGCCCTTGCATCCCTAGCCATAGCACGGCGTATATGGGTATGTATAGCAATTGTGGTGCACTCCCGCCACGTTCTCAGCATAACACCACGCGCAGGTACCTGCCACACCTCCCAAGAGGTGCCTGCCTCCGTCCCCTGAAGGCTCTGCGCGACACGTGGTAAACACGCATCTCGTTCTACTTACGCACACCTTCAGCCCGCAACTCCATTCGCAGCCGGTGGGGCTAACTTGCGCTAACGCCCCTCGACGCTCCGATGGCTTTCAAAGGACGTCCTAAGAAAACCAGGGCACTGGAGCCTTGGGAATTTAATGCGGTGAACTGCCTCGATCGAGAAGGAGCGTTCGGACTGGGAATAGACGGGCGGTCCGTCTAGGACTCACTGAAAAATATCTGCGGGATGGCAGTCCTTAGACTGCTAGGACTAGCGGCTATAGTCCAGTCCGGGGCAAGCCTCACGACGTACGGGACGGACTATTGCAAAGCCTGGAATAGATAGGAACTAAAAGCCCAACAGACCACCGCAAGCGAAGAAGCTCGGAAAGTCCCCTTACCGTGCCATCGAAGAGGCAAGGAAACCGAGAACAAAGAAACCGTAACTACGGATGAGGGAGCTCTCCCGTTTTCCTAGAACAGTAGTAAGCCCGAGGGAAAAGTTAGGTTTTTAGCATCAACACCACAGGACGTCGATCACAGGATCACCTTGGAGGTGTAATGGAATACTCGGAATGAAGTAAGTGTTGATTCTGGACGGGTAGGTTGTCGCGCACATGACACCTGAGCCGGGGGGCTATGTAACACCCTCATAATACAATAGGGGCGCGCATCACGGTTAGTGGATGAAATCCAACGTGAGCCGATTACGAAATCTCTCTCTCTTCACTTGACGAGGCACCCAGACGGCGTTCTACGCAGTTCCCGGTGTCCTATGAGACCTCGGCAGGGGTGCGGACCAGTGTGTCGAAGGGTCTGTTCTCGCACGTCACACCCCGGTATCCTGAGGACATCTCAACACAGCGACGATTCACCCCTCCGTGGTCTCCCCCGGTCATCTCTCACTTTGGTAATAAAGTCCGGTGTCTGCAGGTCGGTAGTAGAATCGGCTGATTGTAGGGAGGTTGATATCAGTTTGTAAGCAGCGCCTCTCACTCTGCAACCCCATAAGAAACCCACGGGCGGCGCAGCTGCCTGAGCCGCGCACCATTCAAGCCAATGGGTAGTGGCGCTTTTATTATTTTTCTTCAGCGACGGAAACATAGGATATCACTCGGCCCACGGTAGCTAATTAATGCAATTGCACTTTTTTCTCTCTCATTCCATCGTACTGTTATTAGCCGTCTATTACGACGACAGAACCACCCCGGTGACTGCTTTGACGCGATTATATCGTTTAATCAGGATGGGTGCTCACGATCGCCGCCTTCGTGGTACATAAATGAGTCATTTCTGGCTATAAATTAGTTCACGGATTATCTCCAGCCTGTGCACGAGATGCTGCCACGGGAAAAAAAAAACAAATTCTCTCTCTTGCAGTCCACATCAATCCACACGTGAAAGCCGCACTAAATTACACCCCAAGTACGAAGTAGCTACGGTATGTAAATTCGAATCCACAGAAAAGAGATGCCGGAGTAAAACACTCAAAGAAGCTACAGTAAAATGAAACCCTCACAAAAGCAGATCGCAGAAGATGTTCGGAAAAGATGATCCTCAAAGAACCCACTGAAAATTCAACAGCTATCCTCCTGGTACTCATCGTCCCATCCGAGCTCCTAACGTCGAATATTCTTGTGTCCCCAAATTTTGGCGCTATGCTTGAAGTCGCGGCTCGACCCCTCGATTGCCCATTCAACCATCGCCTCCTTCCTCTTGGGGGGCAAGGCCTTCCAGGTTCCGATTGGGAGAGTGCTGTCACCAACGTCACACATTTCGGTGGGCGAGATGCGCATCAGGGTGCGGTCGAGCACTAATATCAGGGGGTGTCCGGAAACCACCCTCTCCCAGCGGTCCGAGACTGGATGGTCAGACCTAGGGTAGTCCGGCACGATGATGGTAAAGGCGGAGCGGAGGTCCTGCTTGATCAGGACAAGCTTAAACTCCTGTTTCGTGGTTATAGTTAGCCACGTGAAATATCTACACTGGGGAACTACATACCTCGTAGTTGACAACGACTTCAGGCCTCAAGGTGAACCACTTCCCTTTGAGGCTGAATTCTCCCACGTTTGAAATCAGACTTCCGTAGATGTTGGTGAGTACCAAAACCTTGACCATCCTGTTGGGAACATTTGACCATTCGGAACCACCCTTGAGATTCTTGAGAGACAAATTGGTGACGAGGTGGGTATGTGAGCAGCATGTCTCGAAGAAAGTATCCCCCTTTCCGAAGAACGGCTCCGCACCATCAACCGCGCCCCCAGCGTATCCCAGCTTGGCAACCGTCATCTTACCTGGGAAGCGGCGGCCGCCCCTGGTGCCCGGAGTCGCTGGGGTCTTGGGTTTGCGGGGGGTGTTGAAGCCACCGGGAAAGACACAGCGCTTCATCACCTCCGGGGAGTAGATGGGCGTGTTATTCTTTGAGTCGCTGCGGATGAATCCCGTGCGAGAAGGGGTCATTGGCGGGTTCGCGGCAGAGTAGATGCCCTGGCCAGCCCTGCTGTACTGGAGATTGCTGCTGCCAGTCCCGATAATCTTCAGCACCGCTGCCATGAGGCAGCCAGTCGAAAAGCCGAGCGATTCGACGGTCAACTCCATCTTCTCGCGCGTGATGTAGCACTTCATCTGCTTCGACCAGATCGTATCAGGTATGGAGGGGTTGGCGGGGATCTCGGGGGACGGAATCTACGAGCAATGTTACTGATTGTTGGCGGTGCTGCTATTTGGAAGAGGAGTGCATACACGCTTCGGGAAGCCCCGCCCCTGAGCCACAGGTTCGTAACTGTATTCCTGGTCGGGATCCTCTTCTATGGACTGGATATGGGCGATATGGAAATTCTGCTCGTTGCTGACGGTGGTGGGGTTAGCTGAGACTTCGTACTGTCCCTTCCGCACCGGATTCCAGGCGACCCCATATCGGAGAAACCCGGAATGGAAGGTGGGAGAGGAAGGTCCCGCGGCTCCTCCATAGCTAGAGGGAATCTCCAAGTGAGGCTGCTGGCCCCCGCGCCAGGAAAGTCTGTTACTTGGAACAGAAACACTGGCAGCAGACGAAGAACTGCCACATTCCTCCAAATGCAAAGGTTCCTCCGCACGCCAATTGCGAGGCGTCCTTGCCATATCTCCAAACAGATTGTAGCGAGGCGCCCTTCCCATTTCGCCGTACAAATTGTAGTACGGCCTGTATGCCATTATGTACTGTAACGATTAGATGGGTCTTAGCGCTTGATCGCATATACAGGTGGGGGCGCATACCTAGTTTTATGAGTATAAGTTGTGGTAGTTAAGTTACACGAGACCCCCGTGTAGTAGGTCTGTGTAATAGTTGAAGGTGATGGTTGCGTAGTGTGGAAGAACTGGGTGGGATTTCACGGCGTCGATCGGACTAGACGGTTCGGGTGGCTTGGGTCATGCATGATACCAGAACGAGAGCACATCAGTTATCTAACACATTTGTCGCAGGCTGTTAGTAGGCATCAAATCTGAAGGTCCACGGAAAGCCCTGAGTGGCTGCTGGGGTATCCGGTCACCCAAAGGAGAAACATACATTTATACATTCTCAATACCTTGCGGGTGGCCTTTTGAAACATAGAATTAATCCACCGGTAGGAATTAAATCTCGTCGCCAATTATCAAGAGCTTCAAGTATTCACTGAATTCTTGACAGACCAGTTTTTCCTTGAAACCCACTGCATCCGGTAATAATGCACGGTATTTGAGACTCGTGGCATAACAGTGGGTTATAAATGTATGTATTAAAAACGGATGTAGAGGCTTTGAAAAAATCTCGGCTGCAGCTCGATACTGGGTTTCAGAGTCTAAAGGCAAGATTACATTCACTAAGACCCACGGATTATATTTCTACGTAGGGCGAGCTGCAAAGGACAGCATAAATGGATGCCATGCCGCTAAGTTGCCTTCATACAGCTTACCAGGCACTCCGTTCTCAGTACCTGCCGACGAAACAACACCCCCCACTACTCAGGTTACCAAAATCGCAGCCTATATCCGAAGTCATTGCGCGACATCTCCAAACAGCGATTGAAACTACCGAAAACTGAGGGAAGATTGCTGGAGCCGATGAGCCAAACCACTGCTCACTACGCTCTTCGATCCCTCTCATACGATCGAACGCTCACAGTGAACCAGCGGCACATCTTAGGGAACATCGTCGATATACGCTTCCGGCTGGGCAACCGGAATGGAGCTGAAGCTGGAATCGGGATCCAGGATGGTGAAAAAATGAGTAAAAGAAGATGTGGATAATAGCGCCCGCACTTTCTGCGGTTTCGATGGCTTGCTGGATAGCTTCCAGCTCTAGGAACTCGAGTCACGATCGTATCAACACCTTCAGGATCACCCGATGTAAAATCATCCCAGATCACTCGGTGCCAATCTTTGGGGTGTCGGATTTCGCTGTTTTTCACTGATAATTTGTCTCGGCTGTGATTCAGCTCCACGATATTCAAATAGCTCGATCCCGTTCTTTGAGAATCTGTTCTGCTGTATCTTTCCTTCATATTGGCTGGTGTGCGTGGTGGTCCAAGCTCCCTGTTGATTATTGCGGCTTTCGCCGTCAGAGTACAATAGTTGACATGTCAGACACCTTTTGTATCTAATTGGAATGCCCTTATTTCGTCTTTGACGGAATTCCCGATGATTTCTCGTTGCTTGAAATCAGCAAGCCACACATCCTTCCATTCCCGTTCTAAAACAAACCCCAGTGCATTTTATTCCGACGTCGTGTTCTGCCACCCTCGTTACCGTTTACCCGTCCACTCCGAAGCACACTCCACCGCTACCTCTGCACAACACCACCACCGGCTGCCTGTGATCGCTCTTGCAATCATGGCGTGCCCCTCGTCACCCAAGTGTCGTGGCCCAGCCGCACGTTCCTCGATCCCCATTCCTACCCCCGCGATGAAGTCCAACTTGAGCGCTACCGACAACCCGGCCATGCGGGACCGCACCTTTGAAATGAGACGCAATTCACCACCGCCAGACGAAGCTGTCAAGACACTGCGGCCCCAGATACGGCTACACGGCCCCATTCCACTGTTCCCCGGAAAAGAGAATACACAGCTTTCTACATTGCGGAGGAGCCCGACTGCCATCATGCCCGCTGTTGCTGCTGCTGCTGGCATGGATCCGTCGGGCGGACTTATCCCTGCTGCCGGCAAGGAGGATAGAATCATTGTTAAACCAGCAGTTGACCTCGGGATTCTTCGCGCGGTCGGGGTACAGTTGCCTGTTAGGGACGCAGATACGACAAGAGACGAAGGCATGGTCGTGGAGATGAGGGGTCTTCCCACGTCGACCAGGTTGAACACGAAGCCCTCCTCGGTTTCCACCTCCGTTCCGACCACTGGTTCCTCGCTGGCGAGCTTCGAGTTCCCCACCCGCTCGCCCATAGGGTCGGTGCCAAACTTCACTATCCCCAGCGGGGATACCGCATACATGTCCCACCTCAAGCCGATCGAAGCACGCCCGAAACTTATGAGTGGTGCATCCAAGGCCTCGCTGACGCTTCTCACAACAACTCCACTCACCCCCACCCCGCCCGCCGACAGCGAGGGAGATACGAAACCTCAGTGCACCATCAGTATGGATTTTCCTACGGCTGCCCTCTACGACGAAAACGTGTCGCCCGCCGATAGTCGCCATTCCGACGCTAAAATGGCCGCCGATGTCACTTTAATGCTCCATCTACGCAGCGACGAGCGTCGCCAGAAGCACGGAACTATTGCGAAGAGGATGATGCACCACCGCGCGGAGTCTACCGTGTCCGTCTCCAGCTTAGCAAGTCTCCACGGCTCCAACCTGCCTGGTTGGGAAGAATTCAGCACTCTTCCCCGAGATAGCAGTGAACTTACTAGCTTCCCGAAGTACCAGAGTAACTCCATGCGCTCGTCAAGCCTCAAGAGGATCAGCGCGAAGATAATGGGCGACGAGACGGGTACTGGTATCAGTGGTATTGGCAGGTTCTTCACTAAGGTCTGGCATACGCGTCGAACCGAACCTGCTTCTCGGCGTAACACCGTTGTGTGGGAGGACGATGCCGACGTGTCGGACGCCGAGAGCCGAATCATTGATTTGAGCGCCATCGCGGCGGCGGGCAGGAAGAGCGAGGAAAAAGACCGGGGCAAGACCCACTCCCGTGCTGGGTCGCTCGTCGAAGCCGTCAAGAGTAAGGCAATCGATATCAAAGGCAAAGCTGTCGAGAGGACGCGGCGCGTTAGCACCGCGGGCAGCGTCAGACCCGACGATTCTTTCCGGGATTCCAAGGCGGGAGAGGTCTCAAGGAGGCCGAGTAAGGGCAGTCTCGTATCGGCAACCAAGAGCCCTACCGGGTCTAATAGCGGTATCTCAAGTTCACTCACGAACCGCCCTTCGGTTGGATCGCTGACCGTCATTTGAGGAGGGCGGAGGATACACGCAAGATAGGGGAAGAGATCAGGTTTTCAAATTTGACGTCCGTTTTGTGCACGGCTTGGGGCGGTGGCTGTATTGTCTTTTTACCTTTGGCCGTCGCAAGGTGTTTGGCAAATTTCCGTCATAGGTTGCGTTTCCGCATTTGTTGCCCATGTTCTCACTAGCGGAGGACTTTGTGGTGATCGGTCAGTCTGGGAGAAGTATACACGAATGCCGAAACCCGGATTCTGTCTTTCCATGTACCCTATTCAAATACGCCGCTTATGGGGGGACCCGACATACTAGGTTCTGATTTTCTCACTCGCCATGATATCATTTTCCGAGTTCAAGACCCACTGCTCCAGTCGGTCTGTCTGTGCTGGAAAGGCCAGCCGAAAATCCTGTGGGCGGGTGTGCGGAGGGAGACAGGGAGAGGAAAAACAGGGAGTGGTAGGACTGATTCAAGATCCGGGACCTCTTCGCCGACGAGCGATGCAGCCAGGCGATCTCGGACCTCTTCTCCACCACGGAAGTGGGGAGGCTAGTCCCATCCGCGGCTGAGGAATAGGCACAAAGCGAGCTGTCGGAACGGGAACGTCGGAAGCGGAGGGAAAGGAAAGAGGAGGGGAGGGTGGAGGCTGGGGAGTTGGGTGCCGGGGGCGAGGAACGGCCGCAATTTTCCCCACGCCCTCCCTCATGGTGTCCGCGGGAGAGGAGTAGGACTTGGGGGCAGCTTTCCTTTGTTCTTTCCTTTTGTCTTTCCTTTGAAATCTCCTTGGTGCGCTTTACATCTTCTTGGGACAGGCCTGGGCGGAGGGCAAAGGGGAGCTACAACAAGCCGCCCGACAGGCAGGTCGAGGCCGGAGTCTGACGGTGGTAAGGAACGGGACAGTTTATTATCGCCACAATCTAGACAGGTCGCACGCGGTCAACGGATAAATAAATAAAACAATCGCACCAGCCGCACGCGGACTGATCGAGGTCGGGGTTGGACAATTGGACATTGGGCGGGAATTAGAAAAGTGTGTATGTTGCTATGATCTTAGATAGGTCGCACGCATCTAACTAATGGCTAACTAAAGAAAACCAAAACCATGCAAAAAATAGACCCATTGCACCACCCATCGAACTCGGCAGCAAAGCAAGAATACAGACCATTATAGCGCCCCGCTGGCCAAGTTGCAACACGGGCTACAACTGTGGGGTTCGTAGAGCATCCGTTTTTTCGAACTACCACCGTGGGCTCTCGGGGGACGTAACATGCTCGCGCGGAAGTGGGTGGCGTACTCGGCTGCTTAGTTAATACGTTAGGGACCGCGAGTATGGAGCCGTCCCGCCATGCGGTAGGGGCGCCGGGCTACACACAGGCAATACCCAGAGATTTGCGATGTTGTACGCCCCCGCTTTATTCGCTGCCGCGCAGTCAATACGCTAACCTTTTTGGCGATTCTTTGGGATATCCACGAGCTCCGGAAAGCACAAACGAAGATACGGGCTCACACCGTTTCACGACGACCATGAGTTACCGATCATTGTCCAGAAAGATTGTATTCCCCCCCCTCCCCTTGAATTATGCGGCCTTTCACTGGTGGTCCCGTCCTGAAATCCTCTCCCCGAGGTCTCGGCAGAGCCGACTACTAAAAAGAAGAGAACAAAACATTTGAACTCACCACCCCCTACTTACCTTGCACCACGCCTGCCCTTGGGCGCCGTGGGAACCTTTGCCTGCTTGAAGTGCTGTGCTGCGGACAGTTGCTCGTCCTCGTTTGTCGAGGTCGACGGCGCAGTCACAGTGGCCCCGAAGGCCAGGGTCTCGCCACGAGCCCGAGCCATGATTCTGCGCATCTCTCGGCGGCGGGCACTGTCTCCGGGCAGAAGTGGTGGGCGTACCTTCTCCTTGACCTCTACACCGACGGAAGCACTGTAGCCCCGGTGTTCTGGGTCGTAGATGGCGGCCGGAGCGCTCTGGCTCACGTCACCGAGCCAACCAAGCTTCTTCACGGTCCCGTGGACGATCTGGGTACCATTTTGGCCGGAGGGATGGATGGCGTCACCCGAGGGTGCGGCCTTGTCCTCGCTGCTCGCGGCACCGGTGCCACCGGGAACCGGCGGCCCGTCAGCGGCGGCGGATAACTCGGCAGCCCCTCCCTTGCCCTGCCCGGGCTCGCCGGAAACCGTCGGGTCGACCGGGTTGCTGACCATGCTAAGCTTGGTGTCATAGCGGCGAGCACGCGGAGGTATAACGGCCTCGTGCTCGTCCCGTTCGTATTCCCTCGCAGCTGCTTCGGCCGGAGTTTCGCCAACGACCGTGAGACCGCCGATCTTGTCGAGCAAGGTATTCACCTTGTCGAGGTGATCGGTCGGCTCACGGATCTCGTCGTGAGCGGCGAACGCAGGGTGGTCGTAGCGGCTCGGAGATGGCAGGAATGGTCGCATGTACTCGTCGGTCATGTCGCGGGGACGGCTCTCGCGTACCTCTTCTGGGTCCATTGAGCCTACATCCACTGCGGGTTTGCCCATGCCTAGAAGGTCCTTCCCTTCTCCTTTCTTGGTACTCTGGGCACCGAAACTGTCTGACCCGCGAAGAGAAGGAATCTTCTTCTTCTTAGCATTCTTCTCTACCTTCTTGTCCTGGGAACCAGTAGCTATTTGGGGGACGGGAGGCCTCTTGGGGATCATCTCCGACACAAACCGTCGGAAGGCGCTTGGCTTCTGGCCAACGGATGCAGTCGGGTCGCTCATCTCCCTCCCCAAGGAGCGGTGGCCGGAGCTAGAGGAAGAAGATTTTCCAGATGCATCTTCGGCGATGATCTGCTCGATTGGAGGACGTCTGGCAGCGCTTGACTTGCGGTGGCCACGAATCGTCCTCTGAGCATCCTCGGCCCCAGCATTCACCTTCTCTTCTGCCTCCGCCACCTGCGCCTCCATGGCCTTGGCAACAGTGGCGCGGGTGACCGCCGCGCGGCGGCCCTCCCAGTCGACACTACGTAATGTCAACCAAGGGAACGGAACCACCAACAAACATGCCCGCGAGAGAGCTTACCCCTTGGTGAACTCCTCGTCGGTCAGCTCGGAGGCAGTCTTGTTAAACTCAGCGACCTTGTAGCGGTTTACGGCCATCGCGGGGGTGGTCGAATTGCGGGAGTTGGGTTCGTGCGAAGAAGCTGCTTATTTTGGTATCGCAGTCAACAGAAGCTCGCCGGAGCACACTAGACACGAAACACATAAACAGGAGGAAGGATCGCATACCTTGATTGCTCGGTGGTTGAATTGCGGGAGATTGGTCAAGTAGCTTCTGTAGAGGGTGTTGAGTGGAAGGAGAGAAGCTCTGGTCACGAAGCTCGCCGGGAGTTTTGTTCTCACTGTGGGTCAAAAAACATTAGCGCCGAATTCAATGCGCGAGAGGGCTCTCAACTTAAAGTCCATGGTGACGTAGTCCCTTTGGGAATTGTTTTGGCGAAAGGTGGAGAGTCGCTCGTTCAATACCGAGTGCGCGAGGTATTTGTTAGGGAGAGGAAGGATGGGCTATGTATATGGACCCTCGACTAGCTCGCTTTCACCCGCCTAACAAACAACAGCTACATAAGCTGCTACTGAATCTGAGCACCACCCAACCCTCGAGCCTACGGATTGTCTGCCTTATGCCGCGTTACTGTAGTTCTCCACTGCGGCTGTTACAGCCGTACAATACCACCACCTTCTCCAGGATGGACGCCTCGACTCGGCCACCTATCACTCGTTCCTCGCTTACAAAGAACTCTGCGCCTCCCACAAAGATAGACGAACACCGAGACCTGCCCCGGGGGGGAAGCATCTTGCGCCATCGATTCCGAGCAATCATGAACTTGCATTCTTTACGAACGATTTGCCATGCACTGGCACCAGAATATCGAAGGCAGGGCTTCACACGAGAAGAGTACGCAGCCCGATAGTACTTGATAGACAGCGCATCTGCACGGACGATTCGGGTGCGAGGGAGACAGTAACTGAGTCAGCCGGAACAAGCGGCGCGGTGACCCAGAGCAAGTATTCTGGGCACCGACTACGAGGTAGCCATGATCTATGCAGGTCGCATGCGAGTAATGAATAAACAAAAAAAAGAAGTAGGTGAACAGAAATTGTAACAGGAGCGTTGACGGCCCAATGGATGAGGTTGTAAACAACTCTTCGCCAACGTGTAGTCGATTCGAGCTCTTTCACTGCAGTTGGTACATTCATCAAGCCCATCTCGCAGGGCACCAAATGGGTGCAGCACAGAGAAGTCTCGCCGACATCCGTGCGTCTATCTAACTAGATAAACGCGCCAGGTTGTCGGCCAATCCGTCACAACCCACGTGCAGGGCCTTCTCCGCGCAGCGGATACGATTACTTACTTGTCCACCTAGCATAAGCGCCAGCCACGTCTCACCAACCCTCAATCAAGATCTTCTCCAAGCGGCGCGGTCGAGTTCAGTCTTTCTCTCGGTGGGTGTCTGCTATATTATCTCTCGTAAGTGGCACCGCGGTTGTTTGCTTTTTTGGGGCTTGGCTGCAAATATATTACTGTATTAGGAAATAATTCTGATTTAAAAAATAATAACTTTTTTTTCAAGGCGCCAAGAGACTATTCTCTGCCTATTCGGGTATCTATTATTTAACCTTACCTTTTACATCGATATATACATATCTGCGAACTCGTAGTTATCACGTGACTGGATACGAAACTAGCTCGTGTCACCAACCGCCATCGCATAAACCTAGTGTGACAGCTACTGTGCTCAAGAATAGAAACAGCTGTATTGCACGCCAGATCTTAATATGGAATTAGATATCACTTGCACGCTTTGGCGTTCACGGCAGCCTCTATCTACAAAACATGGTAGGGATGTCGCCATTACCGGTGCATCCAGCTTCGGCGGTTTCGGAGTTCAATTTCGAGCCACTCGATCCGGATGACCCGACGAGCTGCTGGATGGGTGCAGACAAATCCATAGCCACCTATGCTGCACTGCGAGATACATCCCGCAACGGGGGTTTCGTTTGAAACCTCCGGGATAAGATGTCGTCGCATGCCTGAGAGCTGGATCCTATAGGTTGTCTCCGGTCAAAGTTTGCTGCGTCCGATTCTAACGCATGGCCAGGAGGTGTCTGCGGGGGACTGCATCGTGACGTGGTTGAGGTAGCGAAGGGAACCATCCGTCCAGTTCATGGGTAACATGAGACCGAGCTGGTTAGATGGGGTGTGCCGACTGCTGACCACTGGCATCCCAGGGCTCCCGCATTCCGGACTGATATCTCCTCTAGCGGGACCTTGTAGAAATATCGTTGCGGAAAACAAGCTGGAAAACGGAAGGGGTAAATGCGCCGTCGTCCGATTGACGCAACCCGTGGCGGCGTGGCTGCCGCGTACTCGGTTTCGCCGCCGGACCTCTGGCGGAGCGAGTATTGGACGGTCAGTAGGATCAAATACCGGAGCGGGCGATAAATGCATTCCCACTTCTTTCCGAGAAATTTAAGGCTTGTAATTGGTACCCGTAGGCACTATTGGGGCATCCGTAGCATCCAAATCAGGCCGGCCGCCTTGCTCCATCCGACTCCGAGCCCGGAATCGGCCCAGATGGCGGGCTTTAATGGAACGGTGGCGGCCTTCATTGAATGTGACAGCTCTGGGCAGTAGGAGATAGACATACCTGCATGTGTGGCAGTAGTGGCGAATGTGCATGGGTACGCAGGGTATTTATATCATCGAGAGAGGCCGTGCCGGTCCCCGACAATCCAGTCAAGCTTGGGGCGCGGGACGAATCGACGGCGTGTAGCCAAAGGTGTTCGGAGTAGGTAAGTTTCAGGCCTTACGCGTCCTTACCTGTGGCTGTGTTGATTTGTTAGCATGCATCCATTACGCCGGAATCACCGCAACGAAACCCATAGAGCACTACCGATGGAGCTGGCTGTATGTATTACCTTCAAGATACCAATTTCGTCGCAAGCTAACACATGCACATGAGTGGGGGGAGGGGGCGGCATTCCTGCTTTCGTCACCACCGCTCGAAGTCATATATCAGATAGAAGTGCCGCCATGGATTGAGCGGCGAATGCATTACATACACCATCTACTATGGAATGCTCCACGAGCTCTCGCACTTCCATCAGCGATATGGCCGCACAAAATCCGAAAAATATACCTCACCCAGATCGACTGTTCGCCCATCCCATGCCCAAGACGAACCAGCAGAAGTCCAATGCTGGCAGCACAGGCATGCCGAACGCCTGGCGCGCTGACACGGCTGCCCACCATGCACTGAGGTTGAACAGCGCATAGACGGCGAAGACTTTCGCGGAAATGAAGGCGGCACCTGCGGGGTGCATGAACATTTTGACAACGACGGATTGTACGATCACTAGGGCGCTCCATAAGATGCTCTGCCAGACTGTGAACGGCCGGCTGGCAGCGAGAAGGAGGGTGGTGATAACCGGCAGGACGTCGGTGTCGCGGGTGGGACTGGTGGGGGTTGTTTCTGTTGACGGACGTCAGTAGCTACGCCAGAATAGGGCACCCTTCGGAGCGGGATCTGGTACCAGTCTTTGATATCTGATGAGACGTGGTGGTAATCTTGGAAGCTTCACGCTGTCGAGAGTTCTTGATCGCAACGACATTTGGCGAATGGATGCCCTCATCTGAACGGAAGTTGGTGAGGGTCGACGTGGCCATGGGACTCGTGAGTGGCCGCCAAGGTGTAGTTATGGGACAGAAAGCTTATTAGCGAGGGTTTGATGGCGAGCTATGGAGAAGCGTGCATGTTGGTAGGTGAGGTGAGGGAGGAGACTGCAGTGCTTAAGTATCGCATAGCAGAAACAGCCCAGTGAAAGAACGGCTATTTCGTAGGGGACACCGGGGGTTGAGTGGCCGCTGTTTCAGTGTGCGGTGAAGTTTTAATTTATTGGTGGGTCATGTGGCCGGCACCACGGGGCAGAAAACCCAATGCTTTCATTCCAGCACCCGCTCCGGTGTCGCGGGCAGCCCAAACCGGCTCTCCCCACGTAGGCCCGTAGGCCCTTACACAAAAGTATTGCTACAGGCTGTGGCCAGAGACATGTTGAACACAGAACGTAAAGATAATGTGGGCAATCCGTAGCAACATCAGTGGGGAAGAAAACAAGTCCATCTCGCAGAATTCCTTGCGCGATAGGGATGGCACGGTTCATGGTGAGATCTATGGCGTCCGCTCCTATCATACTAGCATACGATGGAGCCGTCCAGGAGCTCATGGTTGATTGTGGCTGAGTTCCAGTTGCTGCACAGGCCAAACTTCTGGATCGCGAGAGCCCGGCGTCAAAGCATCGCCACGGCATGCGCACCGAGAATGGAGTTCGGCAGAGCGACGTCGCCTGGTAGGATATGGAATCATGGCCAGGTAGATGACCACAATCCCGAATGCTTTGAGATGTGTGCAGAGGACGTCCCGGAGCAATGGTTTGTAGCTGGCCATTCCACGAACAGCGAACAGATAACTACAGACATGTGACGCAGGAACACATAAGTCTTTAGTTCTTGCTGTGCCGCGAATGCGAACGGCTTTAGTGATCTCGTTTAGTATAAATATGTGAAATATATATGCTCGTATCCCTAACATTCCCCATCTCCTCAGCTGATCAGCGGAAGAGTGATTGGCCGAGTCAAGCCCAGACCAGACGCCCATCAACATTTCTGTACACAGATTCGCATCAACCACGGGCCGGTGATCGCGCTCGGTGCGGACCGATCGATAGTCATCTTAGCTGCAGCGTAGCAGGCTCTGCAGGAGGGAGAAGTCTTCGAGCGTTCGAGATGCCCGAAACGCAAGCAACAATAATCCCAGCATGAGCAAGCTTAGTCAACTAACTTGGCGCGCTAGTCACTCCTCCCCACGACAAGCAGTCATGGAGACAGTGTCTCCAGCCGTCTGCGCTTATGCATATGTACACGATACGAGACTAGATTTGTCTTGCTGGAGTGGCATTAGCCACCGTGTAATTATTTTATTTTATTTTTATTCATTGCTCGTATGCGACCTACAGCTATGTACACAACGGTCTCGGAGTTACTGTGGTTTTCTTGGTTCAACGGATGGCAATATCTATAAATTACAAATGCAGACCTCCACGCGAGCTGTGGCGTTGCTCATAGGAAGAGAATAGTATCTGCATACGTAGAAGCGTAAGGTCTTCAGCGCACTGCCACGTGCTGCAGATTCAGATGCGTCCAACCCCCTTAATTTCAGTTGGAATCCCGATCTTTCGCTTCTCCGAATCTGTATGCATATGGTATGTGCCTACGTAAGTAGCTATCTGGCTGCGCGGTGCCTGTTCCTAACCGCTGTCGTAGCGATGCAACATTATATAATTGCCCACCCCGGAAGATGGTTGCAGAGGCTGCACGTGGTTACCCTGCTGTCGCGGGTCAGCACAGCCCAACTCCTGCGCTTTCCCCTCCACGTCCGCCAATCTGGAGGAGCCAACTCAATTCCACTGCACGTTGCCCCACAACCTAATTGCGATGTCGAAAAGCGCCGAGCCCGGGAAGCACTGTTGCTGCTGTCGCGACCCACGCCACCCCGAAGGCAAAGACTTCATGCAGTCGCATCTGCCTCGGAGCGTCAGGCAATCGTTTCCCGGCTCCTACAGCGTTCGTTCCCTTTCCCGCCCTAATCCGCTCCACCGTCCGTTCGGCCCATCTACCACCCGATCGCTAACCGTGTAGTAAATCACCAGGCCGCATCCAAGTACCTGTCTCAAGGCGTCGTCATGGATTACGCGAAACTCAACAAGGACTTCGACGAGGCGAGTAGGGCGACCACCGAGAACATAATGGACATCCTGCACGATATCGTATGTTCACCGGGTAGCAGCGACACTTACCGGCTGCGGCACTGACTTTCGCGCCAGAGCTCCTACGACATCTTCATCCTGGAGAGAGATGCTACGTTCGACGGCCGCAGCGGATGCAGTGACGACTGCAATGACTGCAATGAATGCTCTCACAGGAGGCGAGCCAGGTAGCGGGTGCCCCTCTACTGGTCGGATGGCAGTGCTAATTCTCTAGACCGGATACGCGTGACCTCGCACACCTACAGAGGTCGCTGAGGCACCTGTTTGACTTCATCTACCAGGTTGCTACCCGTTCCGTGTTGTTGCCTGCGCGTACGACTGACCGCCGCAGAATTTCTTCCATCGCATCCTCTGTCCCACGAAGGGCCAGGTGGACGAATCTAGCATGGTCCTAGTTACGCCGCTCCACCGAGTGTTTATCATGCACGAACCGCCTAAGCACAAGGAGTGGAAGCAGGAACTCGCCTACTTCGAGCGTGAAGGCAGTGAGAATGTCAAACTACCGCTGAAATCGAACGAAAGGTTACCGAAGGGATGTCCGGCGGCTTTGTGTTTTAGCGCATCGCAGGAGATGGTCGATGAGTTCATCGACAGGGTTTTATGCAGCACGCAGGTCATGCACGAGAAATAGTGAGCCAATCGCCGCGTCGAAACCTTTGCCTATCGCTGACAGAAGGAACTTAGCAACTCAACCCACCACCACACCACCGAGATCACGGTATCGGATGAGATTTGCCCTATCTGCGATCGCTCTGCTTCGTGGATGCTCCCGGCCCTGGTCGCGCCTTGGTTCTTGCACCGCAATATGATGAAGCGGGAAACTCTAGCCAGCCTCCGACGGTCACCCGACATCACCATCCCCGCCTCTATTCTGAATGCACTCAAGAATGCCCCGTCTAACTTCCCGAGCTTTCCGCCACCACCGGAACCATTGCCGGCCCTTCCAACAAGAGCTTCGTCCCGGCGTAAACCCAAGAAATCCCAGACAATGCTGATGCCGAATCCACCGCTCTACCTTGGCTATCTTTTGCCGTACTACCGTCTCCCGTTCCAACCTGCCAAAAATCCCGACCCGAAGAAGCATCCGTACAGTTACTTTCTCTCGCTAGACGATGACTCTCGTAAGACCTGGATTCAGCTTAAAGCCCAGAAGACCCGTGAGGAGATGGGCTTCGAATGCGAGGTGGCCGAGAAGTACACCCCAGGTCCTTGGAAATGCGGCTGGTTCTCCGCTACCGAGTGTGGCCTCCATGCCGAGGACTGGATCGTGGACAAGGAGAAACTCATGGCTCTCCAGGACCTCAACATCTACAACCACCACAAGATGGACCCCAAGCCGTGGGAGAAGCTTCAGATGTCGGAGACCGAGTTCTTCGGCAAGGGAGGATTCGAGGCTTGGGGTAAGAGAATCGCCAATGCCGCTGAGCAGATGCACAATACTCCCACTGGATCTGCGATTCTCCATGATGTGGGCGTTCTCATGGAGAGTGTTAACGCGCTCGCGCCCCCTCCGCGGGGAAGCGCGAAAGGCAAGAAGAAGTGAGCAGGTTTTTAGTACATATGGCTTGATTGTATTTTTTTTCTCTTTTCACAAGGAAAGTTCGTTGCGGATACTTTGGCTATATCTGCTGCGATACCCCGCGGTATCGAGGCGGAGCTTCCATGTTTGAAGGAAAATTCCTCCAGTAGTTAAGTACTTAGGTGTGTGACATATGGAAGGCAATTGTATATGATCGATGGGATGGGCGAATCTAATAGACGTGCATATGTAGCCGCATCTTAGATATATCGGGCGCTCTGCGCGCGGCACGTCACGAAGACTTGGCGTTGGAATCCGTGATGAGACCCCCTACACTATCTAACCGAAATAAGACCGCCACGCGTGCCGGGCCCAGATTTTCTTCATACCGGTATGTATGTACATATCTATCCGTCCGTAACACAAAAAAGAAAAGAAAAAAAGGCGCTTTGTCCATTCCGTGTGCTCCCCCTTCGCAACGTTCCGGAACTTCTTATGACGACGACGCGAGGTCGCAGATGGAACGGAACGGAACGGAAGCGGCAGCGCCACCCGTTGCTGTTCATGTCCGTTGCGAGTGTTGTTGGTTAATGTGGGGTGGAGACTGGGGTTCGGTATTGCAGGATTCAGCAGGACTCGGTTGCGGTGTCTGGATTGGAGGAGGCGGAAAGTACGGTAGCAGCTCTGCGGAAACATATCTTGCACGATGTTGTTCCAAATCGAAGGTGAAAAGACTACGCAAACCCATGATAGGACTTGCGAACATCACTACATTGAACCCATGAAGAACCAGAACGAGCGTGGCCACCCCAGTGTCACCAATAGAAAAAAGAAGGGAAAAAAAAATACAACCAAAGGAAAACGAGTACACAGCGACAGTAAATCATTGATGCCATAGATGCACCGATACTATGTATATGCGCACACACGCGGCCAACATCCATGCCCATGCCTAGTCGCCGAAATCGGCCAAGCTGCAATTCATCGCCATGCCATGGCCATACTCCGCTGCCAAAGCTCGCCAGTAATACCTCCTTCCGAGGACGGTGCGCAGATGCTCCTCACCACGGAAGCGACGGGCGATGCGGACTATTTTCTGGCTCTGGTCGAAATCGTCGGATATATCATACTGCGATTCATCACCAATTACGGTGTCACCGTCGTCGTCGTGGTCGTTGGGGATCGTCAGGTCGTATGGATATTCATCGTAAAAATCGTCCCCGCCCAACTCAGTGGTGTCGATGTTAATGGGGGTCTGGGCGTAATGCCTATTGGGCTCCTGCAGTCCGTCAACAAGATTAGTTCCGTCACTTTTTTGAGCCTGGTTACAGGTGTCCGTAGGTAGATGGATCTCCGGCTCCGGCGTCATCTCTCGCATGCATCTCCGCGTCTCCTCGCTCTCGTCAGAAGGGCCGCTCGGCATACGTGTAGGTGGCGTCGACCTATCCCCCAGTCTTCCGGCACTTGCACCGTCGAGCTTGATAGTTCCAGCGGAAGTGGCAGTGGCCTCAACTTCGGGCGACAAGTTACAGCGTGGATGAACTTCGACCTGGTGAGTATCGGGGAAGTTCCGGTCAACGCCGATCATCAATTCTTCCGTGACTGTGTCTTCCTGTACAGACTCTGACTTGCTGATGGACTGCTCGTGATGTGGTTCCGGTTGCGCTGGCTCGTTCGGGCTCGTGGTCGCCTGGCCTTGAGCTTCCTGGTGCTTTCCAGCATTGAGGAAGTGCTGGCGGTCGGTAGTGTCGACGAAATGCTCGTGGTCCCCAATATTTACTGGTTCAGGAGTCTGGTTATCGACTTGCTCCCAGAGTCTAGCAACACCGGGCCACTCACCGCCGACACGCCTTAGGCCGATTTTGTTGTTGACCGGTTGCCAGTTACCACCCCTCTTCGTACATAAACACCAGTGTCCGGCCTCGGAAAGGTAGGTGGGTATGATGTCATTAGGCAAGATACCCTCTTCACTGCTGCCGACAAAGAGGGAGAAAAGCTTCTGATCGCACAGCCTGGCGGGAAGCTGGATTCCAATGCGGGCACTTCGTTTGTTCTGCAGCATCATTCCCCACTTCATGAAGTCCCTACCCATCTTCCTCACCGGTGCAGTCCCTCCATCCATAGACCTGATATTCCCACCTCTCCTACCACTCGTGCGTGTCTGGAACTCGGTCTCCCGCTGATTGAGTGCAACATTATTCTGAGAAACCCAGGCGTTCAACTGGTTCCGATTCTCGACACGCAACGAACTACGGTGGCCATTCCGATGCCATAACCAATGGCGGTCTCCGGTTGCGCGATCCCGCGCGATCCAGAACGCCGCAGGCATCTTGCGCCCGATTCCACGAAGCGAAACGAAAGCATGCGTGGTGTAAGGCGGCTCGAGGGTACCGAACTCGCTCGGGCGACGGGGGGTGCCGTAGGCATGATAATCGTAGTAACTAGGGAAGAAGCCTTTGGACGCGATGACGAACTGCTCCGTGCGGCGATTGACAGGCAGGAGGCGAGGGGTGACCGCACGCAGGGCTCGCCGCTCGCCCGTAGTCAGTCCGAAGGGCTTTAGCGTTATTTTAGGCGGAGTGGGCGGGGGAGGAAGCGGGCGGCTTGAACACATATTTAGCAAGAACCCCACCTGTCGCGAGAGGGAGGGTCGTAACTGCTGCGTCTTCGTAGGGCTAGAGACACGGGGAGGGGGCGGCGGAGGGGGGAGCATGGGGATATCTTCCGGCTGGCTAAGGGAGGTAGCTACAGCAAACAGCGACGCCAGTTCTTCCTCCTCGTTCGTAACAGGCTTTGTAGGAGACGGTCTCGGTGATGAAAAAAGTGCAAATCTGCCAGTCTTCGCACCCCCGCTCTCGTCGTCCACGCTTACTAGACTTCCGCTCTCTGGATCGGAATCGGAATCGGATTCGCTCTCGATCTCAGGGTTATGTCTGGGGCCGGTCTCGTTTGTCATATAGGCCAGGTAGTCGTTAGCGATTGCGGTGCTGTTGTCCCTGGCAGCGTCAGGGTCCGTGGCGTTGTTGTTGCTGCCGTCTATGGCCTTCATGTCGTTGTCGTGGCCGAGAAGGTTCCGCCAGTGGTCGTACTAATAAAGTTACAAGTTGTGGATGATAACTTATGATTACAGAAACTAAGTGCTGTTTCGGGCTAGCTGTAAGAGGAGTCTCGGGGTATTTTGGAAATCGACTACAATATGTCTGTTGTATGACCAAGTCGTGCACTCGTAACATTGTCCGCAAATCACACTGCCTTGATACACATGTACGGCTCTCACAGCATTGAGCTCACATCACCCCCACCCGGAAAAGGGCATGCTACGAGAAATTGGCTTCATTTTTTTCCCTTTATTTTACCCACCACCCGCATGCGGCCTAGCTAGATCATGGCGAGAACAAACTGTCCGTTTCCTGGCAGCTCGTTGCAAGCTCCCCTTTGCCCTCCGCCCAGCCCTGTCCCGAGGGTAGTGGATCGCACCAAGTAAATCACAAAGGAAACAACAGAGGAAAGTACAAAGAAAGACGAAAGAAAGTAACGCCTTCGCGCTCCCTACTCCTCCCCGCAGTAGCCATGAGGGAGGGCAAGGGAGGGAAGAGCGGTCGCTCCTTCTCCTCAGCACCCAGCTCCTCTGCTTCCTGCTTCGGCGCCTCTTCTCTTTCTCTCCGCTCCCGGATTCCCACTCTGATGCCTCACTCTGCGCGTCCTCATGGCTTTATAATGGTCATACAATGGCTTCCGCTGAATAATCATGAGTGAGACCCTCCGAAAATAAGAATTATATCACTTTAAATGTGGAGGTAAGGAAACGTACAATAAAGGAACTATTCTTTTCTCTAAGAGTCCTCGACACCAATTAATCTTATAAAATCTGAATATTTCGCGCATCCAAATCTCTTACCTGGCGTCCTGCTAATATGCTGGTGATTTGATCCTTTTACGCCGAACATATTAGACGCACATCAATCCTTCATGAGCCCAATGTTTCATCATCGTAGACCATTATCTGAAGCTAAGCTTGAGTTCGATGATATGTATGTACATACGTTCTACATCATATTCCTTTCAACCTCAAACTACTGGTAGACTGGCGAACGACAACATCCACTTCACCAAATATGGCTCGATAGCAGTTGTTGTAACAAGCCAATGAGAAAAGGCCAGGAGGTGGTTAGTAGGTGGACAGAGAGGGACAGGGCACAGTCACGTTGGTGAACGTAGGTATACGATCAGAGAAAAGGGAAGGAGAGACCAGCGCAGAAGGCAGACTGGAAGGGAATACTGGAAAGCAACAGGGTCAGACCACGGGGTGGCGGCCTGGGAGCTTCTGGGCGGGAAACAGGCCCAGGGGAGAATCGTCAGGCTGGGCGGAGGCCAAAGGGGAGCCTGCAACGTGCCGCCACCGCGCGGACAGCGGACAGGAAAAATGGAGAAAATGTACGCCGACATAGTCTAGATAGGCTGAACGCGAGTATGATTGGACAAAAAACAAAAGCTATTGATCGCTGCCCGCGATATGGTACTTCAAAGTCGAGTGAGACCTCATGATGGTATTACGTTGCCTTTGCAGTGAGCGATCAGTCACCATCACAACAAGAAATAGAGAATTGTACTAACATGTGAGAGCATTGGAAAAAGAAGGTGAACAACATCATCTAAAAATTCTGGTGATCGGAGCAGATATGGTGTAGCTATAAGCGAATTATATGGGCTTGTTGGTGGGTTTCCAGGTTTTGGGCCAATAACTAAGCTAGTACAGGGAGCTTTCGGCCATCCCGATTGTTGGTACTTCTCGCCGCTCCGGCACGGCGTGCGGACAGAGGATTAGGCGACGCCATAATTGAGAGACGCCGTAGCAACACCGTGGCAACGGGGAGCCAGATTGTGATTAGCAAGCTCTGCTGTTACTGTCTCGTTGCCCCGCTTCGACCGGCACCCGCCGCCCCCGTAGCGGCTAGGCGTTCTGTACTTAGTTCTTTCTTCTTCGCTCTTTCATTCTTTCTCTTAGGTACTCAGATATAAGATAGAAATTGAGAGCCGTTTTCTTGAATGGATCCATCTCGGTCCGCCTCGTGTTGAAAGAATACCGATTAGCAATGATAAACGATAGGAGTTTGATCCGTCTGAATGTCGTATGAGATGAGGATACACAAGGTGTATGGGTACTGGTCGTTTGAATGATTCACAACTTCGTTGTAATATTCGATGAATAGAACAGGATAAAAGGAAAGAACCCGCAGAACAAAGATCCTCTTCTCACACTTCCCCGCTTGCGCCTTACGCAATCGTGTCCTCAACAAACTCTAAAGCACAAGTGCCAAATCTAAACAACGCGCGAGAGCCATCTCCAACACCTTACTGCCATCTCGACTCAATAGACTGCTAAGCTCTAACATCTCCTCACCCCGCCGTGAACCCTCTCCCACTCTCTGATTCGGTGCTGGTCTGGTGATTCTCAATACCAACAAAAGACAGCAAATCGTGCACTCAGAGAAGAGCACCGGAAAGAGGAGAGGAACGAGATTAGCTACAAATTGTATCCATCGAGGAGAGACAGTGAGGCTGTAAGCGAAATCCAGTGGGCGTTTCTTGGGGTTGTGAGTGGATTTCAGGGTTTTGAGTAATGACCCACATTTCCACTATCTACCGCCACCACCACACACTAGCATCACCACTCTTCTGCAAATACCTCAACAATCAACGCTCCTATCGACAATCCGGCAACAGGAGCGATCTGCTGCGATATCGTCTATCATCTGTGTGCAGTATTAGAAAACTTAATTGGTTTTGTGTCGCTGGCTGCGGATTGCGATCGGGGTCACGAAATTAGTGTGGTACCAACCAACGACCGAATTTTCTATTTGGACTTTTGTAACTAACAATTGCCGTCCTTCCTACACACCACCGGAGTGGGAAGCAGGGTTTGTCCCAAAGCGGCATCACAGGAGGCCGGGGGCGAAGAGGCAGAGGAACGAAGAAGCAGCAGCGAGGCGAGGGATGAGGAACTGGAAGGCGAGAAGGCTGAGAACGAAGGGGAGGAGTAGGGGTGGTCTCTTCTTTCATTCTTCTTGTCTTTTCTGGTTCTTTTTGTTTTTCTTATTCTCTGGGGAAGGCCAAGCGGGGGCAGCGGGAGGTGCCGTGGGCCGCCAGCAGGCCGTGAGAGGTCGTGGCGGACGGCGGACGGCGAACGAGACAGGACTGTATATAATATCGCCATGATCCGATAGGAGTCGCATGCGATCATTGAATCATTGAATCATCAGCCAGGGGATGGTTACAGAACCCAGACGTAGGATCACGTCTTCAAAGCTGCCCTCACTGGAGGGTCCAGCAGGATATTCGGGGGACGAATGTTCGGAAGGAGACCGGAGAGGGGGGGAAGGACTGGCCCAAGGTCCGGGACCTCCTCGCCGATGCCAGCGGCAGTAAAGGGGAGAGGCCAGGGGGGAGCAGGGAGTCTGGGGCAGGGTCTCAGTAGCCCGGTCGGCCCGCGGGCAGCACGCGGGCTTTTGGGACTACAACTAGGCCATTACTGGGAGTTTTCGGCTACTACCACAACAGCAGGCAGAAAATCGTCAACACACAGGAAAGCGTCAACACACAGGAAAGCGTCAACACACAGGAAAGCGTCAACACACAGGAAAGCGTCAACACACAGGAAAGCGTCAACACACAGGAAAGCGTCAACACACAGGAAAGCGTCAACACACAGGAAAGCGTCGGGAAGAGAAGGGGAGCAAGACTATCTGAAATTCTTTTGGTTGGTGAGAGATAGAGCAGTAAGCGGAATCCGTTGGGCATTTCTTGGTTCTGGGTTTTGGGACTGTATCAAGAAAAATCCGGAGAGTATTTCTTGGGCTGTGAGTAGATAGGTGAAGTGCTTTTGGTTCGGACGGGGGATTCTGTTCGGTTACAATATGTGAGGTATATATTCGGCAATTGGCAACAGGTTGAGTGAAGAAAAAGAAGGAAATCCCTCACGCGGGGCCAAACCGAATAAACAGTCCTTCCGACAAACAATCCTTACGTCCGTCCGTTAACACCGGATCCTTTGCGCTCAAAACTTTGCATGCCACGGCTGAGCCGACGAGCAAACCTCACATGCAAATAACCGAACCAAGGAGAGAGCAGCCTCTCCATGGACCCCATGCCACAACCCACCCGACTACGAGTGAGACGTTTCGGCGGTGAGCGACAAGCGGGTGGTGGCGAGCGACATCAAGCGAGCGGAGTGACAGAAGGTATGTTGCAGATGTGGAAGTGACTACGCTTAAGGTATGCGCTTGCTCTGGAGATCCGTGACGTTCGCGTTTGCACAGAGGATCACTCGCAATGCGTAAAAGCGGTGGGAACCACTGCTATAGGCATATACCAAGGAACCCGTAGTTTTTAGCCAAGCAATTGATCTCTGTGGTATCGGTCCTGCCTGGCCGAAAGCTTCAGTGTGCTGACTACTGCTTTGCACTGTCACGATGCTTGGGGCTAGTTATTATTTTTTCGCTATTAACATAAAACAAATTATATATTTTCAGCAAACATGTCAATGAACGAGTAAAAAACACTGGTCCAATACAAGAATTGCTGCCGCCACCTTCAAAACTTCGGAGTCTTCCGCCGCCACCTGAAGTTAATCTATCAATACCTAAAATAATATATTTACTGAAACGAAAAGAAAGATTTGCACTACTACATCCTACCTATGTATATAACTTTTACCTGATCCCTTATTCACCCAACGATAAATACCGGATTTTCCTCGGGTTTCTTTAAAAATAGCTAGTTTATCCGGCTACCGAGAGGAAAACACTGTGAAAAGCTCAAAATACATACCAAAAACTCCCGTTCCGATTACCCCTTGCCTGTACATTCTGGCGTATGTACCTTTCCGGCCCCGCCTCATTCCTCTCTTCATTGTGCCCATTCCCGGTTCCAACCCATGGCCACTGTGGCAAATATAGACTAGCGGAGCACGTTAATGTTATCAGGTACTGTAGGGTATCCGGGATTTTCACCCCCCGGGCTGGCTTCCTTAACAGCTCGCTTGTTCGCACGCTGCATCGGCTCGCTCGCCGGCTTGCCCGGTGGCTTGTCGACAGGATCGATTTGCTCGGCGGCGGCTTGCCTGAAGGCTCGCCCGTTCGGTCACTCGGCTACTCCGCAAGTGGTGGGCATCTTTGGGCTGCCACTGACAAGTGTCGTCCAGACTACAAATACCTTTCCAAGGTACTCCCAGAGCCACTAGAGGTTCCGCCGCATTTCGGTACCCTGCGTCCTGGTGCAGCATCTACATCCGGACAGCTTTCCGCTTCTCTTTCCAATGTTTTCCTCTGTGTGCACGATATCTGCCATCTCTTCTCCAATCACAAGAATTTTTAGATGAACTTGCTCTCCTTCCCTCTCCGATGGTCTACCGTGTGTGGAGGATTTCTGTCTATTGTTGTGGCGGTGGACGAAAGCTCCCAGTAATGGCCTATGTAGTGCAAACCCGGAAACCAAGAAAGCCCACCGGATTTCGCTTACAGTTCCATCATCTCTTCTTAGATCAACAGAATATTTAGATAATCTTGGTCCCCTTCTCTTCCTGTGGCTGTCCTGCGTATGTACGATTATTTTTTTCTGTTGTGGTGATGGCCAAAGCTCTCAGCAATGGACTGGTTGTAGTCGAAACCCACGCCCAAGATATGTTGGATGACGGATCATGAGATCTTACTCGCTTTCTCGGCCCGCCGGCCGACCCGATTCAGTCCAGGCCACCTCCATAAAAGCCCGCTGGCCCGCGGGCCGCGGACTAGCTTCGACTGCTTCACACAGGCCAGTTCAGGCCGAGGTCACGACTGGCGCGGCTGGACTGTTGAGACCCCTGGTCTGGGGGCGGCTTTCCTTTGTCATCCTCTTTGTATCTTCCTTGGTGTGTTCTATCACTTTCGGGACACGCCTGGGCGGAGGGCAAGGGGAATTATGCAACGGACCGCGTGCAGACTGATCGAGATAGGGGTTCGGACAGCAGTACTTGGGTGGCCGGGATCCGGACGTACAGTTAGTTATCGCCAAGATATACTGACATATGTAGAGGTCGCACGCGATTAGTGATCAAATAAACAGCAAACCTTTAAAATACCACAAGTGGCGCTTTTGCTTTAGAATGCCACCGGTTTCGGGCGTAAGCAACAACCACCAAAAAAACCTGACCACAGCACAAATCTTGTTTAGCTATCGGAGAACTACTAGTAGGTATCTGCAAACCAACAATTGGGAATTGTACGACCTCACGGCAAGTGGTGCGGTTGTGTCCCACACCGCGACATTGGCTACTGCGCCCGCTGTTCAGTGTTTTCTGGGGCCTCTGCAAGCGCCTCGGCGGCAGCAGCTCTGGCAGCTATTTCCCGGCGGCAGCATTCCCGTTTACGCAGCCGCTTCTCCTTTGGCCGACCGTGTGGCTTTCTCTGACGAGACGGACGTATTGACAGCCACCGGTTCTCCGCACAGGTCTCCCTGTAGGCATCTATGTTACGATCGCCTGAGCTGTCGTCGACTTGGTGACATAGATGGAGACAGGCACTTTCCGAAGCAACCACTTCTGTGTTCGTGCGATACTCCCGCACTTGACGGTGACTCCCAATGCATGTGTGCTTTGGTTGGACTGACCCTACCACGACGCACTCCTTCTTCTCGTTCCAGATACCCAGGATGTGGAGTGGACACTGCTTGACAGCGCACTTCCGATTTGCCCGCTCCCTGAGTATAGTATGCAGACGGTTAGTAAGCTGACTGGCTGAGTATTAAATGTGATTTCCTACTTAACACTCCTGACTGTGCGGGCGCTGAAGTGAATTGCAATCGCGCAATCTATGACCGCTTGCTGGAGAGACTTCAAATCATTGAATTCCTGGCTCCAGATTAACTGCTGGGTTGCCGCCGCCTTGAGGGTTGTTGGGTTCAGATGCATGCGGTGTGTTGGGGTGAGGTTTTTTGGTGGTAGCTGCCTAGCCCGAAACTGGTGGCATTTTAAAGAAAGGTGCCAAAGACGATGGCATTTTAAAAAAAAAGTCTGCCGGTAAATAAAATAAAACCAGCCGGGAGATGTTCACCGCCAAATACAGGATGCCGGACAAACAGCGCCCGAACAAAATGGTGGCAGATAGTAGTTACAGCGGGATTAGCCGACTGGTTCTATCCGCTGAAGACGGGGGCGGAGGCAGAGGCGGAGAACAAGGTTTCAGAGCAAGAAGAGAGTGGAGAGGTCCTCACACCCACCTGGGAGAGGAGGGCACAGCGGCTTCTTTTGTTTTTCCTCTTTCATTTGTCTCTCTTTTATTGGGATGGGCCAGGGTGGGGGGGACAAGGGGAGCCGCTACGGGATGTCTGCAGCCTGGTCGAGGCGGACGTCCGGACTGGCGGGAACCAGTGTTTTGTTTTGTTATCTATATCGCCACAATCTGACAGGTCACATGCGATCAGTGAAATATCACCAGCCGGAAGATGGTGACGTAGGCGTGCGCCCGCCAACACTCGACCGCTCTGCGGAAGTCAGAACCAGGATTCACAGCGAAGACAAGGTGGCGCTCAACACACAGCGGCATCCTCCGGCTGGCTACACGCGCGCTGCGCACGCTGGTGCTCCTCTCGGCATCCATGGTGCACCTCCAGTGGAGGACAAACATTACCGATGGTGCGGCCCCACCAACGACCACAGAACCCAACCCACCCCACGATCACCTCTTTAAGAACGGCCCGAGTCGGGAGAACACCCAGATCATCTTGCGTGCGCAGATGCAAAGGGACACAAGCCGGCGCAGTCGCCCCGCCGCTATCAAGGACACCTTTTCCGATGACTGGTGCTCATCGCACGTGCATACTCGCTTTCCCCTGGTCAGCGAATTTTGGGGGTGGCTTTGCCAGCAGACGAAGGCGCGAGTCAGGCGACCCCCTTCGGCAGGGAGGGAGAGGAACAGGGCGCGCAGGTGACGGGCAGTCCAGGAGACCGCGGGGGATGGGTCGGGCAGGAAGTTTAGCGTGTCAACCCTAGAGGAACAGTGCGGAGGATGAGGCTTGCGCGGGTGTCCCGGATGCCACAAGCCGCTGATGGCTATCGGAGTAGCCACTATGGGGACAGTGTGTATAGGCGCTATCATCTTAGTTAGCTCGCATGCTATCAGATGACGGACCGAAAAAGAGCTGACAGGCCAAAGCCGCCATAACCGCATCCCCCCCTCCCTCTCCCCCTCTCCCCTCCACCCCCGCACAACATACTGACGAAGGAAGCAGCACCAGTGACTATTGCTGGTGATCTGGTGTTTCTGGGTTGCAAGAGAGCCAGGAATGAAAGTGTCAAGGATTTCCTATTGTTATCACGAGACACTATAGAAGTCCACCGCGACAAGGAGGCGAAAGAGAGAAAAAAAAAAAGAAAACGTTTGTACAAAGTGAGATCATTATTCATATCTCCTCCAAGATCGTCTGAAGCACTCGCATCGTACGCCCCAATCTGCTCCTGCGATGCCAGCTATTCCTCTGCCCCTGTCGGCTCCTACCATAGAGCTATCGGAACTTGACACCATCCCTCCTCTTAACACTAACCATGAGCGGCGGCTTCATCCAGGTGGTGTATGCAGAGCACTCGCCCTCCCAGTCGAAGTCGGGTTCTGTGAGACTCCAATCCATCCCCCAGAATAGAGTGGAAACACTCAGTCTCATACTCACCCAGGCCAGCTGCTTGCCGCTGCATCCCCGCGCGCCGAGCATGAAGGGCTGGCTGGCGTCCTTGGCGTCTGAGTTCTCTTCGAGCCAGCGCTCTGGGCGCATCTCGTCGGGGTTCTCCCAGAATAAAGCAGAGCGATTCATCATCCACGGCGGAACCGAGACGCGTACCTGGAGATGTGGTCAGATGGGAGTCCGAACGAGCCACCAGGAGAACTTACGCCCGCGGGGACAAAAACACCATCAACGTACTCGCCGAGCGAGTGACGAGGGAGTGATGTTGGTGCCGGTGGGAACATGCGAAGGCCTTCCTTGATGAGGGCATCAAGATACTTGAACTTGTGGGGACTTGAGACGAAGGCCTCGTTCGTGATGTCACCAATGCAAGTGAAGGCATCGTCGAGTTCAGCACGGAGACATGCCATAACGCGAGGAGTGCGCAACAGGTGGTAGAGGGTGCCGGCCAGGAAGGTACTCAAGGTCTCGGAGCCGCCGAAGATCAACTGACTGGCGTGTGCAGTCATTTCCGCGTGGCTGACGTTCTTGCTCTCCTTTTGGGCTAGAATGTAGCCAAGCATGTCCTTGTGGCTAGGCGATCCAGAAGCTTCCACTCGACTTCAAAATAATTGTGAGTCAGCGAGATGCCGCGCGGAGACATTTGACGAGCTTACCGGTTGGTCTTTTCCTTCGTCCACGCGAAGTGGTGTTGCTGAGCGGCGCGGAGCTTCCAAAGAAAGAGCTTGTCCGCGATGTAATTGACGACGGGGAATCGCCGGATCGCCTCTAGGTAAGCAAGTATATCAATGTTGTCCGAGATGAGGCTCATCCAGCGGTGCGAGAATCCTGTTGTTCTGCGTCAGTTGAGCCCACGGAATCACCCCATTAAGATATGTTCTACCCTGAGCAATGGCACCGAAGTCCTCGCTGAAGACCATATCACCGGCTGTGTCGAACGTCAGGAAGTTAAACCATTCTGCGGCGTCGATAATGCCGACGCCTTCGATGCGGGTGCGGAAATGGTCCAGATGGTGCAGGATGACTTTCTCGTAGTCTCTGATGGCCTGGGGGCTGAAACCGGGTGCAACAAGCTTACGGCCACGTGCGTGCTTCTCGATATCGCGCTCGGAGGCGACTCCATGGCAACCGAAGCCCTCGGCGAGCCCGTCGTAGAATTCTGATTTCGGGAAAACCTTGCGGTCACCGGTCTTGACGTTGATCTCACGCCAGGCGGAGGGGGTAGAGAAGGAGAGATCGTTCGGGGCGATGCGCACGATAGGGCCATATTTTTCGTGGACATTCTTCATGATCTTCGTGGACCGTCCAGTCACTGAGACGTAGGCAAACCAGATCTGGACACAAGAGTAAGTACAAGTAGGTTCGGTGAAAGGGCCAATAGGAGCGGAAATACATCGGAGACAGCGGCGATCCTAGGCCCAGGGAACCTCCGCAACGGGTGGAAGTAGTAACGGTAGATAGCCCGCGCCACCTGGTACACAAGTGTTGCGGCGATAGCGATGTAGAGGATCGCTCTAATCCTGGAAAATGAGATTGCGGTGCCATTATGAGCTTGAAGAGAAGGGGCTTTCAAGTTGGTAATGGGGAGATGGTTTATCTTTGATAGATAATCCATTGCTGCTGTCTGCGAGGAAATGCTTCCGCTGGAGGTCGGGTGGGCCGGTTGGTTATCTACCAGATGCTTATGTATGACAGGAAGGATCCATGATGTGGCTATCGACACTGCGAGCAACTGACCACCCATACGGTTTGAGCTGCGAGGTTGTCGGACAAGCCGCATGCAGTAGAACAACTCAAGAGCGTCACCCGGAGCCGAGAGTGCGAAGACTAGCTATGTAGCCCAGACGCACATTCGTCACGGCCTGTGGAATTCCGCCGTGGTCCAATGAGGAACACGCTGTCACGCTTCCCCAGCGAAGCCCGAATAGTGTTGTCTGGTGCTGATCACCAGTGCGCGCCATGCAGCAATTGGGGTTCATGGTTCAGGCAGCTCGGTAGATATGAAATATGCAGCGTGCGTACCGTCGATGCCTATCGCCGCCAAATATTTCGGGAGCTTCACAGCCGCGCACCGGTGCTCTCTACATAAGCCCACAAGACACTCGCTGGCCCAATCCATCCGCTACCAAGAAAGGAGCAGGTCGTCAATCCGAACAGATTTCATGGCGGACAACGTATCCCCGGCCCCAGCAACCCCACTCGACACCGAGAACGGCGATGGTCGAACGCCTCACCCCGGAAGAGCTGACATTCATTCGTGAAATTTCTTCTTGCGCGACCGATGTGTCTGCAAAATAACACAAAGCCGCTGCTAGGTTCGAAGGGAGCTGTAGCGCTGCAAGCGGATAAAAAATAAAAAGTTTGGAGCTACTCTCCAGGGCGGCTGATGCCGGGGAGACGACTGCGTCTAGGATAGTGCGTGGCCGGCCCGCGGGGTTGTTGCCGTCAGCCCACCGTCCAACACTCCGTTTGCAAATATAGAGTGAGTCGGCTGCGCTTCCCTGAGAAAACTGCCCCTCGTACATAGCCGCATTTGCTTTTGCGTGCCGCATCTAGAATCGAGCTGTATCGACGATAGACACTCTCTGGCGCGAATCGTATGTAAGACTGCGGGCACAATGGTGCCGGTTCGGAAGGTGGCCGTCTGGCGCGCGCAAAACATCAGCGATCCAGCGCTACCATCCCAAAGGGGCTTGCCGGTCGTCCTTCCCCGCCAAACGACAGCTTGCTGCGCATCGTCGCAGCCTCCTAAAACAGGAATCCGTCAGATATTCACACCAATCGCGGGCGCGCGTCAGAAACACCGAATGCACTCCGTTTTGAAGACTCTGCACCTCCGATAGGCAACACCGCCGCGGAGCGGAAGGCGATTCATCGCCAGTCTACAGGTGAGCCGTGATTTCGTTACGCGTTTGCCCGCGGTTAAGTGATAGCGCAAACCCGACCCGGCAGATCCGTACCAGAATCCACCAGCACCAAACCACGGTCCGAATCTTGCACCCGTCTCAGCCATCACACCCGCACTGCGGGAAGAACGCTATTCTCCGCGCAGCAGTCTGTGCGCGGCGACCCGGAATGCTGGTGCCAGCCCGCCGCCCGGCCGAACGGTACGGTACGGTGTATCTAGAGCAATGCTCATCTGCACAGTTCCGGACGATCCGACCGTGAGCCAGCTATGCGGAACGATCGCCCCATTATGCTTTTCGAATGCATAATTAGACAGACAGCGCGTACACTTCTTCTTCGGGAGCCGCAAGCGGTGGGAACTCGGTCCTGACGCTGGTCGAGAGGATGGGACGGGGACCGGATGTTCGCATGGGTGGAGAACTGCAGAGGCGTCAACGCGTGGGGGCGGTGGGTGGGTGGGACGTCGTGAGGGGGGTGTGCGAAGTTAGCCCGGAAAGTGCGTATGTATCGCCGACTAGTGAGTATGCGATATGCAGCTTTGCGACATGGTTGTGTTGTCCATGCATAACTGGCTCGGTGGCGCTTAAATTGGCTTAATTGGCGTTGCTGCCAATTGGCTTCTGTCGGGTGGGTAGATTTGGCAGATCGCCGCAACTTGAGGTCGGGCGGTGGAAGGGCAGACAGTAAGAGGTCGCGTCAAGAACTCGGGGGTTGGATGTACATATAAACCCTTGGCTGTTATGTAAGTATAATAGATTCTGTGTGACAGCACCACTCGCGTTCCAAGCGATGGAATCGAGCATTATGTAAGCAGCTCTTCCGCGGAGCCCCCGTGGCACGGTTTTTTCTTCTTCCCGCCACCATGGCAGGAGGCTGCCTGTCACTACCCCAGATTGGTATGCGGTGTTGCAGATTTGCTTTTCGCGTGCCGGCCCTAAAGCATGCGGCGACGCATCGGGTTAGAGCTCCCCAGAACTGTCACTAAACGCCTCGACAGCCCTCCAGCGTATCAGACCCAACCTGTCCCCCACCCACACCCCACAACCAGCTACCACAGAAAATCCGAGTCGGATGAATATAGTTCGTCCAGTCTTTCGCGGAAGTCGAGGTTTCCCTTTGTCGTGGACAATATCACGGGCGGTGCTGATGTACCCATTTCTAGGCGTGAGGTGAACTGGCGAAAATGGAAAAGCTACTGGACTGACATCTCTTCCTGCTCCGCGACAAGCGGCTGAGGTCCTCCGCGAGGAACACTCTTCAGAGGACAGCCGATCGGATCGAAGCGCGTTATCTGGTCTCGGTTGCGATAGTTGATGTTCTGTATTGCAAAAACAAACCTATCGGATGTGACGTTGGGAACACGGAAGCTGGCATATCGTACGCATCTATGAGGGCCAACCTACTCAGCGGCGGATCCCCGCGGCGCATTCACATCTCCGGGATTCAGACCCGGCAAATAGAGACGCAGCGCTTGATGGAGTGGACACCTGGCGCTTTGTCGTCTCTTTAAGTCTTGATTTCTGATTTGGATTTGTCGCGTTTACTCGGTGGTTGGACCTCCACCGCTTACAACAAGTCGGAAGGAAAAGGAAATCAAGAAGCACCAGCGCCTCAGGCAACATGCACCCACAGCGCGTGTCCCACTCATGGCCGCAAGCGGACGAATGGCTCGAAGCAGTGCATATGTTTCTCGACTGTTGTCTGCCTTGCCATAGCACCTCTGAGACGAATTATGAGTGCATAAAGCCTGAACTGACAAATAGAAACTTTTCGTCAGGCTCAATCGGCCGTCGGCATGTGCGTGTGGTCGGAGGTTCTGTACGTGGGTGTCTGAGCATCGCCTCTCTCCACTCGAGAAGCGCTACTCTGCGAGAGAGATATTGCAGAGGACATCAAAACCGATGGAACGGCGATATCAGGATAAGAATAGCCCTTGGGAAGGCCATGCACCTAGCCGCCCACCTCCCCTCATCTGTGGGTGCCTTCTACTCGGCGGCGTAGTTTTCCGTGCATCGAGGGGAGGGCCAAGAGGCTCTTGTTGATATGCAACCCATCGGGCAGTGCAGTGTTCTCGTGAGGAACAGCAGTATTGCTTGCGACCAGCCGGGGAACGCGGCGCCTACTGTATACGACATGAGCGCCCTAACCTACTGGGATCCTTATCTAATGATCCCAGACCAGGATCCAGACTATTCCGCAGGCCGCCCCAGCCGACCAGTTCGTCGTGAGCCTATTCCGGATTTTGGAGTCCGGCGTTTCCCAGCGGTAAACCGCACACCACCACCACCAACCCCCTCCCAGCGGACACCCCGCCAAGGGTGAGGGAGCGGATAGGCTCGGAAGTCCGAACGCGTAAGCGCAATCGATAGCAGCTCTTGGTGGCTGGCAGGATGCGAACTCGGGTGGCCATCACATGGCCTGCGTTATTCCGGACCCCCAAAGAAGCAAAGGAGGATGTATCCTTTTCTGATTGACCTCCTCTATGGATGGATTTTCCCCACTTGTACAAGCTGTCCCAACATGATCCAGTAGGCAGTCGTCCACAAACCTCCAGACTACTGTCTGACGCGCTTGCAGCATTCAATATTCGGCAGAACGTTTCTTTTCCGTCCGCCGCGAGGCCTGCACTACTTCAACCCGGTGCTCATCATCAGGCCCGCTCTCCCGATTGTCGCATGGAATGTATTTCTTTTGCAACTACATAAGCTTTTGAGCTACATTGAATTACGCCGCTACGGTCACCCAGGCATCTCCGTTTCTGCTGTTGCATAGCTCCCTCGAGAGTTCTCCGCCGTCCCGACAACGTGTTCCTTGATAGAAGGGCTGCACCTCGGTGATGAGGGCATGGCGCAAGAAACCTTGTGGACCCGGAATTGCTCCACCCTCGGTCCGACGGGGAACCCTATTGCGCCGGCTAACTTTGTGGCCATGCATTGAAAGGACTAGTGGTCTTGATAGCCCCGCCTTCGCTCTCGGTCGATTGGGAGGAAATGTCGTAACAAAGCCCCGCCAATGGTAGTTCTCTGGGTCGTACGACGCAGTAGTAGGGCAACTGCAGCCAATCGCTGGTCACCAGTACAGCCAGGCCCGTATTGCCATACATTTATGCAAATTCGCATGCTCTAGCCTCCCCGAATGTCTTCAGATATCATCACGAAGGACAGCGAATGACATCCACTCCAGGATCATTACGCGCCCGCCCGGCATGAGGACGTACAATGCAATGCGTTAATTTTCGCCGTGCCAAATCTCTTGTACCATCCCCAATTGGAGGATGCGGTGGAGCGTCGGCGCGGATACCCTATCGAGGAACCACCTACTGTGGCCACCTCTGTGCTGTACTCTGCACTAAAAGCCCCACTACAGTTTTGCTTGTTGTATCTCCCGCGCCAGAGAAAACACCCGAAGCCGTCCCCGATAACCGCCCAGTGAGAGGCGGCGCGGACAATCAATCACCGGCTGCAGACGCGTAATATCAGAATACGTTGGTACACCAAATTCCATAGGCGGTCGAGCAGTTTTTGCCGACGGAAAGGCGAGATGGCCGACGATATTGTTCTCAAACCGCGTGGCACCCGTCTCCAGCGCGTAAGATAGCCGAAATTCTGCCGGCGAGCTGCAGTTAGCTGCAGTAAGGACTCTAGGATGGCGGTGGGCAAGGAGAAACATCGAGGCCGCTTGTGCGCGTTGCCAGTGGCCGCCACCCCATCACCTCGGGCGTTCTCAAGTACGAACTGAGCGGACTTGGAGACAGCAGGAAAGGCTGTCAACTCCCATCTGCAGGTCGCTCGTGGCTATCCCCTGCCCCAAGCCATTCCTGTGGATGCATTGTCTGATTGGATTTCCTGGTGTTCAGGCAACCACCTTGTCGGATGTCCGTTGGTCGTTCTGACGCCCTGCAATGCTTGCCGACTGGCGCATCCTGCGGTAACAGGGATGCTGCTTTGGGACCCTGATCCAGTGTCTCCAGGAAATGTCCCTGCCTTGCGGGTTACGTGCGTTAACTCCCAACTGCACCGCCCGAAACACGAGGTGTGAAGAATTCTAGCCCAACTATATTCTCGAGCAGCAAAAGATCGCTGCAGAATCGCTGTCCGGTGGCACCCAACCCACACCCGTGGCCCAGCAACGTCATTGCTTTCGTTCCAGTTCCGTGGCGCTGCGTGGGCGGGAAGCCGTACGTGCGTCTAGAAGTTAGCATCGCCAGCATGTCCCACCCGGCTCCTCGAGGCTGCTAATGAAGCGCTGCAGAGACCGAACGATAATTCCGTTTGCGTCCGCGATCATGCCAGCCATCGTCTGGCCCAAAAAAATATGCATGTCCCGCTGGAGGGCGCTAGTGCACAATTTACGGCGTCAGACGCCGCCCCGCTTGGTCATTCCTGGCTCAGAAGCCGACTTACAGCGCGTCAAGAGTTCACCGAGGGCAGGTGCCATACCCCACTCTCCGGCGGAATCACCAATGATTCTCCTCCCGGACCAGTTCAGATATATATCCACACCAGGTCGGGAGTTTGGATCCAGCATCACACTCCTCAAGCCGCACCATGGTGACCACCATCAGCACAATGTCTACCACAATCACATACAATCCCTTCGTCGTGATATGGACAAACATCATGTCCATCATCTGCGATATCCACCAATTCATCGCTGATATCCGGCGCATGATGCGTCGAGTCAACAAGGCATACACCCAGCTTGTTCCCGCACCGATTCCTGACTCAGCGCACGCCACCAAGCGGGGACTGGACTCTAGGTGCCTGGTTACTGCTACGGTCAACGCCTCGAACAAAGCTCCTTCTCCCGAGAGGCCGCTTGGTTTGGATCTCGATGTCTCCATCCTGCGAAAATTCCTCGTGGATATGGGGTTCGACACAAGCCAGCCCCGTATCCCCCAGAATGCGATGCTCGAGGCTGCCGCAATTGCCGCTTTCGAAGCTGAAGGCCTAACGCCGGAGTTCTTCGAACCGTTGAAGCGCATGGTCCCCATGCTCGCCGCCGCCATCGACATGCCTTTCAACAACCACCCCTTCGACGTCAAACTCTACATCACCGTCCACTCTACTCTCTTGCTCTACATCGACGACTGCGCCCAGAACTTCCCCGTGCAAACCGTTCCCGAGCTATCCACCTTCGTCACTTCGCTCGGCGGCGATCGCGCAAAGGCAAAGTTCAAGAACCCGAACATAGCCCACTTCTTCCGCCTCATCTCCGAAGATACGCCCAGATACTTCGGCCCGATTGCGACCGCGGCGATCGTCAAGGCCTCCCTCGATTTTCTGCTCGCCTGCCTCATCGAATCCAAGTTCCCGCGGGGCCTCGCCTGCGTTCCAGACACCGCCAGTCGTTTCCCTCACTACCTGCGCCTCAAGTCAGGCAGCAGCGAAGCATACGCCTACTTCCTCTTCCCCGAAGCCCTCTTCCCCGAGAAGGACTGCCTCGAGACGTACCTCCCCACCGTGCCCGACGTGACCGAGATCACCGACATGGTCAACGACATCCTCTCTTTCTACAAGGAGTCCGTGGTCGGGCGCGAGGAGAACAACTTCTTCATGAACTCGGCGCGGATCCACAACATCAGCCCGGTGGAGCTCCTCCAGGAAACCGCCGCAAAGCAGAAGAAGCTGGCGGCGGACATCTCCGCGACGCTGTCGAAGCGACCGGACCTGAAGAAGACGTTCGAAACCTACCTGAAGGGCTACATCATGTGGCACTGCTGCCAGAAGCGTTACCGGTTAAGTGAGCTTGGGATCGAGTTGGGCGCGCCGGCACCCATCCGAAGAGAATGAAATTGGGAGTTTTTTTTTTAGTTTTTTTTTTTTTGTGTGGGGGGGGGGGGGGGGGGGGGGTTTGGGGTTTTGGTGTTTTTAGGGGTTTTTTTTTTTTGGTTTTTTTTTTTTT
>Ga0307516_10000162_pt1 | contig 84132 bp, 122 predicted proteins | sample 19_EM_MG_FD_203310 | JGI IMG/M metagenome (GOLD analysis project Ga0307516, IMG submission 203310) | Populus trichocarpa ectomycorrhiza microbial communities from riparian zone in the Pacific Northwest, United States - 19_EM | ecosystem: Host-associated > Plants > Roots > Unclassified | place... | reverse complement strand
CACGTTACTGATGTGTGACATATGATCACGTGACTATCTACTGGCTGCCCTCTAACGGCGCCATTACACAATGCGGCCGTAAGGCGCATGCCATAAAGGCGGGTCGAACTTCCCGAGTTCAACAAGACTATGCTTGGGAAGCCCTCCATACGGGAGTTCTGAATCTTCTCAGATTCCACCTCCGCACTCATGTCCATCTTTGACCCAGGTCCGCACTCCTCTCAACAAGCATCACTCATGTTCCGATCGAACATGATACGCCTATTCTCACAACGCCCCAACGTAAAAGGCAGAGCAGTCTGGACTCCTGGTCACGGAGGACTTGACCACATGACCTTCACTGACAAGGCCGCCAAGGCCGCTGCTAACTGGAGAGTTGGCCCTTCAGGCTACCTTCTCCCACTGTTTGTGTCACGCTCCGCAGCACTCTCCGAGATCAAAGTAGTTGCACTCCACGAGTGGCACAGATTCCTAAACGACCTCGAAGACAAGGACAAAAAGATCTTCCGCGATGAGAGTGGATTCAAACCCTTCGCCGACTCCCGCATCAGCTCCACATTCCTGAGACTAAGACCCGCTAAGTGGTTCAAATCTGTCGAACGCACCACCATGTCCCAGTTGACGCAAATGTGCACTAACCACACCCCCACAGGGGAGTACTTCAAATGCGCCGTATGGAAGTACCGAGATAGACCCCCAACCTTCTACCACTGCCCTTGCAAACACAAAAACTACCCGCCCACCCTTCAGACCCGCGATCACATCATCCGGGCCTGCCCGCTATTCGAAGACGCCCGGGATAGGCTTCGGAAGGCCTTCCCCAGATTAGACCGCCCTAATGCCTCACTTGGTAGGATGACGAAGAAGAAGGTCATTGAGAGCACCCTTGAGTACTTACGAGCTGGACCGTTCAGCCGGAAACACGCGCCTTACGAACCGCCGTGATTCCCTTCCTTCTCGACGAGCAACAAGCCGTTCCCGTCCGACCTATTAGTGGTCTTTTCCCTTCTTAGGCCTGTACCTCGGCTTTGTCCCCACCTGCCCTACGCAGAGCTCCTCCCACACCTTCTCTGTTTTGTTTTTCTTTCAACCTTCGGGTACCCTCTTTACGGGTTTTGATTATGGTCAGCTGTGTGCTAGAAACGAAAATTCCTGTAGTAGATAGGAGACTCCTCTGGTCACCATGCCGTCCGGAGTATAATAGACTTACACACACACGCACACGTCCTCCGTGAACTTTATAGCCCCGCCGATCGAATCAAGCGTGGACCCGGCGCTGCCAGTCAATCAATGTCGTAAACGTCAAACGGTGGGAAAAGAGAGAGAAAAGGGCATGACCTCGTGACCGAGGCGGCGGCATAGGGCATAGATTCGGGGGGAGTATTAATGGCACGTTACAGGGTCGTTATAAGGTCATTCGTAAGGTACTTGGCAAAGGTATCATCAATAGCATGCATGCTAGCGAAACTAATGAACAGCCACGCGACCACAGCGCGGGTTGTGAGGCGTTGGTACAAAAATTTTGAACGTCCATCACGCGAAAGAGTAAGTGGAAAAAGAGGTCATAGGGGCGGGAGTCATGTAAGCGTGCATATCACCGGTATCCCTCAAGGACGAGATCTGGGAGCTCAGAGCTCCGTAAGTGTTCGGGTCATAGCCAAATGTGTAGTCCGTGCCTGAAATGCACCGTGACTGCGAAGAGCTGAGCATGTCGGCCGAAGCGACAGAGGCGACTGAGTGGTGAGATGAAGTGAAAATTGAGGGGGTCTCGGACCACTGTTGTTCGTAGTATGAGGGGGGTTGTTGGGAAAGGATACCCGGATAGAAGAAGCAGTCCATGTCAAGCATTGGGGGTTGAGGACGGGGTTGCAGATCAACTAACAGCGCTGGGTCTGGAGATCCGCAGACAACGCCAGCGTCAAGTGCCGTGGGGTCTGTACATAATACCAGTTAACGATAAGACAAACGGCATGATCTGGAGATGAGAGCGTACCGACAAACCCTGGAGACGTCCACCTGTATCCCTCAGAGGAAGGGACGACGTCGATGACAGGGGGTGGGGGAGTGACGACCGATGGAGGAGTGTGGACCTCCTCCTTTGGCATAATATCTGACGAAAACGTGGGAAGATCCTCTTCCTTGTACATGGGCTCCATCGAAGCGGTGGTATAATCCGGAGGGGGAGTGGTGATCCTCTCTGCTTCTGGAGAACCCCTGATCAAGTTTGCAGCAACAGCGGCCTCCTCGAATGGCACCTGGCTCAAATCGATGTCGTGCTTAGCCTTCACGTGCTTCATGAAAGCCGATCGGCGCTTAATCCTGGCAAAAGTGGCCGAGTTAGCCCAGAAGTGGCGGGACCGCGAGTAAAGCAAACGCACTTGGTCCTGCACCCAGCGACAAAACATTGGTATCCTTCGGGATGCATATGCGTCTCCCTCTTGTGTCTCGCGCAAGAGGAAGGATCGCCGAACCGAGCTCCGCACTGATTGCACTCGTGGGGTTTGGCGCCGGTGCTGTCAGATAACAATCACGTTAGATACCGAAGAACGGGCGTGCCTAGATACGTACTGAACGTTGCGATGGGTCTTCAAGCCCGTAAACTGGGCGAAAGCCTTCCCGCAATCAACGCAAACATGTGGCCTATCGGTGGTGGCGAGCAGTCAGACGCCAATCAGGATCCACCGTGTAATCTCGCCACTCACTTCTCTCCGGTGTGTAGCTTCTCGTGGCGTTTGAGATCTCCCTTACGCTGGAAGAATTTTTGACAAACATCGCACATCCACTGTGGCGCACCAAGGGGGAAATCGGCGTGAGTGACTGACGAAGGCGGTTTGGTGGGATGAAGTCGGGGAAACACGTACCTGAGACGGCATGGTAGAGACTTTCAATAATTACAAATTACTGATAATGAATGAGACCTGGGATTTGTTGACGATGGCCTGCGTCAAGCTCGAGTCTCGCCTCTACACCAGAGAGAGCGAAGATGGAAAAGGGCGGGGGGGCGGGGGTGGGGAGTGGGTATCGAACGAGGGGCAGCACTCGTGGGGGCCATCCCTTTTATATGAACGGGTCTTAGCACAGTTCGTGTGGCTACGAACCGGCCTTTAGTGAAGATCTTGAAAGAATTGATGTCAGCCGGGCTTCCCTTTCCAGAACCGGAATCGGGCGAGCTGATGACGATCGGACAAGGTCCAAAGACAAAAAAGAAATTCGCAGGCGTGCGCCGGAGTTTGGATTCCTTGACAAACGAAGACGAACGAAAGCTTCGGGAAATAATTTCTGTACCGTCCGGTGAACAAGGGCGCAAAGATAATCAAATGTCTCACCGACGCTGACGCACAATGACCGCTCAGTTCACATTTCAGCGCACCCCATGCGAGCGTGACGATCGTACGTCTCCCGCGGTCAATGGCCCAGACCTGCCCCTTCAAGCTTTTTCGTAATCCCTTCGTCTAGCCATGGCGCTATTGCGCTTAAATCCTCCCAACACAGCGACGCGTATTGATTTCGGCCTGGTCCAACCACAAGATCTGAGTCTTGTAACTGGGGCGATCGAGACCATGGCTCCATCGAATGGGGTCCGATGAGTTGAGCCACCAACCTGGAAAAAAGGTACACGTCAGCGCCACTCCTGGATGATCTTCCAAGTGGATATCGTACATCATGTTCCCGACCCATTTGATATCTGAACGCTTCAGCTCAGACTCGTTTACCCATCTCCGGTCCAGGCCACCTGGTGTGTACAACGGATAGTTGTTGTGGCATAGCGCTGGTGTCGGATAAAGGATCCGGCCAGGGGCAGTCGGATCTACGTGGGGATGTTCCACGTCAATTTCTTGTTACATAAATCTGCGGGGCCGTGGCACAAACCAGGCACAATGGGAGCTTTCGCTTCATCCTCGATCGTGTCCGATCCGACGGTGGGGACCCCCTCGATTTCGTTTGGTAGCCGGACCTTCGGCGGGTGGAACAGTAGCCATGCGTTATCGTTTACTGAGAAAGAAGTCTTGGGGGCGTTGCGAACGCCAAACGCAAGGACCCGTACGTCGGTGAACTGAACGACAACCTAGATCCAATTTTAGATTAGGTTTCCAACAATGGGGATGCGCACCGACACGGATAGTCGTCTCGAATTGCAACAAATTGTTCTGGTGTCTGCGGAGAGGCCGTCAGGGGTAGCCCGGAGCTAGATACATGAACGAACTTCATCTCATTGAACATGGCAACGGGATTGAAGCTCCGAGAGGTACATTCAACCTGACTGGCTGTTCCGTTCCGGTTCAGTGTCAGGTATCTACGCAATGGTAAATGGAGAGTTTGACAATAAGCGCAGAATGGGAACTGGTAACCGACCTCGTCCAGGCTTCGTCAGTCGTGCACGATGAATGGGTTCTATGCCAAACCCGGTACAACACTCTAAAACACGGAACGCTGAATGATGCCATACACGAGGAGAGATTCCCTCCCTTGGCGCACTTGTGAAAGGCGGACCTCCAGCTAGAACTCTTCTTCCAATATGTCCAACTGGGAAAAAAGCGCCTCCTAAAGCATTCGTCCCATTCATGTTCGTTCAGGTTCGGAACCGTGGCTTCAAACAACAAGAACTCCGGACGCGCTTTGCTCATGATCTCGATCCAGTTGTGCTTTGGGACAATCATCCGGAGGCTGAGATTCGCGAGGACAGGCCCATACTCTCCGTGGTGGAGTCTGTGTAGGATTGGGCGACGCCATGGGTTGAGCGCAGGATCTGAGATGATTTCTCGCAATCTACGGGATAAGCCAGACACGGCTGTTCCGGCGGGCGGTATTGTTGAGATATCCCGACAATGGCGGGGGGCAAACGATGACGCACCAATCAGGCTTTCGATGTCCGTCTCCCCCAAGATGTCTGAAATCAGCTCGACTGGGAGGGTCTCGAGGGTCAACATGGGCGCTGTAGATATGGAGGTGGGGGATTATACTTACCACGCTAACCTATTTCTACCCCCACTTGCGCCCCACCAACAACCAGCGGTGGGTCTCCGATATCATGTCCGTGCATTCACCCAGTGCTCCGCCTGGATCTGGAGTCGCCCTGGGCTCACCGGGCACGGAGGAAATGGGTGGTACGAGCTGTGGCCAGACAACATGACGGTGCGAGATGAACGTGGTCTGGGGACCGTTTCTATGCTGACCGCTAAACTTGCCCTCTCCTACCGCTGCCTCCACCCACCAGATCTCTCCTACAGCTAGAGATCCCCCCACCGGGATCCAAGTGGCCATACGGTGAACTACCTGGAGCCGCCCCATGCGATACCCATCCCTCCGCTCCGGTTCAGGTTCAACACCTCATCTGTGCATCCCCGGTCTCTACTCCTGGCCTCCCCACTTCCAACACGTCTCCGTATCCCCCGGTCCGCGCACCTTGACATCGAGTTGCAGCTCTTCGCCTACCACGGAGCGCTGACTGAACACAAAATACCAAAATCGCACGAGCTCGAGTTCTCACCTAGAGACACTTCCCCAACCCATTCAAAGTACTTCTCTGCCATCTTGCAAACCGGTATCGGTTCGTAATACTTCTCGTCCGCCTCATTGACGTAGTTCGGTCTCGGCAACGCCGGAAGCACAAGGTTCTGTAACTTTGAATCGAACCACACGAGATTCACGTCCCTATTGCAATGTCGGTTCCAAGCTTTAGCTCTACATTCTGACAGGCACACCTTTCCGGTGTGTTGGAAAGGCTGCTCGTTGTATCTGCCGCCTGCGCAACAATCCTCAGGTAGTCGGGGCAAGTCGGCCTTCAATGTTATCAGCACAACGGTCGTAAACGTGCTTGGAACCACGTACACTAGGTCGGGATCCACAAACAGAGAGGACATCTCGTGGAGTACGACGAAAGTCGGAGGAGCGCTCAGCACGAGCCTTGCGTCGAGTTCTGGACTCTCCGAGGAAGGACAATGCAGCATCGACAGTAGCACGGCCAGCTGACGAACACTCGAGGGGTAGCTAGACGCACCTCTCGTCTTAGATAACCCATGCGCAAATTAAAATCCTAGCCACAAACAAAACTTTCACTCGAGACAGCTTCGCGGCCACCTCCCCGTTCCCTCCATATTTGCCGAGCCAACGATCATTGTACGCGACCAACGTTTGGAGGAAGGCCTCCTTCGAGGGCGTAATGAAGACGGCCGTGCCCTCAGCGTCAGTGTGAGAGATGTGTGAGATGCAAAAGTGAACTGGAGCTGAAGGGTGGTATTCCCCTCTTACGAGAAGGGTTTTGGCTAATGGTAACTCTGGGAAGTGGGAGAGAGGAAACATTTGAACCGGGATCGCGATCGTGGATGAAAATGAAAAGGAAATTGTGAGTGACTATGCACTATGATCCATCCAAACTTGTATCATACATGGTATTTCAAGGGGAAGTCTATCGATATCGGGTGGTCCCCGCCCGCGCCTGGATATAATCTTCGTATGCCTCCCAATTTACCTGACGCGTGGCACCACGAAGTTCCGCAGGTGGCCCAAGATCAACGAGTGGTACAACCGACGGCCTTCCGTGAGCACAACGGAATGGCACAGCAGTATGAGACAGTTGTTCCATAAGCTCCTCACATCGTTCAACGCTCAACGGATCGTTGAACATGATCGCTCCTGGTGAATCAGACATGAGTACCGAGGCCCCGACGAATGAGATGGTCACAGTCTCTGACCTCTGCAAGCCTTGGAATTGAGTAAATCCAGGAGTTGCGCGGGGCAATGCCGCAAAGCTCTTTTCCACGAGAACTCGTCTCCGTGGTGCGGCGGGAGAGATGGGGCGGGTACCCCCCTGAACGTGTCGTCCGAGTAATCCCCAAGTACCCCCTTGACGAGATGCTGCAAGTCCTCTCCCGAGGACAACTGGCACGCCCGTCAGCGCCAAGATGAAGCGGGGTCGATCTGACACATACTCTGTGGCTAACGATCTCCGGGATGCACGTCACCGTCACCTGCGAGTAGTTATTGTCGTCATCAAATCGATCTTCCATCCTCCCGGTATCGTTGATTGGCGCGAACTCCACACCCCAGCTCGCGAGCAAGTCTCTGATATCACTATTCCGCTGCAGAACCAGTTTCTCGTGCCTCGTCAGAAGAATAGGAACCGGAGGATCGAGAATCTTCCGCCCCACCCCAGTCCCATCATTTCGAAGGTATCCCAAACAGATCTCTCTTTGTAACCACTCGACTCGAACTCTCTCGTCCGCAGCATGTTGGTCGACCAATACCAAGGTGCGAGAAGGCGTCTGAGAGGACACTTCCGATACACAACCAGCGTCGTCGGTCACAGGATCCGAAGGAAGCAGACACGAGATGAACTTGGAGTCGACCTGCTTGATAACAATGGCTTCCCTCAGATCTTCTCGGGAAAAGCGGTTGCTCGTGTTGGCCACCTGACTGGCGCTCTTTTTGTACTGGAGCTGCTTCTGGAGCTCGTAATGCCGCATATCAGATATGAACGCATCCGAACAGGGCACGACAGGTATAGGTTTCTCCTTCCGCGCATAGACCTCGTTTGCCTAGAGGGTGTTCCGGCCAGCCATAACATAACTTAGAATCGGAAGCATACCGTCAGTGCTTCGCCGATCCAGGAGGGTGTTTCATCTTTCCCGGCATCGTCTTGACCTCTGGCGGGTAGAATCCTCCGTGGTGCGTTCGGGTCACCTTCCTCAGGACCTAACGCACGTCGAGAGTTTCCAGTGTCAGTATCAACAATGAAGGATTCGCCGGTTGTTGGGTCCGTCCAGACCACCTCTCTGCCTCCCTAGTCCCGATGAGTATGCGATTGAAAGATTCAGGTTTGAACTCACCCGAGCATGAAACACTTCGTCACTCGGCGAGCGTTCTCTTGAACCCTGTTGCTCATCGTGGTGATAAACGCTAGGAGACCCAGAACCAGGTTTGTTTCCCTCGTGAGAGTGCGAACATTCATCACAACAAGAACTACACCCATCACAAAAACCAGAACATTCAGAGTAACCCGGCTGGGGAAGTTCCTGTTCTGGAGGAAAGTAGTCAAGCTCCGGGACGGGGTATGATTGTTGGGATGGTCCTGGTGGGTAAACAGAGACTGTGTGATCTGCGAGTCTTCGTCTCTTCCTCGGGTTCTGAGCTGATTCATCTCGGGGTTGAACCTGAGGGGGTGGTCTGGCAAACGCATTCCGGACCAAAAACTCTTCAATGACGTTCGAGAGGAAGGTGTGTAGAATCGTGTGATTCTGGGGTGAATCGTCAACCCCCTGCAGAGCCACCGAGAGGGGACAAACCTGGATATTAACCGCGGACTTTGAGGGCTCAACATAATTGTCCACGAACATGGGCGATATCGTGATATTAATAACATATACGGGCTTCTTGTCGCCCTTTTTGGGGCCGGGTTGTGGACCTAGCGATGCGTAACGAAGTGGAGCACATGATAACCGAGAAGGCGTCCGAGAGCTTACCTTTACGTGAAGATGGCCCCTCTTGCGTGTCGTAGGCCTAGTCGTATTCAGTCATCGCCCCACTTTATGAGTAGACTGTGGGATTCTGACATACGTCTCTTGCGAAGGTACTTGCTGAGAACTTGCGATCAATCAGACGATGTAAGTCGCAGGGTGCCATTGGGTGTTTGTTAACATCTACAAAATCTCAGATCATCCATTCATTTACCCCTACGGATCGGTCATACATAGGAATTGGTATGCCTGAGGAAAGTCTTAGTCGACAATCACATCAGGAAGAGGCTGGTTGGACCTTAGTAGACGCGCCAGTTAAGCCGATAAACCCTTCTATCCTCAGTGAATCATAGTTGCTGTCTATGAGATGGGTTTGTTGGACTAAAGTCCTTCCAAATATACGGCGGAAAGCCTCGAGTGTGGAGGCTGTCTTGAGGCAGAGGTCAGGCTCGGTTCTTAACATCCTAGGGATGAAGTCGCACCCTCGGGATGGCCATGATTTTTGCCTGCGTTCTTGAATGCTTGAGTTGGAAGGTGACGTCGGGGAACATGAGGGCATAAGTTTCGATCTCCCGCCTAATCAGTTCCAATGTGCGAGCAGATGGCGTATGTGCCAAGCGCCGCACAGGAAGCTAGAGTTCAACGCAGGAAGTGAGTCGAATCCACAAAGACGAGCGGGTCGTCCCCACATTGTGGAATGCATCCCTGACACAGACGGTGGTGCCAGCTGATTGCCTTTGCCAGCGTACCGAAGGTCCGAAATACAAGGCTTCTGTTCCCTAACCTCGGCGTATAAGCTTGTGTCAGCGAATCGCGACTATTGTGCGTACCTTGAGTATAACGGACCATGACTGTCTAGCCTTTGCCGTCCTGGATGATATTTCAAGAATGCTCAAGTCGGCGACCGATGCTAAGGCTGGAATGGTGCGGCCAAGGCTCAACTCCAGATCCCACGCGATTCAACGTTCAACTCACCTTCGCCTCGGAAACCAAATGAGGCGTGATCGCCGCCGGAGACCTTGCTCGTCGAGTACCTCATAGAGTCGGCTTTACAGTCATTAGCTAGAGACTCCAGGTCATCAATCGTAAACCCCGTGCCGTCGTCCTGGACCCAGCAGGACCATTCGTCACAGTCTATGCCAACTTGGATTGACCGTGCGTTGGCGTCGAGGGAATTCTGGACAAGTTCGGAAACTACTTGGACGAGCGAGGCGAGGATTACGGTCGAACGTAAGATGGAACGGGTCCTTGGTGGAAGTGGTGCGATTTCCTCCGGCCATCGTCCCATGTGTCAATGCTGGGAGCGTTGCGGGTCGAGCTCGGGGAAGAGGAGGTTGTTCACGTGGACTGACATCATCGATCCGGGTGACCTTTAAAGACGCCCACCCGATTCCCCATCTCTTCCTCCTCACTTGCCATCTCATCTCCCACCAATCGTTCTCGTTATCATGGGCAAAGCCATCACCAAGATCGTCTACAAACCCGACACTCAGTCGTCTGACGAATACCTTATCATTGTAAACCCAGACGAGGTGTGCCATACACTCTAAATCACGCGATTCAATCCCGCTCATTCGTTGACCACACAGTACAAGAAATACAAGGCTGGAGGTGAGCTTTGCGTTGTCTCGAGCGATACGTCCAGCTGACCGTTCTCCAGACACGTAAATCCATGCGATCGTCGTCTCCCTCGTTGGTTACTAACGGTCACCCGATTAGGACGATCCCTCTCGCGAATGTCGTAGATTGTGAGTTCCCCCTGGCCGAATGTTTCGCTTGTCAGCCGCTTGAATTTGCTCCGCAGCCTTCCAAGTATTCTTCTCCAACCAGGGCGGCCAAGGTCTCCTGGGCAAACCATCCAAGCAACAGCTAGAGACCGTCTTCGGAACCTCCGTCGACGTGGACGTCATCAAGATCTTGATACAGAAAGGCAGGGAGCACTCTGGCGACACCATCCAGGGTAATCCCTTCAACGCGACCAACGTCACCCGCGGTGGCACCGTCGAGCACCGCAGTGGCAACCAACGTTAGTCTTGAACAAGTGGACAAGGGATGAACCTCAGAATTACAACTGTATCACCATGCCGTAAATCACATACATCGCAATCCTACATTTTGCATCTCTGCACCTGCTCAGACTGAGTTAGAGTGATCCCCGCGCAATGGACGGAGCAAGCTGTGTGTAACCGACGGAGGCTGTTGCGAACATTCATGAAGCGCCCTCCCCTCTCCAGCCTGTCTTCCCCCACAAATTATCCCTATGAGCCTAGGCTGCCATCCTACTGGACACCCCAACGGCGGCGATTCTCATTCACCATCTCGTACTTAGGGAGATGACGCTCCCGCGTGATCCCCGCTCCCCGGTCAATAGCCGGGACGTCGTATTACTGGACGAACGAGAACTTGTGAACCATCTGGTCGACCCTTTTGACCCTTGGTCTGGTTTGGAGTCATTGGAGAAGACCTACGAGTGTCCGCACAAGGACGAAGGGTATGTGCATTGTGCGCTTTGAGCAGCTGATTCTCACTTGTGCGTTAGTTTTGTGGATACACGCCCTATTGCTGGCATTGAAGACCAAGTATCGGAGATACGACCGTACGCGACTGGGTGTGTATGGGAGACCTGGCCTGGCTCATCCAGTTATTTCCCACAGGACTGCAAGTGCACCGCCCAGGAGGGTGGGCTACACGCCACTAAATTTCCCCATACGACCGCCGAACGCAATACCGATGTTGCGGCCAGAGTTTTTCCAATCTGACTTCTGGCACCAGTTCCATGCCCAAAGTAAGCCAGGTCCCATACTCTCCCACATCGTGCAACCAACGTGCACGGCCACTCTGTGCTTAGGACCCCTACTCGAGCCGAAGGTTTTCCTCTCACGGTTAGAGAAGTCCCTGGATGGTATCGGCGACTCCTTGGGCGTCCCCGGTAGGCTCGTTGCGATGTGTTTGGTGGCGTGGGCCGCCAGTTTCGGACACAACGAAGAAGGAAGGTCGGACCAACCTTCCGATCCCAAAGACTGGGTGCCCTCCGCGAAGTCACGAACCAACAACATGGTGAAGGAAGTGCTATACTTGATTGACTCGTATGGGATCATCAGGAAACCGACGTGGGATGGTGTTGTAGCTCTGTTGACCATTTTGCCGCTAACCAAAGGTAACGTAACACCGGGACGGGGTTCCGGGCCTCACTGACCCAATGACTTAGAGATAATTTCAGATTTTGAACGAGCGGTACGCTGTTTCGCCTAGCCCTGGATATCGACCCTAACAAACAACCCCAGACCTTGCACAGACTAACCATGAATGCGGCGGAGTCCCTCGTCCACGATTTCGAGGATACCGCATCCCCCCAAGAGAGACTGGGGAAGGAGATCCGACCGCTAGCGAGGGCATTCTGGTGGTGTGCGATTCAAGATTGGATGGTGCAGTGTCCTTCTGGGGGAAGGACGGTCCTGTAGGTGGCGCAGGTGAACCATATAATCAGTATTGGAATTAATATGCCTTAGAACAACGGACGATCTGCACACGCTGGCGGGCCTGCTCCCCTCTGAGGCTTACCCGGCGGATAAAGATTCCATCCAGAACTTTACACCCCTTCGCCAATACTTCAGCATACCACTGAGACTGGCCTCAGTCTATCGGCTCGTCCAAGGGATCCTTTCGAACCCAGACTTCCGAATCAGGGGGATTATCGATGAGGCTCGGCTCGGGGCGGCGTGGTCAACTCTTGATGCTATCTGGAACGATTTGAAATCCTCGTCTCCGGCACCTTTCAAGTTGTCCCCGACGGAGTTCTCCAGCTACTTGCGGATATGGAAGTTGTTCATCTTTGAATGCTGTAAGCCGCAGCCACCTGGTTCTTTTTGCGGACGTTCGTGACCCACGCCTCTAGATAACCACCTTGATATCTCCATCAACCAAGTAATGGCTACCCGGCTCGATTGGTCCGCTCAACTGACCGAAGCTTGTACCACCGCCCATTCCAAGTGCATAACGCTTCTGGAACCTGTCATGGACGAGGTGAGAGGACTGAGCACGACCAGCTTAGGGGAGCACGATGTGTGTGGCCTATCGAAACCTATATACTCTGTCGCTGCCCTGATTGCTCGTTCACCGACGCTCGGGACTAGGGACGATTTCCTTGTCTGTCTGAAGATACTGCAACAGACGAGGTGGGTCTATTCCGATCACGAGGAAAAGGTTGCAGATCTTCGGTTCCTGTGGGGTATGTCAAGGGACGAATCGCTGGATGAACCTCCGATTGCCTCCGACTCCCTCTCCCGGCTGTTTACCATGGGATCGTACGACCCGCCACCACCATCCACAGGAGAGGATCCTAGGCGGCGACAAGGGCGTCATCCGGCCAGTTCTCCTTCTCCCTCCAGCCCAATCCCTCGACCATCGAGTCGCACGAAGTCCGCGAGAAGCCGAGCATCAAGTGGAGGTTCATGTTGTATTCCGGAGGGGCACAATTCTCCAGACGGCGATGTACCGAGTAGGAAGCCCCCGAGTTGGCTAGCTAGTTTGATGGAGCGGGGACTGGAAATTACGTCCGCGACTAGATATCCTGGGGCGAGGGACCGTTCACCTCGGTAGAAGATATCGACGGGTGTCCCTGAGACGGTTCCGTCGGCGTCCAGAGTAGTGTACTTATGTCTGCGGATCAACAGGGTCGCTCTGGACCCCCAGGGAGACACCCGTGGATCATCCAGAGCGAGCCTCCATAACTTGCAACGAAGGTTCGTACGGAGCACCAAGTAGAGGTGAGGTGAGAAGGGACTCATATGCAAATGATACACCTCCTCGAAAAGCGACTGCGGGAGAAATAGATCCACAACGTGGACGAGGATTTGCAGAATATTGCGAAGGGGTGTAACGAGGTGGGGCGGTCCCTTGATCATTCAACCCTACGCCCGCTCCCTCTTCTTTGGGAAGCCTGATGTGCGGGTTTAGTGATCGGACGAAAAACTCTGGCTAAGGGGAGTCGAACAGCAGCCACAGATTTGTGTTTCTGGTTCATCTCCCTGCGCCTTCCGTTCCCCCCTGTGTGCCCGTGACACTAAAACTGCAATTTTCGTGTGTAGTGGGAGTCGGAAGCAGGAATACTATGCTCAATGGCCTAGAACTCAAGTTCAACAATCGGCCGCCCGCATATGTAGACCCCCAAAATAAGTCAGTCCTGCGTTTTGAATGACACCGCCCAAAATCCCTTTATGCAAAGCACTTGTCCTAGCTATTGGAGGTGGTGGCGTTAGCGGGCATGGTACCAACCGCGATGTGGGTGGTTGTGAGGGGTGGATGGTGTTGACAGAGATGTCGGAAAATGCGGCCCAGGTCCCAGGGCACGCGCAACGTGGCCACGATGCCCATGGGCCCCCATCCGTCCAAGGCATCACAGCCGTTTGCACAGCTTTCGGTTCACCCATAGTGGCTCCGGCCAATGGGGGCAGTTGACGACACAGATATGATGAGCAGAGCGTGTCCAATCACCAGTGGCCACCGGCCACCACCCGTCCTTCCTTTTTAGGTATGTAGATAAAGACCCTTGTGCACGATGCAGCAGGCTGTCATCCTAGGGTTGCTGCTGGACACGCTGCACAGCAGCGATTCCCACCTGACACACACTTGCCCTCGTACCCAGGGAGATTATGCTCTCACGTAGTTCCCGCCCCCCGGCCAATGACCAGGACGACGTCAGCTCAAAATTACCCGAAAAACCCGTGGATACTTTGATTGCCAGCCGCGACCGGTCGGGTTTGTTATCGGAGGAGGCCTACGGGGGCCCGCGTAAGGATAGGGGGTAAGTGGCGGACCTCAAGGAACTTCAGATCCTCATCTGGGCGTTGGTGTTCGGAGTATGCGTTCCGTTCCTGGAACCGAGGAAGAGACACAACCGTACGCAACCAGATGCGCATGTGAGACCTGGCCTGGCTCGTCCCAACATTTTCCACAGGACTTCAAGCGCACCGCCTAGAAGGACGGACTACACGCCATTAACCCTGCCTATAGGGCCGCCGAGCGCAATACCGATGTTGCGGCCAGAGTTCTTCCAATCTGACTTCTGGCACAAGTTCCATACCCAAAGTAAGTTAGGTACCACACCTTTCCATGGCGTGCGACCGACGTACATGACCCCTTTTTGTCCAGTGCCCCTACTCGGGCCAAGGATTTTCCTCTCACGGTTAGAGGGATCCCTGAGTGGTATCGGCGACTCCTTGGGCGTCCCCGGTAGGCTCGTTGCGATGTGCTTGGTGGCGTAGGCCGCCAGTTTCGGACACAACGAGGAAGGAAAGTCGGACCACTCTTCCGATCCCGAAGATTGGATACCCTCCGCGAAGTCACGAACCAACAGCATGGTGAAGGAATTGCTATACCTGATCGACTCGTATGGGATCATCAGGAAACCAACATGGGATGGGGTTGTGACTTTGTCAACAGTCCTGCCGCTAACCAAAGGTAACGTAACGCCGGCACAAGGTTCCGGGTCTCGCTGACCCAATGACCTAGAGATAATCTCAGATTTTGTTTGAACGAGCGGTACGCCGTTTCGCCTGGCCTTGGACACCCATTTTTATATACCAACGGCTCCAGACCTTGCACAGACTAACTGTGAATGCGGCCTAGTCCCTCATCCACGGTTTTAGGGGTATCACGTTCCCTCAAGAGAGATTGGATAGGGAGGTTCGACCGTTGGCGAGAGGATTCTGGTGGTGTGTGATCCAGGACTGGATGGTACATTGTTATTCAGGGGGAGGGACGGACCTGTAAGTGGTGCCGGTGAACCATACCCTCGGTATTGGAACTAATACACCTTCAGAACAACCAACGATATGCACGCGCTGGAGAGCCTACTTCCTCCCCTTGTCCCTCCCGCCGACGGTTCCCCGACAGATAAAGATTACATCCAGAACTTCGCAGCCCTTCGCCAACACTTCGGCATACCTCTGAAACTGGCCTCAGCCTATCGGCTCGTTCAAGGGGTCCTTTCGAGCTCAAAGTTCCGAATCAGGGGAAGTATCGACGATGCTCGACTTGGGACGGCATGGTCGACTCTTGATGCTGTCTGGAATGAGTTAAAAACATCGGTTCCGGCAGCTTTCAAGTTGTCCCAAACGGAGTTCTCCAGCTACTCGAGGATATGGAAGTTGTTCATCTTTGAGTGCCGTAAGCCGCGGCTCTATCCGACTCTTTGACTGTCCGTAACCCACGTCTCTAGATACCCACCTTGATATCTCCCTCCACCAAGCGATGGCTGTTCAATTCGAAGTGTCCGCTCGGCTGTGCCGGGCTTGTAACACTGCGCATTCCAAGTGCAGAATGCTTCTGAAACCCACCATGGAGGAAGTGAGAGCGTTGGGAAAGACAGGCTTTGGACCGTACGATGCGCGCGACCTGTCGAAACCCATCTACTCTGTCGCCGCCCTGATCGCTCGCTCGCCGCCAATCGGGACTAGGGAAGATTTCCTTGTCTGTCTCAGGGTGCTACAGCAGACGAGATGGGTTTATTCAGGTCACGAGGAAAAGGTTGCGGACCTTCGGCTCCTGTGGACTGTGTCAAGGGACGAATCGCTCCTTGAACCCCCGGGGTCACAATCCCTGTCCCCGTTGTATAGCACTTCTCCTTCTTCCTCCTTCAGCCACATTTTTCGATCACCGAGTCCCACAAGGTCTGCGAGAAGCCGAGGATCAAGCGGTCCTGTTTCGCTGAGCAGCCGAGAGTTGTCAAGCACAACGGGTTCATTTTGCATTCCGGAGGGGCATAATTCTCCAGACGATGACGTACCGAGTAGGAAGTCCCCTAGTAGGCTGGCTGGGGTTCTTTCGAAGTTGAAGCTTGAATACTCGAGTGCCCAAGCAGCCGATGAAGATAGGAAACGTAAATTATTTTCTTGACGTTTTCTGTTTCTGTGTTACAACTGCTCTTGTGATCATATACTGCGTGCTTAAGATGACAAGTCAACTTATCACCCCGCCATGACGTCTGGACAAGAACCGTGGGGGTACATGAACGGTTTTCACGTGTATAATGCATTTGTCTGCTTGGTCGACGACGCCCGCTCAACTGCATTGTCCGGCGGCCCACGACGAGGATGCCAGACCACTAAGTACTCTCTGGTACACTTTGCACGCACTCCCGCTGGGGTTCCCTTGGCTGACCCCGCCGACGAAAATTGTACGGCTGTCATTGTTGGACTCGTCGGCCGTGACCACCCCGCTCCTCCTCGTCTCGCTCGTAGGCAGTGTGCGTGAGAAGGGAGGGTGGATCCGTGGGATTCCTGGCTAGAACACCGTCTAGATAGGCCCCTCGGCGTAATCCCAAGGAGATCACAGATGTCACGCCAATGAGCCATCGGTGGCCCAATCCTTGATATCTTTGCTGGTTTTGCGGAAGATCGTAAGGGTGCAATGGGGAGGGGGAAGCATGACGTTTCCTCAGACCTCCCTCCCCATAAGCGACCCACAGCCCACAGCCTCCGTTCTCCGTGCCCGAGACACTCGAGGAAACACGGGTGGGTTCTACCCCGCAGCATTTTCTGACACACCGGACGTTTCTGATATGGATAGGTGTCATTGCCAAAAAGAAAGAAAAAAGTCAGAGAGGACAAGGTATTCCGGAACGGCTGGAGATAAACGTCCTGGGAACGCCACGACCTCCGCGCCTTGAGAGGATCGCCTGGAAGTCTGTTATATCAGCTTTCTGGTTTTAGAAAACCACTGCAGCAACAAGCGACATATCTTGTCTCGGGCCCGCCCCGTCGGTGGTGGGTCGGTACATGCACGCTTCGCTCGCCTGCAGCTCAGTATCGCATTGAAGGGATCAACTCGTTCCGGGATGAAGTTGTTTGCAGCCACTGATTGTCTTGTGTATGTAACACGTCCCCCAAATCACTTCGCCGCCCCCAGTCCCCTACTAGTTATCCGTCAGACCACACCACCAGACGAAAAGAAGCTTGCCGCGATTTGGTTGGACACAAAGCCCGAGATTCGGAAGGTGGCAGAGGATCTGCAGAGGCGTTATGATTTATCATGCCTTCGCTTGGAAACCCCGCAACCTGTGTAAGTGACCGCCGTCGTTCGATGGAGTATCCCAAACTTAAAGGTCCCTGCACGCGCATGGAAATCGTCCCCATGCAGGCGATAACGAACTATCTCGCTGACGGACCGGACGATCGCCCTGCTTCGTCGATCCCCGTGGTCAAGAAGTTCATTTCCAGATGCAACCATCTGGACAATACAACGGAGCCTGGGTCTCGCTCTGATAGTCCCCAGGTACGCTCTAGGCCACCTTCAAGAGCCAGTTCAATATCAGAGGGGCATGTCTCCCCCGAGGATGACGGTCCCAGTAAGAAGGTAGTTCATTACGACGACTAAACCAGGCAAGGCTGTCTAGAGAGCGGTTGCCTCGAGTAAGCTCTCTGTACGTTATCGTAATAGCATGTAACACTAGTCCCAATAAGATAGGTGGTATCGAGGCCTTAGAACTCCTTCCAATCGTCCCAATCGTCTTTTTTGGGTGCGGTGGGTTGCACCATCCTGGAGGTACTTCCGGCCGAAATGAGTGGGTTGCTGGGGCTGGCCGCGGGACTCATGTCCTTGTACTCCTTGAAAAAATCGTCCTCGTCCTGATATAGTTCAGGGGTTTCCCCAGAATGCTGCGTGGGAACCGAGCTGTACCCCTCCCCCTCCGGTCCGCCGCCCAGTCCCCGTACGGTGGTTGTCACTCGTTCTGCGACGTCCACACCGAATTGGTTCTTACCCCAGGTGTTTGCGGTCTTGCCAATTTCTCCGGCATACTTTCCGGCTTCTGAGACATACCCCCGAATGCTGGATTGTAAGTTGGGGTCTATGGCCCGTTCCACACCCGGTTGAATGATAGACTCGTTGACCGCCCGGGTGGCACCGGAGACCGCGGAGGAGAAGATAGACCAGCCTTTGCTCAAGGCACCCACGGGGTTCTCTTGCAGCTCGGAAAACGAGGGGACCGCACGGGATGAGAGGTGAAAAGATGAACCCCCGGAACCCTGCGGTGGCGAGGGTGTATTTCCGAAGCCCTGGTAACGTCCACCTTGGGAGGGTGGTAGATCGCCAGGACGCAATGTATTGGCCTGCCCGAGCCCCGCAAAATATTGTTCGTTCGCAGCCTTCTGATCGAAGTTTGTCGAAGGAGGGTTGGTGGTGTTAGAGAGGGTGGATGGTGATGGAGAGTGTTCGCTACGCGTGTTAGTGCGCATTCCAGCGCGTGACTTCCGTAAGCCTTGGGCGGAGGATGGCCGGCTGGGCGCATCAACCGCTTGCCCTTTTGGGAGCGCTGATGGGGACCACGGCTTCCCAGCAAGGTCAGCGTCAAGCTGCATGGTTGTTAGACCGGCGATCGCTGAGCCAAAAGCATCCTACGGACCTTGGATTTGTACTGAGTGGCTGCCCAGCAATGGTATTTCTCGTGGGGTGACATTCCCTGCTTATATCCGCCTTGATCTGCAGGTGTGTATGACTCCACGAAGCTCAAAAACGGCCCGTTTCCCCCCAGCTGCATAGTCTCGTCAGAAAACGATTCGGAGAGCCGTTTGGGTGGGGCTCACGGTCATTCGTTTAATCTGGTCTTCCTGCCATGTATCCATCGACACTGATCGTACAAAGCTGGCGATGTTGTACGTCGTGAATTCCCGCAGCGGTTAGGCCGGAATCAGGGTCTGCGCACCTCACGTGTACACCAAAGCCTCTGTGGGTGCCCGCACATTGCAGGCACAGGAAGATCGCGAAACTGACATGAGATGTGAGATAAGGTTGGAATGCGCGGGTGGTGTCCGACGACGCACCTAAGTGAGGCCCATTGTGGATTTGGATTGGAACAGTCGGCGCAGATCTTGTTGCGGAGATCCTCTCTCTTGATGAGCTCCTGGAGAGTTTTCTTCGCAACGGCCTGGTCCATCAGTCACGGAGGGGATGGAAAGTTAGAGTTAAAAATGAGCACGTGGGACCGCCATCATTTTATCAGCTCTTGTTCTGACACTCTACTGAAATCCACAACTAATCTCTGTACACCTATTCTCTCCTACTTCCTCTCGACCCTCTGGTCTGTTGCTCTCGCCGTTTCTACCGGCTCATTTTTCACCCATTTGCTGCCATCCCTGCGTTGCACATCACCCCAAACAACTCCGCTCGACTCCTAACACACCCTCCGAAACTCCACCAGTCATGATTCAACAAACCGACTTCCGCAGGCCGACCACCAACGGCACTGCATCAACAAATCAGACGGGAGAAGGCCGCGAATCTTGGGGGAAACGGGTTGGACACAGGTGAGCCCATCGTAACAGCATTCGTCTCGAAAAAACGCGCGTGCTGAGCTGTTTCCAAGACACTATTCCCTCGAAATCGTCCAGCATCCGATTCGGGCGCGCATGTGTGGGTTTGGAGACAAGGTTAGCACCACTCCTTACGCCTTAGGCCCAAGTATCTCAGTTTGTGTAGGATCGGCGGCCTCTGGCCCCCGCCGCGGTCGCAAAGTTAGTTGTTCGGAGAGAGGACGACACTATAGTGGATGTCGAGTACGTTTCCCTTTTTATTTTTGGGGATATTTCCCACTAACTCTGGAGCTCAGCGAAATAGATTACACCTTTTTCCTGGCGACGGTAGATTTATGGTCGGAGGATGGGAAACAAGAGATGAATCTCGTCTTGCACCCCACGTCTTCCGACCGTTCAGTGCCTTTCCAATCCAAGGCGCGAAAGCGATTAAATTCCACCAAGGTCAGGCAGAATACCAACGGGACCCCAGTCCCTGGGCCGAGTGCGCATCCCACATCCCAGGCGGACACTTCGGTCAGCCGATCAAAACACCCTGATCACCCCTCCTCCCTGACGCTCCTGACACTCACACTCACAGGAGGGAGCCACGAGCCCCAACAACGCCAGCTCTTCAAATAACTATAACCCTCCTTATCCCGTCCAACCACCGCATCAGACGCCGTTAGAACCAACGAATTATAATGGCACCCAGCAGCCCCATGCCGAGTGGGACTATGGCACGCATCAAACTGGAGATGGACGTGGGGATTCCCAATCCACTCTCCCTTCCATACAGTCATTCAACCGCGTTAATGGAACCTGGCATGAGGACAGCACTTCTCGGAATCAGTCTGAGGCGCCTGCTTTTCGGGCCTGGCCCCCGGACTCCACGTACGATAGCGTCGAGGCGGAAAATAGACCACCAGAATCTGCCGACCAATCCATTCAACAGCACCAACCTCAGTCCGACCACAGGAACGACTCGAGCCAGTGGCAGGACGTCCCCCTCGTATCTAACCCCGAAGGTTTCCCCAGTCAGGGTAAATATTCCTCCTCCGGGTCTCAGCAATCGCGAGAGCAGTCAACCTCCCCGATGACAAACGCCGCGACGCAGATGGATACCTCGATGTACGCTTCCGCTTCCTACGTCCAGAACCAGCAGCATTATCCCTCGTCGAATCACCAACAGCCGGAAGCGTTCCAATCCGGGTCGGCAATACCTCTCCCAAGGCACACATACACAAGAACGCTGGTTGGTCCGTTATGTGCGAACGCGTCGAAACTTTCGGACGAGCACCGTAAATCCGGGATCTTCTTTCTATTTCAGGATCTTTCGATCCGAACGGAAGGTACGATTGAGTTGTTCGGTCGAATATTGCCCGCGAGACTCGTGCTTACGAACGTGTTCGATCCAGGTGCCTTTTGCCTCCGGATTCGGCTGATGAACGTGGGCGCGTAAGTTCAGAATATGCGTTCGCCGACTCATCCGAGATTGGCCTTCTCAAGCGTCAGAGCTGACAAACCGTTCCTTTTGTTTTTTTCTTTTCTGGATCTTCAGGTCGCCGGCTCCGGAACCCGGGTCGGTTAAAGTGCATGGCGACGTATCTCCCGTGCTGGCTCAGGCGTTCACCCAGCCATTCGTGGTTTATTCTGCGAAACGGTTCCCCGGGGTGCCAGGTAAGATGAAGGATGCTCATTAAACTCTCCTTATCTCCCACACTAATAACTGGCCGCGCCACCCTCAACTTACACCAATGTAGATACCACCGCTCTCTCCATCGCTTTCGGGAATCAAGGCCAAAAACTACCCCTCGTGAGCTTCTCTTCCTTCTCTTGGCCCTCTCCCCTTTTTTTCCCTTTCCCCTTTTGGCACCCACTGACCAAGTACCCTTGACGTCATATATGACCACAGCGAAATCGACATGGGACGTCCAAGAATCGCAAGAGGGCCCGCAGTGCCTCCGACGGTGGTTCGGAAGACGATTCGGACTAGGGACTAGAGGGCAAAGGGGATACATTCGGTTGTTTTATGGGGCGACCGCGTTCGCAGCTCGATAAGGATTGGGTGTTTTATGGAGGGGATCTGTAACAACGTGTTTACGTCCAACGGATTGTTTGCTTATCCTCCGATGACCCCGCGACCCGTTCGTTCTCCCGCCTCTCGAACTCCTTCACTGCCCGGACAGCCTCGCGATAATTCCCATAGATGCGATTGAGGACCGCTTTCGCAGAGTCGTCGGTCGGCGTGGGTGGGTCAAGAGAAACTGGACGGTTGTGTCCGGGAGCATTTGAGTCGCCCTGGATTGGATGAACCAACCTCCCAGAAGCCAAACGCGTGAGAGCGTGCGAAAGGACCGAGAGGGTCACGGAGTGAGGTCGCCAGGAATTCCAGCTCAAGGGAATGAGCTGCAGGGTCTCAAGCCGGCGCGTAAAGTCTCCCCGGGCGTTAGTGTCTGGCATTGGATGGTATTCCAAGTATTTGGAGATCCGTTTGACACCTTCCATCCTCTGGTCGGACTTGTGCATTGTGACTTCCACCCAGGCCGGCGGCTCGGCAGGAGACCCGTCTTGAACGGGTAAGCTAGCCTCGTTGCTCCCACCGACGATAGATAGGGGCGAATCCGGTTCGCGGCGTTTCCTTCCGTATTCCGCTTCCCCGGCCGAGGAGGTCGGAGTCGCATTAGGCAATATCACTCGTTCCAGAATCGCGAACGCTCGCTCCGGTTCCCCTGCCCGAATGAGAGCGACTATGAGGTGGTTCCAGTTATGCGAATCGAAAGTGAACCCGCGCGTCCGCAGTTCATCCCAAACCTTCGCGACTTCTCCGTGGTTACCGGTCGAAGAGAGAAGGTCGATGTAGATGGAAAGTGGGACGCAGAGGATGTTTGATTGAGACATGGGTTCCTGGCGACCGTCTGATTTGATCTTGACACCAGACAGGATATCTCCGAGACCGGAGCGTTGGGAAGCCATCTCGTAGATGAGCGACCAGGTTTGCTTCCCGGCTTCGATGTCACCCTCGTTTCTGTACGCGGCGAGGAGAGCAGTCAAACCACCCAATGAGGTTTTTCCGCCTCGGTCCAACAATTCCTGCTGCAGACGCTCGACATCTTCCACTTGCCGAAGCTTAGCATAAACGTGCATAAGCGGCTGATACACCGTGTTGAGCGCCACACTACGGCCACCGGAGCTCTCAACCCACCCCGCTCTCAACCCATCATCCTCCGATTCCGCCGCGATAACCTGCCTCAAGAATGCCTCAGCCAGCTGCAGTGCCTTCGGGGTCTTCTCCTGGGCGTACGCGTGGATGATGGTGGAATACGTGATAGCTGTTGGGACAATGCTCCGGGATTTCATCTGCTCGAACATCTCTCGCGCCCGGACTTTGTCACCATGACGCAGGAAACTCCCCATGAGAACCGTCAACACGTAGACGGTGACTTCGACCTCTGACTTGGCCTTGCTGGCGAGCCGGTCCATCTGGGCGAGGAGGCCGAGAGCCAGATCGAACTCCTCGCTGTCGCAGGCGGATTGAACGAGTAATGCGTAGGTGTGGGCGTTCGGACGCGTTCCAAGGGTCTCCTGTTCCACCGCCAAATCGCTGACAATGGAAAATGGGGTACCGAGGAGAACGTAGGCCTTGAGAATGGTGTTGTACGTCGCAGTGGTCGGTCGGTGCCGTTTACCGGGGAGGGACTGGATATAGTTGAAAGTGGTGACGACCCCCTTCCAATGTCCGGATTGGACGTGGGCATACATCAAGGCGTTGAGCATCATGATATCCGGCTTGATACCATCCTTGAGGGCCTTCTTGTACGTCTGTTCGGCCCCGAAACTATCTCCCGTCTGAGCGAGAAGAGAAATGATGGTTGTGTACCCGTGGAGATTGAGTGGGACCCCGAAGGAATTCATCCTCCCCAAGAGTTTGGAGAACGAGGGAATGTCGCCCGAGGAACCGAATCCCTTGAGAAGAATCGCATAGATGTGAGCGTCGGGGATGATCTTGTCCTCTGCCATCCTCCTAAGCCAGGTGTGAACACGGTCCATATTTCCCGCCTGGGCGTGAGCGAACAGAACCTCCGTGTAATGCGTCCTTGCTGGCATTCCGTACTTGAACTGGGGAGGTTTGGCTCCTCGTGGGAAAAAGTGTTCAAAGGTCTCAATGGTTTGCCTCACGAGTCCGTTGAGGGCGGTAGCATGCAACAACAGATGGATGGTTTCGAAGTTGACCCAATTCCGCTCTTCCAAACGCTTGAAATCCTTCCTCGCCCGCTCAACACTGCCCTCCTTTGCGTGAAGGTAAAGACCGGTCGACCAGACCTCCCTCAGCTCCACCTCACGCTTATCCTCCATCTCACTGCACACCCGGGCGTATAGATCATGAGCGGTCCCAAAACTCCCCTTCTTCGCTAACACCTTGACGAGCAGGAGTTTGATGTTGACAGATGGTGGAATCGACAGCCGTTCCATCTGCCGCATCATGTCCAGGGCTTCCGTGGGCAACTGTAGAGCGCAGAGGGCGTCGATGAGATGTTCGCCGACTTCCTTCCATGGCCTACCCGGTCGCGTTCGCGTTCGTTCCGCCAGGAAGGCCCCAGGGTCCTCGACCCTCCCGACGACGTGCATCAGGGTATTCCGAAGGCTCGCGGCGGCGAGACGGCTGGCCCTCGAATAAAGAGGCTGAGATTTCGTCCATAGGTATTGTTCGACAATCGCCCAGCGCGAAACGGCCCAGTCATACGCCGCCTCCGGGCCATGGAGAAGTTCGATCGCTCGAATCATCGCTTGAGATATTTGAACAAGTGGGGTATTGTTCAACGCATCTTCGGAGGAGAAATCTCTCCCGCAATACTTGTCCATGACAGCCTCGACCTCTTCTAAGCGCCCTTCCAACGCCATGCAGCGGGCCTCCGTGATTTCAAGTTCCAGGCGAGCAGGGAACCGTGAACTCGTGATCACCCCAAGTATCCTTCGTACTTTAGCAGCGCGTGACGACATTTCCTCCGCGGGGGTGCTCGAACTGTCACAAGCCATGGTAAACGCGCCACTAGCCAATCTGGTCGCAAACGCGAAGAGTATATGCCTGAGGTGCGGGGGTATCACAGCACCGCTCTCGACCATTACAAGGAATGTCTCCCAAGCCTTGTCCGGGTCGGCAGATTCCTGCGGGGTGGCTGAACACAGCGGCCGTAAGAGATTTTCAAGGTGTTCGAATGGATTGTGTGGCTTTGAGGAGGTGGAGGCATCGGCATCGGCATATCGTGATGCAGAATCACTGAACAGCCGTGGTCTAGGAGGGGAGTGGGTGAAACGAGGAGAGAAATGGCGTGGGGTTATGTGGCGGCGCTGCGATGACGGGATGGCTCGTGCGGGTGTGCAATGGCGCGGTAGCCTGGTCGGATACGTGAACACAGTTTTATCCAGGTCTAGATCCACAAATTCGAGAATTTTCAGTAGGCAGGTACAAAACTTGGGTGAGTGCGCACCTTCGAACCTAAACCGTTCCCAAAACGTGGTATCCAAGAGCCATGACCTCGCGCATTCTTGTTTGAGTTCATCGGGTAGGAGGTCTACGTGGGGGAGCCCAATGCCGGCTCGGGCTTTGCCTTTGACACGTCGCGGGTTCGGAGTGAAGAAATCCGGGGTGATGGGTGCAGGTGACCGTCTCGCGAGGGATTTCCTTGCGAGTAACTCCTTGGCCGTCATGCGCGTGCCAGGTATGCAACGTCCGGCCGTGAGGAAAGAGGTTACGACGGCGGAAGACACGGATTCACAGTGATGCATTGCGGGTGTGACGACGGCCGGAATCGCACCTACAGCCACACGGTGAGCAGACGGGTGACATTTACGAAAGTTGAACCGACCCTCGTCTCCCAGTCCAGTTCGCCTCACAGGTCGCGGAAGTAAGAAGGTCGAGCCGCCGACCGCCGACGGAACAAACGGACTGCCACGTGGCCGGCAAATCCCGAGCCACTTCGCCGCGGACTATTCCGGTTTCTTTCCCGTTTCGGCTTCTTCATTCTTGTTTATCACGGTCGTCGAAGGGCGTGGCCGAACCCATTTGAGTCGAACAATGACGACTCCTTCACCTGACCCCCTCGCCAGCACTTGGTCGCTAACCCTCGCTCACGTCTCAGAAAAGGGGGTTGGAACTGGTTCGGTCACGCCACGACCGGGTTCTCCGGGCACCGTTGCCACCTGGACAGCCCCACAACCGACCTTATGATTCATGACGTCTGCCTATGCTCTCATACCAAGCGACATATGAGTATTCAGTGGTCCTCCGAGATCCGCTTACGGCTTGTGGCCCACCGGACACCCTTCTTAGGACGTACGGCGAGCACCCTTCCTCGCCTCTGTCACTCGTCCACCCTATTGTTTGCCTTATTGGGGCAACGTCCCAGGGTACTCTTCTGTATAGCGGAGAGCCGACCGGCCCTGTGCACATTCAAATATTCATTCCCGGCGTGCGTAAACTCCAGCCACACCCTCGAAAATAAAGCGCAGGTCCTTTTCCCCATTGGTACTCTTGTGGCACATCGCGAGTCACGGAGATTGCGCGCCTGTACGCAAACTCAAACCCTGGGAGTTGCTCGCGTACTGGATTGGGGAGGATAATGACATGAAACCGGGTAGGATTCCGAGTATGTTTCGCACCACGCCCGAATCGTCGTGAGTCATGTTTCCTAGGTTTCGAGTTGAACCAAATGCCACGACCGCTTACGCTCACCAACACAATCACACACATTCCGCAGCCTTGGTCACACAAATTACGCAGACCAATTCAAACGTGTCCAAGGAACGTGTGGACCGTCGATGTGATCCTCGTAGCTGGGTAGGTCAAGAATCCGGAGATCGCGGTTTGTCTGCTTCTTCGAGTCAGTATAGGCGGGTTCTAGGCCCGCCACCGCCACCCACCGAACTCTATGGAGTCCGCCGCCCATCAAGCTCCCCTGCCAATCCGGATCCGACACGTCTTGTATGTGTGGCTTACGAGGCGCTTGCACATTCGCTCACGGGGATTTCCCCCTTTTTCCCATGCACCATGGGACGTCGGAAGGTTTTACACAATGTGCAGGGTTAACGGGGGCACTGGTACGCCCCCGTGGCCCCTTTCATACTACGGTGAGAATATTGGTATTTCATGAATTCCTCTCCCTTCATTCTTGGCTTGTTGAGCGACCAACCCTTTGGAAATTCGTCGGAGATAGGGGTGCGAGATATCCTATGGAGTGGGGGTCCCGTTTCAGACCCAGACTCACGGGGTGGCATCCTGAATGTGCCCTTGCCCAACCGTTTCGCTTTGGCCCACTGTAGCCGTTCTGCTATCATCCGATCATCCGATCAAAGTGATCACCTGCCCCCCATTCACTCCAGCTTGGTCCCCCTGGCTCAGCCGAAACCTAATGGTGGAGCCAAACTATAAGTGCGTACTTATACGTAACCTCAAGGACTGCTGCGGATCTATGGCCAGCGATGTTCCCGATCGAGTGGTAATCCCTTACTATGGTGTGGACCGGACCACGATTGCCTATACCGCTTACATACGCTTGACAGAACCGTCTGATTTCCGTAGCCTCGTTGTTTCATGGAGCCCAGACCGTTATCAGGAGGCCAACAGATGTCATTTTGGAGGACCGATCATGGCGAAGATGCCATATCAAGGATCCGAAGGCGGGCAATACTAGGAGCCTGCACGAGGGACACGATAAACGCTTCTGCTCCTGCTATCGGTCACTTGATAACTAGCCTTTACGACAGCTTCGAACCTCGTGTATCCCCCATCTCCAATAGATATCTCCGTCGTTCTGGCTTGACGGAAAACCCCCTACTGTACCCGACGGAAGCTGTGTGATCACAACATATCGGCTACTTCGACATAACACAGAGATAAAACGTAAATAATTGGAAATGCGATAAGGACCAAACCCAAGTCAGGGTCCTTCCTTGGTTCAAACCAACAAGCAAAACCCGTCCTTGTCACTTTGAGATGCACGGGGATGGGCGCAGTAGTAAAACAGACGGAGGAACCGCCGGAGCCTGTGTGGGTTGCGTGGAGCGACTTGACTTGAGACCGGTTTAGGATATATCATCTGTCCAACAGACGACGGGTCTACGCATCGAGGCGATACTTGAGATGGAGATCGCAGCCCAGACACTCGGATACTATCAGTACTTACGAACCGTAGGCTTCGGGGAGTACGGTGTGTGTGTTGAGATGCGTTTATGTAGAGATCGCTTTGAATGGATCAGGTCGGTATTCAATGCGCCGAGGTACCACTTAACATGACCGCCCTATTGGAAGTTGGGTACATGTATATATACAGTGGATTGTATGGGCGTGATACGGGTATGTTATGAAACGACATACGGTCTGGCAGTTGGTTTATGGGGTATCCTCCTCCCCGACAACCTGTCAAAAATCAAGCGGTGTGGATGCCCAAACATCCCAACGTCAAAATATTTCGTGGGACAAGACCCCGATGCAGCGCAAACACAACGTACAGATTTCCGTAAAACAGCCGCTGATACGATTTTCAGGTCGCCGGTCGCCCGTCAACATCGCTAACCTTCACCTCGTTTCGCACTAAGCGGGTCAATTGACCGTCAGGGGGAAGACAAAATTTCCGACTCTTAATTCAATTATATAACGGCTCGTCCCAAGCCGTTCCCACTCAATTCCCACTCGGGGTACGCTTCACGGCTCGGCTAGCAATTCGTGAACGGGGTCTGCTGATGCAGCTGTGCCTTCTCCTCGGGTTCGAGAAAGTCCCTTTTTGCCTCGCTCCGAATCCCGAGGTAAAGGGAGAACGACTGATGGCCGCGAGCGGGTTTGTGGACGCCATCGATGTACTTTAAAGACGTTTGACGGTCGGAGCCGGCTTCCCAGATGAGGGAGGTGGCCGCTGATTAAAACGATATTCATGGAACCGATCACACAGCAGGGACACAGCGCCGATGTACAACTCTGATCGCACGGTGCCGGCCAGGTCCAGGTTGACTGCATTATTACCTATCGAGCTCGCGATTAACGCGCAACAGACGGTGCAGGTAACGGTGGGTGATACCCACTCTGAAGGGGAAAGGAGAATCAGCTCGAGGCTTCGTGTCATCGACGACCGATTTAATTCGCTTCATCCGGTCTCAACGCCTGTCTCGATACCCACCGAAGCCAAGTGGCCCGCGGAGCTCCAATTACCAGGCCGGTTTCTTACGTGGGATCTGACTATCACTGATACCTCGCCGGGACCCATCTCGGGTCCAATGCAAACCTGAGATCAGGTTAGCAGGGAAACCAGAGATGTTTTCGCCCTGATCCTTACGATGTTTGGACCAAAGCGTGGAACTTTCAATGAGGCCCGGAGAAATGTTCGCATCCCTTCTCAACGTCTCGGCTCTCTCGCCTGGCCCGGGTGAGATCGCGTGGGGGGCTGTAACAGGTACGTTTGCTCAACGTCAAGGGAAGATTAGATTATCTACCCCCGAACCGACGCGTAAAATGGAACGGGAAGACGCCATCTCACCCAGCACGCGATGGTTTTCAAAAAAAAGAAAGCCTTCCCTACAATCCCACGCAGTCAGCTTGACGGTCCGTAGATGGCAACCTCAATCAACACCACCCAACAGGCGAACGAAGGCTAATCTCTATGTATCAGGTGACAGGTCATGAAAAGTTTTTGACAACCTGGGCCCCCCCCCCCCCCCCCCGGGTCTCGCCGCCGCGTCCGATATCTTCTATCAAGCGCACCTCATAAACCTCGATGAAGGGAACCCACGTCGGAAAAGCGGCCACCGTCACGGGCGCACGTGGTGTTGGAAACAGTGCGAGAAAAATAAAATAAAAAGTTCACACACACATCCCAGACCGGGATCTACCAAGACGAGACCCGCCGTCTCGTGGGTAAGTACACATTCCCACCCCTCTCGACGAGAATGACATGACCGCCCACCCGAGTTGCTAGTTACCGGCTGTAGGACTTCCGTCCCGAGGGTCCGATTTCGAAATGGGGCCAAGGTCGCGCGATTTTCCTGTCATTCTTCAAGCGCGCTTAACCGCTGGATGATATCTATCGATCACGAGGCCCAGGGGGGTGGTCGTCTCCTTAGGCTCGTCCCTCGAGGATCTCCTTGCGATCAGGGGTGGGTATTTCCCTCCCAGGCCCCCACTCAACCGCCGACGAGCGCTCGGGGAAGCCTGTTGCGAATACCGAGTGGAAGAATCCTCGTGCTTCCCACATACATGTCAACTTTACGAGGTGAAGCTGGGAAGAGGGCGTTACCCCCGGCATCTCTGCGGCTGTTTGACAGCTGGAACGGTTTTACAGAAACCCCAATCTGTGGTCAGGCCACCACTCGAGGTCGATGAGACCTCGGTAGAGTTCAATCCAGAACCCCCCTCATAATCCCTCACTGAATGCGCCACGCTCCATGATGCAACACACACAACACGCGCATACGCTCAGAGCCGTTTAATATGCCTCTCTCAATTGGGGGATATCAATGGTACGCCGTTCAGCGAATCATACCACATACGAACGGAAATTGTGCCCAAGCCCGGGCCCCGTTCCCGGGTCCTGACCAGGTTCCACTCGGATATTTCCTCTTGAAGAGTGTGGTCAAGGATTAAACGCTAAACAGGCGACCGTACTTTCTCCATATGAGCTTAGAACTGCCCCAACGACCGCCGAACGCTACACCCAAAACATTCATCCAGCGTGCATATGATTATCATCATGCGGTAAAGACATATCTACAATCTCATCGGTAAGCGCCAAGGTGGCAGAGCAAACGCTGGAGGAATGTAGTGAGAAGCAGTCGTGTTGGAAACATATACAACGACTACGTTCGATATCGCCACCTACTGGCTGCGAGATCTGGTAGGGAGCGAGAGGAAAAGGGTGAAGCGAGCAAGGCCTAAATGCCTGCCGAACGTCCGTGGATCTATCAGGATGAAATCTTAAAGGTCATAACGCGGCAGGTCGTAAACTTGGAGCGGGGGTAATACTATAGCTACAGAAGACACATAAAGTCGAGAAGAAGAAGTGCCCGAACCCGGGGTGTTATACAAAAGTCGAAGGGTAACGGGGGTCATGAAAAGGATATCGACAACGGTATGAAGGGGTTATAACAACCTCGACGGCTGTGAAGAAGGATGGGTGAAAGAAACGAAAGTGGAAGGAAAGAGATCGAATGTCTCGATGGAGCGGCAGCTACGACGAGAAACCTTCGCCCTCACCGCCGATATTCTCGGATTTCACATGCATCGACGAGCCGTACCCAAGGCGCAGGCCCGGTCGCTCAGGTGACAAAGACGAACCGGTCCCAAGACATGACACAAAAGGACTAGTGCCGAAATCGATGCTGGATTCGTAAGCGATCGAACCGTTCTCGTATAGTTTGCGAGCGGCTTCGTAGTCCAGCTTGTCCTGTTCTGCTTTGGCTAAAAATGGCTGTCGAAAAGGGCTGTGAGTAAACCAAAGCAAGATACCCGATGATACCGGTTCAAGAGGGGTTGGTACGCACCTTTCGCTCGTCGTCAGTCATCGAACGCCACTTGGCGGCCGCGAGAACGCTCTGCTTGGTCGTTTCAGTCTCATCACCAAAAACCTCCTTGACCAACTCAGGATCCGAACGGATCCGTTGGAGGAACATGAAGTAGGCGCTAAGGGGTTTCCGGGGCGCGTTTGGGTCCTTCATGTTAGCCTTTCTGGATTTCCCGGCCTTGCGCTGGGCGGTCCGGAAAGCGTTCTCGCGCTTGATATCCTCGGGAGTAAGGGTGCGCATGTAAGCCGCGAGCTCCCTCTCCCTAGCGTCTTTGGCAGCCTGAGACATGCGCTTGTATTTCTGAACAATGGGAACCGCGGTCAAAGATCGGAGAAATGCAGATTAGATAAGGAACCAACCTCTTTCTCAGCGGCGCTGAGGTTTGCGTACTCCTGGCCAGCCTCCTTGGCGGCCTGCGCGACGTTGAGCTTCTTGGTGGTGTTGGCCTGAGCCCTCTGAATGAAATCGGTGAAGTAGAGTTGCCAGGCGGAAGGGGCCAACTTGGGTGGCCTGAGCATAGACTTCTGTGGCGCTGGGGAAAGGATCAGTGATACAGATATAGATGGGATAAATAAAACGTGACATACAGGAAGGTGTTTCATTCGAAGACTTGTCTGGGGTGGAACGAGATTCGTCGTGAGATTGTTGCGAGCGTTTTGGCAATCTTCGGATTGTCGCATCGCGATCTCCGGCACTCTCATCCGAAGTGACAGACTGGGCCCGACGGGAATAAGATCGGGAAAGTCTGGGGGACCGGTGGTAGGAGAGATGAGTGATAGCCGAGGGAGCGGATGTCGACAGGAAAGCTGTATGATCCGCGTGTGCGCGCTGTCGACCAACGGGGTATGGCTGCGGACGGGTCGCTGAGAAGGTTGGCGAGGTGGTCGTCTCCGCGGCAGACAGAGTGGGACTGGTCGAGAAATTGTGTGGATTGATGAACAAGGGCGAGGGTGGGGCATCGAACACGTCATTCGGCGATGACTCTCGAGAGTGGACGAAGGATGGATCAATGGCCCCGGTCGCGGGGGGTTGGAGGGAGAAATGCTGGCCGGAGATTATGCTACGCTCCGCCTGGTGATCCCACAGGTTCGCGGCCCAGACCGGCGGTGGCAGGTAATTGTGGGGATAAGCGGCCAGGAACTGGTTATCGTAGGAAGAGACGTCGTCAGAAGATCCGGAATACTGAGGAGCGTCAAAGAAGTCCTGCTGGAGAGGGTTGTAGGTGGGAGGCGATGTCGATAACGAAATTGATTGCGGGGAACCAAGGGAGGACGAGGAGGCAACTGAGGGCGAAGGGGGCACGATAGGCGGTTGGAAGGGAATGGATATCGACTGGACTGGAGACGTGGCGTGTGAAGCTGGGTCTTCGATGAGCCAGTCTGCGAAAATGTTGCTATCGAAGACTGTGGCCTGCTTGCACTGCTCGTCGAGATCGAAGAGGAAGTTGTCGGAATCCGCAGGGTGTCTGTGTGTGGAAAACATGGCTGGGAAGCAGACGTGGGGGAGGAGAAGGGGCGCGAGGGAGGGGGTACGGAAACGGGGGAATGGAGAGAGGACGGAAGCAACTAGACGTGGTTTTATATGAGCGAAAGCCATCTCTCGTATTTTTATGAGTGGGAGTCAAGGGCAGCTAAACATGTGGTCATCCCAGAGCCTCGACGTTATGCCCGTGCCGTAAGTCCGGTCAGTCGCATCTCAACATCTCGCCAAATTATTATTATAATTAGTTTCTACAAAACGATTATTTTATCCACCGGCGCGTATCGGGCGTCGTTATACACTGATTTTCCAACCTGCAAAACGCCGTTAATTCGTATCCCCACCCCGCGTACGCAGACTCACCTCCCAGCCCTTGACGTCCTTCATAATCTCCCGCTCTCTTGCGTTCGCCGCCTGCTGCCGTCGGTACGCATCCCGGTCGCCCTCCGCCAGCAAGAGGGGGACGAGGTGCAGCCTCGACCAGACCTTTTCGCGCTCCAGTTCCCTAATCAAGCAGAGTGAATACAGAGTCTAACGCGTTTTGTCCTCCAATTTCGTCCGTTCTGACGTCCCGAATTTTCGTTCGGGTTGTGAGAAAAAAAGGGTTATCCGCATTGGGTCAATCGTTACCGAGACAGCTCTCTGGAGTTGCCGGAAATTCCGTATCTCACTGCGGACCCCCAAGAGCACCCGAGTGGGCGAATAATAGAAAGAAGGAAAGGAGTTTTGGGAGGAGCAACACACACCTCTTTTCCAGATTACCCAATCCAACGCGGTAGAAACCGTACGCGCAAATTGCCGTCACACCGCCGAGGATGACCAGTCCGCTGGGGCCGCGGAACGGGAGATTTCGTTTATATTTCACGTTTTCAAACCCACCAGCTGGTGGCATATCCCTGTCGAGTCACGGTCAACGACGTCCTACCACCGCAGACGTGGCGGGATAACGACGCACTGCCTATACGCTCTCGCAGACACTGCCGCATGCCAAAGAGAAACCCGTGTTAGCGAATCCGAAACTGGTGCAGCCGGAGCGAAACCGGCTTCCTGAACATGTCGGAAACTAGGACGCACTGGCTCTGAGATTTTGTTTCAGACCGCGAGTTGGTGGGTGATGGTGAGCGTTGAGAGACGTCGGCCGTTCCCTTTTCGGAAGCTATAGCCGGGAACATTCGGGCGGTGCTTGGACCGTCGTCCTCGATACCTGGGCGGGAAGACGTTCGAGTGACCGTGAACTGCACCCGTCTGGACGCCTCATTCAAGTATCCAGGCTAGGAGCGGTCGTAGTTAGCTAGCCCTCGTTCTAGCCTCGCCACAAGCTTCATGAGTTGACTTCTCAGCCCCAGTCGACGGGTTCCCTACAGAAAATTCATGCGCACTATCGAAGCAACTAGTCCCATCTTCATTCAACTTTTCCAGAGAGACTCAGAGCGTCCTTCGTCCGCCCACCCATCACTGAATCTTCCCACGAATTCACCTTCCACCCCACCCTGTTTTTCCCACAACCGACACGCCTCGCTCACGCGCGTCATCACCCTCACCTCCCACCTCCCCGAGCCTTTCGACCGCTTCTACCCTCACAGGCATCGCCAACCCGGCGTATGTCCCGCCTCTCCCCCCAACCTCACCCACAGATCCACGAGCCTGTCCCAACATTCAAATCCAAAATGAAGTTGACCCAGGGCGTCGCTGCTGGTGCTGAAGACCAAAAGTACCATGCAAAGTACAGAGACCTTAAGAAAAAGGTCAAGGAACTTGAAGCCGTCCGTGTTCATGTCCTATTATTCGCTTCCGATCCCTGTACCTCATCTTCGCCCCCCTCTAGGACAACGATAGATTGCACTTCAAGGTGCTGGAAGCCAGGAAGAACGTGACGCGCATGAAACTCGAAAGAGCGCAAGTACCCCCGTTCTGTCTTCCCAACTCCCTTTAACACGTAACCTGCTCAACAGCATCCTCTACGAGCGTTTATGTGCCATCCCATCCACCGACGACGAAGCACGTCGCGGAGTCCAAGACCCGCCTATCTCCCTCCCTCCTTCCCACCACCGGGAACCTCAGCAGCAACAAACACCCCAGAACCCCCGCCCGTCCGACTCGCATCCGGACCAAAGGTCCCTCGACCGTGATCCAGTTGTCGCCGAATATATTCGTAACCATTCTCGCCCCGGAGGTCTTCCTGGAGCGTCCGACAACTTGCCGATCAACCACGAACTCTATCCCCCCAGCAATGGCAGACAGCGTTGGGGAATCCCTCCCCCTCCCCCTGGTTCTTCCTTTTCGCACGATCGTGATCGCGAGCGAGAGCCACAGATCCAGTCGTCAACCTCCAGACCTTCCAGGTCAAGAAGTGCTTATGATGCTGCCCCACCTATTCAACCAGGCTTGCCGCACCCCTATCAGCCCCCTTCGAACGATCTCCCACCTCTAGGTCCGCCGCAGCCACTACCACAACCTGCCCACCAGGACCAATACACCCATCATCACATACCCAATGAATCTTCGGAACGCGACCGGGAGAGGGACAGCAGACCACACTCGAGGTCGTACGATCCCCTCGAACGAGATGAGCCCCATCACCACGCCCCCCACCCGCACCCAATGCCTATCTCATCTTCCAGGTCTTCGGGACCTACACCCATTCAGACACAGACCATTTCCGGAGGCCAGGAGCGAGATCGAGAGAGAATTCACCATCACCAGAGGCTCGGCCCTGCGACGTACGTGAACCGTGATAGAGAACCCTCCATCCATCACCTCCTCGATGACAGGGACAGGCATGGACAAGCTGTGCCTATCAACGTTTCAACCTCCAGCTCGCAACAGATTCCAAGTCGTGTGCCCACTCCTCCATTTGCGAGGGATCGTGGGTACCCGGGCTCGACCTCGGGTACGAACATTCCGCCAGAGCTGGTGGGACCAGGGAAACACCCTTCAGTCGGAAGGTCAGATACCCCCGGGTCTGCTACTGGGTCTAACAGAGGCGGAGGGAGTGCACCATCCCGCCCAGACTCGAGAGGGCACATCGAACGCGATAGAAGCATGGACGTCGACATGGATGCGTACGACAGTGGAGGGAATGCCGGGAGTATGAAACGCTTGAGAGGTGTATCTGGCACAGCTTACCTCCCCGACGATAGAGCTGTCAAGAAAATGCATCACGATGGCCTCGACTGCGGGAAGGATGTAGACATGGATTCCGAGGTCTCGTAATCCAGTCCACGCTGGTATGGATATTTTGCATATCGATCCCAACGATGTTTTTTGCCCTTTTTTTCTTTCCTCCTTCACAGCCTGCTCTTTTTCATGTAACGCTCTCCACTAGTAGTACTCGTAAATGTTAAACCTGGCTTGTTGACCTTTCTGTGTGGGTGTTTTCTGTGGATCAGGGTGAGGGGTTTTTTACGCCTCCATAAAAGACAAGGTGGGGTTTGCTTTCGATCACGTTACTGGGTTCCAGCCAAAAGATCTGACGCCCGACCAGAAGCCGAAGCGAGAGGATTACTGTCGGCGTCCCATGGGATCCCGACCGCCCCCAGCGCGTCTCGAGTGGGACGACTTAGTCCTGCGCTGGAGTTATTCGGTGTTTCAACTGTGCTCTGGTTCTTGAGCTCGGAACTGGTCGTCAGCAGCACTGGGTGGAGTTTGGGTCAGCGGCCATCGATCCGGTTGCCTTATCGTGATTTCGACTTGGGCCATCCGCTGATCAACTTGGGTCTGGTGACGACGGCTTGGTCAACTGTGCTTCGAACAGGGGCCACTGGGAGATCCAAAATCGGATCTGAGGGCAGCTCCCTCTCTCTCGTAATCTATCCTTGCGTTTCGTAAACCCGGAGTTTACGGGGCAAGCGTTCATTGGTCCCCCGGACTTGGATTGGACCCGTGCCCTTTCCGTGTACGTTCGTAAGCTCGAGGGTCACGGTCTATTTCCCTGACTGGATTACTAACCCGCCCACCCCCCCGTGGTCAGACTCGGATTTCGGGGGTAACGCTGCCCGCGGTCCGCCGCGGTGCATATCTGGGTCGCGGGAGCCGCGACCTTATCCGACGTACATAACACTCTACACCCACCGCTCCCGGCTGGGAGTCAACGCAGCACAGCCTACTGCGCGACGCCCAACCCAGTTTCTCCCTTCCCCCTTTGTTTCCATCCACTTTACGTGCCGTCATTGCCGGGGCAAGGTTCCACGGGAACTCTTTGATTCGCTAAACCTATTATGACAACGGTTTTCAGATCTACGGGAGTAAGGGTGCACAGCCCAAAAGGGGTTTCACGCCCATTACCGATGACCCAACTGTGCAGATGTTCGTAGGCTTGGGATGAAACCCGAAAACTGGGTGTCGGATTATTCAGACAAACAAATTTTCGATCCTGACATGAAGGCAAGGAATTATCAGGAATGCGAGTACGTGGAAAGGGTTCCATGAACTCGTCCTGACTCTCTTAATCACGATATAGCGCACCGTTTTTATTATTTTAATCTTCTGCTCCTCGTCACCGATAATGCCGACGCAGTGGGCCCAGGTATTTGGATATTTTAGTATTCAAAATCCGACCCTGGTGTGACTGATGAATACACAGAATCGAAACCTCGAAGGCAATTTGCCATTATCCTTGGTGCCGTCGGGTCGTCCTGTGTGTTCCACACCTGAGGATCCCCTTCGCCACAGCCCAACGCACAGCACCTGTGTCGTGGCTGGTAGCCAGGAGTTCCCGCCGTGGAATGTTCGGTGGTAGACTCGTGGTCACCGTGATTGCGGTTGAGTCTGTCCGATTTTTTTCGAACACTTGACCCCTATCTGTGAGGCCACGTTATGCACACGCGAGCCCAGGCGAATATCCAGGGGCTTTGATACGACCATGGCCGTTGTGCCCCGCGTAATGGATATTGTCCCCAAACCGCACACCTGGGATCACGACACCCCTTGAAACCGGCCCCAATCCCTGGGTAGCGGGGTCCGGTAAGGATGCCGACCTTACCCCCATCACGCCTTGGTGACAGCTTCGTGTTCGAACTTTCGATCCCATCGACTTGCCCTTCATGAAAAACCCCGGGTATGTATCGTGGAAGGGCCCTTGGCGAATGGAAACCCATCGGAACCGATGTATATATTTCTGGTGTCATGGCCGGTGCCACATATTGGTCCTTCGCCACCGAGCGGGACACATAGGGGCGGAGGGTGGTCTATCCTATGTTTTTTGAGTTCGGGTGTTGTACCCAGGCTTTGAGTTGGGCCCCTGAAAGGCACCCTATTCCTCCACCATTCTTATTACCCCCACATTATTCATTACCCACCGGCGGCCGACGATCGTTACCCGTCCCGCCTCGTTTTTTCTCCCGAGGAATTCAGTGTCGTCGTCGTCGTGTTTTTCATTTACGCTTGTTCCGCTTCCCCCCCCTTTCCCTGCTGTTCTGGGGAATGTTGGGGGACATCCAACGTCGCAGCGCCACCTCCCAGCGCTTGCTGTGCACCCATCAACGGGTCCCGGGAGCTGTAAAAGCCTGAAAGTTGGTTGAATTCCCGGTTACCCCTAGGACTACGGGACCTCCCCGGCTCCCCCTCTGATAGAATTGTAGGGAACAAACCTTTTGGCCGACTCAACTCTTGCTGTCGTTGAATGCTGATACTCGGGACCTGTACATTCAGAAGCTTGTTTTCATCGGTCAATTCCAAAGTCTCACACTCCACCTCGGTGCCTTTTGCCACCCCTTGTGGTTCGTCCAGGTATTGCCACCGACCGGCGCTGTCTCTGGGTTTTTGCCAAGGTGAGTACGGGTGAGGTGGGGGCATGCTCTGAGTTTCTCTCCGGTCATGGGAGAACTCTCTGGTCGCTTGATTGGGACGCTCGCGAAAATCCAGAGATTAATTACGACATCACGAGGCTCGTAGGCACGAGGCTCTTATCTCCTCGCGGAACACGTGTCTATGTAATCTTCCCCCGGTATCGGACCTTGGGCCATACTCTGGCGCTTCTCCAGACCCTGTTCCACTGGTCACTAGGTCACCAATGACCAGCAAACGCGCACATGCGGAGCGATGGGACTAACGAAGTCAAGTACGGATGAATCGGGGGGCATTGCGGTCAAACGGGACGAAGTGGCTAGCGACCAGGTACCCAGGAGACGCACGTTGATGTGTGCTGAACCTGTGTCACCTAGCCTCGGAGGGGATTGTGCTGCAACCCATTGGTTAGGCGCGGGGAGGGGTGTGACTTCTGGAAGTTGAAGACATGTTGAGAAAGGTATGTTGTGGCGCCGCGTCTATACTCGTGTTTGTCTCCTTCGATGATGGACTCTTTGAAGAGAACTCAGATCGTTGGATGATAGGCTTGATAAAGAACCATCAGTGATTATCAACCCCCCTTTGGCATTGCTTTTTCTCCCGTGATAGGGTACAACTTCCCACACCAAGCGTGGTTATCGCTTGGTCACGACGCAGCGCTCGCGCTTACACAGGAGGGGGGGGGGGGGGGGTGGGAGGGGCTCGAACGTTCGTCAGCACTCCTTGGGCCTCGGCCGCGCACACCCAACTTGGGAGGGATCATGGACTCCGTGGAATCCGATGAACCCGTGCTCCCCCCCTTCTTGCGGGAATAACTTGGAGTGGCCAAATGGGTCCCGAAGATGGGTCGCTGCTCCCTCGGGGGTATTGATGCTTAGATGTTCTCGAGGTATTTGCAATCATTCTCGTCCCAGAACTACCGGACATCTTTTCTTAAATGCCAAAAAGGCATTTAGAGAACGGATCATATTCCCGGAGGGCCATTGCGTAGCCTCGCCTCCACCAAAGGACCGACGTACGGAGTTTTCACGGGCCAACCCCCGCCTGAACTCGCTCCATCCGATACGGTCCGTCGCTGATCCTCGGCACCTCTCTTTCTTTACCATTGCGTTCACCGTACCCTTGATCATTGATATATCACGGATTCAAAACTCACTTCTCGTTATCCTTCCCAGCTCAAACGCGTTGGGCTATTTTCTGATCTACATCTCCACCGATGGGTGAGGGTGGGAACCCCCCCTTCGCTCAATCCTTCACGAAAGTCACAATCAGGGGACCCCCAGGACCGGGAAAAAGTTATCCATCCATTCCATTGTTGACTGGGCAACTCTAAACCCCCCCATTTCAACCGTTTCGTACATTTGAACCTTACCTACGCCTTCTTCCCTCCATGCTCTGGTACCTATTCGGCACCCCTTTGTACTCACTTTAAAATCCGACGCCACCCGCAAGGGTCTGATGACGAAAACATTCCTTTAAGGTTTCGCTTGCCTTCGCGTCTCTTCAAACAGCTCTGACAAAACGTACTCGAAGGGGATAAAGAAACAAGAAGCGAATTGGACGCCATCACGAGATCTCGACAAGCCGAAATGTAGGTAAGTGCCAAATTATGAGAGGTGGAGGACGGTGGGAAGAAAGGCGGAGAAACAGGAGATATCGACTTCAAAGCCTGTTATTTTCCCCACCTCGACATGGTACGACTCGGCCAACGCCTGTGGCGCGCGGTATTTACTCCAACGGCGGCATGAATGAATGGTGTGAGGGCCGAACCAGATATGGAACGGTATCAATCCGAATGGAATGAGCCCAAGCTATGTGGGGTAAGCAGGCGACTGGGCATGCAGATGGGGAATGTGAACTGAATGCCAAGCGATTGCTCTCGTCGCCGTTCGTGACATTGACAGGCAAGTGGAAGAGGGGTGCGTTCCGTGGATGGGGTGTGGCGTACCCACAAACGGGTAGCCTCCGAAGGCGTTGACAAGGGAGAATTGATTGAAATCCTTCGAGCGTAAGGTCCAACCTCGATGTTATCTGGTTCCCATATCTCTATTGCGGCCCGCTTCTCCAACTTGGAAGGATAGCCCCGGTCTAGTTGCCGCTTACACATGCAGACTCGTGATACATACATGGCGGCTCGGTTCGGTTTCTTTTTCCACCTTGATTCGAGCTTTCTGAATAGCGGTCCGGGCCCCGTCGATGTTCGACGAGGCCATCCGGACTGTCGAGTACGATTCGGAATCCCCGCGCGCGCAGTTCTAGATTCTCAGCCTAACGCTGGAGTCACTGTATCTCCCCTACTCTCTCCGTGATTTATCACTTCAAGGGGGGCGTAAGGGAAGCATCTAAGTGCGAGGGATCAAATCAAACCGGAGGTATCAGAAATCCGTGTCATGTGAGTTATCCAGATGGAACAGCAGACGAGGGAGGACAGCAAGCGGTATTCAAACCGAACTCTATTCTTCATTATGCCTTCGCATCGAATTGTCAGGTACGAACCCGTGTGCTGGCTGTATGGTCAGATACCGAGGAGTGAAACCCCCGCGATTCGTCCTGTCAATCCAGCCATCAGTCGCGCAACACGGCGCATGCGCTCCCCGCTCCTTAAAATACAGGTCCGTAGAATCAGGTACGGGATGTCATCCAAAGTGTCTTGGAACCAATACCGCGGCGAACGGAAAAATGACGCTCCTCCGTGCGGGTACTGTTTCGTAAATTATTCAAAGGTCACCGGATCTCTCAATAGAACTATGCCGAACGGACGCTGGGGTCACGGTTCTATCATCCCCAGTGACCGGCATTTCGCTTGCGTCCTCCCCTCATCCCGCGCTGCACCCGATAGATGAGCGTCAGAACTTACGACCTCTCGCTCCTTCTTCCCTTCTTGGATTCTGGCATCCCATCGGTCCGACCAGCTGGATGCCGCAGCTCGGGTCTTATCGTGACCCCAAACAGGAGAGGATAGGAACCTATCCTGTGCTAGCTGCGTGCTGTGCGGAAACCCAGCGCTGGTCGTTGTTATAAGAAGTTCAGCAGTACTGACGATGGACTTTGCTAGGTGGGGACTCGGGCGCCAAAACGTGTCAGTACTGGGGGTGCTTTAAGAGGCCAAATTGCGACTTACAGCTGCAAACATTGTACTGGTCCATCGCGTCAGTACTCAGTACCAGTCCCACAGTACGGCAGGGGTCGATTCGATCCACTACCGGCACCGCTCAAGTCATCGCATGGAAAGTTTGGCATTTCTCTCATAATATGCCAAAGCGGGGTTGCGCTGAGAACGGAAGAACGGTTAAGCGACGACGTCCACTACACCTGTTTGGACGTAGGATGGGGGTCCAGATCAGTGGTCGACCAGTTACAGGTGGGTGGGAATTTGGAATCTTATCTGGATCGGGACCGACAAGGTTTCGGAGGCGCTCGGCCCCGGGACGGCGTGGGTCGCGACCAAGGGGTTTCGGGTAGTGACCTCTCGCAAAGAAAGAACTCAGACCAAGTGTAACGAGAAACGGGGGGACTCAATGAGACATGAGATACGAAACGCTCAGGGCAGTCTATTGGGAATGTGTCCTTCGGCCGAGTTTTGCATGATTTCATTCGATCTCCAGCCCCAACCGCTGGCTGATGGGATAAGGTATATAAATGAATGGCTTATCACCTCTAAAATCCGCAATTTGCATGATTGGAGAGTTATTTTGTTATCATATGACAGGGATTTGATCTGGATCCGGGATGGGTGGTAGCCTGACCGACCGCTGGGCGGTTCTTCGTGGTAGTCGGCGTGGTATGGTTAACCGGCGACCGATGCCTAGAAGATGGCTCGACTGTGCAGTTCCTGACCGTGTGGGGACGCACTGGTTGAGGTTGGTGTCCACTCCCAGATCGGGGATGAAACAAGTTCGGAGAAACGAGATACAGGCTAAAGTGTGGAGAGGGATTCGGCACGGGAAGGATACATAGGATCAATGCCTCCGGGTGAGCGTCGGGCCATACCTAGAAAGCTCAAGGTGGGAACGCCTAGGAGGCGGGCCGGATGTTGTAATCTCGTTTGAAGGACTCGAGATCTCCTTCTTTTGTTTTGTACTGATCTGTGAGACCCGAGATAACTTTTCTAATCTGTGGTGGGGTCTTAGTTTGTGCCGAAAGCGGGATGAACGCGTATAAGATCCGTACTCCGTCCCGGTTCGTTTGGAGTGCTGGTACGACGTCCTTGACGGTACGCTCAACGAGGACGCCTCCGATAAGACGAAAGCATTTGCGATTGGGCTCCTGGGCGAGCGTTTCGTTGAGAGTAGATAGGACTAGACTGGGATGGGAAGGCGTCAGCTGGTGCATCCTGGAAGAGAAGCGCGACGCGTACCTGTGTTCCTCAGCCTCTTGTTCCAGCTCACCGATTTTGCTGGCCAGAGTCTGGAGATCAGACTGGAAGTTGGAGTAGATCTGCTGGATCTCTGCCAAAATTCAGCCCGAATTCGAGGAAACGCGACGAAAGATCTAATCGCACCTTGGGCAGTCGGCTGCGGGAGCTTTGACCTTGACTTTGCGGACATGGCTGGTTCGGATTTTCCCGGGGGTTGACACGACGGACCTCTGGTTGGTCAACACAACCCACCACTCTCCCACCACCGGAAATGTCCCTCACCCGCACCGTCCCTAGGGCGTTCAGCTTTTCTGCTCGCCTCACCCAGGCCCAGCTGTCCTCGAGGCAGACGTTTTCCGCTTACAGAACCTTTTCCTCGTCTCCCGCCAGGCCCCAGGCGACACCCGTCGAGGACCAGAAGATTGTCAAACCTGTGGATCAACAACCGTTCAAGTACGCCGCCGTATCCAACCCAGAGGATCCGTACAAGGGTGGTCCGAGTGCAATTGACAAGGCGGTTCATCTCTTCTTCTTCACTGAAATCATCCGAGGTCTGTTCGACTTCACCCGCGTTCGCGTTCGGAGAGTTCGCTGAGAACCTTTTCCTCGCGTGTAGGAATGTGGATCGTCCTCGAGCAATTTTTCCGACCTCCTTACACCATCATGTATCCGTTCGAGAAGGGCCCTCTCTCTCCGCGTTTCCGCGGTGAGCACGCTTTGCGCCGGTACCCGAGCGGGGAGGAAAGGTGTATCGGTGAGTCGTAATATCCATTTGGCCCACTTTATACCTTGCTCAGACGCGTCTCCCAGCTTGCAAACTGTGCGAAGCCATTTGCCCTGCCCAAGCCATTACCATTGAGAGCGAGGAACGTCTCGACGGTGCCAGGAGAACCACAAAATACGGCATGTCGGAAGGATGCTCCGACTATACAAAGCCTAATCTTCTCTGTAGATATCGACATGACCAAGTGCATCTACTGTGGGTTCTGCCAGGAGGCTTGTCCCGTTGACGCCATCGTTGAGAGTACGTTGCAACTCTGTCATGTTCGTGTGATTATACCAACCACCCTTCTGTTTGCAGCACAAAACCAAGAGTTTTCCACAGAGACACGCGAGGAGCTATTGTACAATAAGGAGAAATTGCTTGCTAACGGGGATAGATTTGAGGCCGAGATTGCTGCGAACCTACACTGTACGTTTGTCCGCAATCTGCTTTCTGCACGTCCTCTCACGCGCCTTTCCCCAGCCGATCATGTCTACCGGTGATCGTTCACCCGTACTTCAATATATCTTAGTTTTAGCCCATGATGTCCAAGTCTTACCACCCACGGGTCCTGCTCCCGCTTCATGCCACACTTCATACCAGCGCTCTCTTTTTCATGTCATCACAGCGCATATGGTCCCCCTTGGTTTAGTGAACGCTGTCGTGTGCCTTATCCCGTCGGGCAAAGGGGTCCAGGCTTACAGATTCCAATCAAAGGTCAGTGATCGACGTCGAGCTTGATTCTAATCCTTCGCAGGACCTTGACCTGGCCCTGTTTTCCCCGAGTGGTTACCCCCTGGGATAACCGACCCCCTTTCCCCGTGAGTCCCATATAAACGCCGTCGGGATGCCACCCAAAACCAGCACCACCCTCGATACCCCGTCCACGAGCCAGCAATGCTTGAGGAGAACACCCCTATCTCGAAACTGCCAGCGTGAGATTTACAGGCGCTCCTTCTCCTTGACAGCGTCACTGATACGTTTGCTTTGTAATTGCAGGAGAAAGAGTCGTGGGAGGCGATCTCGAAAGTGCATCTCAGATCAGGGCCATCACTCGTGCCACTGCGGCAAGAGTTCAGCACACGAGCCTCTCCTCGCGACCCCTCGTACTTCCCCTACGCCGGAGGAGTCCTGCCAGACGATACAAGGTGCCGACTTCCCCGCAGCGAGATGTTTCACCACCCCGGTCAAGGGACATCAAACCGTCAACGTTGGTGTTGGCTCCCCCCGGAATGGCATATCGTCGCCTGTAACCGCCCGTGGCCCCTTTCGTCCTCTGGATGCCACCGTGAACCGTTCTCGCCCCCCTTTCCTTTCTCCGCTGTATTCGCCCAAGAAGCCTCGTAACGTCCGAGTCGCCAAGCCTGTTAGGCCGATGATGAACATATTCTTGGATTCCCGCGCTACCTCAGACACGGAAGGCGGATCCGATGACGAAATCGGTGACGAGTCGTTCGAGGTCATCGGAAGACGCCTGAGAACGCCGGAGTCCCCAACCCCGCCCTCGAGTCGAGCAAGTTCTCGGGGGACGGACAGCCTCTTATCCACTCCCGCGAGAGCGTCAAACCATTCCTCTCCAGTGGGGTCTCTTCGTCGCAGGTCGGCATTCTACCTATGGCGTGCGCAAGAATACCAAGAGAGTCCTTCGAAACCGACCACCGCTCCTGGCGCAAACAAGCCTTGGGCCCTATCTACCCAACGTGACGGATTTTGGAGGAGAGAAGCTGAACGCCTGAGGATGTGCGCCCCGAAGATTCTGCTCCCATCTTGGCATCTCGGCCTCGCCGGTCAGGGAGATAGCGAGGATACGGAGAGGTTGATGACGCTGGCAGAGGTTTCCCTTACGGATCTAGAACTGGAAATCAGCGATTTGGACCTGGACTTGGGTCCGCCCGAACACCGTGGGTTCGAGGTTTCAGGCGACAGGTCTACCGCCGATTGGTCGTGAAACTGGACTTTCTTTATTTTCTCCTGCCCCTCTTTTCGAGCATTTTATACCATCGTTATACCGCTAGAGTACATACGCTTAAATAATTCGGGTTTCGTCTTTCCGTGAAGCAAGTGTCATCAAATCAGTTCACCTCCGTTCCGAAAGCCAAGGTTCCCAGTCGTGGGAAAGCGTCAAATATTTTCACCCCCTTCCACATTTTGAGACCCGTATGGGTCGTGCCTCATGAACAGACTATGCGTACCGCCAAGCTGGTCGTCATTGGTTCGTCTGGCGTAGGCAAGACCAGTCTCCGCAGTCAGGTGCGCCCCTAAGTGTCGCTAAAAATTATCGCTGACCTTTGGTTTTTTCTTGATTGTAGTACATTTCTGGTCGATTTACCACAGGATACAGAGCGACCATCGGGGCGGACTTTATCACAAAGACTTTGCCTCACCATAGTAACCCTCAGGAGACCATAACCCTACAGATATGGGTTCGTCGTCTCTTTCTCTTGATCGTGGAGACCGAGGTAAAACTGAGCTCGTCTGGGCGTACGGCGCTAGTAGGACACTGCTGGCCAGGAACGGTTCTCTAGTCTATCGTCTGCGTTCTTTCGTGGGGCGGACGCGGTGATGCTGATGTACGACGTCAACGATCCCAACACCCTCGAAGCGCTCACAAAGTGGTGGCACGAGTTCAAGGACCGGGCGCCACTGAGGGACGAAGACGTTGCGGACTTCTGCTGTGTTGTCGTGGGGAATAAGGTGGATTTGGTCCCGGTGGGAGAGTTCCCTGAGGTTGCGGAGGGAGAGGTGGTCAAGTTTATGGGGGAGATATGTCCGGACGAGGAACCGGTCGTGAACGTGTCGCTCATCTCGCCTTGGCGGTCTCCGGACACCTCGGGCGGAGATTTGGTACCCACACCGCTACGGAGCGGGTCCATCGAGATTTCTGACCACAGAACACGACAGTACCCATTTCCGAGAGGGAACTCCAGGTCAACATCGAAATCGCTCCGCGGCGGAACGGTATCGTCGACGCGAACTGGAATATCGATATATCACACCCCTTCGTCATCCCTGTTCGAGAACTACGAATCTGCGAGGACCTCGCCTTCCCCTGCCTCCCGCTCACCTTCACCTCCACCAAACATCCCACTGTCGCCCACCTTAGGAAGCTGGGTCAGGCGTAAGGCCTCCGACTCCTCTTCTTCCTCTTCCACCCCGACGATCACGCCCAGTAATTTCGCTCTTCGAAGAGATCGGACAAACTCCAATCCTTTACCCTCGATATCCCAACAACAGGACCAAACCGACCAGACGCGTACATCGGATCACTCGAACTCCCCTCCCCAATCATTGAAACTGGAACGTAAGCCGAAGCTGTTTTTGACGTCTGCGAAGACGGGGGCCGGTGTCGCTGGTGTGTTTGAGTATATCTCGAAACGGGTCGTCACGAGGTGGGAATATCAGGAAGATCTTGAGGCCAGGGCGATGCATATGCAGGAGTCCACGTCGGGCACCATTCGGATTGGGATCCCGAACTCCCAGAACGGGCATACCGGGTCACATCTTAAACCTACAAGGATTGGGTCCTGTTGTTCTTCATGAGGCATTGCGCTCTCCACCCTCATCTCTACGTTTCCCTCCTTTTCATCCCTATCCCCCTCTTTGTTCCAACGCTACGCAAGCTTCGGCCCCACAACTACTCTGGCTTTCACCCCCGGTGTAACACATTTCGACCCCCACCCCATTCTCGGATACATTCCATCCCCTTCCCCGTCCTGCTTCACTTGATACTTTCACATCTCCAGATCTTTGCCCCTCGTTTTGGATCTTCCCGCGGACATGTTATTCATTGGATTATACTTTCTATATACGTATCCCTGTTGCCTCTATTATACTGGTACATAAACACAATGTTGTCTACGATCTGCCCGGATGTAGGTGTCGGCATGACTGCCGTCGGTGAGATGAACAACGTCCTGATTCTGCAAGTGTTGTAAAGTCCGGACAGGGATTCCGATCAAATAGACGACTTCGTGCTCGAGGGGATTTGGGGAGTGTTTGGCACAGTTAGGGGAGCTAAACGACGTCCAGCAAGTGGATGGGTCTGAATCCGGATACGTTCCCCTTGGTGTCTCGTTCCAATCCAATCCTTCGAGGGGGTATCATTTTACCGCTTGAGTGGTAGACTACTAACTTACTTTTCCGGTGAGGGCGTCCCCTTCTCTATACCCCGTTACGATTGAGGTGGTCCAGATCCCCCGATTGGATGTGGTGTGCACGGCTGTAAATCGAATTGGTGAAGCCATCAAGGGGTGATTGCTTGGTGGTGCTGACCGCGTGTCCAAAGGAGCTCCGCACGTCACTGGGGAAGAAGTGGGGTCAGCGAGCGAAAGGTAGGAACTGGGTGGGGGATCAATGGTTCGTACTCCTCTCTTTATACCGGGTGGTGACTGGGGTGGTAGCACCGCAGAAGTGCGCTACTGGTTCGTTGCCATGTACTGGTACCGTGAACAGTATCGAACTCAGTAGACTTCTCTCCCAGGCAGTCCCCGGTTATAAGTGGTGCCGGGCTCGGACACGAATACCAAAGTTTCATGGGGGAGCCCGTATATTGTCTTTCCGCCGTACAGTTGCAAACCGTCAGACAGGGCCCGCGCCCCATGTCAATAAAAAGTTTCACCGGGGGCGTGAGGTGCGGACTTGCCCGAGGAGTATACAGGAGTATACAGGGTGCTCCCACGGAGAGACGTGAGGCTCCGCGATGGACTACACGATCTAGGGTGTTGGGTCCCCCCCGGGAGACGAGTGAGCCCCCTATACCGTAGCCGTCGGCCCTCCGCTCGCCGCCAGACAAGCGGAAGATCCCCGCTGCAGTTTGGATTCCAATCGTACCCTGTCCCCCCAGGTCTCGTCAGCCCCGCTCGGATGCCCAGGGGACCTGCGATCCTACCCCTACTTGATTGCCAAATTCGTTTCACCTCCATAGCCCCCGGAAGGTGTCAGCGGCTAATAGAATAACTTGGTTTACAAGGGGTTCAGGATGACGTACACACAAAGTTTTCTCCACCCAGGCGGTGTTCTGGAATGAGCGAATCAACTGCTACGAGATGTCAACCCAGCAAGGTAAGTGGAGAGTTCGGGATTGCGTACGAACTGAGCCCATTGGTAAAGCAACGCAGTCCGTCATGGAAGCAGATTGAGGGAGCCGCGAACCTTGTCAACTATAACGGGGGCGTCGCGTCCCCGTCAAAACGTGACTGCAGGAGCCCAGTTAAATTGCTACAAGTGGACACGGGTTCGGCATCGGCCTCCCCACAATGCTCCATACCGGACACCAACCACCTTCTTACAGATGACCGGAGCACTCGCGATGGGCATCGCCCTCAGTTCCTCCTCCGCCCCAAACCCACCGTCGTAAAGTTCTGGTGCCCGTCCACTGTCAGGTGCTGACACACTGTCATACTTCTGCACCTTCCCAGTGCTTCTCCCCCAATGAGCGACACCTGCCGACGTGGACACATAAACCACTGTCAGGAACCTATAAGGGGCAAGTGGGTGAGATATAAATCCCACAGACCCCCGGTTCTTACCCTGACCCGGAAAACCGCACTCTACTCTTGGTATGTTTCCCTATGGTGACTCCACCAGACCGTCGACGTCCGCTCCTTCTCCAACTACACGACCGCCAGTGGAGTCATTAACGCCTTCCCAGTTCCCGCTACCCACACCCAGTCAACCAACGGCGAACTCAAACACACCATGCGTTTTACCTTCCATATCTTTCAGGGTTCTTCCTGGCTTATGCCGGATAGCTTCCTAAGGGGACTTTCTAACGATGATGGAGTAGCTCCCGAGTGGGGCGCGACCTCGCAGATGGCAGGGACTCGTGAACAGACCGAACGCCTGGGTCGTTACATTGGCTGGCACTTACGTGGCAACGGGGAACGCATTGGAAGGAAGTAAACAAAGGAGGAGAAAGTAACGGGAGGAGGGGGATGGCGGATACGTTGTTCGGAGAATTTGGTCGGCAGGGGGAAGGCGGGGTCGCTCTAGGAAGAGTGAGTTGTGCGACAACTGCCAGTCGACGGATTACCTTTATGGGGGCAACACGGCAGCGACGACCAGGGTCCGGTCAAGCCGTTCAGTCATAGAAACCCGTGGCGTAGGACGGCGTCAGAACTCCCACGAAACACACTTGTAGAAGGCTGTTGAGGATTCGATCTCGACCGACTGGTGCTTGAACGATGAACGTTCAAGGCGCCGTAGAATATGAATCAAGTAATCATGTCAATACAATCACGAGTTACGGTGAGACTGGCAAGGTACAAGCGGACGACCCAGGTACCCCGATGAGTGTGAAGTGCGTGATTATCGACCGGGATTAGGCAAGGGGGAGCCCGAAGGCGGAGCAGTGATCGTGAAACAACAACTCCGTGGCTATTAGCCGCGGGGTACCACCGCAAAGGGCTGGTGACAACAGTAACGGTGGAAAGGAGATCCAATAGACGAACTTCGTAGCGCGATGCGTGGGCTTGACGGTGTGATCACTTGCGATAGTACTGGGCACGAGCTCGTCAGCGAAGGACATGGAAGACTGGGTCGGACCACTCACGTCACGACGGAAGTTGAACCAAAGTGAAAGGCATCCACGATCAAAGGTACACTTGAATCCCCTAAAAATTTGCGTTGGGGAGCCGAAATCTGAGGTAGGAGGAACCGCTTACTTCTTGTGTGAAAACTCCCAGTCCCGATTGACGATCCTGAAAGCAATATCCTCGTAGGGTGGCCCAGCGGTGAACTGGAGCACCATCGTCTCGTCGTTGCCAGGTTCTTTGATCTTGACATATGACGGGGTCTTTGCACCTTCGATGAGATCGGGATAGAATATATTAAACTTGTACCCCTGCACGACTTTGGGAGGGGGGTTATCCGCACTAAGGAGAGTTTGGTAAGGTCCACGGTACGCGGGGGTACGTAAACGCGTACTCGTAGTGTGTCTGATTGTATTTGTTCCACTCGTAGCCGGTGTGGACCTTGTTGAGGTATCGAGGTTTCCTCGGTCGATATTTGTCTTCCCAACTGTATGTCTCTGGGTTCGGAAGGCTCTCTTCGACGTTAAACAGTTCTTCCTCCTCTTCCATATCTTTCTCTGCCTCGGCTCGGAACATGGCTTCGGAAGCGAAGTCCGCGTCGACGGGAGCCTCTGGCTTCTTTGAGGTATCTGGAGGGGGTGCGGTCGGTTTGACAACGAACTGCGAGGTCTTGATTGCTCTTCGGGACTCAATCTAAAGCACGGGTGAATGTCTGGGGAATCATACGCTCAGCGAAAGGATATACCAGATTACGTCTGTCTTCAGCAGCTGTGATTATGTCAATTTGGCGTTCGTCATAGGAGAGTTTTGTGATGTCGATGGGTTCAGGGCTCATCGACCTGTGATATGGTTCAACCTTCTCGGTTACAGATTCTTGTTCGGCTGCAGGCGCGACTTTGTTGAGGGATAGGGATGCGGCTGCGCCAGCGAGGAGCTCCTGCTGGGCTCGCAGGGCCTCATCGCGCTGTCGTTTGCGGAGCTGCTCCAGACGATTCTGGACAACAACCTCGTGGTGGACTTTGAGTTTTGACTACGCAAGGTATTGGTGAGACCCTTCTGAGACCGCGACGGGGAGCTCACCTGGGCCTTGTACACCAAGAGTTTCTTTAACAATCCTTCCCAGTACTCAACGTCCATGGGCTCGCGACTCGCAAGCTTCGCCTGGACCTGACGCTGCAGCGTGACCAGATGTTCGTACGACTTACCGGCCAACAGTTTGGTTATATCCGATTCCACGACAGCCGCGGCCTCGGCACCGATCTGCTGTCGTTGCTGGTTGCGCTCAACGCGGTCTTTGCACACGACCATCATATTCTACGGAAGTTAGTTGACTATCAGCGGTGGTGCGAGGGAATGAACCCACCGTCCAAAATTCAAGATTGTAGTCAGACTTCTCCAGAGCCAAGTAGTTCTGGATATCCTCGTGGAGTTCGTCAATTTGTTCCGAAGACAGGTTCTGGGGACATGGTAAACACGCGAACCCTGGCCACTAGCGGAACAAGAAACATACGTCGAAAATGTTGTACGGTTCGTCAAGGTCAATCTCCACCCCAGCCGCATCGAGGTCGAATTCCCCCTCTTCGTCGGGGTCCGGATTGGCGTAGCGAAGGTTCAGAGCAAGGAAGTCGACAGCTTTCGCTCGCCTCTCCTTGATCCTAATAACAGCCCTTTGCCGTTCCTGGTCCAGTTGGAAGTCATCGTCCTTTGCGAGCCACTCGGACATTTGGGCGGACTCGTTCAGCCTCTGCATCTTGATCTCCTCCTGTTCGCGGAGCCGTTGTTCGGCTTCCCGGTCCGCTCTCCTCTTGTTTAACCTTTCGAGTTCCTCCTTAGCTTCCTGTCTGCGAGTGGCATCCCTGCGTTGAGCCTCGGCCACACTGAGTCCCTGCTTCCGCTCCTTCTCGGTTTTCTTGTGCCATCGGAACTGCTGACCGAGGTTGACGTCGTGGAAAGGGTTGTCGGTGGCGCTATACACGCTTAACTCTGCGATCTGGCGAGCCTCTTCTTCGGCTTTGGCACGTTTCTTCTCAGCCTTGCGAGCCTTACGCTCTTCAGAAGCCTCGCGCTTGCGCCTGTGAAGGGTCATATCGTTGGGTTAAGCAGACACAGCAGTGGGTGTCCTACCGTTTATGGCTCCGTTCCCCATCCCGGCTTCGGCTGCGGTCTTTCCGCCTCGACGACTCCTTGTCTCGATCACGGTCTCCGTCCTTCCTATCTCTGTCCTTGCTCCTGCTCCTGCTGCGCCCTCTGTACGAAACCCCTTTGTCCCTCGATCGGTCTCGGCGCCGTTCGCGTCGTCGGTCGTCGTCGGGAGTTGATCGTGACCTGTCCCGGCCCATCAATGACGAAGGTTGAGGAGGAGGTGTAAGCGTGGGAATCCGTGGCTTGAGATGTTCCTTCTGCCTCATTGGCGAAAACACACGGTTTCTTTTCTTCGCGGTCTGCGGCTTCCGGGTCTTGCCCCTCAACCCACGATACAGTCATGAAATGGCACCCGCGTATGGTCCAGTTCCGCAGGCAACTGAGGATGCAGGCGAGATATGCATACACTCAAGAGGAAGAATCCGGAATGTCGTATGTCCAGAGGTCTGGACTCCCGACCCCTCGTCAAGTGAAGCAGTATCCTCGCCTACCAGTAGAGAGTTTCTGAGCATTACTTTCAGCTTGTGAAGTATCTGGATCAGTTTGTGGTCGGACAGGCTACTGCGAAGAAGGTGTTGTCAGTGGCGTGAGTTTGCAGCCCGTATCACTTCCAAAGCTTGAGCTTACGATGTCCGTGGCGTACAGGGTCTTTAATCACTACAACAGAGTGCACGCAAATCTCGAATCACACTCGGACTCGAGATATACCAACCAAGCCGAACGTGTGTCCAAACGACCATCGATGCATCTAGGTCTTGTCTAAGCACTTGTGCCCCAGAAACGGAACCGGAAATAACTACCGCACAGTTGCAACCCTACCCTCGGCGTACCAGGTCAACACCTTTCGTATCGTCGGGCCATGGCCTGCCATTGTTCGAAAAAAGCAACGTACTGGTGATGTATGCCACAAACTTCTCATCGTGCCCCGCGCTTCGCACCACTCAATTTCATTTTAGAGGCCCTACTGGCTCAGGTAAATCGATCCACTTCCTCGTATTGTCTCTCGATTCACGAAGGTGTCTGGCCAGGCAAAACATTGTTAGCGAGGACACTGGCAAACGTGATCGATGTCCCCTTCTCGATAAATGACGCAACATCGTTTACACAAGTATTGCGTTTTGCTATTGAAGGCACCACTGATAGCTAAACCCACGTTTAGGCCGGCTGTAAGTCAGAAACAGTTCCCACCGTCAATCGTCTTAACCCCCCCAACAGATGTGGGGGAAGACGTTGACATGTGTGTGCAGCGGCTGCTACAAGCAGCTAACTACGACCCATACCACGCGAGGTAAGCCTTTCATCGTATCCCAAGACCGACTCCGCCTCATTTACACGATGACAGCATGGGCATAATCTACATTGACGAAGTTGACAAGATTGCGCGAAGGAGTGGTAGTGGCGCTGACGGCACTCGTGACATCGGTGGAGAAGGCGTTCAACAGGCTCTCCTCCGCATGATAGAAGGTTCGGTCATATCCGTTCAGGCAAAAGGCGCCCCCGTAGAAGCTACGGGCGAGGGTCGAACACGTCCTGGCCAACGCCCTTCGCACCCTTGTCCGTCCCATCATTTACCTTCGCCGTGATTTTCCTTATAGCTGATAAGCCGAAAAGCGACAAAAATGGACACCTACCATATTGACACCTCAAATATCTTGTTTATCTTCAGTGGCGCATTCGTGGGACTTGATCAGATCGTCAAGAGGAGGGTTGCGAAAGGGGTGGGTGTTGGGGGAAAACCCTTTCGAGCGCCTACTGATGCCCTCCCAGTCGATTGGCTTTACCGCGAACATATCATCAGAAAGCGAAAACCCGGGTGGTTCGATGTCTTTCTTTACCCCAAACAACAGCGTTGGGCGTTCCCCACCCAATCTATTAGAGCAGGTTCAACCGGGTGGTGAGTTTTCTCGTCTACCTCCTCCCAACGCACCTGTTTACATGGCTTCCAGACCTAATGAAATTTGGGTAGGGAAAACCTCTATCAGTGAAACGCAATCTTTGCTAACAATACGTTTAGACTGATACCAGAATTCATCTCACGAATGCCCTCCGTCACGACGCTTTCACCTCTCACAGCAGCAGATCTCCGGCGAATACTTACAGAGGTCAAGGGTTCGCTAGTCTCGCAGTACACGGCGCTTTTCGCCTGCTCTGGCGTTGAGATCAAGTTCACGAACGCTGCCCTATGTGCTATTTGTAGGGAGGCTGTTGACAGGGGCGGCGGCGCGCGCGGATTGAGGGGTCTCATGGTACTGCGCCCTTGACCTACTGTTCCCGGTTGCTAACAAGCACCCACAGGAATCTATTCTCTTAGATCCAATGTACGAAGTACCGTGAGTTTTTCCTGCTACCGCGTTGGAAGTTGCCACTGATTACTCACACATCCCGCAGTGGTTCGGTAAGTTGACAGAACTTCGGCGAGCGATCCCCTCTGAGACTATCACAAGGATATACGACACGTCCTCATCACACGAGCCGTAGCCGAAGGGCAAATACCCCCATTGACGTGGCCACATGGCGAAGGGGCTGCGGCGTGGAGCGCATTTGCCGAGGAAGAGAGATTGTTTGGGGAGGAGTTACCATGACAAACGTCTCAGCTCACAACATCGTTGTTGGTGGGGGTACGTGTTGGGCATCAACTCGCGACAATGAGTATATAATAGTGTACTTCCGATTCTTACCCTGTAAAAATTACTCGGCCTTGGTCTCCTCTTTCGTTTCTTCTTTCGTCTCTTCTTTCGTCTCTTCCTTGACTTCTTCCTTGGCCTCTTCCTTCTCCTCTTCTACTTTGGGTTCAGCAGGGGCAGGTTCTGGCTCCTTAGGAGCGGCAAGCTTGGAAGACAACTCCGAGTTGGATTTCTGCGCATCCTCAAAGGCCTTCTTGAAGTCACCGGCAACTGTAGAGTGGTTGGTTAGCCTTGGATTGACACAGAATCGGTTAGGGACGCACGATCGGAGTTCGCAAAACGAATGGCCAAGGTCTCAGAGGTGGGAGGGTCCTCCGAGTAATCGGCAGCAACCTTCCATACCCAGCTTCGGTCAGAGCCAACATTTGGCTGTAACTTCATATCAGGCGTAACTGTGGAGTGTGATCAGCACAGACGTGGGGTGGCGAGCGCCGAAAACGCGTACGCAGGTGGTTGGCGCAGACTTTGAGGGTCTTATCGCGCCTCATCACGAGACGAATCTTCTTGGATTCCTTGTGTTGAAGCAGACGAACATCTCCGGTTCCCCTTTCCTTCCACTCATTGCTCTCGGTCGCGAACCTGAACAGCTTGGAGCGTCTGGGGAGAAGAGGCGACGAGGGTCAAAGGTGCGGGACGGTATCGTAGATGGGTCCGCGTACAATTTAAACAGGACCTCTTCGTTCTCTTCGTTAGTCTTCACTTCGACCTGCTCAGTCAACTTGATGACTGGTTCGAAGTGGGGGTCGTGCTCTTCCTCTGCCTAGATCAGTCGATTAGATATCGACCGTGCGCGGACGAGGACGAGAGAGACTAACGCGAGTGGCTAAAGCACCTTCAGTAATCGCGGACATTTAGGATATCGAGAGAGAAAACCGTTAATCGCCGATTGAGAAAGAGAGGAAAGGTGCGGCAGGCGAAAAAGAAATTTGGAATCTAACTCGCCTGAACTAAGGGCCACGTGCCACAACGCGCAACTTGAAATCACCTATGACAAGGTCCCCCTCCCCGCTGGTCGCCTTCTTCCTGCTGGTGGTGGCGCCATGCCTGGTCTCAGCACACTCAATAGAGCTGCCAGCGGCCACAAAAGAATGCTTTTTTGAGGACCTACACACGAACGACAAGGTCTGTGGGAAGCAACGCACCTGCTCGTTATTTCAGACGCTGACCAGTCGGTTTTAGATGACTGTAACTTATCAGGTCGGCGGCGGAGGACACATGGACGTTGACTTCTGGGTTTGTAGCCCCCTCGGACCGTCGATGTTGCTAACAGCTGACCGCCCCACAGCTGACAGATCCGGATAACCACGCGCTGCACAAGGACATCAAGCAGTCAACCGGTACCGTGGCAATTACCGCGAAAATGGATGGGAGACACGAGTACTGTTTCTCGAATCTCATGAGTTCGGTCTCGGACAAGGTCGTCAGGTATGCTAGGACTGTGCGGCTGGGTGAACGCATCCCTCACCACTCCCGCAGCTTCAATGTCCATGGCGTGATATTCGTTGGCGACGATGGTACGTCACTCCTCTCCCCGACTCGGTCGCCCTATTTCTGACTAGCTACCACAGACATCGTTGCCCCGGTCGAAAGAGAGATTCGCACACTAGCAAATGACCTCAAATCCGTAAAAGACGAGCAAGAGTACATCTTGGTTCGAGAAAGGAGACACAGGAACACTGCCGAGTCTACGAACTCTCGTGTCAAGTGGTGGTCTATTGTTCAGGGCATCGTGCTTTTCCTGGTCGTCGCATGGCAAGTTTACTATCTTAAGGCAAGTGCGAGCTGACATCCAGTCAAACCGTTCGTTGACCACCTCCCTCTTTTCCAGTCATTCTTCGAAGTAAAGCGTGTCATCTAACGTTCCATAATAATAATCGCTTCTACTCCTGGGGTATATGACAGGTGGACGAACTAAACAACATATCGACAGACACGACTTCCATCATACAGAGATCCTACCCGTGGACATACGTGGGGAACTGGGCACATTAAACAACACAGAGTGGGGGGGTAGGGAGGACAACATAGTGCAAAAGGAGAGGGCTGCGAGATGGGAATCAAATACAGGATCGACAAACAAGGTATAAAACAGAGCATCTCTTCGTCTACTTCCAAGTTGGTTTGCTGCCTCGGGCGCTCAGGTCAGCCATGCTGGCATCTCCTGAGAAGCTGAGCATCCCGAGTGCGCTTGGCCGCCGAAGCTTCCCTGTTGCTCCCAACCGTGCAGACAACAGGGACAACCTCTTCGGTTTTCCAGGGGACCTGCGGGTCAAGGGCTCCGTCAACACCCTCTTCGGACCAGCATTGATGGATGTGTTTGCGTCTTGTGGCAGCTGGTGGATTAGACTCGACCTTCGCCGCACCCGTTCGCTCCTCATTGGTCCTATGTTCGACCTCCTCCTCCCATATTTCGTCCCAAACGACCTCGGTGTAGGGGGGACGCGCTTGGGAGGACTATCCGGACGCGCATCCCGGACCTTGGGAACGTGGAGGACACTCATCGGCTTGATTCCGCCAGCGGAAGTACTTTCTGAAGGAGTGTTGACGTTCATGCACCGATCTGAAAGCGGTGAGACCCGTCGGATGGTGCGGGCGGACCTGGGAGTCTCGTTTTCACGATCGTCCTCAATCAGACTCGCCAGTGTTGTTGAAGCCTTGGATTTGAGGAAACCGGGATCCATGCGACTTGAACGGGGCCGCTTACCAGTCAGAGAAAAGGAGTCCCGACCTGGCATCGAACAGAAACTGAAGTTGAAACTGTCGTCAGATTTCTCATCTTCCCACTCGCTTTCGGAGCCCGTTCGGGAAGTACTTCGTGGCGGGATGGAAGGAACCTCGAGCAAGTCGGAGGTACTCTCAAGCGAGGGTGACACGGAGATGATCATGGATTCGGACTCGGCTAGGTGGCCTTTCCCAGCTTCGTCCCTCCACTGGACTCCCTTCTTCTCCCGTTTCTCCTTCTCCCTTTCTTTCTGTAGAGCCTTCTCCTGATCGGATAGTCGGCGCTTGGGGATAGAGGTGCGTCCTTTCTTGGGTGAGTTACGGTGCGGCTTCTTGGAAGGGGATGCTAGGTGGGCCTTGATCGTTGGTATCGACGGGATGGTAGAAGCCCTGCGACTTGCTGACGAAGAATAATCCTTGTACGAGTTTGGAGGGATGTCCAGCGAAGCAGCGTTCCCAACGAGCGTCTTCAACGCCTCGTCGGTGCTGGTGGAGATGGTCTTCATCGAGGAAGCGACGACGCCAACCGTATCCTCCAGGGTATCCTCCTTTTCCGCCAGTGATGTCTCCAACAGCTTGCCGGACTCCAAAGAAACCACCTTGTACTTCCCAATGATCCCCAAAAGTCCGACGATCGTCTTTGCCTGTTCTGTGATGACGCCTTGGGCCGCCTCACGGAACCCTTCGGCTTTGGCTCGCTCCATCTCCGACCTTCTCCAGCGGACGTCGAGTTTGAGGTTCTCCATCGACTGTTCGTCCAAGCGGTCTGAACGCCTCTCGACCACCGCACGAAGCATAGCTTCGAACATGCTAGTCGAGTTGTTGGATCGTTGGATACGAGTAGCGAGTGGGGAGTCGGGTTTGAGGACCTGCTCCTCGGACTGGAGCAAAGCGAGCAATAACGACCGTTCAGCGGCCAAATCTGCTGAGAGACCCGTGGGGGACAAGGATCCAGCATCGATCTGGCCCAGTCTGGTACGGATTGCGTCGCATTTGGACTTGGCGGCGGCGATCCTGCCTTGACACCTGGAACCGTCGGCGATGACTGGCACCGTCTGGTCGGCCTTCGACTGGAGATCTTTCTTAGCCCTCTCCACTTCAGCAAGTGCCTCGGCCTTTTTCCGGTTGGCGATCTCCTGGTCCTTCCTGAACTGACCGGCGAGTTTGGATTTCAATTCCGCGACCTCTTGATTCAGTCTGTTGATCGCCTCGACGTACTGGCCGACGTGACGGTTGACATTGAGGACGTTTCTTGTGACGACCTTCGTCTTAATCCTTGTGGCTCGTTCGGCATAGATGAGGGTATTGTGGGTATCGTCAAAGTGCTGTGACGTGGGGGCGACGCAAACGATCATCACCGTCTTACAGTTTCCTCCTAGTGAGAACTTTAGGAGACGAGTAAGCTTGCTGTTACGGTAGGGGACATGGCGGATGGCTCCACCACTCTCGCAGAGAGAGTTGATGCAGTTTCCGAGGGCGAGCAGGGACTTGTTGATGTTGGCTCCTTCGACCATCCTTTGACCCATGTTTGTGGTAGCAGCGGCACGTTCGCTACCTGCGAGGTCGATGATCGACAAGGTAGCAACGGTTCGTTCTTCGGTAACGTCTGCGGTGCGGGGAGATCGCGTGACGTGGACTTGTAGAACGGCGTGGGATCGTGAAGAAGTCTCGTTGGCATTAGTTGGAGACTGTGTCCGACGGGTGTTTCCAAGGAGCACGATTTGTTTCACTTCGTCCGCAGAGTTCGGACGAAGTTCTGTGAGACCGGCCACTTTGACTGACTTGTCTTCGCGGATCTGCAGTCCTCCGCGTGGTGTAGGTTGGCCAGATTCTGCAAGGAGGTCGCGGATTTCTTCGTTGTAGATTTCTAAGAATGTTACGAGGACGTCGAACGAGTATTCTTCTTTGCGATCCTCAATAAGTTGGAAGAGGTCGGCCATTGTGAGGTATATCACGCCTGGCTGGTCGGAGGTTCCACTGATTGTATGCGTCTTTCCACAACCTGTGGCCTGCATCTCGTGTTTCAGCCTTTATGCGCCTGAAAAACAGCCCAATATACGCTCACCCCGTACGCAAACACCGTGGCGTTGAACCCGTCCAGAACGTTCGTCAACAAGGGTTTTGATGTGGCTTCGTGTACATCTTGTTGAGTGGCATCACGGTCGAAGACCCGGTCAAAGATGAATCGTTTGTCTTTATACCGTTTCGAGCCTGGAGGGAGAAAACCGCGCTCGACGAAAGCCTTTGTCTTGTCAACCTCAGCGGGGTCGAAGCAGAGCACCCGGTCGTCGACGACCCGGACGATGTCTCTAAGGCCTGTCTGCACCGCTACGGGCCTGATGGGTGTATAGAGTGATCCGTCTCCGTGGATAGTAGTGTCATAGACTGTTTCTGGGAGCCGAGCAGCTTCCCATGATGTTGGAGGTCGCACCCGTACTGTTGCCGCGTGACTTAGGCGTGGACTCCATCTTCATCAGTCGAAATACACACCTGCGACTGTAATGGTGCCATTTGGGACCATGGTATCGTGAGGTTGGGCGTAAAGATGCAGTAGTGGATGGGTGCGAGTGATTCCGTCGTAGTCGGAGAGGGGAGGAGTGGTCGTCGATGAAATTGGAAAAGTCAACCAGAATCAAACTTTAAGTTTAACACGCGACGGTGCACGCGTTTGCTCACGTGACATCCCTCCACCATGGCCTCGATCACCGTCAAAGCCCCCGCCGACTTCCATGTCCACCTCAGGCAGGGAGAGCTCAGCAAACTGGTCACCCCACATGTCAGGAAGGGAGGATTTACTTTGGCATATGTTATGGTAGACGAGCGAGCGATATTACTTTTTTCTGTTATCTAATCTCCGCCCAGCCAAACCTCAAACCGCCTGTCACAACGACCGAACAAGCCCTGGCTTACAAGGCTGAGCTGCAAAAGATCGACCCGAGTGTCGAATACCTCATGACTTTGTATCTGTCTCCCGATCTCACTCCTGATGAGGTCAGGAAGGCAAAGACGGCTGGCATCGTTGGTTCGTACCCACTGGCGGGTCATTCGTGAATTTTCTATACGATGCCGCCTTCTAGGCGTCAAGTCGTACCCGAGAGGGGTCACGACTAATTCAGATGGCGGAATCGAATCCTATGAAGTCTACTACCCCGTCTTTGAAGCTATGGAACAAGAAGACCTGGTGCTCAATCTGCATGGGGAGATCCCTTCCGATGGTGATGCAGTGAGATGTCATACAGCGGCGTTGCGGACGTTCGCTGACCGACCCTTGTGCAGAATGTTTGTGTACTAAACGCAGAACCCGCATTCATACCCCATCTGCGCAAGATTCATGAACGATTCCCCAGACTGCGGATTGTGCTTGAGCACGCCACGACTCGTGCCGCCGTGGAAGCTGTCAAGGCTTGCGGGCCAACGGTCGCTTGTACCATTACGGCGCACCACATCGCGTTGACAGTTGATGATTGGGCTGGCCAGGCCTGGAACTTCTGTAAACCAGTTGCGAAGTATCCTGATGACCGGAAGGCTCTGAGAGAGGTCATCAAGAGCGGTGGGTACATTGTGCGGTCGGACAATAAGGTTTTAATTTCCCATTTTTCCAGCACACCCACGGTTTTTCCTCGGCTCGGACTCAGCGCCGCATCCGCCCCGCACAAAATCTACAGCGACTCCAGCTCAGCCGTGTGCAGCTGGAGTGTATACCTCCCCCATCCTCCTCCCCCTCGTCGCACATCTTCTGGAGTCCTTTGGAGCCCTCGATCGGTTAGAAGGGTTTGTGAGCACTTTTGGCCGTTCGTTTTACAAACGCGAGTTGCCTGGGGATGGCACCGTTCGAGTCCCTACCGTCGTGCTGAAACGGGCCGAAGGCGGCGAATTGATCAAAGAGGGATGGACTGAAGGCGACCAAGAGGTGATTCCGTTCTGGTGTGGACAAAAGATTGATTGGGTTATCGATGAGGATAAGTCGATTAGATGATTTATTCACCTCGATCTTATCTCGAGTTGTATTGAACGTCTTCACTTTGCCACTGCTGGTCGTATAAGCCGTCCCACGGAATACAACTCCCATCAGGCAGCCGGCTATGATGCGCCGATCGGGGCTATCTCACACTCAATCCAATCTCTCACTTCCTACTCAAACGCGCGTTGCCGCGTGCGCTATTACGAGCCATGGGACAGGCGATGCCCAAGAGGGCAAAGAGCAAAAAACAAAAGGCCCGCTTCCAAGATGACGACAGCAAGAGTGCGTTTACGTCTATAACCCTCACCCCCTCGGTCGCGCGACTCCCCGCCCCCCTTATCCCGTGTTCGCGCGTATAGCTGATCTTGTTCGCAGTTAACGCTGACATGAACGGATGGTCGGACGTGACTCACCAGGATCCATGGGGACCGTCTCACGACAAGAGTGGGTGGCAGCCAGCCGGAAACACTGAATGGGACCCCGCCCCTGCTCAAGAGTGGACGAATTGGGGCCGTTCGGAGGCCAACAACTCTAGGGGTGGTACACGGGGGAACGACGCGAGTTCTGGTCCTCGGGGGGCTAAACCTGCGAACTCTGGCTGGGGGAACGATAGTGCTCCCAGGAAGGGGTGGGATCGTGGTAATGGCCATCAGGCTTGGAGCGAGGACGAAGAGGAGGAGGAAGAGGAAGTGGAAGAGGATGACAGGGACTCGGGGTGGGGTGAGGGCCGTCAGCATTGGACAGCTGCTCTCCAGGACGATAGTGGTGTTCGCTCGCATTGGACCAAGTGGGGGCGCACCGAAGGCGGGCCTCCTCCCCCGATTCCTCCGAGCGCCATCAAGAAGTCTCACTCGAACCCTCAGCCATCAACCAAGCCTCAGCCCGCTCAAAGGCACCCCCACCAAGACCATGCAGAAGCTCTGAACCGTCTTTTGTCATCTTCTACCCATCGACCGACACCCTCCCACAAGTCACGGCCGACTTCTACCAAGTCTCAGCCCAAACCATGGGCGCATTCGTCCCCGCGGACTAAGTGGCCCGATACTTGGGCTGCTGCAGCTTCGTCGTCGTCAGATGGTCTCTCGTATGCCGATGATGAGCCTCCCGCCCGTCCCATCAAACGCCACAGGCTACCGTCACAGGAGGACTATTTTACCCCCAAATCTCCATATACCCCTGTCTCCCCTTCACGAACCCTTGCAGCCGCGATGGGTTTGCCCAACTCGGCGCACTTCGCTTCTCCTCATGGTAGAGATCCTCAGGCACATCGGTTTATTTCCTCGGATGGGGCCGCTCTGTCAAAAGCACACAAGGCCCTCTATAGTAAAACCCGTAGAGCTCAGGACCGTTTACACTGGGCATACAACCCAGACAACGACGAGCGAGTTAAATCTGCCCTATGGTGGATCCATATTATGTCGGAAGGAGTTGCTGGATTCGGTGTGAGTGGTTGCAGTGTTCCGGGGTCTTGCACGACGCTGAGCTTTCCCCAGCTCCACAAGTTCCTCTCAACCCATGGGCGGGGAGCTTTATTTGTGAATGCAGACTACGTGTCGCCACAATCACCCCACGAACCGGCGTTTGACTGGGTATCCATTGACGAACTGAAGGATACGCTGGATAAGATCCTTCAGGAGTCTGTCGCGCTTTACGACCCTGCAAAGCAGGTAGTCGTCTTCATTTTCTTATTGTCGAAATCGGGGAATAGCATGGCGATATGGAGAAGGAAGATCCCGGTCCCAGAGATCCTCCAGACAGCATATAAGGATGAGATCGCAGGGGTGAAAGCTGTACTCGAGCCGAACTACCCGGTTTATGTTGAAGAGTCAGTGGTTGGCTCGCTCTTGTATTTGCGCCACCGCTCATGTCCTTCTGTCAGGTTACCGCCAAGAGCGCCGCCAAAAGAGCAGCCCAGGGACATGGGACCACCACCCCGCCGGGTCTTGAGCAAACGCAGCAGGAGCACTGGGACCGTCACCGCTACGACGCCTATCACCCCGACTACACAGTTTCCTCCACCTGTGATCCTCAAGAAGAAGAAGAAGAAGTGGTGGAAGCTGTGGTCCTCGAAATCGAAATCGAAGGCTGTCACCCAGAGGGGATGATATTTTATAGTGCCAAGTTTATGATGGCCACCCACTCCCTGTCTTTCTGCTTTCATCCGTTTATCTGTCGTGTTTTCTGTTCATCCAACGGACCCCGGATATATACCCCATTGCCACTGAGCGACTGTACTTGTAGGATGGCTTTACCTGTGTACGTATACCCATGTCGTTACGACCCTTAATCTTTATTTTGTCAGTTTTGATCTCGGCCTCGTTTCATCCAGGTGTCACGCAAACACGTCAATGCAGCATGTCCACTATTTCCACTGACCCTCCCTCCCTTTATCTCTAACGCCATATATCACCTTTACGCCCGTCACCCAACACTCCTTCAGGGCTCGGGAGCCATGCCCGGTGAAGGGACCACGACTGCTACATCCTCCGAACCTGCCAGTAACCACGACCCTTCCGCCACCGCTTTACCACGTTCCATCCCAACAACTTTGCCAGAATCGGGCAAAATCGGGGCCGACCCTCCTGCTGTGATACCAGACGATGGAACCGAGGAGGTTGGAACCTTGGAATGGGCCCAAGTTATTGAACTGCAGGCGTTCAGCGAGAGAAAGGTGTGGATTGAGGAGAAGACTCGGGTGAATATATGTTCCATCCTTCCAACTATTTCGTCACGGCCGAGACTGAATCACGGCGGTGTGTTTTCTAGCTACTGGAACAAATGCCACCAATAGAGGTCTTCGTTGGACTGGACACCCTGCGCTCGAGTTCAGAAACGATCAGCTCCGAGCTACCTACTAGAGCAGAGCTCCAGGCCTGGGTCGTCGAACATGACAAGATAGAGAAAGAGACAGAGATTTTCGACGCCGGAGAGTTTAGAAAGCTCAAGAAATTCACGAAAGGTCCGCCTCCACTGCATTTTCCCCGCGATGCGGGTATCATGATGTTGATTTTCACGATGATCTTCAGCCGCTGCTCAACGGAACCTATCCCCCGCAGACACTGACCTAATCGAAATCACTCTTACGACATTCTATGCCCTAGACAAGTTGTTGCATCTACTTCGTGGCCGTTCCGAAAATCTGGAGCTTCTCGCCGTCCGGTTGACGTGGGAGGAACACCGGTGTGCCGCCTGGACGGACTACCACAAAGTTATGAAGGACCTCAGCGCATTCCTAAAGAACCGTGCCCAATGGTCTCCCACCATTTACGAGAACATCGTCGTAGATACCGCAAACTCACCAGTTGGTCGAGATACCCCCGTCCGTCGTGGTTCGGTTGCCTCTGTCGCGTCTGCATCCTCGGATACCGCTGCCGCCAATATGTCTCGGGCCGCGCGTTTTAAGCTCGCCGAGGTTTTGTCGAAGGATGCAGCGATCCTCTCCACCCGAATCTCATCGCTTCGCCACGGAAAGATATCTGTGGCAGGAAAGGCCCTCGACAAACTCATCGACGAAAGCCGGAAGCCTGTCCCTGATATTATTCTGGATGAGCAGGACCGGTTGGAGAATGAGGGTATTACTGAGATGGAGGATCTCGGCCAGTTTGTCATGAATGTCGTGATGCAATGGAAGAAGTAAGTTCTCTGCTTCTGAGAGTCTTGATGTGCCTTACGAAGCTCCTCTAGAGCGGACGAGATCTACGTCGAGAACAAAAAGGATCAAGCCTCTGCCCTCACATTAATCGAAGAGATTGAAACCGCATTGTCCTCCCACCCTACCTCCCGTCAGAACTCCCTCTTTACCTCCAGGATTAACACCTTGTCAATGCGACTCTCGCAAAGAGGAAACCCGGCGGCCGTCAAGAATACCTTCCTACGTCCTACGCATACACTGTTCCTGGAACAAGATATCTGTAATCGACTGCTCATTTCCACGTTATCTGCAGAGATGATGCAATCCGTCGACCTTACACAGAAGGCGGAGGAGCTGGTCAAGAAATACCACGCGGCGTACGAAATTGTCGAAAGGACTGAAGGACTTTGCTCCGCCGCAGAGAAACATCTCGATCAGTATGAAGCTATCGCACACAGGCTGGAGAATGGCGTTGGTGTCTCCGACGATGATGATGGAAAACCCCCAGATCTCGAAGATACCACGTGCCTAGAGCCCACAGCCCACGCAACTTTCTTGGCGCTCTTCCCCAGCATAACCGGCGATCTGGATGAACTCAACAGGCGCGCAACTCGCACACTGCAAGAACTCGCTGCTATATCCCTGCGCCTTTCTCGCCCAAACATTGACCCTGACTTCAAGGCGAACGCCAACGCTGTTGCCGACCGCTTATCCTCGAGGAAGCGGTCTCTTGGTAGTGTACATGCAGATGCCTCCGCTCGCGTCAGTCATCTGAAGCACATCCGACGGATTCGTGCCTCCCTTGACGGAGTTTACACCTCTCTCGAGGATATCCGGCAAGATATCGATGAAGGCATCAGGCGAGACCAGTGGATACCGCGATCCATTCACCCAAGTGCTCCATTGACGCCGGAAAGTTCTTTGGACCCACTTCCTCCGGCAGGCGCTACCCCTGAAGAGACGATCCAATCCCTCAACGACATTCGGAATGTTGTCGTCGAAGAGTCGATATCTTCGTTCGCGTCCATCTCAACGAATGTATCTCAAACCTTGCGGAACTGGATGGAACAGGACCTGTCGGAGTCCAAAGGCGCCGTCGACAGCCTCCTGCATCTGGCATCATTATGGCAAGCCTCCATCAAACAATCCTCCGTCATGTTTGATGTTACGGACGCTGCCAATGACCTTCGTGTTCAACTCGATGACCTCCAAGGCGAACTCGACACTTTCATCGACGCAATCCTCGATCATAACTCCACACCCTCCGAGAACGTACAAGGGGACCTCATTTCTCGGGAGCAACGCCTACAGGATGCTGTCAAGGCATTCATGGATAGCCTATCACATCGTGTGCCATTCATTGGAACCGTAAAGGGAACCGTAAAGCGGTCTCCCCCCCGTGCGCGCTCTTCTCGACACCGTTCTTCGACCTCCAGTGTATCTTCTATTGGTAGCATCCGCCAACGGGCCCAAGCGGAGTTCCCTTCGGAGCTTGCTAACCTTGATAATACCGTAAGGGCTGACTGTAATCAGCTCTGTATCACCCTATCGGGCGCCGCCACGTCCCTGCAGACGAGAGTTAAGCAACTTAAGGTTGCGGAACTGTCCCGGAAGGTGGAATCCGCTTTGGCTACCACTCACGACGATATCCGGACTGTTGTGGACGACATTAACGACCGTCGGGATGCTTTCTCCGGCATCAAGTCCCCTTCTCTGGATTACCTAGACGACTTTTCCGCGAGGCTCGATGCAGACTTCCAAGTCCGCCGTGTGGAGATCAGCCGATCCTTCTCTCCTATTCGAGAGCTCTTCAGCGCCCTGGACGCTCTCCCTGGTAGTCGCGAACCCGGTCCCTACGAACGGATGGTCCTTCCTCGCACTCGGTCCATGAAGGAAGCCGAAACCAATTTTGACGTTTGGCAAGATCGAGTCGCCAAACTGAAGGCCCTGGTTCAGGATGAGCGGAAACATGCGGCCGAACGGCTTGCCCGCGCGGTAGAGGAAGAAGCACGTCGGATTGAGGAGGAGAGAAAAGCCGAGGAAGAGCGGCTGAGAAAGGAAGAAGAGGAACGACTGGTGCGCGAGGAGCACGAATGCATTCGGTTAGCAGAACTGGAGCGCCTGCGACTGGAGGTGGAGGAAAGTACTAGGAAGGCAGAAAGGGAACGACTTAGGCTGGAGGTCGAGAGAATGCGGGCACAGGAAGAAGAGGACCGGTTATTGAGGGAGAAGGAGGAACGCCTGGTGAAGGAGGAGGAGGAGCGCATTCGCCAGGAGGAGCTGGAGCGCTTGAGGCGCGAAGAGGCACGGCTTAAGGCAGAGGAAGAGAGGTTAAAAGTAGAGGAAGCACGACTGAGGAAGGAAGAGGAAGGACAACAGCGGGTGACGGAGGAGCAGCGAAGGAAAGAGGAGGAGCTCCAGAGGTTGGAAGTGGAGCGTATCAGGAAGGCAGAAGAGGAGCGGTCAAGGCAGATCGAGGTGGAGAGGTTGAGATTGGAAGGAGAGGAACGTCGGACCAAGGTTGAGGCTGAGAGGCTTCGGGTTGAGGAGGAGGATCGTCGGCGCAAGGCCGAAGAGGAGCGTGTCAAGGCTGATCGATCACGGGCCGCTGCTGAGGAGGAGGGGCTGAGGAGGAAGAGGGAAGAGGAACGGTTGCGAAGGGAAGAAGAGGAGAGACTGAGAGCATTAGCTGAGCTGAAGAGAGAGGAAGAGCGATTGAGGGCCGACATCCTGAGACGCCAGGAGGAGGCCCGGTTAGAGGAGGAAGCGCGGAAGAGGAGGTCCATCGAGGAAGCGTTGGCTCGAGAGCAAGAGGAAAGGCAGAGGTCCAAGGAAATGACTATCTTTGAGCTCCAACGAGATGGCCCAAGCCAGAGGCGGGAGAGCTCCCCAGGTAGGTCGATCCAATGTGAGCATGGAGCAATGCTAACGGCCCACCTCAGACATTTTCGGTCCTGGCCTTGCCCCTCCCGCAGATATAATGTCTCCCGCGCGCAATGGGGGAGACCTTAAATCACGGATCTATCGCCTTCGAAAGCGTCTCAGAGCTCTCAACCTCAAGGATATCGTTCATCCCTCGACTACAACAGCGACTCTTCCCATGATGGGGGGCTACGACCGTCTATCAATGGAATTGTCTGATATTGCTCAAGAAACCAAGGCACTCCCTCCCTCTGTCCCCGGCACGGCGACGGAGGTCGAGTTGCAGTCCCTGCGCGATGAAATCTCGACTTCCTCCGAGCTCCTTCGAAGCGTATTCACCCTCTCCGAACTTGCTCACGCGATCTCCACATGTGATGCCGGACTCAGCGACCTCCTGGAACATCTTGACAGTTTCCCGTCTCTTCCTATCGCTGTCCTTGCTTCAAGTCATGTTTCCGATCCCACGCTGCCTCCGGAAGAACAACTCCAAGCCCGCATGGATTTTACTAAGAAGTTGGTCGAGGACGTGGAGGCAAAAGCGGGTCCTGTCGCTCTGGATAGCCGCGCTAGCGGCGAAAAGGAGCGCATTCAACAGGCGTGGGGTGAATTGGAGGCCATGTCCGAAGACATCTTCAATGGTGTGAAGTCGAGACCCCCGAGCACCATCGGCTCTGGTCGAAATAGCAGGGCATCTTTGGATTCCGTTCATACCGGCTCCTCAGCCGGCAGGAAAAGTAATTCGTACGCCCAACTGTCACGTGGCAGGGACTCTGGCGGATTCCTGGCTCCTCTTCTTCCTGGTGGTAGGCGAGTGTCAAAGACCCCCGAACCCCGCAACCGTACAAGCAGCAGGAACTCGGTCTCTTCGATTCGCTCAGTGTCAGGTCCCACAGACTCGAGACTCCACCAACCTACGTTTGCCTCGCGCCAGAGGACGACTAGCATAACGTCCAATGCTGGCACCAACCCGCTTTCCAAGTCTACAGCGTCTCCTCGACCCCGCGTAAGGGGTGGAACGGTCGACAGCCCTACCCCAAGCGAGGCGTCTTCACTCTCACGCTCTCACCTCGGCCATTCTACCGTAGCCCGTCCTAGCTGGGCCCGTGCTCCCCGGCAGCCACTCCCATTCGGTAACCGCCCGACAACCCCACGCAAGAGCAGAGTGAGAGAACCCAGGAAACCCTACGTTGCGAATCCCAAGAACAGGCTCGATGTTGCAGTTGGGGCAGTGGTGAACAAACTCCCTGTCAGTGTCAATATTAACATTGAAGCCGTCGCCGATACTTGGAAGGACAAGAGCGGAAAATATTGGATCGGCGATCAAGACCCGAAACTGTGCTTCTGTCGTATCCTCCGTTCTCAGACCGTGATGGTAAGGGTTGGTGGGGGTTGGCAAGAATTGTCCAAGTAAGCTTCCGCTATCCTCCCATCCTGAGTCGCTTTAATCGTTCGCACAGGTTCATCAGTGGTCACTTCGCTGACGTGTTCCGCGTCCTTCCCGACTCGCCTGGGTTCGGTTCCAAGGAGGAGAAATGGATCAGCGCTGCAAGCCTTCGCGGACCTGACGATTCGGACACCGGCACTCCATCGGTTCTCAAGACGCCGGAACGGAACCAAGGGTTACCCTCTTTCGCGCTCTCCACGCCCAGCGGACGAAGTCCACAATCGATCAGATCTACTCCTTCTAATACCGGCTCTCCGGGGCTCATGCCCATGCAATTTATGCGTCGAGCAGACTACGATCCCTTCGCTCGGCCAGACACACCATCAAAATCACCTCGTCGGCCAAGAGGCCCTGCAACCAATACACCGCGCCAGGCCTGGCGACCATAGAAATCGGACCACCTACCCCCACGGACATCCCATGCGCTATAGTTATCGCTCTTCTGTATCTTTGTTGACGGTTTCCCGCTTGCGAGTAATATGTATTCTACCCAATTCCCCAGCTCGACGACACTAGGATGACTTTTACGCTAGTCCTTTTAATCTTTCCGGCCTTCTCACTGACAATTATATTGGTATTTTGTTCACGGACTTGCGGAACGGACTTGGGTGTCTCGATCGTCGTTGTGCATTCTTGCCCAGATCCTCCATCACCACAAACCGCGGGCCCTTCCTCATTGCTCCTCCACCTAGACGACGTGACTGGGTTGCCATGACATGGACATAGAACTCAGATGCAATCAACACCCGTGTCGTAAACCGGTTACAGACAAGGCGGTTGTGGTCAGTCTCTGAGTTCTAAGCCTACAGACGCAGCCGAACATCCCATTTTTAGACTACGTGTACGCGCATCCCACGGTATTATATAGACGTCGGACCACTCACACGTTTGCACTTGCATAGGCTCGCATATATTCTGTAGTATGTTCTCCAAGCGCAACTCGGGCGATCGGGGAGTTGATACACCCTTCCAGTCGATTGTGCTAACGCGTTATTTGGCGCTGCACGCTTATGTCCTGGTGAGCGTGTGCGACAGGCGTGTTATAGTGTTTCGCTGATTGTACGCGGATAAAAGCCTGTGAAACATCACTCACTGAACCGTCAGTCCCGTTACCCTCCTTGATTTCGTCCACCCACAGGCTGCTTCAGCGACGACGTTGTCGTATGCTCGCTGAATCCTACGAACGATTACAAAACTGTGAGTTAGCGACCCAGGCCTCCGTAGCGCGTAGTTTCTAAGCAGGGTTTGACAGTCAGTACTTTCTGGGTTGTCGCCATCCCTGATTCTGGAAATATGCAGCCGGTATGGCATTGGCCGGTCGGTGCACCTGTCCGCCGTCCAGCTGATGCTGTATCTAGTGCCCTGTCATTTTGGCAATATCAAATTCACCAAGAAAGCTCATACCAACAATCGGTGCTCAAGTACGCAAACGAAAAGAACGCACAGTTGCAAAAGCAGCTCGATAACGTGATCAGGGAGGGTACGTGGGCCCCAGCCGCTTTGGTTGTGACCTCCCCTTATGCTCGATCCAAAAAGCCAACGGGGAACTAAACCTACTAAATAATAAGATCCAAGGTACGACGTATGGGGATCGAAAACCAGATGCTTCTGATAACGCGTTGCAGCACTCGAGCGGGATGTTGAGCTCGAGAAACGCAAGAACAGAGACCTCCAAGAGGCTTCCAGGGAACGAGACAAAGAATACCAAAAACTCAAAGCACGACACTTTTTTCACCTCACCTTTCGCCGATCCTGATTCGGCCCCGGTTAGATTCAGTATGATCGAATGAAACGAAAAGCCCTTCTTGGAACGAATAATCTCAATCAAGAACCTTCTCTTGAACTCAACCCCCCCGGCACCAACTTACAGGCAGGATCGCTCGGTGCCGAATACATGGGAAACAGATCCAGGAGCTTCACCACAATCGGCGGCGTTGCGGGGAACCTGAATTCGGTTGTGGGCGATATGGAGGCCAATAAGGTACGATCCCACCAGTAACGCATTCTATCGTGAATCGTTCAACATTGGTCGTACCACTTCGTAGATGCAACGCACGCCACTCGTCAGTCGGGTGAATAACAACCCCAACGGAGGGATACAACCCGCCTCAGCCTGGGGACATCGCCTCAACCCAACCCACAACCCCAACTCCCATTCCCACTCTCATAGTCACGGTAACAGTAACAACCGACAACAGTTCCCCGCTCCCCGTTCCGGAAACCCGCCACGAACGAACTCGATATCCGATGGGTCCGATAACGGGTCGGGTCCCCATTCCCGGCCATCAAGGCTCTCGACGCTGGCTTCACACAATAGCTGGCCAAATGCTGGCGCCAATATCCCGAACAGAGGTGAGTGCCACCCTGTTGTGGAGAACTCAATGTAATTTGTTTTCCCAAGCCAAACCCTCAGGGAGATTTAGACCTCCAGCCCAGCACAACGTTGACCGGTGATGGACGAGAGTGGAAAGGCGTGGGTGGTTACAGTTCAGCGTTCGGGACCCGTTCGATACCAGATGTTCGACTACCTACATTCGGAAAACAGGGAATCAAGTAGGCTGGAATCCAACCTCGACTTCAGAGGGGAGCAGCTCTGGAATCAAGAACCGTGAGCCTTGAAGCATTTGCGCTCCAGGCACATACATTGAATACTGTCTCCGAGTTCGTTGCCACATCATACACTGTCCCGACGTCGAAGCTGGGCGCGATGAGGGAGCCTACCCCTTGGCGCTGCCGGGCCCTCAACTCCATGGAGAGGTATAAAATAAAATAAAACGAATCAGGACCTATTCTCTCGGTCTATCGAAATGTCTCCCGCTTTAACCGCATTCTTCTTCCCCCTCGCCGTCGTGAGTTATGGTCTCATCGGCGTGATGGGCAGAAATCGAGAGGGTGCAGATTCCAAAGGGGTGGGAAAACTGCGGGTTTGGCAGCCGGTGCCAGCCTCCTAGGGAAAGTTAGGGTATACCTCACCCTCTCCCTTCCAGCAATTCTTCAATTGCGTCCACCCACACCGCGAAGATCTTTTGAACTACTAGGCTATCGGAGACTCGTCGAATGCTTCGCCTCGAGGAGAACGCCTACCTGACATGCCTCCATACCGACCGCTTGTGGGAGGCGTATTCGCTGGAGGATCACCACCTAAGGAAGCTAAGCACCACCTCACCGAAACGCACCGGCTCTCCGAACAGGGGAAGTGGGGTGACTTTGACGGAGAAGAGGTTGACAGTGTACGATTCACCGTCTGGAATGAAAACGACAGTGAGATCCAATCTCTCGTGTTCCTTTCACGTCTCTTCAACGTGGTGCTGGGGTACCTTCAACAAAGTGGGTGTGGGACACCTGTTAAAAGGATGGTTTATGCTGGCTCCATCAAACCCGGATCCACCAGGATCACAGGCCACCTGCCTGATGCCTTTCTTCAGATGTCCGCCAGAACCTCTCGGACGGCGGGAAAATTCACATGGGGAGACCTGGCCTGCCCCTTCGAGCATAAGTTTAACAACGAAGACTTTTTTGATGTGAGCCTGAACCAGTTGCTTACTGTTTAATTCTCATCCTTTACAGGAGAACGCAAATACGTTTCAGAAACTCTACTACAACCATGCGAAGCAACCCCCGTCGTGTCTTCTCCTTCGGAGTCACAATCCACGGCAGCATGCTCCGCATCTGGTTGTTATGCCTAGCGGCACCCTTCTCATTCTTCCCTTTTGATTGGATCGAGCCCAACTTTCATGTCTTGGGCCCCGGCGCATCTCACGCTTCCCAGGACCCTGGCTTGCTTCTCAAATGCTTCATCTTACTTGCCACTTCCTCTGAGGCAAACCTTGGTTTTGACACGAACATTGAGCCTGTTGGCAAAACCGGTTTACCATTCAAGAGAGCACATATCATACCTCGAGGCTACTCTACGACATTGGCGCATTTAAACCCACTGGTCGGGGGACACGGGTATTCGATGTCATAAACCAGAAGACGGGGGATATGGGCGTCGTCAAGGACTATTGGGTTGAGGATCGTCCTGGAATCCAGATGGCACACGTTGCTGTGGCGGGAATCAAGGAGCACATAGGTTGTGACGAGAAGTTTTGCAAATGCTTCATTGACATCTGTGGGCATCGAAGAACTGACACGTTCGGAGGATTCGCTAGCATTTGCAAGATCCTTGACAGCGAGATGTTCATGCTGAGGGATTATTTTCGTCCCCAATTTCTCATCCCTGCCGCTGAAGTACCCAAACTGAGCATCGCTGATCAACATCACCTTTTCCAACCAACCCTAATAACATGGACCCGGGTGAATCCTTCGCACCCCCGGTTCCGTTACCAGGTGGTGTACGGTGAGAAGGGGGTCTCCATCTTTGAAGTGACCTCGTCCGTGGATGTGTTCACCCACATCGGTCAAGCGGCAGATGGTACATGCAGCATTTGGTGAATTTTGGGACTTGCCTACACTACGAACTCAGTGCTCCACTGTCTACATGAAGCTGGGTGGGTGCATGGAGATCTCGCCCCAGGGAACATAATCGTGGTCGGAACAACAGCAAAGGTATCAGGCACGGAGTTCGCAGTGGAAAAGCTAGAAGAACTGACAAGGCCGATGGACACCCCTTCATCTGTCACAGGGAACACTCGCACGGACGTGGGCTTATCTCTTGCAAAAATTGCGGATTAACCTTACCTTGGTTAGAGGACACTGCGTTTCACGGCCACCGAGGTCCAGTGTAGAGACTAGGACCGACGCTCGACTCGAGCGGTCGAACTTCGCCGCTCAGGCTCATACGGCTAGCGAGTGGCTTCGTACCCCAACTTGTCCTGTTCTGCTTGGATGAAAAATGGCTGCCAAATGGCTATGAGTAGACCAAGCGAAATCCAGGGGGACAGGCGTGCACCTTTCGCTCGTCATCAGTCATTGAACGCCACTCAGCGGCTGCAAGAATGGTCTGTCTGGTTGCATCAGTCTCATCACTGAAAGCCCCCTGGGCCAACTCAGGATCTGAGCGAAGCCATTGGAGGAACATAAAGAAGCCGCTTGGGTCTTTCTTGGGCGCATTTGGGTCCTTCACATTGGTGGTCCGGAAAGTGTTCTCCCGCTTGGCATCTTCGGGAGTGAGGGTGCTCACGTAAGCCGCGAGCTCCCTCTCCCTGGCCTCCTTCGCAGCCTGAGACATGCGCTTATATTTCTGAACAATGGGGAACCGCGGTCAAAGGTCGGAGAAACGCAGATTAGATGAGGAACCGACGTCTTTCTCAGCGGCGCTGAGGTTTGCGTATTCCTGGCTGGCCTCCCTGGCCGCCCGCCCGATGTCGAATTTATCGGTGGCGTTGGCCTGAGTCTTCTGAATAAACTCACTGAAGTAGAATTGCCATGCGGAGTGGGCCGGCCTTGGCTGTCTCAGAAGGGGCTTCTGTGGTGCTGAGTGAGAGTAGGTTCAGCGACGCGGAGGTGGGCGAGGCAAGGCAAACGAAAGGCGACAAACAGGGGGGAGTTCCGGCCTCCTTAGACACCTGGGACCCATGGCCACTTTCAACTGTGCCAACCGCGTCAACGGGCCCATTCCACTGGGGGTCACACCAATCGACCTTCTTCTTGCTCTCTACTTCATGCTCAGGTGACTGGTGACCCTCAGAGATAGAACCACTCCTGGAACTCCGGTCCCAAGAACGAGCTCTAGTCCGCCGATGGGCCCTCGGTTTCTCTGCAGTCCCATCCTTGGACCCAGAGTTGTGTCCCCCGCGCTCCGACCCTGTCACAGGCCGTTGACTGGGGCCCTGAGGAGTCCCGATTCCAACCCCGACATTTGTGAGCGGAGGTGAAAATGGAAGGTTGAAACACCCATGACCGGCTCCTGCCATAGAACATGGGCCACAAGTAGGTCGCGAGCCGTCGCATTTCTAACGTAGTCTTGGTGGGTTAATCCAAACCCGCACGTTTAGGTTGTCATCGGACACGAACCATTCCACTTCGACTGTCGCAAAGAGGGTGCGTATGAACACCGTGTATTTAAACGTGAGTCGGCTTGACTCACCAGCAATTCACACAAGCTCCTCTTGGTCGCCCTGGATCGCCGGCGCGGGGTGTCGGTGTTTCATGTGGTCCCGCGCCTCGGATTTCGTTTTCACTACGAGGAGGACTTGTCGTATCTGTGGGCTGATTCGCCGGCCACCACACCTGGCTGTCCCACCGGAGCGTCACAAGGAAGGGCAGAGGGAATCCAAGATAGAACTCACCGTGGGGTGGACTCGGATTCTCCTCGAGCTCGCAGCGTAGAAGGATGTCCACCTTCTGATAACTCTGGAGGCGATGGGTAGAGCATTTGACTCCCAATTCCGGGTGGGTTGGGTACTCCGCCTCTTGGTAACTCCGGGAGTGGCCGGCGGGGTATTTGGCTCCCGCTTCTGGGTGATTTGAGTACTTCTACGTCAACAAGCGGGCGGGCGACCCCCATTCCTGTGATGGTTGGACCATTGAGTCCTGTGGCGGTCTCTACTGTTGTATGTAAGAGGACTCCAACATTGAACCGAGGTACCAGGGTCTTGACTTGATTGGCTGCCAGTTCCGAGAACGAAAAGCGGCGTTTAGCACAGGGAGATACTAACCCGCGAAACGTGAGCCTCCAGCTCAGATTCTCAAGTCGTTGTCCAGCTTCCAAGAGTTTCGCGAACCTGGCGATCGTCTACCGGGGGTCAATGAGAGGTGCGAACGCACGATAAGTGGGTGTACCTTAAACGCCTGCACAGGGTCTAGCTCTGTAGAGACTTTGTCGGCGAGCTCTTCGAACGTCCGAGTCCCCTTGAGCCTCAGAAGGGTGGGCATTTGCGATGGTGTCATTTAGTCCTGTCGCAGCTAGCGCCCGCCGGCAGTCACTGTCCCACGGAGGCAGATCCAGCCAGTCCCACCGGCCGGAGGCGTCATGATCATGATCGAACTGCTCGTTCAGTTTGCGTGCAGCTTCGTACTCCAACAACTTGACTTTGCCTGTATCGACTATCGTGACGGGGGAGGAGGAAGGGTGACATCGACAATGGATTCTTCTTCGAAGTTCACATGGCCTGAGGACTTGTGAAGCTCGGCAGTCCGGCTGTTCGTTCATACGATATCCTCAAATGGCGAAGGAGGATTTTAATGGTTGGTCTACCGTAAACAGGGTTTCTACGTATTAATAAATCATAGAGGACATGTCGTTGCGGATACGACTGTAGTCGAGGAGGCCATCGATCGAACCGACGGCGGCAAGGGCAATCTGCAAGGAGACGTTCAAAAGGAGGACAGTGGTGGAAGCACAAAGCGTGACGTACGTCCTTATCCCAGAGGTATTTCTGGGCGACACGCTGGATCTCCGCGGGGGTAACAGTGTCGATGGCGAACTCGATTTGCTTGGGTGTCATCCGCCTGCCGCTAGTAACCAGTTGCCGTCCGATATCCTCAGCAATGGCGGTTGTCCCATCCAAGCCCAAGAGCATGCTAGCCTTGAGCTGGCTCTTAGCCCTCTCGACTTCTACCTCGGTGGGGGCAATTGACATTCTTGTCCACTCCCTGAGGGTGAAGTGGGCAAGGTCATCGAGGTTCATGAGGTTTTCGCTCACGAGGTAGATACCCCAGAGACCGGTGTCGGAATAAGAAGTCGAGAACGACATAAAACTGTTCGCAAGGTTATTGGAAGAAATGATGTGGGACAGGCGGGAGGAGAGGAGCGACGAAGATCCCAAGGAGCGGTCCCAGTTTCCGAATATTGACTGCATGACGAGCATTGGGAAGTAATCAGGGGAGCTCCAGCCTACACCCTCCACGGCGATGGCGAGATGGGCAGTTGGAAGCTCGTCATTCCTGACGCGGACCTCAGACCCAATGAATTCCGTCTTGGGATGTGAAAGGCGGCCCAGAGGGATGGGGTTGGGGGAGACAGGGAGGGAAGAGAAGTGTTTCTCAGCCAGAGAAACGAGCTCCTGGTGATCTACAGCACCGGTTCCAACCAGGACCATACGGTCTGCAGTGTAGTTGGTCTTGATGTAGTTGGAGAGGTCATCGCGTTTGATGGAGAGAATGTTGGCCTTTGGTCCAAGAATGGTTCGGCCAAGAGGTTGACCTAGTGGAAGGTAAGGCTGATGGGAGAGGGAATGCTGGGGTAAGACACGAACCTTGGAAAGCGATCGAATGGAGGTGGTCGAAAACAACCTCTTCCAACTGCTTGTCGACCTCCTGCTGCTCCCTCAGTATAACATCCCGCTCCCTTTCGACGGCAGACGCGTCAAGCTTGGAGTTTTGAAGGATATCACTGATGATATCGACAGCCTTTGGGACATCCTTCTTGAAGCTCTTGGCGTAGTAGACGGTTTGTTCCCGCGATGTGTAAGCGTTGAGGTGGGCACCAATGTCCTCAACTTCAAGTTCCAGAGCGTGTTGGGAACGACGACCGGTCCCCTTGAAGGCCATGTGCTCGAGGAAATGAGCGGTTCCGTTGGTGGTATCGGTCTCCGCCCTGGAACCAGCATCTATCCAGACACCAACTGTAGCGGTCTGAGCGTGGGGATGAGACTCTGTAGCGACGGTAAGGCCATTCGAAAGAGTTGTTGTTTGGGTTATGGGGGAGAGGTTGGCTGCTGTCGCGAACGTCCTCAGTGGTCGCCGCTGTCATTGAGTGTTCAGTAAACTCGGTGCAGCTGTAAGGAATGATTGAGAGCGCACCGAGTTCCTCGAGGCCACCCTCAGCGAACGGGTCAAGGACGTGGAGAGAGTTCTCGAGACCATGGAGGATTTTGGAAAGAACGTATGCGTCTGAACGGAAGGTCGAGCGAAAGTCGGAACGGGTTAAGCGATCCGCAATTCTCCGAACTGTTTTGAAAAGTGCCGACTTGACTGAACCTTTGCTCGTCAAGCGGTCGCAAGCCTCTTTTCGAGTCCCGTTGCTTGTCCTTCGCATCGCTGTGCTCTTTCAACACCCCAACATCGCAATCGCGTACGCCATTCACCCCACTGTTGGGACAGACTCTGCTTCTGCCAACGTTCGTTAACTCGGTCTCCATCGGGCCACCTCGCCCGCGTCCTCTGTGGGGATGCCCGCTCATCGTTCGGTCTCAGTCCACCGCAGATCACTTTCCAGGCCTCGGGTACCCGGGGTCCTCGACCACGATGCCTCTCACCATTGGGAACTCCAGAGGGGATTGCATCAACAGTGGAAATTCAAGTTTCGTTCGAAGCCTCCTTCGACTGAGTGATCGTCCGTTGTTCAATAAAGTCTGACATGCTTTCGCCCCCCATCAGCAGGGATCTTACAAAAAGTTCTTGATCGTCCGAGCAGCCTGAATCCAGAACCCAGTCTAGCTGCGCAACTACACCAAACATTTTCCCCGATCTGGTCGTCCGCGAGAATCTGCAGAATCCTATCCCCTGGATGGTGTTTCCGCGTCCGTCACCACCCCCCTCTCACGGGCTTTTATAGATTCGAACAGGTGTGCACAAAAATTTGTTGTGCATCCACCCACCACAGCCATTGGCGCGTGCAGAAACCCTGAGTTGCAGGGCGTCTGGCTACTGCTGACCAAATGCCACACGATTGCCCTGTAATACTGCTACGATATTGGGGGCCCAGATCCGGACCCGCCGGCCTTGGGTTGGGCACTTGGGAAAGCACCCTCCGGCTTGATATCCCCGGGGGGTAAGGGCTCGTATGTAGGGCGCAAGCCCCTTCTCCCTGAGGTGTTTGGCAAACTGAGACAGGCGTTCGTGTCTCTGGACAACGGGGAGCCGCGATCAAAGATTGGAGAAACCGGGATCAAACAAGGAACGGACCTCTTCCTGAGCGTGGCTGAGATTGGCGCTTTCCTGGTCACCCTCCGGCGGCCTGACCGTGGACTTCTGTGGTGCTGAAAGTGGGGTTCAGTGTCGCGGGCAAGATGAAGCAAATGAAGGCTGGGACCCACGGCCGCTTCCATCCATAATAATCACATCCGGGTCTGGAGAACTCGCGTCCTCTGTCCATCGAGCGTCGTGCCAGTCGACCTTTTTCTTACTCTCCCCTTCCTCGTCGGCTGACTGATGCCCTTCGGGAGAGGAGTGACCTCTGTACCCTCGATCCCGAGGACGAGTTCTAGTCCGTCGACGACCCCTTGAGCTCTCTCCAGTCCCACCCTTGAACTCAGAGTTGTGCTCCTCGTGCCTCGACTCTGCCGAGGGAGATCGATAGGGACTCTGAGGTGTTTTGACCCCGGAACGAGGCGGAGGAGGGCGATAGAGACACTCAACCCCTGCCTTAGAGCATCGGTCGCAAGTCGGTCGTGTGCCATCGCATTTCTAATACGGTCCCGGTGGATCAGTCTATTACCCCAGACCTTCAGACACCATCGGTCACGAACCATTTTCCTCCGACTGCCACAACGGAGGTCATGAGGACAGCGGAGGAAAGACACGAACCGGCTTGGCTCACCGGCAAGTCGCACAAGCTTTTTTCCTATGCAGCCCCGGGGTAGAGGCATCATTGGTGTAAGTCGTCGATACCCCGCGTGATTCCGCGTCCCGGTTGTCACCCTCACTGCGCCGAGCACTTGTCGTCTCTCCGGGCTGGGACCCTGATGACCACACTTTACTATCCCCCGGGAGGATCATGAGGAACGGCGGACGGAATCCAAGGAAACGCTAACCGCTTGGATATTTGGCTCCCGCTTCCGGGTGAATCGAGCACCTCAACGTCAACAAGCGGGCGGGCGACCCTCATTCCTGTGTAGTTTAGACCATTGAGTTCGGAGGTGATCACCGTTTTCCCTACAATACGTACCTTCTTGAGAGTCGCTCGGGGCTACTGTTGTATGCAAGAGGACTCCATCATCAAACTGAGGTACCAGAGTCTTGACTTGATTGGCTGTTTGCTTCGAGTCTGTGGAGTGGCGTCCAGCACATGGAGATGCTAACCCGCGAAACGTGAGCCTCCAGCTTAGGTTCTCGAGTCGTTGTCCGCCTTCCAAGAGCTTCGCGAACTTGACAATCGTCTGACGCCAATCCCAGGGGTCAACGAGAGGTACGAACGCATGACAAATGGTCGTACCTTAAACGTCTGCACCGGGTCTAGCTCTGCGAAAGAGACCTTGCCGTGGGTCTCTCCGAACGTGCGAGTCCCAGACTTGGGCGGTCAGATGTTAGATCTTCAGTTCCGCTCGAGGTACCTGAAGCGTCAGCTCACTGAAACCTTGAGCCTCAGAAGACTGGGATTCTGCGATGGTATCATCTAGTTTTGTCGCGGTTGGCGTTCAGGAAGTGACCGGGACTGCGGAAGGAAATCGATAAGGCCCACAACTCAATTCGAGCTCACCCAGTTATGATAGTGCTCGTCCATTTTCCACATCGATCATCGTTATCATCGCTGTAGTATAAACCACGTCTGGTCGACCGCAGTTACCATCGGCTGGTCGAATTGCAAGGCCCACTGTGATGTATGGTTCACCAAGTTCCCCGCTCAGCGTTTCAGATCCACTGTGGAAATTATTGGACATTTGGAACACGGATGACCGGGCGTCATACGCTTCGAACGTTTGGCCCAATGAGTCGCTGCCACGACCGAACAAACGCTACTTTGATAGCAGGGTATAGCTACACATATCCTACATGCGAGAATCTTCCACTAGATTGGTAGGTCCGCGAGGTACATTCGCCGCGCATAAGAAGGCACGCCCACCAGCAGTTGGAGTTGTCCGGGACCGGCCACAAGGAAGTACCGCACGTCGCTGCACATGTCGTCGTCCCGGGTTATATGTAAGTTGAGGTTACCCGGTGTAGATAGATCGTGTATCGTACCCATACCCTAGGATTAATAAGGCCCAGAGTAAACCGCCTTGTGAGCAGATCTGGACCGGGCTCTGACACGAGGGTGGTGGGTCCTGTTGTGCGATCGACGCAGATGAAGAGCACCCTGTCCCTCATCGCTAGGATTTCACATACAGAGCCGACTTCAAAGCCGTCGAAATCGCGGTATCTGTACCGTTTTTTCTCGATGACCCGAAGGACAGGATCAATAAGGAACACGAGGGGGCTAGGGTCCGATCCAATCAGCACCTGTGGCGGCAGTATACTAGGCGGCCGTCGTTGTGTAACTTACTCTTCCCAACTGCTCCAGTTATAGACAGAGGCCCCTGCCCGTACAAGCACAGGGCATCCGTAAGACGTCCCCGTGAGGAGCCTACTACAGAATGAGCCATAATACGCGGCCGGCTCTTCGTATCTTGAATCTCCCGTAGATCCAATCCGCCCGTACTAACCTTCATTGATCTCTCGATTTTATTCAGGGCGACGTCCCCAATCGCATAGAGAACGATGACGAATTCCCCGCCGGGAATAAAGTGGGCACCCACAAAATCGCTATCCGTTTCGAACGAGTGCAGCGCCAAATCCCCTGGGCGACGCTTGATCCAACAAACGTCCACCCTGCTGCGGGAGATGACCCGATCCTTGCGTTCTGCTTTCTATGGAGTCGTTCCGGGCGGGATAGGAATCTGAAGGCATATCGCTTGGTGCAACCAGGCCTGATGCTCGTCCGCTGCCCGTTGCAACTGTTTACAAGTCTGAGATGCAGTAATAATTAGATACACGTTATGGGTGATGGAAGGGATCTGGATCGTCCACGCACAGACGAGGAGCTCAGAATATCGGGAACGTCGCACTCGCCAAAAACCTGGAAGAGTATATCTAATGGAAGGTCGACAAGTAGTTTCGTGTCCCGATCCATCGAGCCCCGAGATTATAAGTGGCGGTGGTTGCGTCTTGAAGGGGCCTCGTATTCGGCGCCGTGGTTGACTAGTAGGGTCTCACAGAGCATCAAAGAAACGCCGAAATCCTGCTATAAGACCTTCAGAGAGAGTCGAACAAATGGGCGAGGCAAAAAAAATCGCATGCGATATATAGCATAAACCAAGCGGGATCGTGAGGAGCGTCCGCGGCTGTCAAGAAGGGGAAGAATGATACTAATATGCAAGAATAGAGTGGTTGTATCGTAGAAGAGAGGAGGGTGCGGGTCTGTGGAAAACATGTCGCAGGCAAGAACAAGGTGTGTAGAGCACGCAAGGGGAAGAGGAAAGGCACTTGAGACAGCAAGGTATTAAAGGGTAGTGTACCCCAGATGAGAGGGAGAAAGAGAGAGCGTCCGAGCGAGCGAAGTTTCTGTTAACAATACACAACACTTCCGTTCTTTTCATCTTCCAGATACTTCCCAACTGCAAGTATATCCTGGCCGGACCTCCTTAGATACCCAGCCAGCACGTTCCTATCCGCATGCGGCAACAAATGTACGAGCTTGTCCAGCTGAATGTTAAACTGCGCATCGGGTAACTCGAATTTCTCGGGAATTTGGCCCTGCTTGTGGGCGGGTGGGGGCATCGAGGCATGGTGAGCGCTGTGAACAAAAGTGTTTGGGGGAGGTGGTATGTATTTGTTTGACGAATGGGGGAACAGAGAAGGCCGCTTTCCGCTAATGGTGCTTCTCCGTTTAGGATCTCCTTGTTTCTTGGTTTCTTCAGGACGAGCGACGGGGTGTGCGACGGTACTATGCGACCGTCCAGGTATAGCCCGTGGTCCGCCGATTATATGGGGCGTCGAGATCAGCGGCAATTGGTCAGGTCTCTGTTGTGGGGTAGTCCCTGTCTTCTTGGTAAACGTCTTCCCTGGTGAAGGGGGCCCTTTATCCCTCTTTAAGCTCGCCTTCCTCCCGATGGACGAGAAGAATCCGCCTGTAGACTTGCTCGCTAAGATCGGCAATGGAATCGGTAGGGACCTCATCGAGGACGGTGATGTGACTGTTGAATTCATCGTCGAACTCCGGGTCATAGGGGCGAGAGACGGATAAGGTAAAGCGGGTGCCTTAGTTACCAAATCCTCCACCCGAACCGGCAGGTCGTTCGTCCTTGTCGACAAGTCCGTGGCGGTATATGCGTCTGGTCGCATGGGGAATGTAGCGCCGGACTCGAACGAATCCCTTGAGACCCTCCTCCCCTCAGGCGGCTCCCTGAACGACGAAGGCATGTGTCTCCCAAGGTTGACACTTGGCTTCGACCTCTTGTGACGTAGAGACTTCTTTGGAAGGGCTGGTAGTTAAGCGCGGGTCAGATGAAACACCACTTTGAGGGTTCAGACCACCGTACCTCGGGTCTGGACCGCATCCATCCAACTCGTAAGGCCGCAATCGTACATCGCAAGCTCGTTGATCTTACGAGCATAACCCAAAGACCGTTCTAAAGGAGTCTTACATTCCAGGACGTCTTTGTACTGCATCGGAGCCGGCCATTGTTCGATAATCCTCCTTCGACGTTTCGGTACTGGGGGTAACGATGGGGATGGGGTCCTGGGAGATCCATAAGAAAGGTTCGAACTCGAGATGACGGGGGGTGTATGGGGTAACGCAGAGAACCGTTTCGCACCCGGGGCGCCCGTGGCCGGGCCTGGCAGAG
>Ga0307516_10000161_pt1 | contig 84151 bp, 104 predicted proteins | sample 19_EM_MG_FD_203310 | JGI IMG/M metagenome (GOLD analysis project Ga0307516, IMG submission 203310) | Populus trichocarpa ectomycorrhiza microbial communities from riparian zone in the Pacific Northwest, United States - 19_EM | ecosystem: Host-associated > Plants > Roots > Unclassified | place... | reverse complement strand
GAAGCAGGGGCTCTACGGATGTTAGCAAGAGCTTGAGGTCGCTGTCTAGCTCTTCTTGATGACTTTCCTTGATGATAGGACGGGGAAGCATGGTTCTAGCGTAGCGAAGAAGGAGGTTGAGGACTTCAATCTGTCCCCAGTCGTCTGCATCGATGAGAATTCTGGATAGACGGCGGTAGTGTGGGTGGAGGAGATCGAGACGGGTAGGACAGACGGCGTCGAAGGCGACTGCGACGGCGCCGATGGAGAGCGGGGAGCGGTCGCGGAGGAGGGTGGTGAGGATGTCGATGAGGGCGGGTTGGTGGGAAGAGTCGAGGCTGCGGAAGGGTGATCAGGATGCCGAGAAGAGTGGAGTATATGCGTACTCGTAACACTTGGGTATGGCCAGGGCGGCGTTCTTGCGGACGTACGGGCTGATGTCGGCAGCACACTTTTTGATCGCGAGGACGACGAGGCTGCCGATCATGGGGACCTTGATTCCGCTGAGGACGCGGAGGGCCATTGCGCGGATGAGGGGGCTGCTGTCGGAGAGGTCCTTCTGGAAGGTGTTGATGGAGAGGAGGGCGAGGTCTGGCTCCTGCTCGGCGTAGCGGAGGAGGTAGATGTAGACGAGCTTGCGGATCTCGAGGTTCTGGGAGGCGACATTCTTGACGACCTGGGCAAAGTATTCCGAGACGTTGCGGCCTTTTGAGATGAGCTGGGGACGGTCAGCGGGTCGACAGGAGGCAGACGAGGGCGCCGTACGGCTACGAGGCGTTTCATGGCATCGAGCTTCTCGCGGTCGCTGTTGGAGTCGAGCTGGCGGCGGATGTCCTTGAACTTGTCGTCGGCGTCGCTGTAGATGGTGCGCTGGATGGTGAGGTCCCTGGTGTGCTCGGAGAACGACTCTTGGAGTCGCATCCCCAGCCGCGACGCATTTTCGGTGATCGTGTTGAGGTACTGGTTCGACATCGTGCCAAACAACGACAAAGCACGCGTCGTCGCGTCCAACGACGTCGACCTTGTCAGCCTCAGCCTTCTTATAGGTCGAAATGGCTGACCCTTCCCCATCTTCTCTTCATCCACCATGTTCGACGCAAACTCAAAGTCTTCTCCCCGCCATCTCCTCTGGACCAAAGTCGCCCCCGCCGCAGCGTTCGCCCTCTTGCAATGGCTGCTGGACGTCCCCACCGTCCAGCAGCCCATCCAGCCTACACGGGTAAAGCTGACTCCCACCCCCACCGTGACGCAGCCCCCTCCGCAGGACCTCTCCTCGCCTGTCGCGCCTCTCCTTTGGGGTTGCTTTGCCCTCACAGTGTTCGCTTCTATGGGTGCCAGCCTCATGGCATTCAGGATAATGGAGACGAACACCCCCCGTCCAAAGCCCTGGCCAGCCCCTCCTGGACCGCCGAACCCCCGTCCAGTGCCCAACGCCAACAAGAAACGCAAGCCGCAATCTCGCAAGAGACGTGACCGCCCACCACCCAACGATCCTCCCCCGCCTCCTCCAGATCCCCCTTCCCCATATGCCGCTGTCGCAGATCCCTCACCGAGACCCCGCATCCCATGGTGGCTGATGGTCTTCATCTACATCGCCTCCACCGTCGGCGCTATATCTATTACTTTGGAATTCGCCAGGTATTTCTTCCCAGAACAGTGTGAAGCCCTGTGGGACACCCTTCTACAAAAGTGGGGGGTTCTAGAGGATTATGCCCACTATCAGGCCCAGGTATGGGAAAGTGCTTTCGACGAAGCAATGACGCCCAAGACGACCCTGAGGCCTCCTCCCTCATGGGGTCATACCACTGCTCTGCCTCCTCAATTATCCGTCGAGGTCTCGGTTCCCCATAGCACTGCACTGCCTCCTCAAGCATCCGTCGAGGTCTCGGTTCCCAAGGAGTCTCCTCTCCCGCCACCGGCTACCGACATTCGCCCCCCTCCTCAAGCTTCCCAGCCGGCCCATCCACCCGCACCTTCTCCGACCGCCCGTCCTGATGATTCCACGGTTGTCGTCCCTCCTGCTCCGGTCAAACCTCCCATCCCGGCCCCCGTTCCCCCTGTAGCTGGGCTCCGTTTCACGCCACGCCCTCGTCCCATTGAACCTCCCAACCCACTCATCACAAGTCTGCTGGCAGCCGCCGTCACCCAAGAGCTCAAAGACGTCTCCGGTTTAACAAGCCTCTTCCACATACGTCTCGACTGGGTCCAAGTCGCCTGCTTCGTCGTCGCTGGTGTGGCCGGCATCGCCACCTATTTCGAGCAGCGTCGCTGTCTTGCCGCGCGCAGGTCCAATCAAGAAGGGATCTCGCTGCAATCACTGCAATTGACCGAGGATGAGGAGGAAGCGCCCGACTCTATTGCCGTGCGCAGGTCCAATCAAGAAGGGAGGTCGCCGCAATTCACCGAGGACGAAGATGATGAAGAAGTAGAGGAGGAAGCGCCCGACTTTACCCGCAGCCACGTATCACAAGTGGGCTTTGCGAAGGAAACGCGTGCAGTTGATGCGAACGGGAACTCGGCGCTGCCACTGCAAGATGAGAAGCCGCCGCCCGATACCGAGAACCTTTTGGAGGAGAACGAAGAGCCCGAGGAATCATCAACTCTCCGTGCCGGCGGCGCAACAACCACGCCCTACGAGGAAACCGAACCCACCCTCTTCCGTAAGTGTCTTCTCCTCATTTACCCAGCTCCACTCAACTAATTGATTATACAGGGCATTCCGCAAACGCGAACTCATGGCGATGGCCGCCGACACCCACCCCTCTGCCTGTAGGACGTACCAAAGGGTATTCGACTCTGCCTAGAGTAAAAGGTCCCGTAGCACCACCGTTGGGCCCAGTCCAAAGGCTTCTTGGATACCTCCCCCCGTCACCATCACAATGGCAATCCCCACCTGAGCAGGAAGAGAACGACAATGCACCGTTGCGCGCGCAGACAAGGTCAGCTGCTTCCAAGGCCCGCCGCCGGTTCCCCTATATCTCACCGCTGAAGTGGTCCCCTACACCCGATGCGGAGGAGGAGGAAGTCGAAGTGTCGATTCTGCAGCTTGATATCCTCGCGAAACCCTCAACGCTGCTTGAATCACAAGCATCGCTCGAAGATGTCAACGAGCCCAGGGAGCGTAAATATCGGGCATCGCTGGTTGTCGAGGAGGAAGACAACGCCCATGTACCCCCAGCGTCGGAGGCCGTGCAAACTTTTCTCCGGTCCCTTCCTTCAGCACCACCACCACCACAGCCCGCTGAGGAAGAGACCGAGGCACCGCCTCCTTCAGGACCTGTGCAAACGTTGCTCAAGTTCCTCCCCCATTCGCCGCTCCGGCGGCCCAGATTGAACCCCCACCCCCAGACAAAGCTCGCCCGGACCCGTCGCCCTCGTATTAGCCCGCTGAGATGGCCGGCTGTGGAAGACGAGGAGAAGGATGAAGTGCTGGACAAACAGCCCAATATCGAGGAAGCGCCGCCAGATTCCCCGGGACTCCTCGCATTCATTGCGGCTCTTGGCTTGACGTGTAAGTCTACTTCTTTATCTTGTCGCCTAGGTTTGAATCTAGCTGACGATGGTGATGAAAAGATCCACCGCCTCCAGGCTCGTTCGCGTCGACGTCTACTCCACAGGCGGAAAGGCAAGGGTCGAAGCATGCTTCCCGGCCTCCTCCCCCGCCACGTGAGGTCTCAATGGGATCCCCTCCTGTTGTCAAGAAGAAGGAAGACAGTACCCGGGCATCGGGTGCGAGTTGGAGGGACAAGAATCCTGCCCCGCCCGAGCCGGTCAAGGTGTTTCGCGAGGTCTCAGTGAGATCGCCTCCGGTTGCCAAGAAGGAGGACGATCCATCAGCGTCGGGTCCGAGTCGGAGGGCCAAGGAACCCGCCCCGCCCGAGTCGATCAGGGAGTTTCCATCTAGGCGAACTGTGTTTGAGAAGGAGGACCCGCCGCGACGGCAACGGCCAAGTGTGAATGAGCGAACCAAGAAAGCTGACGAACCCCCCTCTGGTAAGTTTAATATCATCTCGTTTTCCCCGGTATATGGAGCTAACACGCCGAAAAACTTGCAGTGTCAACTCGCTTACCAGAAGGGCCCCCGCGTGTGTCGAGGGTAGAATCGTGCGCTATACCATCACAGCCAGCTGCAAAGAATACGGACCCTGTACCCCCGTGTCAGGAAGTCGACGTGGAGAGGCCACCCGCCGACGCCAATCCCAATGCTCGGGGGTACTACTTCCGTATGTCCGAAGAGGGATTCAGAAGCAATATCCTCGCGTTCCAGGGCATGCGCCCTGAAGATCGTCCTGCGTCTTGGTGGAATCTCTTCCAACCCCGAGAAGGAGGAGTCCCACCCAAACGCTATGAGGAAGACGACGGGGAGTCCATGATAGCAAACAGGTCCTCGAACCCGCTCAGATTTGGAGATGAGGAGATAGTGGAGGTTCAAGATGGGCTGAGGCAGGCGGAGGATGAGGTGGTAATTCCTACACCGGTATCGACGCAATCCCTGCAGGACGTGATCGACGGAGGAGAAGGGCTGGTGAATGAGCCCCAGAAGAAGTCGGTCCAGTATCACCCGTCAGGGTTGGCTGCCTTGGCGGCGGTGGACCGGCTCCTGGCTGACATTCAAGTGAGGGCAAAGCAAGCCGAGGAGGATATGGTGCGACGTGCTGCCTCGTTGACATCGTACAAAGAGGTGCTTGCGGAGATAGACGATCTTGCCGTGGTGCTTGAGGACATGAAGAAAAGTGAAGCGGCAGCTAGGGTGCATCTCCCACCCCCTCTACCCATGCCCGTCATACCCGTGAGGCCTTCCCCTGTACCGATTGCTGCGCGGCGAAGGGAACGTCGTGCTCCGATAGTCGACTCCACACCTCTCGCTGGGCCGTCGATAGCCAGTCTTCCTCTGGCTCCAGCACCGCTACTCATTCCCGTTAACGCACCTGGAGCTCTCCTCGTCGCCCCGATCCCTCAGGGAGACCTCCTTGCTTTTGAATCAGCATCTCTACCGGAGCCCACCATTCCTTCTCAACCACCCAAATTCATCATCTCACCGACCTCTCCGCGGCGTGAAGATCGTGCTTCGGTCGACTCGGCGCCGCCTGCGGTGCCTCCTTTAGCACAGTATAATGCCACGCGATCACGCCAGAAATCCAAGCTCGGGCCCGACATCCGCGTTATGCGTGGCACGAAGCGTGGAAGGGACCCGAACGAAATCACCCATCGCCCAGGTTCTCCCGAGGCCATCGTCGCGCTTTCCCCTTCACGCCCAGACATACCCATCGCACTTGTGCCGCTGCGGCCATCGTCGCCTCGTCTCTCCTCCTCTGATATTAGAGTCCCCCATACCGACATACGCACTACCAACCGTGGCTCCGCCACCGGTGCAGGTTCCTCGAAAGGGAAAGCCAAGCGCCAGGACTTTGATTTTATAGATGAGTTCCAGGAGCAGCTGGAATCACAGCTGAGGGGCGTACTGGCGAGGCTCGACAACATGATAGCGACATTGGATCGGCCTAGGGACGAGAACCGAATGATGAGCATCGAGTCAGAGATGGCGAAGAAGGGGAAGGAGAAGGGGAAAGAGGAACCAAAGATGGAGGTGACGGTGAAGGTTGAGGTTCGTTTTTGTTTTTTGTGTTTTTGAGATGGCTGTGATGCTGATTGTGGGCGTTTTCTGATCAGTTTGGTGGACTTTCCGACCGAGGAACCGAGCGAGAGGTTATAACGACCACGCGGATACAGAACGTATGTCTTTCTTTCGATCTCAAAGGTATAATTTGCTCATGGCTTTTGATTGTAGGCGGAGGCGTCTTCCAAAGCACACTATTCGTAGTGGGTTTGTTTCTGATAAGTCGGAAAGTAACTCTTCAAGGTTTTTCCATCGCTTCATTGTTTTGGGATGGCGCTAACTCCTCCATCCCCATTGTTTTTTTAGATCAGGTTGAGGGTGATAAGACCCGCCTTTGCGAGACAGAAGGGGGATGTTTGCTGCTTTACGACGACGAGGACTCTTCTATTCATCTGCATGATTTTAGCTCTTTTTTTTTCTAGCTCATTACCCACGCATGTACTTATGTATGAAGGTTGTAATGTATGAACCCTGGAGTCAGTATTTTATATAAAATCGATCATCAAAATCTACAAGCCGAATCAACGTTTGCGCATTCTAGTACGACAGATATCCCGTGTAAGTAAGACGCGGCCGAGGTGAGATACACACAGGTAGTGGTTAGACCTCGCGAAAAACAACTGTCATGATGCTGCATCATCAGACGCCTCCACTTTTTCCCCTTCAGCGTCAGTGTCTACCTGGCTATCCGCCTCGTATCCTTCGACTTTGATATCGTTCAAACCCAGCTCCTCGTTTTGCTCCCAGGTGCGATCATACATCTCAATGGTCATGTTCGGATCTGGGTCGGGCGCGTAAAGGTTCTGCATGTACGAGTTTGCCAAAGGGTCATCGAGGATGACGGTGAACGGCCGGCGTGCTTGTTTGACCTGTCAAATATGTTGGGAAACCATCTCATCCAAGAAGGGCGCGATTTACCTCTTTCAGATTTTCCAAAAACGTTTCAAAAGGCAATCTCTCCGTCTCTGAAGAGGAGTCTCCGTCTCCGGCGTATGCTTTTTCTGAGAGTTCTTCATAAATTTGATTGAGAATCCCCTCAAGGGTCGTAAACCGACCACCGAGTGTACCGTGCGATAGGACGAGGTCGATTTCGGGAATGGATAAGCCCCCTGTTTCACTCTGTGTTGTGCAGGGCATGATATAAGATACCGTGGTAAGTGATATGCAGACATACCTTGAGGATGTCCCGACTCAAGTCTTCGCGGTCGTCTACTTTCAATGTAATTCTCTTGCCACGGTCTGAAATTGCAGATCCGGATTTAACCTCGTTGTCTCGATAACCGCATCTATCGCAGTTCGTGGACATAATGAGGATGTCCTATCCAAAACCAATCGATATCTCAGGGGATTAGGTAGCAGTATCATTGACCCACCTGGAAATACGGGATGGTGACTTTCTTCATCATGGTATCCAACGGGTGTCCGCAGCTCGAACAATGCCCATGGAAGACAAAGACTTCATCATCCGTCACGGCGTCGTTGACTGAGGAGGCTTCTTCACCATCTTCTCCGCCCGTTGGGGGTTCCTCTTCAGGAGCCACCAAACCAAGTACAACATTCTGCTCGAGCGTACGATGATACGTCCTCATATTCCATTTGGAGTCCGACATGCTGCCGATAAATTCGATCCAGGAATTGCCCGCGGGATCGTCGAGTCTGATGGTGAAGGGTGGGACAGGAGCGTCTTTATCCGAGGTCTTGGCTGGTGCTGCTGCCTGTTCAAGTTTATCCTCCTGAGGTTCACCATCTTCCTTCTTGTCGCCGAGAATGGCCCGTAGTTTTTCTAAAAGCGCTTCTATCGTCATGTGGCCGTCCTCGTCCTGGATGCGGCGCAGAGGTTGATCCATACTAAGGTCCGAAACGACATCGCGGACGAGGCCCTCTACAGTAGTGAGCTGCCCACGGTTTGTGGCCGGGAGGGTGAGTTCGAGCTCGGGAATGACGATCTCGCAGGTGGGGGAACGGACAATTTGACGGTCAAGGTCGGATCTAACAAGAATTTTTGCAGTGTACATCGTTCCCTCAGCTGTGCTTCGGTCAAGGGTTTATTTTATGTGACAGCATGTGAGGGAAACATACCCTGGATCTGGCCGGCGGACTGAATTTCACTGTTGGTGGCTCCGCAGTGCTCACACCGGAATGACATGACGATAACTTCGCGGAAATATGGGATGGATGTCAGCATGAGGCGTGTAATGCCCTACTAAGGTTGTTCAGTGGGATGCAGGGTGACAAAACTTTCGTCGGACCTGTTCATGACAGGTCATGCAGAGGGAGTCGATTTCTTGAACGACTTTATCTTCGTTATCATCGGGCTGGGCGGTGCCGCCATCGATGAGGTCTGTTGCATCGTCGGCTTGGGTTGCGAGGGCGCCGATCGAGGGGAAGAGGTGTTCGTTGGACATGAGAGATGTCGTTAAAATTGTCTCGATGTGAGGGTATGACTCGTCACATCTTATCTGTCACGTGTCGTTAGCCTTCAAGCTGAACACTGAGCATATTAAGGACGGAGGACCTCATTCGCAACACATGTCGCATATATCTTCAAACTTCCCGGCTTTTTCCCTTCACATTTTGGCGGACATTCCCGAGAAAACATGCGAAACCGGACGTTGTAGCGATGAGGTGCTTCAAAGTTCACCGAATGGCTCGCCGCTTCCATCAGACGGTGGTAAATGCCGTCATTGAAAGCAAAGCAAGCGAGGCGTGAGTACTGCAAGTGGTACCGGTGTGAGAGATGAAAAGGGGGTGATGACCCTTTTCTAGGGTTAGACAAATATCATCAAAGAGGTCGTGTCATTCGTCGAGCAAAGTTTGACAATTGCGGTGATCGCGACGGACAATGCTGCCCTCCCAGCACCAGCCAAGCCCCATGCAGTCCCCTCTCGACATCGACCCAATCCCCCCCATCCATCTCCACGTCCAGCCATCAGAACCCTCCGCCCAGAACTCGCCCCCCACATCTTCCACATCCACCAAAAGGAAGAAAAGGCAGGAAAGCGCGGGCGATGAGGCTCACTCTTCATCTGAACCCCGTCGATTGAGGAGGTCCCATGAGGCATGTGCAAGATGCAGGAGCAAAAAAATAAAGGCAAGTCCCGGCGGGCGACACCGGCGGCAATTTCCATCCTTACTCTGACCCTCCCCCATTCCAGTGTGACTCCAAGCACCCCCGATGCACAGCGTGCGCTACAGCCGGTACCGTCTGCCACCAGGAGGACAGACATCGCCAGACCCTCACACCCCGTGGACACACCGAGCGCATTGAGCAGCAAGTTGCCCAATGCGAGGCCCTTCTCAGGCGTCATTACCCTGGCTTTGAGCTCGAAAAGCTTGATGACATTCTCGTCCGCGAGGGCATCGAGATCACCGCCCCCCATCCCACAAATTTAAATAACCCCAACTTCCAGTTCCAGCATACCACCACACCCTATAGGTCCGGCCCGCCCCTCCAGCAACCTGGGCCGCCCCCCGGCCAGCCTGGCATGTACTATCCCCCACCTCCGCACATGATGCCGCCCCCGGGCTATCCCATAATGCCCCCTTACGGACCTCCGTTTATGCCCATGCAAGGTCCTCCCGGCCCGTACAACCCTGCATTCCCACCCGGTTTCCAGCCTCCCCCAGGCTACATGCCTATGCCCCCTCCCCCTCCGGGTCATCCACAAGGCTCTCCTCCTCCTCCTCCTCCTCCTCCTCCTCCCGCACAACAGCCCCAACCAGGTCCGTCTCAACCCCCGACCCCCATCGTCCCCCAGGCCCAGACTGGACCTCCAATCGAGTCATTGGCTTCACGTTCGACGACAACTAGAGGCCAGGACCCCAATGGCAACGACATGTCGAACCCTGAAGTACTCGAAACACCTTTACCAGTGAACGCCATTCTGAATATTTTTTCGCAGGCCCTTGCCAAAAATTTCGGAGTTTCTCCTGCCATCGTAAATGATATCAGAATGGCTGCTGCATCTGCTGACAGGGAGGATCTCGCGGTCGGGTCAGCAGGCCTCGGTTCGGGTCGCGACGAGGCTTTCCATCCAAGGAATATCGCTCAGTGGATTCCCATTACCGTCCGCCGCAACTCAATTGCCTTATCAGCAGGCACATTGGCGCTCCGAAGCCCCATTTCTACAGCCCCTACTGTCGAAGTATGGCTTCCCAAAGACCGGAAATCAGCAAAACTTATCGTTGACACGTATTTCACGCGTCTCAACATACACCGCCCTGTGTTTATCCGGAAGGACTTTGAAAAGATCCTGGATGATTTGTATGATGGCCTCACCATCTCTCATGATCCAGGTTATATCTGCAGCGTATATCTCGTCCTAGCCCTCGGTACACTGAGTGAACTGAACCACCGCGCAATCAAGGCTACAGAAGCCTCAGGCGACGACAATGTAGGTCTAGGTCCTTCTGCCAAGAAACTCATGCCGCCCAATTGGCCAGAGCATGACGAGTTTTTCGCACGAGCCCTTTCTGTCGAATCAGACTTGCGTGTGACCCTGTCAAGTTTGCAAGCTCAGATCTTGATGCACTGGTATCTTTATACCGAGGTATGGGAGATCTTTTCTAGTACCTCGATCAGTTTCTTACGACAACTTCTAAAGCGACAAGGCCGCACCCTCTGGCGACTCGTTGGCTCCATGGTTCGACTATCCGTCGAACTCGGTCTTCACCACAACCCCAGGACGCAAGTGAATAACGTAACTGGGCAGAACACTTTCTCGGAAGAAGAATGCGACCTCCGCATCAACCTCTGGACAATCGTCCTTATCCATGATCGCGGTACCTCCATCCTTCTGGGACGTCCACTTGCCATTTCTCCCAGGGACTTTGACACCCCACCGCCTTCGCGACGCGCAGATGCCCGTATCTCAGAATTCTCGGAACACTTTGAGATCTCGAGCCCCATCGCGGATATCCAGGCGGAGATCATCAACTCCCTGTATACACCGAAAAAGCAGTCGGCAGAAAGGATGATGCACAACGCCACGAGAATTATCAAGCAGATGCAAGATTTCCGCAAGGGGTTGCCTGAGAGGTACCATTATTATTTTGAAGGTACGAGGGAATGGCCCCTTGAGAAGAAGTCCCAGCTCGTCCAGCGGATCACTGGTGACGAGGGTTTGACCTTGCTGAAGATTGGCATCGCGAGGATTTTGCTGCTGAGGGCGTTGTTCAATTCCAAGGAACTGTCTTATACTCAGAGGCATAGAGCTCTGGTTGATGGTACGTTGCCATTCCTGAGCAAACACAAAATGACATTGAAATTCTTATTCTTGCTTAGCTATCATAACATCCCATAATATGATCATTGTACACAACCAGCTGATTCGTTTCCCAGACATCGCCTTCTTCACGTCGCCTATCCCTCTTCACATCGCAGCTATGGTCATCCTCTACGGCCACATGTCCAAATGCGACACTCTTCCTCAAAAACTCGCAGTCCAAGACCTCTGGCTCGCGCTCGACATGCTCCCGCGTTTCCGCTGGCGCTGGGAGCGAAGAGATTTTGGAGGTGGTCATCCGCTCATTGCCAAACTTGCGGAACGCGTCATGGAGGCGGATCTGAAGCAGGTCGGGCCCGTGGCGCATCCTGCGTTGTTGTGCGAGCCGCCGTGGGATGACGAGACATTCTCCCCTGGGGGCACATCGTCGCAGAGTACGCCCACCATCGCGTCGGCGTCCTACGCTACTGGATCAGGGTCAGCTGCGGCGAGTGGCGGAGTCGTGTATGGACCACAGCAGCAGCAGCGCCCGGTGCTTGGAAAGGGGAAGGCCACATCGAGCCCTCCTGGAAGTCAATTGGCCGATGTCCCCACGCAGCTGTTTTATCCGTTCTATCCAGAATACAGTCTGCCTTCGAATGCTGCTGGTGGCGCTGCGAATGGAGCTGCTGGTAGTCAACAGCGGGATTGTGCGCAGTTGCTGGAGGTGGCAGCTGCTGCTCAGGATGGGACGTATGGCTGTCAACCTTCACATGACTCGTTCATTTCAGAGGAGAGGGACCCACACCGTGGGTTTCAGCAGGGCATGCAGACGCCGGCGTGGATGAGCTCAGTAAGTGCATCTGTTTTCCTTCGATTCTTGAGCCTGATGAAGCGTGCGTCTTGCAGAGAGGAGCGTACCCCCCTCCACATCCTAGTGGTTAATCAATGTGTTAACGACCCACGTTTCTTGGCTCTTGGCCCTTTGGTTTATGGTCTATGTATGGACGCCTTTATTGCGTCGTGTCTCTCTTCCCTCTCGGCTGAGGGTATTGTGCTTCCCTTTTTGCTTATGCTTTCCGATAATTCTTAACATTCCCTCTCGATGGTTGCTCTATTTGTTCTTATGCGCGAAATCATTTACTCTCTCATCCATTAGTCGTTGCCAGAATGTGCATCATATGCTCCGATTTGGAAGTAATTTCTACTCTTTTTGACGGACGTCTTGGGATTGAAGCGCAAGATTGAGCTGCAGTGACAAAACGTCAACTCGAAAATCAGGCCTTCTTGGCATACAGTGGACAAGGGGGTCCATTTTCTGTAAGAGATACTTACGACCAGTTCTTGAGTCCGTGGGTGAAGGGAACTTCTAGTCCGAGCGGATTGTAAACGTCCTTGATAACAGTGAACACGCATAGATACCTAGCGTCGATTAGTTATAAACGATAGGCCAAGCCACTTTACACCGACATCTCTCCTCTCTCTCTCAGGATGATATCAACACCAGCACCACCGAGTCAAACGGTCCCAACTTCCACCTCCACCACCTCTGCCCCTCTAAGATAGAACACGGCTCGCCCGTCAGATGAGCCAGCCGTAGAACCGTCATCTCGGGTTCTTGGTATCTCTCTTGAAGTACGAGCTGTTCACGACTGTGCCTTGGGCCATGTCGAACACGGTTTCGCCGACACCAAGGAACTTTTCGGTGATGGAGCGGATAGTGGGGTCATTGAGAGCGGATGTATCAGGTCTAATAAGTAGGGTGGAAGAGGTTCAGATGTTAGGGGCAAGGGGGTGAAAAGAGAGAGATATGCTGACGTGAATCCGCTGGACCGTCGGACGCCGGCGACGATGGTGGATACGAGGACAGCGTCAAAAGCGTAGTGTGCTAATCTGCCTAGGACCATTATGTTCTAGGAAAACGTGTATGTGGTGTGAGAGCGGCGTGTTGTGGATAAGTTATAAACTGGTGGAGACGGCAGGACGCGAGTTGTGTCGGCATTAGGAAACGGCGGCCGTCGTGGCCGAACTCCTTATTTATGGAAAAACTCAACAGTCAGTGAACATAGATAGCGTCTTTTGGTGAGCATGCGAATTAACTAGTACGAGAAACCTCGAAGGTCTTATGATAAAAAAGTAACAGGCATCTAGTCATTAACGAATCATCAAGGCTTGCCGTGGAACATCTTTTCAATTGCGGCGCTGGAGTACGACTTGGGACGCTCGAGAGCTGCAATGATGTGTATGAGCAAGAGTTTAAGACTTTGGAAAACAGACGTACGAGCACCAAGGGCACGGTCCCAGATCAACTGTGCAGCCACACCGAACGCACGCGATACACCAAAGAGAACAGTGTAGTATTGCATCTGGGTGAGGCCATAGTACGAGAGGAGAACACCAGAGTGGGCGTCAACATTCGGCCAGGGGTTCTTGGCCTTGCCAGCCTACAAAGCACGGGTATTTCAATAAAGATACAAAGTAAATAAACGAGCGGCATACCTCGAGCAGGATATCAGGGACGATATTGTAAATCTGCCCGACAAGTTTGAAGAGCTTATCGTCGGGCAGGTGCTTCAGGGCAAACTCGCGCTGAGCAGCGTAGCGGGGATCGGTCTTCCTGAGAACGGCATGGCCGTAACCAGGGACGACCTGGCCGCCCTTGAGGGTGGACCAGACATACTCCTTGACAGCCTCATCGGAAGCATCCTCACCGATCTTGGACTGCATCTTGCGGAGCCAAAGGAGGACTTCCTGGTTGGCAAGACCGTGGAGGGGACCAGCGAGGCCGTTGAGAGCAGCAGCGTAGGCAAGGAAGGGGTCTGAGAGGGCGGACCCGACAAGTTTGCCGGTGTGAGCAGAGACATTGCCACCCTCGTGATCGCTGTGAATAGTGATGTAAAGGCGGAGAAGCTCGATGAAAGCGGGATCTTCAAAGCCGAGAAGAGTTGCCAAGTTGTGTGAATAGTCTTTGGAGCGGTCAATGGCGGGTAGTTTACCCTTGCCAAAGACATTCCGGTAGATGCGACCAGCAATGTTGGGTAGCTTGGCAATCCTACCGAAAAAATGAGTCACAACGCCAGTGGACTGGAATAGAAGAATACGAACAGATCCATGGAGTCTTCGAATGTAGGACCCCAGTACTCTTTCTTGGAGATGCCATCTTGGTAGGCCTTTGCAAACGCCGAGTTATGGTTGAGGGCAGTGACAGCCAGACTGAATTGGCTCATGGGGTGGAGGGTGGGAGGGCAACGGTCCAAAAGGTCCTCGACGAATTCGGGAATGTCGGCGCGAGCAGCCCAGTCTTTGGACAGCTCGGTGACTTGCTCCGGAGTAGGGACTTCTCCGGTGACCAAAAGCCAGAAGAGGGCTTCCGGAAGGGGCTCTGAACCGCCGGGAGCCTTGGGCAGAAGGTCTTGGCATTCGGGAATGGTCTTGCCGCGGAAACGGATACCTTCCTCTGGGTATGCGGCGGGTTTGGTGAAATCCCCGAGGTCCATTATGTCAAGACTTACCGGCGTCTAGTACTGAGCCGTCCCAGATGAGGGCGGGAAGACCTCGCATTCCGCTGTCGAGAGGTTACGGATAAGGAATGCACCTAGCCACGTCACAAGCGAGGATGCTCACCCGTAGAGTTGGTCGACGATGACAGGACCAAAGGTTTTTTTTCCGTGCTCAGCACGTATCCGCTTGACCTATGAGGTATCAATATGGACCTGCAAATGAGAACTGCTGGCAGACCACTGACATTCTCGAGCTCAGCAGGGATGAGTTCAGCGAGACGCTCCTTCAACGTGACTGGTTTTGCACTCGTGGACGAGAAGCGGGTCGACGAGAAAGCAAACCGGGACAGCGGGGAACGTGACTAGTGTCAATTCATCAGGACGGACCATCACGATGTACGAGAAGGTGCTTACGGCTCTGAGAAGTGAACGAGCAGGCGCAGCCATTGGGGGAGGAGGAAAAGAGGGCGGAAGACAAGTGGACGTGTCAACTTTAACTTCCGGGAAAAAAAGGATATAATGCTTGATCACGTGCATGCCGAACGGGCCTGAACGAGGGCTGTCATCATGACAAAACGCAAGAGAGAGCCAGAACAGAAAAGTCAAAACACAGCAGTCGCCCTCTTGCCTCAAGTCCGGTCTTTTTCTTTTTCTTTCGATCTTTATTGACGAGTTTTCAGAAAAAACATTACCGGCAGCGAGCCCACGCCAATCCGTTTTCAGATCATTCACTTGATTATCCAACTTCGCCCCGGGATATCGATTGGGTGAGCCATTATCCCGCATTCGCCAACACCGGCAAAGTGCCAGAGTTTGCCGATGTCGGGTGCGGCTTTGGCGGGCTCTTGATCACCCTCGCTCCCCTGTTCCCCGACACCCTGATGCTAGGTCGGTCCATGATACGTATTGGTCGCGCGTATACTTAGCCCCCGTTAGGTATGGAAATCAGAGTGCAGGTCTCGCAATATGTCAAGGACAGAATCGAGGCCCTCCGCGTCACCGCTGCCACCGCCGATGCACCATCTTCCGCCGCCGCGGCACACTACCAAAACGTCTCCGTCGTCCGCGCCAACGCGATGAAATTCCTTTCCAACTACTTTGCTAAGCATTCGTTATCCGCCCTCTTCTTTCTCTTCCCTGATCCTCACTTCAAATCGCGCAAGCACAAGGCACGGATCATCTCACCGACCTTGCTTGCCGAGTACGCATACGCCCTCCGACCTGGCGGCATCGTCTACACCATCACCGATGTGAGAGATCTCCACGAATGGATGAAGCAGCATCTGATGGACTTTCCACTGTTCGAATACGTGGACGAGGACACCCTGCGAGCAGAAGGCAAGGGTCAGATTATTGATGCTGTCTACACGAGCACAGAAGAGGGCAAGAAAGTAGAGAGAAATCGTGGTGAAAAGTGGTTGGCCTGTTTTAGACGAATTGAAGCGCAGCGGCAATAACAAGATCTCATGGGATCAATACTCGTTCATTTTATCGTCCGTGCCTATCGTGTCTCCTCCACCCACCTGGGGCCCAGAGGTCATAGCGCCCACAAGGGCACCCGTCCGTGTCCTGACCGCGGCCTTCATCTCACCGTGGATGACTTTTCCCGCGTCACATGCCAGCCTAAATATCTCTCCAAATCTATCCACATGCAGACGTGTCTCCATCGTCACCAGCGTCACTTTACCCGTTTTGGGCATGATGGCGACCGTCACGTTCGGAATATCGTTCTCCTCCAGCAAGGTGAGATCTAGCAGCGGCGAAGTTGAGTGAACCCCGCCGGTGACCGCACAGACGAAATCTAAAAGTGGTATCCCAGCATTGACGAGGGCCAATGTTGTTCCGTTAATACAGGCCTGCAAAAGTCCGCCATCTTGCTGTAAAACTTGGATAAACACGTCGATTTGAGAACGGGGATAGAGATTGGTTTGAACGACAGGTTCAAAGGTCGATTTGATGGTAGCAGCCAATTCCAAGATACGTCTGTACATGGATGATTTGGAAGTGAAATGCTGGTCTCGAGGAAAAAGACATGCTTACTTGTCACCGCGTGTGCGTCTTCGCCGCTCGCCTGTGCTGAAAGCGGCGATGTTCACCTCGACGTTGATGTTGGCGCGATCGTGGATAGTCTGAGAGCGCATCTTGGCCTCTCGTGGACCAAAGACGGACACGAGAACTTGAGTCAGCCCATGAGATATGACTGCTGAACCGTCCGCGAGACCCTGCTGTGAGAGATCGATGGTGATGTCGCGCAGCTCGTATTGTCTCCTGCCATCCGAACGGAACCCGCCCTCGTTGAGGATCTCGACTCTTGAAGCCTGCGATAGGGGGTGTGAGACCTGGGTAATGTGGTGAATGAAAAAGTCTCAAGGACCATCAGCGTTCGGAATGACCGCGGCAGTGACTCCTTGCCCCTTATATCGAGTGATCGATTGTACAGTCTGCGTAGACCACTCCGTCCTATATAAGCGGCAGTGCCAGGTCCTCCGCTAAGCTTCGCCCTCGTCCCAACCACGATGGCCACCTCATCCAAGTTCACGCCGATTTCCATCCTCGACACAGACATGTACAAGGTCACCGCACAACGGCTGCTCCGAGCCATGCTCTCATCTCCCTGCTTTATAGCTCACCATGCAGCAAGCGGTCTGGCGCCATTTTCCCGATGTCCAAGCCACATATCGCTTCACCAACCGTGACAAGGGCACCCTGTTCTCGCGCCAAAGCGTAGAGCAGTTCCGGACCTCTGTCTCTCGTGCGTTCCTTGTTGCCCCCTCTTCGAGAGCGACCAAGCAGCCAAACTTCATGTCCAGAATTCACCAACCTCATTCTGACCAACGACGAGCGGGACTGGCTGCACGCGACTTGTCCGTTTCTTACCGCGGAGTATCTTGAATACCTGTCAAGCTATCACTTCAAGCCTGAGCAGGTTTCTGTCACTTTTGTGCCGACGGCTGATGCCATCTACGGCAACCTGGAGATTGAGGCTTCCGGGCCATGGGTGGAGACCATCCTTTGGGAGGTGCCCCTGATGGCAGCCCTGAGTCAATGTTACTTCCACACTGTCATAACAGATTGGAGCTATGATGGACAGGCCGGTGAGTTTTATCTCCGGTATTTGGGAGCAACTCGGGGTTGACAGGATCATCCTTCTTCTCCATGGGTGGTTTCGGATTTGTGAAACAGAGCTGGCGTATCAGAAGGGCTGTGCGCTTTTGGAGGCTGGGTGTGCGTTTAGTGATTTTGGGACGCGGAGGAGGAGATCGTTTGAGGTGCAGGAGATGGTGGTGAAGGCACTCGGAAGGGCAGCACAAGATCATCCCGAGAGCCACGGAGATTTCAGGGGCACGAGTAATGTATAATTTCACTGTTTCTCTCGCATCGGACCTTGTTGGGCTTACTTTCTGTGATCTGAGGTCCATTTCGCTCGTAAATACGGGTTAACACCTATTGGCACCATTGCCCAGTGAGTGCGGTGTTATTTATCGGACCCCACGCGTCTTATCCTCGACTCAGCGAATGGTTCATGGGCGTAAGTTGTTTTTATCTGTGACTCCGACCTTCGTGGGCTGAAATGTCGTCAGGTCGCCGCGTTAGAGGGTTATGAACGAACGCATTTGAAAGCCATGGACCTCTGGGAGGCGGTTTACCCCGATGTGATGCTCTTGGCATTGTCGGATACCTTCACGACCGAGGCATTTTACAAGGTGTGTTGCCTTTCTTCCTTGTGATTTCCCGCGAACCCAGGGGAATCGACAGGACTTTGCGAGCGATCCAGATCGCGCCAGGAAGTGGAAGGGCCTTCGTCAGGATTCTGGTGACCCGTTCAAGTTTGGCCCTCGCGCGAAAGAGGTGTACGAGTCATTGGGCATAGACCCGAAAGATAAGACCATCGTGCATTCGGATGCTCTGTCGGTCGACAAGGCTATTCGATTGCAGAAGCTAGCTGACGAACTTGGACTGAATGGTTTGACGAATCCACATTTTCTGTGCTCCTGATAGGCTGATGCTCTCATAGCTTCGTTTGGCATTGGCACCTTTTTCACCAATGATTTCAAGACGCTTTCCAGCGGAGGGAAGAAGAAGAGCAAGGCTCTGAATATCGTCATCAAGCTTGCTTCGGTTGATGGCAAGCCATGCGTCAAGCTGAGCGACGACCTGACCAAGGTAGGTATTGGAATATAGCATTCTTCTGGCTGAAATACATGGTTCGTGTTCTAGACGACTGGTGACGCGGCGACGGTTCAGCATGTCAAAGAAGTGTACGGTATTGGGAGTCCTTACGTTGCATAGAGGCTGTACTGTGATGGACTCATTTCAATTTGACACGACGCGTTGTAGAGGCGTGACGCGGGCTCCGTGGGGAAACACGCCGATCACCAGCACCCCAGACTCATGCATGTTGTGTTATCCATAAGCCAGCGCGTCTAAGTTCTCTGCCATCTTGTTCCACCACCACCACCACCATGGTAGGCCCAACAAATCCCAAGCGGCAGCGCGCACCGACAATAACGGGTCAGCGACAAGGTCTGCCTGCACACGAACGCTCCTTCAATCTCTGCTTAGCTCAATAGACAACGTTTTGAACAGTTCACCCAACACCTGTATTGGCGCGACTCCACGCCCTCTTCCCCGGCGTCCCATCAAGTTCCACAACTCCACGTTCTGGTGACCATTTCGTCGACTCTACGGCACTGAGCGCGAGTCCGGTTTCCCCTGGACACAAGGCTCTCAAGATTCGACTCCTAACATGGAATATGCACGATTCGTTGCCCAAGGTCGGTTCGGCGTGTCATCTGTGCTAGTCAGGTAATGGTAATGCTCACGCAGTGATTCGCGCAGGGGGACCTTGAGGAGCTCTTGGGCAAAGTGCCGATGTTGAGTCAAGCCACTCCCACGCCGGCTGGACAGATTCCTGACTTGGGAAAAGACGCCGGCCATCCGTATCATCTGGTCGTGGTGTGAGCTAAATGCAGTATTTCATATGAGGGGAATTATCCTTTGACATGCCGAAATTTGATACTCTCTAGTGCTGGGCAGGAATGTCCGTCCTTGTCTGGTGCGTTTCTGCACTTTTGCATACCTTGTCCTCGCTGAAGCTTATGATGTTTTACTTGGTAGGAATTCCGATGGGCTTGGGTGCGGGTCTTAATCACATTCTCGATAGGGATAAAGACAAGGAAAAGGACAAGGACAAGGAGAGAGACAAGGAGAAGGATAGGGAGCGGGACAAGCCCCGGAGAGAGAAACATCGGGACAAGGACAAGGACGAGGAAGAACACGATGCACCGGCGGGATGGACGTCGATGGTCGAGGACTGGCTTTGTCACGGGAATGCTTCTTGCCTACGCCAATCGGGCTCGCCGACCATTGCTGATATCGGGTTCCCCAAGCCCCTGACCCCTCGCGTTCCTTCGAAGGAATCTCGGAAAGGCCCGTATCAGCTGCTCACGAAGGAAAGGATGATGGGCATATATCTGGCCGTGTACGTGCATCGCGACATACGGCCTTTGGTACGAGGTAAAGCAGCTCCTCTTGTTCCCCTGAACCCCTCTTTGACTTTTTTTAGGCACATCGCGGTCTGCGGTCACTGCCGGCTTGATTGGTGGGAGGGTTGGGAACAAGGGAGGAGTTGGGATCACTGTGAACATTGATGGGACAACATTCCTTTTTTTGAATGCTCATCTTGCTGGTATGCTCACCTCTGGGACGGGCACTGTGCGGGTCTTGTTGATGTGAATTTGATAGCGCATGAAGGGAAAATCAACCATCGACTCTCCAATTTGGCCAAGATCAAGGTGAATACGTGTTTAATTGTCATGTTGGATGGATGTGTTCAGCTGGGATGTCTAGGCAGAGCTTGCTGTGGATGACTTCTTAAAGCCGGACGATCCGAGAGTCATGGCCGAAGGTGATTGGGCTCTTTTAAAAGACAGGATCGAATATGCTGACTCTTGCTTGCACTAAAGATTTGACTGACAAGTTTGATTATACCTTTCTTTGTGGAGATCTCAATTTTAGACTGGATATTACTCGGCTACATGCAGACTGGCTCCTGTCACGGAAAGGTGCGTAGTTTCTGGGGTCTTCTCATCTTTCGCCTGTGTGACGTGCAATTTTTGTAGATTACGCACAAGCTCTGGCCTTTGATCAGCTCAAGAGGTTGATGGATACCGGACAGGCTTTTGTTGGTTTCCAGGAAGCTCCGATAAATTTCCCTCCTACCTTCAAGTACGATGTTAAGCGCTCGTTCCGTCACCGAACAAAGTCAATAATGGACCGCAAAAAGCGTTTGGAAGAGAAAGTGCACCGACTAACAGAGGTGGAGGAACAGGAGCTGGAAGAACTCAAGAAGGAAGAAGCTGAGGAGTTGGATGAAGGCGAGCTAGAGGCCGGTGAAGATGCGTCCATGGCATCGTCAACATGGACGTCTGTTCGGTCGAAAGGGACTCCGCGCGAGCTGGATGAAGACGAGTTCGATTCCTCCCCGTCATCTCAAACGATTCCTACGGCGTCGAGTAATGTGTCTATTACTCGGAAGGCGAAAGCCAAGTGGCTCTCTCTCGTAGCAAACTCCCCCGCGAGCCCCAAGATTCAGAAGGTTCGGGACGCATCGTTCTTGCCGTGGAAGCCCCGCTTGCCCGATGGCTCTGTCGATGTCTTTTCAGAGGGGAAGGCGGCTTCTCAGGTGGTTGTGTCTTCGGATGACACGGTTGACCAAGCTCGCCTTCGCCCTCAAATCTCTATTGTGTCTAGTTCGTTCAAGTCTGATCAGCCTGAAGGAAAAGAAGAGGATGAGGGAAAGGGTGTTTATGACAGTTCCCATAAGAAGCGGGTTCCTAGCTGGTATAGTTTGCTCTCAAGCTCCACCATTGAACGACCTGATGCTGCCCCCAGGTGCGACAGGATAATTTGGAAGACGACCGTCGAACCCGAGGAAGAGGATGTGCCCCTACAGTTACGACCTCGAAATCGTATGGGGCAATTCTTCGCCAACGCTTTTCGTCCGCTCTCTGCTCGTGTCCGGAAAGATTCGGCGATGTCCGACTCGCATGAAGATGGCGGGCAGGTCAATATACTTGAGGATGCTCCAGTATTGTCACGCCCTATCCAACCGGTTTCCATCCCCAATAGACGGAGATCCGTCGACATTGTTCTTGAGCAAATCGGCGGCCCTAAAGAAAAGAACGTTGACTATGGTGATATCAGCATCCGCCGTTCCACTTCTGCCTCGTCGTTGTCGTCGCCTCAGAATGGATTGCCGAACCGTGTGCAGATGCGCCGAGTCACGGCGTCTTCCGCTATACCAGGGACCATTCCGAGTTCGACAACGCCCCATCTGCCGACTCCCTCAGGAACGGGCCGATGGCGATTCTTCCCGTCCTTCCTTTCGCTGACGACGACGCAAAGCAGCCCATCTACTGACCTCCCTTCGGGAATCTTAGTTCCTTCGATGCCACGCAAGGGCGATGTTGTGTGCCTCGCTTACGATACACTGGATGACCGAGGGATGGGAAGATTAGAAGGTCGAAGCGACCATCGGCCAGTGATTGGGATATATATTATATACCTGTAGAGTCGGACTTGGGGACTATATACTAGACGGACATCATATGCGCAGTTCCGTGGTTTTTCATGTTATCATATGATGTGACACCCGATCAATGTTCCAATTTTGAACTCTTCCCCGAACTGGCACGATGCCTCCTCCTGGCCTATTACTTGGAGGGACCTACCACCGGAATCAATCAACGTATACTCTCGACACTGTTGGCGGCGATGACCACGATGACCGGTCGCCCCTTTTTACGCCTGCAACGCCGTCATACGGCACTGCGAACGGCCCCCACACGCCTTCCCGACCTTCGTCACGGAAGATTGTCCTCAATGCGATGCTGAAAATGGCCTGTATATTTGTAGTGAGCACACTGTTGCTAGGAGGGACTCTGTGGCTGGCGCTTCCGACATTAGAGGAGCAAGTCTTTGTTTTGCTCTTTCATTTGGCGGCTTACTTACGGCTCATACGCTCTGCAGAGCCGACCGGCCGCGTCTGCGGATTCCCAAGTCGTTCAGTCAGCTGCAGGATCTGAATGGGTTGCTGAAGAAGTACCGCGACATCTACCCATACCGGATTGTTGTATGTTATGTGATAACATATCTCTTGTCCGTGTGCTCCTCCGCTACTGTGATTTTATTGTTGTTGATCTGGGGTTGTTATACAGCCTCCAAGCTTTCTCCCTGCCCGGCTCAATGTACCTCTCTATCCTGGGTGGTGCCGTTTGGGGCGTCGCGCGTGCTCTTCCCCTGGCGTGCTGCTGCGTCGCGACCGGCGCAACTCTGTGCTACCTGATCTCGGCCGCGCTCGGTCCTGCGCTGCTGACGCTTCCCAAATGGAAAGCCCTCCTGGACAAATGGGCGGTGAAGATCCAGGCGAACAAGGATAACATGATCTCGTTCCTGATTGTGCTGCGGATCGCGCCGCTGCCTCCCCACTGGGTGGTGAACATCGTGTGCCCACACGTCGGGATTGGGATTGTGCCATTCTGGGTGAGCACTGCGCTGGGTATTTTGGGAGTGAGCGTGATACATACGACGATTGGGAGTGGGTTGGATGATATGACGAGTCCGGATGATTTTCATTTGATCAGCTGGAGGAACTTTTTTGGGCTTGCGGCGGTTGTGGTTGGGGTGATGATTCCGGTGGGGTTGAGGTATTGGTTTAGGAAGGAGGTGGAAGGTGTGGTTGTGGAGGAGGGGGAGGAGGGGGTGATTGTGTTGGGAGAAGGAGTGGAGGATAGGATTTTGGCGGTGGGTCCGCCGAGGATTGTGAAGAAGGTGAATGGGGTGTCGGTGTTGGTGTCAAGTGAGGAGGATTATGAATATGAGGAGGACGAGGACGAGGATGTGATATTGGAAGCTGGGCCTGCGATTCCTTTCAATGCAAAGGAGGGTGGAGTTGACAATGAGAATGTCAAGACACTCGGTGTTTCTTCTGGGTCTGGCAGTCGTCGTTAGGAAACTTTGCACTACTCCTGCTCATCCATCCTACTATCACCTACTTGCAATCTTCGGACTGCCCCAGACACATATTTTGATCCCTTACGACTCGTGACAAGCTATTTTTCATATAATGGGTACCGGTATATCCACCTTCATACTATGTACACCTAAAAAATCCTTTTTTCCCCGACGCGCAGGAAGATATCCTGATAACAGAGAACACGGGTCCTTTATTAGGCATTGTGGAGTCGGACGCTTGACTGTCGGGGGTCCAGGCATTGTAAGTAACATGCGCTGGAGGCGCAACCCGAAACCAATTCCGCGACAGACCCAGGGTTAGGGTCGGATGATGGGGTCGAGCCCGAAGGAGGGATTCCGTCACATAGCTGTCAAAATTGGATATATATTGAAGGCCAATGGTTCACGTGAAGTGCGTGTGTGATAAGATGGGGGAAGTCAAGACTGTGTCTACGGCATTCGCCGTACTGTATACATAGAGTTCAGCTTGGCACTGAAGGCCATCGGGGACGCCTTTCCAAGAGTATTCTTCGTACCCCGATCGATGTCGGGAGGGTGCATATAGCTGTAGTCTGTAGATGGTGTTTGATATAGTTCAATGGCTGTGCCCTCAGGATGAAGCTAACTCCGCTGGAAATACAAGACCAACGATAGGTACGGGAGGAATTTCCTTGGTCATGTTTTGATTGGCTGATGATCTGGTTAATCTACTGTAGTTACTTACGAAAGGTTCAGGGGCATGTAAGTGTCGACTGAGGTCAGGCCAACCAGGGAAGGGGGGAAAGTCTATGATTAACAGGCGTCGATAGGGGGGAAGCGGACTCAAAGTGCTAAGCCCGACGGGGTAAAAGGGAGTGGGAGGGGACCGGAATAGGCGCTGAACAAGACCGACATACGAGCGTAACGGAGGCGGAGTCATAGGGCGGGGCGAGAGGCAACGGACCTTCAAGGGCAGATGGGCACTTTCTGCGATATCGAGAGGGCTGAGGATGGGGCCGCGGGGATGATGCACGGGCACGATCGCGTGTCTCTGGAGAGAGAACCCGTCTGTGGAGGTTGGCTTCCCATGACTGGGAATTTACTGGATCACTGACATGAAACTTGCCGGAGGGCCCATGCCTATAAACGGGCCGGGTGGAGGAGGGGCCAGTTCTGGATGGGATGCCATAGTAACAAAGGCTGAGCGCTGAGGATGTCGATGAGGGGCGCTCTGAGGTTGTGTATTGTATATTCTGGGCAGTGTTTTCTTGTCTTCTAGAGGTGTTTAGTACTATAGTAGTGCAGTTGTCGTCTGCGGTGAGGTATTTAACAACACAAGAAAATAAATAATTGAATTGTTTGTCGGACTTGGAAAGCGATCAGCCACAGGCAAGTGCGACTTCTTCGCTCCCACCCAACTGCTCCCTCTCGAAATTCCTCCCGTATCACCCCCAGGACGACAGCCCTGTCCCCCCAAGATTCCTTCCTGGTTTCTGGTGCGCCACAGAGAGGGTTCCGAGGCCGAGCTACATGGCTGATCGTCTTCCCCCCTACCCGATGATCCCCACCTTCCCTGCTCTCATGCAGCAGCAACAGCAACAGCAACAGCAACAGCAGCAGCAGCAGCAACAACAACATCAACAACAACATCAGCAGCAGCAGCAGCAGCAGAACCAGCAGCAGCAGGACCTTCACTCCCAACTTCCAGGATTTCCAGACCAGGGTCGCATGTGGCAACAGATTCAGCACATGCAACAGTTTCGCCCAGGGGGTGCAGACCCCCAGGCCAACGCCCAGGTCAGTCGCCCGCTCATATCCTCTGCTCATTCGCGATCCTAGCCACCACGCGGACCCATCGCACTCCTGTGGTCCACTTGCCTCACCTATGCCCTTCACCTTGGGCAAAAGTGCATGACTGTTTGGGCCCGCATCACGATGGATGCGATCCCTCCTCCGCAGCATCTTCTTCCCCCACATGCCTGTGGCATTTTCACCCTATCATCTTCGTTACGTAAGAACATTCAATATGCTGACTTGTTCTCTCCTAGGTGATGGAGTTGTTCAGAAACCAGGCCATGGCACGCGTCCAGAGTCAGCAGCAGCTTAACAATCAGTTTGGCCTCTCTCCTCAGCAGATGCTCAACGGCGGTCCTCAGGGAGTCAGCCAGCAACATCAGTCCCAATCCTTCCTCGACAACCAACAACAGCAGTCCCACATACAACCCCCCTTCCCTGCTACCACCCCCAGCACCTCAAATGCTCCTCAGATACAGCCGTCCATGTCCCGCAACGCAATGATCCAGGCTTTCCGAGCGGATCCTGGTGCACATGCAAACAACCCCAACACTGTACGTCAGCTCGAGGCTTTGCTTGCTCAGAATCAGCAGCAGCAACAGAATGGTCCTTTGAACTTATCCACAAGGATAGAGCAGCAGCGCCATCAGCAACAGCTCCAGGCCATGAACCACTCTTCACCCCCCGATCACTTCCACTCTCCCGCAATGACAGACCGTCGTCCCTCCCCCGCACATCCCAATCCCCAAGTGGCGCATACCATCACCGGTCCACAACCACCTCAACAGCCCCAGCCTCCCCGTAGACAGCTAACTCTTCCGGAGGTCACCGATCGAGCGAACGTCCTCCGAACTCACATCACGCAACTCGAGGCAAACATGAGCCAATTCACTGCCGCACGAGGCTCACCCGATGCAAATTTTCTCAGCAGGGTGAAGACTATGGCGACCGATATTTCTGCCAAGAAGGAATACCTGGCCAAATTGGAACACGCCGCGCAAAACCTGTACGCTCATCTCTTCTCTTCTGAACTTTTGTGCTGATTTATTCATCGCGTGCGCAGGAACATGCAACTCCAGCAGTCGAATGGTGGTCCTGGGCATTCCCCATGGATGGCCCACGCAACTGCCTCTCAAACTTTCGATACTTCTCAAATGGCTAGAGCCCAAGTACCGGGAAATCCTTCACAACCGGGTCAGGGCAACGTAGAGCCAAGTCCATCCCACCTTCATGCTCAACTTCCAGCGAACCAAGTCGTTCCGCAAGGGGTTGGCCCTTTGCCTCGTTCAGTTTCGGCATCCCATCCACAGCAACACCTTGCGAACGGAGGTGGAATGCCTCCCGGTCCATCACCCTTTCCCAGCCAGTCTTCGCCAAATCTACCGCCCCAGTTCCCTTCGGTTAAGAATAACGGGGCTGGCAGCCCTCCAGCCATGTATCTTCCACCAGGTCTCCAGGCTACCCCTTCTGGACCATTTCCGCCACCGTTGGAGAAACCGAGGTTCGACAGCGCGTACAAAAACTGGGCCATGAGTAGAAATCTCAAGCTTGACATGCGGTTGATGTCTGTTGAAGGGAAGAGCATTGATCTCTACGCACTGCACACCCACGTCATGAACGAGGGTGGTTGGTCCAAGGTTCGTACTTTTCAATTGACGTCTGCAAACTCATCAATCTCTCACCTAGGTGCAAAGCAAGGAGCTTTGGAGCGTCATTGGTGCCCGCATGGGTTTTGTTTCATTTCCGGCGTCAGAAAACGAGCCTGCCACCTCAGGCCCTGGAGTCGCTCAGCGTCTTGCGCAGGTGTACAAGGAATATGTTGCGGGTTTCGACCAGGTCTACATTAATTCTGTGGCCGAGTCGCGGAGGAAGATGCTCGCTAACAACAATCCCCAAGCAGCGCCCACCGTGGGGAGTGGTAACCCTACGCAGCCACAATCGATCCGCGGAACCCTCAGTCCCCAGCACATGCAGATGATGGTCATGTATGCCAATAAGCCCGTGGCAGAACTTCGGGCGCTAAACTTGGGAGACAAGATGATTTCGTTCATCGAGGCCAATCGGCCGTACTTGCAACGGGCATTGATCGAACAGGGAATGTTTAGAGGGCAGTTCCAGAACCAGGGTGGTTTGCGTCCGGCAGATCAGCTTGGCGGCGGCGGTCCCAACGGTGGTGGTGGTGGTGGTAATGGTGGCATGGGGAATCCTATGAATCCATTCCAGCAAGGACCGTCTGCGCAGTCGAACGCTCTGGGAGGATTTCATCCGCAGTTCATGGCCCGGGATCGAGGGGGCCCGATGCCTCTGGGTCGTCCCCAACCTCCTCCACAGGGGCATTCCCTTCCCCCGAACGGCAATGGACCTAATACACTGATGCGACTGGGTACAACCCCGCAACAGATTGACATGGCTCGTGCATTTATTCACAAGACGAAGCAAGAGTTTATTCAGAACAGTTAGTTTCCCGTTGTTCCGAACCGTGCCTTTGACGGCCTTTATCATTAACTGACGTGTTTCCATCTTTTCTTCCTTTGTGGGATAGACTTGCCCAACATGCGTGGAGCAGAAGTGCTCATGGAACAAAGGGCTGAATTCAACAGTGTCCTCGAGCAGCTGCAGGGCTATGCTCAACAGATTGATAATAAGCTGCCCATGTACTACGTTGTTCTGAAGTCGGAGGATGCGATAAAGAGACTCATTGCCATCGTGGGTTTTCTTTCTTCCTTGTCACATTGTCACGAGTTGAAAGGGCCTTCAAATCTAGATCGTAACGGTGCATCAACAAAGGCAGCTGTTGGGCTCTGGAAATCCCCGTTATATAGTGAGCCTTGACACTCTTCGTAACATGATGAATCAGGTCCACGCTTCGAACGAGGGCTTCACCTCGTTTGTACAACGAACTATGCATCCACAACAGCAACAGCAACACAATCAGTTGCAGCACCCACTCCCACATGGGTCTTCCCTGAATCATACGAACTCCTCCCTGCCGCAGCCGAGCAGTCTTCCTCAGCAACAACCAATGCCACCGCACACCTTACACCCTCCCAATCGTCCGACTCCTGCTCTCCGACCACCCCAAGTCATGAAGAAAACATCGGCTTCAACGCCGGCGGCTTCTAACACTGCCATCTCCACCCCGACACCCCCGCCTCCCTTTTCAGCAAGTACTCCTGTTGCAAGCGCATTGACGCCAACGGGCATCGCCTCTTCCCCTCAAGGACCTAAATCGCCCAAGGGGAAAGCCCCAGCAAAAGCCAAGGCTGCTCCGAAGCGACGTTCGTCGGTGAAGAATCCGCCACCACCGTTAACTGCTGAACAATCACAAACATCTGTCGCGAGTAGCAGTAGCAGTAGCGTTGGAAGCAACGTCAAACGCCCACGGGAAGAAGAGGCCTCGGGGACTAGCAATGGTCTTGGAGGGAGTCCTGCTGCGTCTGGTTCTGCTGCTGTTGCTAACGAGCCATCACCACCGAAGCGGATCAAGACGGAGTGGGAAGTGCCGTCAGTTGATACCACCCCGCCAAAACCGGAAGTGGATCCTCGTGCGGAGGCTGTGGAGAACATCAAGACGGAGGAGGATGCGAGTGCATTCCTTGAGCAGATGACGGAGCTGATCAAAATGGCGGCGGGAGAAGAGGGGCAGGAATCCCTCACGTCTGATATTTCGGAGACGTTGGACCAGATTTTGAAGGGTTATGGCTCATACCCTGAGAGCTCTGATTCTGGTATGTCTCTTGGTGGTTTGGGTGAGTCGAGCGGGATGAACCCCTCGGCGCCGATAAAAGCCCCGGCCGACGAGTTTGTGGAATACTTTGATTTCTCGTCGTTTGGCGCCGCTGATGACGATGACGATGGATCGAAAGCGCCTACGCCGGACTTGATCTCTTCGTCATGCACAAAGCCGAGTCCTGAATCCGGGTCGGAGGCGGATGCTGCTCAGGCATTGTTATCGTCGATGGAGACGAAAACAGAAGAAATTCCAGATCTGCTCCGGCTAGGCACCTGGAAGGAGATTGACGGAGGAGAATCGGCATACTATCAGTCTGGGGATTGGAAATGGGACAACCCGATGCCTACACAGGATCCGCCGTGGGCTATATTCACATCATAGTTTGTATGTATATCTTACCCTATCTCTCTTTTCTTTTTCTTTTCTCTGTATATCTTTACCCTTCACTAACATCGCTTAATTCCCCGGGTTTGGTTTATTTTATTATGCGGTCGTCGGTCCGTGGAGTCAGATTATTTACTCTTATTACTACCCCTTCTTACACCAGTGTTACTGTCATTTCCCCTGGCTACGTCCTCTGTACTCTTACCTGTTGTTCTACCTCGCTATCGATTTCTTGCTAACTGTGATAAACATGGACGCGGAATTCATTGTAAGGCTACATGTGTGGGCAAGAACTGTTTGCTACGTTGTGTACATGCGGAATTACAAGTGGGTTGTGTAGTATAATCGATGGTAAGGGTTCATTTGTCGTTACTTTCTGGAAATCAGGCTATTGGATTTGTCTGCTATGGTTCGTGGGCGATTAAATGGGTTGGAGTGGCGAGCCGTGTTCTCCAATATGCGAGCGCGAAGGGAGCTTACAGTGGCTGACGCTTGAGAGCCGGCAGGTCGAGATATTTTCGACGACGACGGAATGGATATCACAGTGCCAGCGAGCTTCCGGCGCTTATGTCTTTCATCAAGCGCGTGTTCCCGCTTAGCGCGGACCCACTCGTCTCTTGCCTCCTGCTTGGATGCCTCGTCATCTTCTAGAAGACTGAGTGAAGCTGGTAAGCCATATCGGCCCTTGAGCTGATCATCCGCTTTCTGCTTCTGCTGCTCGACCTTCTTTTCCTCGCGGAACCGCTTCCTGACTTTCGTTGAGAGGGAGTATGGGTCCGCGCCGTAGTGCTCTGACACGTCTTGGAGAGATTGGAGGCGCGGTACCTGGACTTTTGTCAAGTGGTTTATTGCGTCTGTGGTTTTTTCGAGTGCTGCCAAGGGGTCTTCGGGAGCTGTTGAGCCTTCGGTGTCTGCGTTTTATGAAGGGAAGTTCAGCCCTAAAATTGAGTGTGCAATGACATATACTTGCCATGAATCGCGAAGCCCCCGTTTTCTTCAGGATTCCAGTCTTCGTCTTTTTGCCTTGCACCCGATGTCACTACATAACGTGTATTCTAAAAAAGGGAGGTTTAGGAGGAATGGCTGCGGGCGCCATTGAAAGACATACTTTGGGATCTGTCTGTATCTCAAACCACCCATCACACAAGTGACATTTACATCGGAACGAGAATATCGGGGTCGAAAAGTAGTTTCCAATCTTCTTCTTTTCCGCATTGTAGCGCACACCCATTCCGATGTGGTTGTTACATGTACCGCTGAGAAACGAAAACGGGATCGGGTTGTTTTCCACCGAAGATGCGAGGGTGCTTACCACCATATGTTGAAGGGCAGTTCAAAACGAGTTATCAGGATTCCTTGGTCGATCTTTCGAGCCCTGTCTCCCAATGCATGTTTGCCTGCAAAATTTCTTGGTTTCGGTGATGTGATTGATGGATGTATTGCTTACCTCGGTAAGTATTGAGGCTTCCATGAGAAGGATCGTAGTCCGGTGGGTAGTACCTGAGACAAGGTTTAGCTCACTCATACACTTCCAGCATTAACCTGTACGTACTTGTTGAACCCTTGCATATTCGTTGGACGTCCTGTCCAAGAGAGCTGAGACTGAGCTGGGTAACATCAAAAGCCAATGCCGATTATTTCAAATAGATATCAACAAAGATCTGGCTGTGGCTGTACACCGAGACTCTTGGAAATTTTGAGGATTATGATGGCCTTTCTTCAATATAGCTCTCTCCCGACCGCATTTCATCGTGTTGAAAGGTCACTAGAAAAGAAAGACCGGAACATGTTGCTGGCTACTGTGGAATGACCAGTGTTATGCAGTGACCAAGTGACAAGGCCAAGCTACCACTTTGGTATCTGGGCCGGTCCTTCAGTGCCTAACGGTTAAACTTGGTTTTCAATACATTGGGAGTACTACTCGTCCCTTTCTTCGAGGCTCCCGTCGCAACTTGCAGTCTACCAGCATCGTTCGGGCTTTCATCGGCTCCTTATCTGACGCTTTGGTATCTGAGCTATTGACTTGAATCTACTATCTCATCATCAGTAAAAGTGCCTGATCCCTCAGTGCGCCGAGCCCGCTCGCCCTTTTTTGATTGTTTGTTTCGTTCAAGATCATCAATTCTTGTTCGTTCCTTCTTACTTTCCTTATCCACGCGCAGTGCGCACCTGGCTCCATTCCAAGGTGAGTAGTCAGTATGATTCGTATGAAATCCACTCGTCTTCATGGCATTTAGGTTGACCCCTTTGCGCTTGTATCTTCATTCAACGATTGCAGTCTTCTCAGGCTTTGACACGTTCCACTGGCAGATCTTGAGGATATACATAGAACATTCCACAATCGCGGGCCCTAGAATGACGACATTCATCAGGACCCCCCCTTATGCCAGGAGAGGCTAGATCTGAAAACGCTGAAACTGGGGTCGGTGCTGTCCGAACCGACTTGAGCCAAAATGCCATGGGTGTTTTCGTCCGAAACACGACTCCAGCCTCTGTCAAAGCCATCAGATTTGTCCGAACTGGTGTCCGGCCTCCGGGGGCTCGGGTTTTCTGGCGCTACCGTGCCTTCGAACGCTCTTTACACGCTCGTGCGACTCTGTAGCGTTTTTCTATGCAGTTCCCAAAAAAAAATTGCGCTTCCGAACCATAATCTACCGATCGCAAGGACTCTAGCAGATGCATCTCCCTTGGCCTCCATGTCCGAACCCGGATCCAGGGTCCGGCGGGCTACATGTCCGAACTTGGATCCGGCTGTTGGCCAATTCTGGCGCAATTTTGTCCGAATCGGGATCTAGGATGTCCTTGATAAGGGGGGTCCTCCTTCATCCATATACCGATTATGCCCTGCCAAGCATATATATCGCACAGGGTGAGTGGATTGCTCTCTCACGGAAGTGGTAATGCCGAACAGTACCCAGCTGCAGTACCGGAGTGTTCAATTATTCGGGCCATTGGGAAATGGTTTGCTTCGGGCCTTCTCTCTCCGGCCATCCCTCGCCTTCCCTCAATCGATATCTTGCTCCAAGTGACTTACTAATTGTTGTATCTTAAGTAGAAAGAAGTTCAAAGAACGACTCTGGTCTTCATGTCACTCATGAAACCCGGGTCTCGCCTGTGTAGCTTCTTTGCTCCGAGAGACGATCGGAGCTCGGAGCGACACAAATTTATTTTAGTTAGCTTGGAGCGTTTCCATCGACACTGGGATCGTGTCATTGGTGAATGTGCTTATTGATGGGAAATAGGCGCATCTCCACTACATATTCTGATTGAATGTGAATTCTTTTTTCGTTTTTGCTACATACTCCCTTCGCAGTCGCATGGGCTCAACTCCCAAATTTTCAGCATCAAGTAAAGATGGAGAATGTCAAGATGAGGTGCAAATCAAGCCCCTTTGATATTCGTCTCCCTGCTAACAACACAAATTTCCAAGTCACTAATTGATCTACCTGGGGCAGCATGTAGGGCCAATCGAATAAGCGAACAACGTCGGGGCGCAGACACCGTTGTACAGACGAATAGTATTAGCAGTTTTGGGGTATCTATTGGTATCTAAATGACAGACGATGGCTAGATACATACTGTACATCACGATATAGTCACTTTCAGTTGCCCTTTGACAATTTTACAAGTGATCAAGAAGCAATAGAGTTGACATCGTTGTCGAAGTTAGTGGTTCGGGCAGCATTTTCTTTGCTATAAGGGTGTTGTTGATCAAAGTTTACATCGGTGTCAAAGTCAACGGTTCGGGCAGTATTGTCTTTGCCATCATGGTAGGTGTGTTGATCAAAGTTGTAGGTGTCGATGGTGACTTTAACTCCGAGCTCGTCTCCGGGACGACTTGATTCGAGATCGATGGTGTTGACAGTCCTGCCCCTCGTGCTGCGCCCTCGAGACGACCGCGACATGGAATGAGATTCGGCGGTCGCAAAGAGGTTTCCGTTTCGACCGTCGAACATTCGCACGACCAAACCAACGAGAACAGCAGCGTTGCAAATGAGGAGTGAGATAGATAGCTGTGGTCCTCCTTGGTCACTAGGAAAATCCGACCGATATTCGCGGGACGTACTTCACAGATAGCGGCAAACACCTCGTCCAAACCGCCAACTCTCAAGACGTAATATGCATGGACTAAGCTGACGATGGTCGTTCCGATAGAGGACGAAAATACCAGGAGGAGGCGCCTTCGCTGATTTGTAGCGACTCCCAGATTCCACAAGAGTCGTAGAGGGGCAATGATCAGGATAGTGTCCGCGTATATGTCGGCTGATAAATGATGGTTAGAACATGATGAAAAGACGGAGCCGTTCTGCCTACTGATGAGTTGAGCAATCGCGACGTTCGTCCCAAGGTAGCATTGAGGTACGAGAGAATCCTGGGCAAATATGAGCCTAGTTAGAGACGCAGAAGGAAAGTGCGCAGCATCTCTCACCTTCCAGTTAGGCTCGGCTTCGCAAACCCAAAATACTTGAGCAAATAGTATCGTCCAAACGACCAAGTAGGATGCCATCGCCCCGTATAGTATACGCTTCAAGTTCCCCGCAGGCGAAATTCGAATGATAGATGTTAGAATTGACAATCGAGCTGCCCTGGTGGACCTTCAGGCGAGGTTGTTCATAGACTCGAAAGGGCGAAACATACCACACGACGCCATAAAACCCTTGGGCAAGGATATAGTAGATAGCAATCCTGGTAGTGTGTGTCTGATGTGCTGACGCCCAATTATTCAACCGTAGCGTCGATGAATGAGGTTGTTGACATACCTGGGTCACTGAGGTGGACAAAGAGCGCGACCACGAAAATTATGGTGATGATCAAGGAAAGAGCGGCGAATGCGTCATCATAACCGAATCTCCTGGTGTGTATGCGATCGGCAAGGCGGATACAAGTCGCCACGCCCGCAATAATGGGGAACGCCAAGCCAACATCTTCATCGAACGCAGTCAGCGACAAAGTAGGACGGGATAAAAGGAGCCTGTAGACCTTTCACGGATTGCACCGTTATGGGAGACATGGATTAAGCAGAGGTGGGAGCCGGCTTGCGATGGGTAGTGCACTTATTTATCGTTACTTACCCTGGGAGACTGGAGTGAACTGGTCCTGTGAACTGACAGAGGTATGGGAGTCAGATACGTTACGAAGGTTCGATAATCAACATACAAAAGTACCACATGGATGAAATCGGAATGTATGTTTGAAGCTGTTTGAACCTGACAGGGGTTTTGCAGAAGAAGAGCCTGTCAGACTTACGACAGGTGACTTGGGAATACCTCCGAGCGTCAGGCGGAGGGTCCCAGGAGGTTCCAGGACAGTGCCGATGCCGGCGGAGCCGGGGTTGAGAGAAGGTGCAAATCGAAGCTTTATCCCACGTGTCTCCTTGCACGGAATGGTTTTGGGAGGATGAGGCCCATGAGGGATAATCTCGCGGCCCTCGGGCGCGGTAGTGCGGGTAGGGCAGGTACGTGGTTCGCACACGGAGCTCAAATCTGGGAGATCAATCGCGGAGGTAAACAGCCGGCACTGCAGGGGAGTGAAGCTGGAGGAGCCGGAGAAACTTGTCAGCAAGGGGGATCCCTGGAGTCCTGAACTGAGGCGAATCAGGTTTGAAAGGGTGTGAAAGAAGGCTTTGCCGGTAGAGAAGCTGGGTCGATGAGGATTTGTACGCGGTAAGCCGTGGAGTCGGTCCATGCGGGGCAGTCTTCAGGAGATAGAGTTGACTGACAGGACGAATTGTAAGCACTTGTTCGCTCACCTTTGCGCTGTCATCCGACTCGGACCGGGAGATCATCTCCACCATCAAATGAGATCCAAACAATCACCCCAACACAGGGTAACTAGATTAGAAAGATGCCGCGGCGCAGCGCATGCAGTCCTACTCGAAACTGGTCAGATGGAAGGCTAATATTGGCAGCACCAAACCGGTAAACATCTAAAACCCAGAGTGCACCACCAGCAGGTCACGTGGAGTTGACATCCGGATCAACGTAGTCGGCTGTCAATGCATTCCATTCCACTTCAACTTGTCAAGATCTGCCATGCTCCTCGACCAACACATCGGATACTGCAGCACAGATTTGGTCTCTGCGAGTCCCGATTCAGTTAGTAAATCACGGCGAACAGCCCGTGTGCTATCGATTGCAGTCTACTGCTGAGATCTCTACACTGCCTGTGTTCCCGAGTGACACTTGGATCTAATTTACTTCCAATTGCATCAATGTTTCGGTTTCGGCTGCACATCTTCACTGCAAGCCTCGAGGGCTCGGCTTATTGTCTCCGATCCCTATAAATATGATCATGTTTTCAAGCCAATCACTCACTGGCAAGCCCTTCTCAGCTGTCTGTAGCAGAAATGTCGAGAACCTCTCAGCTTGCAAACATCTCCCGCGGTCTTCATCGCTCCCGCACCGCGACGACCCAAGCCGCGCAACGCCCGTCTTCTCAGTAAGCACCCAGTATATTCTCTCCCAGGCCCGACTTCAAGTTGCTGATTGGCCGTCACTTCAGCTACCATGGCGTCGGTCGTGATGCGTTGCTACCCATGATTGAATCTCGAAAAGACGTCTATCAGCTACCCGTCAATAACGAAGAAGTCGCTCGTCTGAGTGCGTCCCTTTCTAACCCCCCCCCAACTGCGTCCGATCTTGAGCAGCGCACAACTAGATAACCAGCATGTTCTGTTGAAGATGCTTATTGGGGGCAACTATGCTGCTGCGGTCAAAAACCATCTTACTGAAGGAGTCAGCAAGAAAAAGTCTATTCTTGACCTTGGATGTGGTACTGGTGCATGGTAGGCCTAGCGATGGGCTCGTATCGACGTCATTCCGGTCCGCTCATTCGTTTCATTTCAAGGGCAAGGGACATGGCTACAGAGTTCCCCCAGTGCTCGGTTGTGGGAGCTGACATAGCACCTATGGACTCTGGGTAAGTCCCGGGATATCTTCTCCCAAGAAACGAGCATCTGACCATCAACATCTCTTTACTAGCCCCGCTCTTCCAAATCTGAAGCAAGTTACACCGGTTTCTATTCGGTCCTAATACCCGCTAACCCCAGTCTACCTTATTTATTTAGAATTGATGTTGTAGGTCACTTTTATGTCCCTTCGGTTTCAATGAACTCAAAAGTCGCCGTTAGTGTGACGCGAATCAAGGTCTTCGCACATACAAAAATCAGTTCGACCTCGTCAATGGTCGTATGATCGCAATGGGCAAGTCCTTTCTTTTCTAGTTCCGGTAACCTTTTCTCACATCCAGTTTTTTTATAGGAATAAAAGACTATCCTTCACTGATCGGTGAAATTTCTCAGGCCCTAAAGAGACGGGGCTTCTTGCAGCTGCAGGAATGGGACTTTTTAGCTGTTGATGCTGAGAAAAACATCATCGGCACTGACCGGTGGTTCGGCCGTTGGTGCGAGGCACTCAGACTCTCACTCGCTGCACGCGATGCCAGTGTGACCGCCGCTGTGGCTTTAGATGACATGGTGAGAACCCACGGTTTTAGGTCGGTCCAACAACGAGATGTTTGGATGCCCATCGGCCCTTCGTCCGCTGAAGGTGGGTCATCATTTCTGCGCTTCATCACTTTGCAGTGAAGCTAAACGTCGTTAGATTCGGCCGGCGGTAGACAGTTGAATTTGGTTGGCGAATTTATGCGCGAGAACGTCAAGGTTCACAAGTCTATTTGATCCTTACAATTAGTCGTGCTTATCCAGTTACCTTTCCCAGGCATTCATCAAAGGCGGCAGAACACTTATCACGCGTTCAGGCATTTCTTTGGAAGAATATCAAACATTGGAGCGCAACGCCACGATGGAAGTCCAGGATTCTCGCCATCCGATGTACCTTCGTCTGAATTGCGTGACTGCGCAGAAACATTAGGCGACAAAATCCCCCGCCAAAGCTACCCTTGGTTACCCCGGACCGATGACGCTGCGCTCATCCCATCCAACCTTGATTCTACGCTATTCCTTGCATTAGATTTCACAGTTTTATCATACGTTGTATATCCACAATCCTATTATACACCCGACTTATGTAGCATACCTATTTATCGCCCATTGGCAGGATGTCTCTCCCCTTATCTACTAGAACTTGTTCGCTTTCTCGGGCCAGCTAGAGCCCAGAATGGTGGTTATTTAATTCCTTTCTACTCCCACGTACTAGTATAGATCTAGACATTGAAATAAGTTGGATCTAAATTCTATGACATCGAAGTACTGCCTCGTGAAGAAAGGTATGCAGCAGGGAGTATCGACTTTCCCAAGCTATTACAGGAAACTAAAGTAACACATAAACGGAGTACACATATGAAAACCACGAGGGGGATGTATGTCCGGCTGCAAGGGGATAACTATATATGTGTTAAAGGATATAGACCATGCCAGTGCACCTCGTTGCTCTCTAGACGCGATGTATAGCACAAGATCATATGGATCGTAATGTCAACTTTCAAGCCACATCAAGGATATAGACTTTTCTCTAGAACACAGGAAATAAAGGAGGATATGTAGTGGGCCACGGCTGTCGCGTTGTCGTAGAAAATGATGTGCCCCCCGTTGGGGATCAGATGGCTTTCAACGTTCTCGAAGAGGGGCTCCATGTTGCTGATAGTCGCGGACCCGTTAATCTGCAGATCTTTTGTGCCAGTGAGGATAAGCAATGGCCAACCCGCCTTTCCCTCCGCGAGGAGTCTAGTGGGATCCTGGGTACGGCTCAAAACCAGGGTGATGACGTTGGGCGGAATATATGCGGTACCCCCGAGCCACGACGACTTGATAGTTGGTGGAACTTGAGCTGTCACTGAAGAGAGGCTCTCCACGAAGTTTATTCTCGTTTGCAGAGACAAAGACACGTCGGTAGCGTCCTCGAGCCCAGGGAGGAAACTGAGGACCAATGGAGTTGCCACTTTGACCAGGATATCACCGAGATATGGAAGGCCCGCCAGCCAGATGAGTCCAGAGAAAGGAACTGGGTGCGGGAAATTGGCGGCAATATCCGCGCCGATCGCGCCACCCAAGCTCCTACATCGAAATTTCGAACCGAAGATGAAGCAGAAAACAGGAAATAAACTCACCACCCAGCAAAAAATGGCTTGTTCAAGTTGTAAGCCTTTATCAAAGCCTTTAGATCGTCCGCATAACGATCCGAGGTGTAGAAATCGGGTGTGGTGGGCTTTCCTGAATAGCCATGCCCGCGGGTATCATAACGAACCTGGTCAAGATTTAGAACTATGAAGAGCAGATAAACAGTAGGTTCTACCATGTAAAGAGTTGCGAGGAGCCCGGGGTTGGAGAACAAAGAGTCAAAAGCGCTGTGAGTACAGGCAAGGCCATGCGCCAAGATCAAATGGGGACCATGGATATTCCCTGCGGCCTCCGCCCAGATTTGTGTGCCGTCTCGGGAAGTGACAGTGATTTGAGTTGGAGGCACAACAACGGTAGCGTCGTTGACGGAAGAATCAGCGTAGGCGAGATGGAATGAAGTAAGGAGGGGAAGGGCGAAGCGCAAGAAACGCATAGTGGGGACCCAACTTGAGGATTTTCATCGAGGACTGGCTACCTTATACATCGGCCGCAGTCAGTGGATGGTCTCTAACCGAAGGGCCAAAGTAAGTTAGTAATGGCAGCGTGCCAGCGATAGGTCCATCGCAAATCATCTGGATATAACCATGTGCTCACCAGGGACAGCAGACATTCACAGTCAATTAAGTAATGAACTTGAATTGAATCCATGGGGATCACCATCATAGTTCGTGCGAAGACTGCGTCCATTAGTATGAATTGTCAGTTCAGTTTGTTCAGTTCGAAAAGTTCAACACAGTCATCACTACGTAATGTGTGATCTGACGACCTTGCGGCGATTGCATTGGACGTCGTCCCCTCGAAAGCATCTTCACCAATGTCGTATGCAAAAAAAAAGTCTATTGGGGCGAGGAGGGTGCTCAATTATAAGTACAGTTTGTTCAGTTCGAAAAGTTCATCGACCCCATCAATGATCTATCAGATGCATCCCAAGATGGTAATATCGCTGCTTAGTGCCCAGCCCTCAACCCAATAATTCTTTTTTGCATTCGACATTGGTAGAGGTGCTTTCGAGGGTGTATATCGTCTACTTGTTGCCTCATCCCCCAGACAGTGAAGCGGAACGCCTTGAGGAAACGTCCAATGCAATCATTCTCACCCAAGAGATTGTCAGATAAGCAACCGAAAATAGTATCGGTGACGAATGTGATGACCTTTTCATTTTCACTCGTCCAGGACCTTGCTTTGCAAGGTAATTAAGGGCCACTTAATTTACTATGTACCTTCAAGGGGGAACTTGGGTGGCCCTCCTTGATTTCTCAACCTGGTCCCGGCCGGTCCATACCTCGCCCCGACGGACTTGACGGGACCCAGCTGCAGGGTCCCACTGTTTCACGGTAATTCAGAACTTGGAGGCAACGTTAACGTTAACCTGTCATTTCTACCGTTCCCCGGAAGCATCAAATTTTGGTTGGGCAGTCCAGTCACTGAATGGAAAGATGCGAGGAATTTTGGCCCACAACTGGGGTACGATTCAAAACCTGGCGAAGTGGAAGTCAGCAACGTTTCATGGATCCTCATCCGACTCGGAGTCATCGGAAGGAGCCTGCAGGTTTCCTGGGCTCCGCCCAAGACTGATCGCATATCAAATACATAGCAGGATCAATTACACTAAAACAGCACAATCCTGCTGCCAAATGTACGTGCGATAATCGCCTCCTTGGCTTTGACAATAATCAGGGGCCTTAACCATCATTCTTGAAATCTCTATAGGGTAGTCCAGCCGGGTCTTCATCGTCTCATCACGATCACTTACAAAACCTTTTCTACAAGCCCCAGTCCCTCTTGCTCTAGGATTGTACGGATCGGATCGCAGATCTCTTTGGTATAGGGAACATGCACTCCTGGTGTGCTCAACACACCGTCCAGTACAAGCTGCGTCGCAATCCCACACGGCAGACCGACCGTGAGGGCCATCGCGGAGTGTCCACTTGGGCTTCCATAGGCTTCCAACGTTGATGTGAGGGTGTCCTGAAAATAAGCCGCATAAAGACCATGAAATCGAGATTTTTGATTGTATGGGGATTTACCTCGCGGCCATCCTCCCATTCAACCACAAACTTGTGCTGGAGCATGACAAGGTCGCGTTCGCCGGGTTCATATTTCATCAGGGTCTCAAGCTGTGCGCACAGTGTGTCAAGGAGATTTCCTCCACGTGGCTTCACTATCTCGGACGAAAAAAGGCCGACCCAGCGGAGGCCAGCGATAATTCTGGTCGTCTCCGATTCGTCGGGGAAAGTGCAGAGTTCCTTAATGCGTGTGACCAGAGTGCTATCGGCTTCTCTCAGTCTTTCTCGGTCACGAGTGTCCGTTAAAACGCACCTTTCGTTGGCGTCGGCGGCACCAATTGTCTTTTGTGTGACGTCGGCCCACGTAAGACCTTCGGTCAACCATGTCTTTTTAGTTTCATCGAGCCAACCCAGTTCGACGAGCGCTTTAATGAACTCGGGGAAGCCTTGGTATCTTAAAGTGCCGCGCACCACCGTTTCGGCCTCCGGGATATTGTAGAACTTCCGGAAAGGCGTAGAATCACGGTTGGGGTATGCGACGAACGCAAAAGCGGGTGAAATGAAATAAGGTTTCGCGTGCTTCATGAGGTCGGATCCCGCAATATCTGCGCGTGCCCCATCGGAGATGTAAGCAGCAGAGTTGAGTAAGGCGAGGAGCACGCCCCGAGAAGACCAGGAGAATTTGTATCCGAGGGGGTTTCCAGAACATTCTGGGGCCGGCAATCCCCCACAGTAAGAAAGGAACTTTTTAATCTGGGGAAGAGCTGTGATTCAGTCCGTGATCGGCATACTGGAGATCAATGCTTACCTTGCCACCCTTCGCGTGGACTTCGCCAATCGTCTTCACGGCATACAGGTGATCGATACCAGGATCAAGACCGACCTCGTTCAGTACGACGATGCCAGCTTTGCGTGCAGCTGCATCAAGCTCGGCCATAGCAGGGGAGACATAGCTCGTCGTCACAACGTGAGTCTGACCTTTGATGGCAGCTTTAATAACCGCAACGTGGTGCGTGTAAGGGATGAGCGAGATGACCAGGTCGTTGGCCGCTACTTCGGCCTCGAGAGCCGTTGTGTTGGCCACGTCTAGGGATAGGGCAGAGGTATTCGGAAGACCTTCTGCAAGAGCCTTGGCGCTTTGGAGGGTACGACAAGCTTGCATGGTTTCATATTAGCGAAATTTTTGCGAGGGTAAGAAACTCCACTGACCTATAGTAAGGTCATTCGAGGGGTTGCGGACGACATATTCGGCACATGGGCGTGCAACAAAACCACTTCCGAGCAGAAGAATCTTCTTTCTCGGCTTGTTAGCGGCTTGTTCCACCTTTGCTGCGCGTCCAAACTTGGGTTGAAGATTTCTTCCCTCTTTGAGCATAGCCCTCCCAAATTCAGGCAGCACGAACGCCGCACCGTGGACTGCCTTGTTATAATACATATTGCCTTGAAGCTCTCTCAATGGAGTGGAGAGGTCACGATTCGGTTCTTTTGAGCAGACCAAGAATCCGATCTGACCGCTAGGATAGGTAGGGATTGTGGTGAAGGCGTACTCAGCCACAGGGAAGATTGTAGAAGCCATATTGCGTAACTCGGTGATGAGAGGGAGGTGCAGCCATAAGCATTCTCCCTGGGTTGAGATGTGGCCACCGGGTGCGAGCGCGTCATGGAGGAGTTGGAAGTAAGGCTTTTGGAAGAGAGATGCGGCGGGTCCCACGGGGTCGGAGGAGTCCGTGATGATGGTATCGTATGTACCCTCATGTGTTGCAAGAAATTCGAAACCATCACCGATGTAGACAGTGACGCGAGGATCAGAAAGGACGGAGGCCATATGAGACAGATATGTTTTAGAAACCCGAGGGACAGCCTAGATCGAAACGAAAAGTCAATGATCAGAGGGAGTCGGGCATTGACATATACCTCATCGATGTCGCAAAGAACGACCTGCTGCACAGAAGAGTGTTTGAGGACCTCACGCACGACGCCTCCATCACCACCGCCGATAACGAGCACCTTTTTTGGGTCTGGGTGGCTAGCGAGGGGGAGATGTGCAATCATTTCCTGATAGCTGAGAGACATCATCAGATGAAAACCGTAGCAATGAAGCGGATGAACATACGAGAACTCGTCTCGTTCTGTGCACTGGATGACGCCGTCGAGAACGAGGACATTTCCGAAGGTTTCCGACTCGAAGACGAGGACGTCCTGATAGAGTGACTTTTCAACGTGAAGCACTTTGATGACCTTGAGGGTCATGGCCTGACCGGGCCATTGCGAAGAGATCTCGCGAAACCAGCCGTCGACGATGGAGGGATGGGTGAGAGGTGCCATGATGGACGAAGAGGTCTAAAATTTTTGGATCAAGGCTTTCATCTTATCTGATGAGGATCAATTGTCTCGTCGACTTTCCTCCTATTGACGACATCTCATCGCGTAGTTAACACCAGAAAAGCATGCCAACCCGGACGTTCCTCTCGAACCTGGTTGCGTGTACAGCAATCGCGTCGTTAACCATAGGGTCCAGTGCTGCCATCAGGGTTTCCATTCCCCTCGTCCCCGCCTCTGATTCTTTCAAGGTTTCTGGTTCCCATATCTCATTATCAATAGAAATGGACCGTTGGACAGAATGGGCGGGGACGACATCAAGAAATGACTTCTTCTTCAACACTCTCGACAATCTCAGGCAGCTCACAGGGGAGGCGCCTCATATACGCGTCGGCGGAAACACCCAGGATCGCGCCGACTTTAGCCACAATGTAGAGGTATCTGAGTTCACCAGTGTTTTTCGTCTCGGACTTTTATGACTTGGATGTCCAGTTTATCCAGACGGTGTTTCCTCCGCCTGACGCCATCAAAGCCTATCCAGAAGCCACCGAGGTAACTATCGGAGACTCTTACTATGCAGCGGTCCGATTCCTTCCACCTGGTATTCATCTTGGAGACGCATATATTGGACGTGGAAGGTTGACTTATTCTAGGCACACATGTTACATGGGGCGTGAATATGGCCGAAAGAAACCTGACGGCTGCCTATCTACAGACCCGCTCGATTATCAAGGCGTTTGGCTCGCCCCAAGTTAGGGACGCTGGAATAGTCTTGGATTACATTGCAATCGGAAACGAACCTGATCTCTACAAGCCGCATGGCCAACGGCCCAAGACCTACAACGTTAATCAATGGGTCAGAGAGTATAAATCTTTCACGACGACACACCATTGGTTCAGCAAAATTGACGAGAATATATATAGATGGCGTCGATTTGCCACCAACATTTCCGCGACTGCCGGAATAACCCCTTCTTCCAGGACGAAGCTTTTGGGTGCCTCCTTTGCATTCTCGACCCGTACCACGAAGGGATTCTCCCCTCAAGCCGCCGTCAAACACGGGTTACTCAAAGGGCCAGGGAAGTCGATCGCCACGTAAGTCACAATGCGACCGAGGGGCATCAAATAGCCTAACATCGCATGAAATCCAGAATATCCCAACACCGCTACAGCTCTTCGTTCTGCTCGGGAAAAGCTGGGAGCCTCCGAGATCTGATGACCAAATCCTACATTCGGCAAAATTTGACGCAGTTCATACCTGATATCAAGGCCATGAATGCCCGGGGGTTGAGTTATATCTTGGGGGAGACCAACAGCCATTCATGTCATGTAAAACCTATTTATCCTGGACCGAATCGTGGCTCACCAATTCTCGTTAGGGCGCTCCTGAAGTGAGCGACACTGCTGGTGCAGCGCTCTGGGCCTTGGACCATGCGTTATTCGCGTGAGTGTCTTTCGTGATCCGTCGTGTAATCGGCGATACTGAGATCTAAATAGATCCCAGCTTAATATCACGAGAGTTTTCTTCCACAACGGCGTCGGTTTTAAATATAACTTGGTCTGTGGACAGCTGCTTGCTAAAGTATTTGAGTCAGTTGTAAAGATCAACTAGGTCCAGCCTGTGACGCTTACACGCTCCATTCGGGATGGATCATCCTTGGCGAACCCAGTCCTTCCAAGGATACAGCCACAGTATTACGCGGCGATCATTGCAGCGGAAGCTATCGGTAAAAGCGGGAATGCGCGAGTCGATGATATTGACATAGACCACAAGAACGTCACAGGATACGCGTTCTACGAGGGAACGAAACTGGCGCGTGCGGTGTTTCTAAACTTGAATCCATACGAACCGGACGAAAGGCAGCGATCCAGTGTCCGTCTTGAACTCCAGTTCGCTTCCAAGGGGCAGCCTGAGCCCCTGGTGATGCAGGTCAAGCGTCTGGCTATCAAGTGAGTGACCTCCTATGCATGTGTTTGGAAAGAGATCTATCGAATTCCTAGACGCGCAGGTGATACTTCTGGTTTAACTTGGGGTGGCAAGACATACGAGACAAGGGATGGGCGTGTCCAGGGAAGAGTAACGATAGAAATTCGGCGCGTCGCAGATGGACTTGACCTGAGAGAGACCGAGGCTGTTTTGGTGGAATTCCTCCCGATCTATGCAGCGAAATCAGACGCCTAATGGTCTTTTTTTTTTTTGTCTTTTACATTTTTGTCTTTTCCGTAGTCCAGCGCATGGTGGATCGTCCTGCATACAAGTACGAGACCGATTGGTAAATTATGTTTTGACTCTCACTGGGTGTGCAAACAAAGATACACTGCCACGGCCGAAAACGTTTCCTCATGGCGGATGTTCGAGCACTGCTGAAGGCAAAGCGGGAAGAAGTGAAAGTCACTCATCCATTAGCCGCTTACAACAAGAACAACCAGCTCCGATGTACTGCATGTGGAACCCTCGTAAAGTACGCATCTGCATGGGAGGGCCACCTGGGCAGCAAAGCCCATCGCACCACCGTCGCGCGACTAAGGAACGAGGAAAAAGCTCGTGAAGCACAACGGTTGCAACAAGAGGCCGAAGAGGCGCAGAGGCTTCAGGTTGTGCAAGGAAAACGGAAAGCAGAGGAAGGTGACGTGGACGAAAATATGGAGGAGGGGGATACGAAACGGAGGAGAGTGGGTGATGCTATGAAGACACATCCATTTCCGACGGATTTTTTTTCCGACCCTTCTCGTGATATGCCGACTGCGGGGGAGGAGTATGGAGAGGAGGAAGACGTCGCGATGAACCCACCGCCGCTGCCGATGCCTCCGTGTGAGGTTGACCTCGAGTATGAACGGTTCCAACGGGAGATGCGACTTGATGCGCCTGACGAACGCGAGACGTACGAGCGCGCGACTGTGTTCGCCGAGGCAGATTTGGTTGTTGAACAGATTTCGGATGGGTTCCCTGCCGCACAAGGGGAGGAGGGGCAGTCGGATCTGCAACAGAAACTTAGCGAAGAAGAGGCACGGCGGAAAAAGGCACAAGAAGAGAGGGAGCTGATTATGGATCGGTTGCTGGACGAGGAGAGAGCTCAGGAGGAGGCTGATATGAGGGTGACGGCGTTGAAAGCGAGACTGGACGCTTTACGGAAAAAAAGAGAGGCTGCAAGATCTGCAAAGGCCAAAATCACCTCTTGAAATATACCGCAGATCGCTGCCCTTGTATTATATTGGACAAAGTAATATACTTATGTATACAACCGGGTTTGGAGCGATGGTCGATTACTCCTCAGTCTTCTCTTCGTCTTTATCAGAGTCCCGCAGGCCTAGCCACGCCAACCAATCGACTCCTTGCTTGTGTACCATCATGAGGGCAAGGAGGACTGGGAGGTACCATAAGCTATGTTGGAAGAGTGTTCTGGCTTCCTTCTCGCTGCCCTTGCGCCAGAATCTCCATGCCGCCCGGGCCAAAATGAGGTTGGGTATCAATCCCGTGACAGCAAACGTCCACGTCGTTAGACCAGCGAGTGGGAAAAGGACGGAAGAAATAGGGACGAGAAGGATAGCGTGTCGAAGGGACACGAGTGCATTTTTGGCAGGAGAAATGACCGAAAGCATTGAATATCCCGCTTGTGCATATGAGCCCCGAACGATGTGAGACAGAGGATTGAAATGAGGAAATTGCCAACTATAGAGGAGCATGAAGAGCGCAAATGGGGCGAGTGGGCTGTCGACCAGGGAAAGGTCTACTGGCGTAGATGAAAGTGCAGGAGGGAGGAAAAGCGGGATGGTCGTCGAGTCGGGCAAAAGTTTACCGCCACAAGCGGTCCATCCCATGATGGGTGGAATTCCGCCGACGACGGCGCCAACCCATGTGTTAGCTGTGCTCTTTCTCTTCATCCATGTGTACAATCCAGCGTAAAGGGCAGTATTGCCGAGGCCGAGAAGAGCGGTGGTTGGATTGACCATGGTCCACAGGATGGCAGGACCAGCCACACCGGTGACTGCAGCGAACCCAGCAGCATGTAGTGGTGTTATAGCTCGTCGTACGAGCGGTCTCATTCGAGTGCGCGCCATTTGCGCGTCCAACGGCACTTCCTGGATCTGGTTGAGTGTATTTGCCGAAGCAGCACACAGGGCGGTCCCTATGGCTGTGGAAAGCAAGACGGGCACGGTGGTTGGAAGGGGCGAGAGGGCGACACCAGACATTGCAGTTAAAACTACGAGGGCGCTGAGGTTCGCTTTGGAAAGCTGAGTGTATATTTTGAGAAGACGAGCAGGGGTAAGGGCCTCGGCAGGGCGGTAGGCGGAAAGGGGCGGCGAGGGGGCGACGGGAAGTATGAGAGACGCCCTGTGTTTTGTCGCGAGCCATTGTGTGTTGTGGAAAAAGAAGGAGGTGAAGGCGATGGACGACGCCTGGCGAGCGTGGATGCCCCTGATGGTGAAGGCCAGCATGGTCACGGCGGAGGCGAAGCGGAGTTCAAAACACACTCTCGACTCGATTCCATTCTCAACATGCCAGGGACTCACCTTCTCCCGCCTAACCTGCTCAAACTATTCGCCCCTCGCCCCCCTCTGCTTTGGCTCCGACCTGTCGACAAAGATATCAACCATGTCCGGAAAAAGAACGTCGCAGGAGTCGCTCACCTGTTGTCGGACCTCAAGGAGGCAGATACTCAACACCTCATCTCCGTAGGCCAAGCTGAGAATATGGAGGAAGGAGAGGAGCCTGTCTTTACCCACGCAGAAGAAATCAAACGACAAATTCGCCGTGACGAGCGAAGAGCAAAGAGAACTGAAGCGTTCAAGGTTGCCAAGGATTCCTGTGCGTTTTCATTTCCCCTGTGTCTTGGCTCGCCTCACCTTCTCCTAGACAAGCCCTCTGAAGATTCAGAGGCAGTCGGTGATCCGTACAAAACACTATTTATCTCCCGCTTGGTAACTACTCCCTGTTCCCCCCTGACTTGGACTAATTTCCTTGTTTTCCGCAGCATAAGGGAGCTACTGAGAGCGACCTTCGTCGCGAGTTCGAAGGATATGGCACTATAGAGCGTGTCAGGATTGTCCGCGATAAAAAGGGCAGGAGTCGTGGCTATGCCTTCGTCGTATACGAACGTGAGCGCGACATGAAAGGTGTGTCCGTCCGGTTCCCCCACAACGTATTTCCAACGAAAAGACGTGCAGCTGCATACAAGGAGTCCGATGGTTTGCACATCATGGGTAAAAAAATTCTTGTTGACGTCGAACGCGGTCGCACAGTTCGAGGCTGGAAACCACGTCGTCTCGGCGGTGGGTTGGGAGGTAGACCGAAGCGCGTGGAACCTCAGCCTGCTCCCGCCGTGCGAGGCGGTTTCCGTGGTGGCTTCGGTGGTGGTGGTGGTGGTCGCCCAGGCGGTTTCAGTGATCGAGGAGGCGGATTCAGGGGCGGACGTGGAGGTTTTGGTGGCGGCCGAGGAGGCTATGCCTCCGACAGAGGGTACGGTGGTGGCGGTGGCAGTTTTGGGGGTGACAGAGGAGGCGGAGGCGGTTTCGGTGGTGACCGCCCTCCGTTTGGCGGGGATCGTGGCGGCGGCGGCGGCGGATATGGACAAGATCGTGGCGGCGGTGGTTTCCGAGGTGGGTTCGACGGCGGACCCCATGGCGGCGGAGGTGGATTCCGAGGCGGAGGCAGCTTCAGAGGGCGAGACGACTCGGGCGGAGGATCCAGGTAAGATTCACTAACTGTTCCTTATTCTCGTACTAATATCCTCCCTTTACTCTCAGAGGTGGGCGTGGCTCAGGTATTGGATATGGGGGCAGCGGGGGGTTCAACGATGCCCCTTCGAATGGCTTCGGCCCTCCCCAGGGAGGTCCCGGTGGGTTCGGAGGTCCGCCCAGCCGTGGCGGCTTCCGCGGGGACCTCAAACGCGAGGGTCCCGGTGGTTTTGACGACAGAGACCCCAAACGTCCGCGATATTAGTCCGTGGTCTGCTTCAATAGGTACAAAGGTGACTGTATCATGGTGGGGCCGAGTATTTTTCTGTTCTTTTCCTCCTTTTTTTCTTTACTGTTTCTTTCTATCCGTAAGTATTTCCTTGGATGGTTGACAACAATGCAAGGCAAGTATACTTTCGCACCTAGGAGTGGAGGGTACTTCCGAAGGCTATTTGAGAGAAGAGATGAAGGTCGGCCGGTAAAAGTGTTATATATATACTAACTGCAGGGCATGGCGCAGGGTGATACTACAGTATCACCTTCAGAAAGCGGACGACTTGGCATTTTTTTCCCAGTCTCGCTCACCATTGGCCCCACTCTGGGCGCTTAGCGGAGTGATGCCTCAACTCCATTGGCCGAGTCGGGTTGCCCGGGTCCAGTCAGCTGCCACCCAAATGATTGTGGTCGTCAGGGTTGCCGTGACGTTGTAAGGGCTCGGCCACTGTCGAAGATCTAGCTGCATAAGTGCTGGAACGGAGAATCGGTTTTCTCAGGGACTCCACCGTGTCCACTGCTGTGCCAGTCCTTTCAAGGCTCTCATTTCTTGACTTTTACCACTGACAGTCACCGTTGGTCCCCGCTCTAGGCTTCGAGAATATTCCTATCATGCGACCAAGAGGCGCAGTTTGTGCGCCGGCCCTACAGGAATTCATCATGACAACGATACCGCCGCTATACTCCATTTATGGGATGGCCGATCAATCAAAATCAACGGTCAGGGTTGGTCACACGTTGACCAAGCAAACGCGCCCTCGACTTTCAACCCTCGTCGATAAGGTTGCTGCTGGATTCTGGATGCATCAACTTTGGGGTTCCCAGTGGCGTGCATGCTGGGAACTTGTACTCGTGGCTTGTATATTATCGCGTTCTGGAAATCGAGCAAGCGACTGATCTATCGGGCATTCCCTTAACGGCCAGGGCTTGTCCACAACATTCGAAGTGTTTGCACCAGCCATAAACCAGGAATCGGAACAGGCTGATTCCCAATCTTGGATTCTTGAGAACTTCATCATCCCGATACATAACAGATTGATGCATTGATGCACTCCCAAATGTTATTCTGGAAGAAATATGCTGACGACCAGGTTGCTTGGACATATCAGCCCGAGGAGGACTCCTCTTACAAGCTACTTACCTCGAAAGCTTTCAAGCAAATCACCATTCGTAATACTCTTGAAAGTTGACCCGCACTACCCCACCCTGTCCCGTTGACCCGTGTGTCAGACGTTTGCCTTTGATTGTCCCCAGTTCCTGGATCTGATCTTCGTTGCCCCTGAGGGTTCGCTTGACAAAAGGGTGCTTGTTCCTTTGCGTTTTTTTCGGTGAATCTTATGTTTTCCCCATCTCGTGGGCTCCACTATTTCTCTTCGAAATTTCCTTCTTCGACCATTCACTGACTTCCTCGGCCAAACTTCAAGATTCATCGCGGCGCAATCTTACAGTGACCCACTTCGTCTCTCTAGTCTCATCTAGCTCTCCACCCTCTCCCTCATCGCGTTTGATATGATAACCATGTTGAAGCCCCATGTGTCGTCCGATTTTCCTGGCTCATGTTGGTGTCTCCTTATCAACCATTCTTCCGGTCCAAGCCCTCATTGCGAACCTCGAAGCAGCAGTTACAGGTAGATTCCATGAAGCTTCTCTCCCCAACCAAGCCAAGAAGGAGGAACAGCTTCGATGCGGTGTACCCCCTCCTGATTCCGTCTTTGAGCGCGGTTATTCGACTCAGCCAACACCTGACTCTGGAGGCTCTGGCGGATCTCCAGAGCCGCAAAATGCTTCATTCGTGTCTTGCGACTCTGGTTCAGAAGTATTTGAAACCCCTCATGACAGACAGCCGTCATCTTCTGGGACCAAAAGATCCATCTGTTTATCGATGGCCAGACCTTTCAAAGAAAAGCGGAAACGATGCCGGGTCACGCCTGAGCAATTGGTTGAGCTCGAGCGACTGTTTCTTGTTGATCGGAGCCCAACCGCTGCTCGCAGGCGAGAGATCGGTCAGCTTCTGGGCATGGAGGAGCGACAGACGCAGATATGGTTTCAGAATAGGTAATGATACTGGCAAGCTCTGGTTATCGTTGACACGTATGGTATCTGCAGACGGGCGAAAGCAAAAATGTATGACAAGGATAGAAGACCCAGAAGCGTAGATTCTCTCGACACACCACCGGAGTTGTCCAGAGCCGTACAAGTGGGTATCTTCAACTTGATACATGAGGAAGAACGTGAGTAGACTCGTTGTCTCTTGCTCTGCATTTTGAATCGTCCTAACCGCCATGGTTTTTTCGACCGATAGCTGTGACCATCATGCCTTGCACGGAATTGATGATCGGGATGTGGAGACGCGTCGCTGATCCTGTGACCAAAGGCGACCTCGTTGTATACATGTGTGAGGCTAAGCGCTGCCTCACCTGGTTCATACATTCTCGCGGCTTCTCATTCAAGATGGACATTCCGTTTGGCACTGTTGTTGAAACCAAGCTGATGCACTTGACCCGCACGTCCGCACAGGCCACCTTTTTGCTTTCACAAACACCATCGTTCTATCTTGAGGAGATCTTAACTTTGCCGAACGGCAGCACTGATGGCTATCAGTGGAAACGCTGTCAGGATTGGACCGAAGGAGGACAAGCGACCCAGACGTTGCGCCATGAACTGGTTGGCTCCTCTCCGGAACTGATGCATCTCTTACGTACTATCCACGTTCATACCACCTCGAGGACTTCACCCCAGCCACCTTCATACTCCTCTGACCAGTTACCTCTTGGTCCGGCCATTAGATCCGAAGCGGCGGCTTTAGAGTTTCAGGCCCCTGCCGACTCGGACGGTGACTATCCTGGAAAGCGACTGTCGTGTCCTGAGATGGTCGCGACGAGCCACTCCCCTGATTCTGTCTATTCAAATGACAGCGATCGTCCACCTCCATATAGCGCCCCAAGTGAACTGCAATCGTTTCTACAACAATCTTTCAGCACTATATCGTCCTCGTGTCCGGTTCATGCGAGCGACAACGGCCTGAATCAGGAGAGTCCAGCAGTACCGGCTCCCTACGACAGCGGACCTCGCGAAGCTGGATCAGCGTACGACTATCTCGGGTATCCTGCATCGTATGGCACGCCTGCTGGGAGCTCTTACACTCATGAACCCGTTCCCGGGGGTTTCTACGAAAGGGAAATTTCCCCTAAATTGAATTATCCATGCCATCCCGAGGACATGGATCAGTCGCACTCTTCGGCCAATTTTCCTTATGACGGCTTTGAGGACTATTCTCAGCAAATTCCGTCTGCAGCTCTCTTGACTACTCCGTACTTTCCACAGCCTCATCACTCTCAGGAAATGTTATTACCATCCGCACAGAATATCGAACATACCGATGATCCTGCTTCACTGTACATACCGGTTTAGCTGTATTGCTTCTTCCGAAGGCTTGTATTTTGCACCATTCCCTTGTTATTAATATTGTTGTCGTTTATATTAGATGTAGCCTATGTATAATCTGCTATATACCATACAATACCTAGCTTTGCCGAAGAGTGTCAATGTCATAAAGCCATTCAAAATCATGGACTATTCCCTGCTTCTCATGATCTACCCATGAACGATAACTTTTCGTTGTAAGACGTGAAGACGGTTGTCGGCTTCATGCATGTGAGCATCGGATGCACTCAAATCCTCTATTATAAAATATTATAGCTCCAGGTCGACAGCGGGACGGTACTGCTTCCCTACTACGTACTACCGCGATAGGTGTTGTGACTCTCGGCTTAGCCTTGACATGTATGTCCGACTGACGATATTGACTGTGGGATCCAATAATGAGCGCTGGTTGACTTGTTGAACGAAGACGGTGACTCACAGGCTTCCAGATACCTGTCCATGCATCTTGAAAGACACGTCTAAGCGTTCAATGTATCAGCACCAAGTCATTTTTGAAGAGAGAATGTGAAGCGCACCTCCTCGGAGCTGGAAAGGGAGGTTCCGGGTTTGGTGACACATTTCAAGAAGCAGCGGTCATTTGCTTTCTGAATGATAGAAGAGGGTGAGTCGTGGAGAGGAGGAGGTGGGGTGTGGGGTATCTCACATTCATGAGCTCCTGTGCATTAGCCAGTGCAAGCTCTTGGCGAACAGAGTTCATGATTTGCTCCTTTTTCGCGGTCAAGTCTAGGAATGTGTGAGAGGTCAGCGTTATAGACCCTGCATGGGCCAGAATGGGTACCAGCAGATGATGGCGAGGATCTGAGAAAGTCGGCCATGGGGAGGAAGAGCGTTGGACGAGGTGCAGAAAGTTTGTTTCCGGCAGTTTCCCCATTTGGACTCCTAATACCATCTCGTTCATCGCAGCCATGGGAGCTGGTGGATCGAGGAACTGGGATGGCTCCCAAGCTCGAGGTCCAAGAGATGAGCAAGTCCCGGATTACTACCAGCTCCTGGAAGTCGACGAGAATGCAACGGCCGACGAGATAAAAGTGACTCGTTTGATCTTTCTACTTTGACTCCTGACTTATTCGCTTCTCAAGCGTTCCTTTCGCCGTCTTGCTCTCATTCACCACCCAGACAAAAATCATGCTGATACAGAAGCTGCAACTCAACGGTTTGCAGCGTTGCAGCAGGCATATGAGGCGAGTCCTGCGGTCTACTTGTTGGGGGACTTTGATGAGTTGACGGTGTGCTACAGGTCCTTAGTGACGAACAAGTGAGATCATTTCACTCTTGCCGGAGAGAATAGGATTGTTTTTATCTGTATAGCGCCTAGGAACGAGCTTGGTATGACTCCCACAAGGCCTCACTCGTTCCAGAAGCCGATCCCGAGACGGTCCTTGAGGAAATCCGCAAAGGAGCACCACCACCCCGCACAAGGGATAGAGGTTTGACTGTCGGGCACCTTTCCCGATTCTTCGATGCATCATTGTGGAAGGGGCTGGGGAATGGAGACGATGTACGTTCCGTTCTCTTATTTCGATTAATATCGGGGTAGTCCTGATGTTGTATGGCTCGTCAGACTGTCTTCACCCTGTATCGCAATTTATTTGCGCGCCTTGGAGCTGAAGAACCCGTTCTATCTACTGGCGTCGACTATCCGTCTTTTGGATATCCCACATGGCCGTGGGCAGCTGCGGATAAGAGCACGAGCGACCAAGTAAAATTCTTCTACGCTTTTTGGATGAATTTTGCAACCGAAAAGGAGTTTTCGTGGTTTGATCAATGGGACTTGACCGAGGCTCCAGATCGACGTGTACGGCGGTCCGTCGGTTCTCATTCTTCTGTCGAGTTTATTTCACATTGATACAGGTTAATGGAAAAGGAGAATAAAAAGGCTCGCGACGATGCTCGTAGAGACTTTAACGACACTGTCAAGGTGAATTTCATTGATCGTTCATCTCATCCAGTCACAGCTGACGGAACTCTCATATAGTCATTGGCAAAATTCATTCGGAAAAGAGATCCACGCTATAAAGCTCATCTTGCTCGCCAGGCTGAGCCGGTCTCCAATCAGACATCTGCAACACCTGCTCGCAGAGCCGCGCCACCCATAGAGCAATTCATCGAACAGGATTGGCAAAAGGTTGATACCCTGAATGCGCACGCGGACTTGGATTGGGCGGCAGCCGAGGGAGAAGACTCGGAGGAATGGGAATGCGTTGCTTGTCGAAAGACATTCAGGAGTGAGGCAGCGTGGAATAGCCACGAAAGGAGTAAAAAGCACATGAGGGAAGTCGAGCTGCTCAAACAGGCGATGCGCGATGAAAGTAGAGATTTGGATTTGGATAAAGATGCGGGAGACGCTACACCTCACGTGTCCGATGCTTCATCAGGGGAAGAAGGTGCATCTAAACAGCCGCCCTATGGAACCGATCAGCCACCAGAAGCAGCTGCACATGATGCATCTGACTCGGAGCCTGTACCTCCGAGGGAGGATTCGGGTGAGGAAGGGGAAGGGGAACATGTTGACCGGAAGCAGAAGAAAAAGAAGAAGAAACCAGGACATGATGAGCCCTTGACGAAGACGGAAAAGAAGGGGGCTGCACGAGGTGATATGGACATTTCCCATAGTCCATCCCCGACCCCGGGATCGATTCCCAACGACGAAGGAGATGCAGAAGAGGAGCACAAAGATGTTTCTGGACCACCGGAACTATCAAAGCACGAGAAGAGGCGTGCTAAACAAGCTAACAAAGCTGTAGTCGGTGGGAAGCCCGAGAGTGGGCAACACAACGTGGGTCGCTTTTCCGACTGCGCGCGGAATATATTGATTGATTTCGTTATCTGTACAGTCGCTCCAGTGTAACGTTTGTCGACAGCCTTTCGCGAGCAAAACGAAACTTTTTGCGCACATCAAAGAGTCAGGGCATGCACGAGCTGTAGAGGACGAGCACGAGGAGAAAGGTCAGAAGAAGGGAAGGAAGAGCAAACGATAGCGCTAGACGATGTTTGTATTGCAATAGATATCATCCACATGCGCGTTCGTGAAGTTGCACGTGGGCGTACCACTTGGGGTCCACATCGACGACGACATTCAACGACTCGTCGGGCTTGTCGACGACGCCCATTGCAGCCACTGTGCGTATCTCTCTCTTCATGAACGACGGCGTTGACTAGAGTATCCGGTAGGAACATAATACCCAGCACGCTCCCTATATATTCCACTCATTGCAAACGCACCAATGGCTGTGGACACACATCACCTCCACCGCCGCAAGTCCAGCAAGGATGAGGACGAGAACATTGTACTCGTCACCCGCCCAATGCAGCCCGACGACCCCAACGACATCCAGCTAATGCCAGCGCCGCCCCCCCGCAACCGTGTTCAGTCCACCCCCGTTCATGCTCACTCTGCTAGCATCTCATCTGTCCTGTTGGGCCCGTCGTCACCAGTTAGAGGAGCCTTTCCGAACGGCGTTAGCTTTCCACGTCCACCAAATGGCATAACTCCTCATCCGTCCTCTCCATTTCGATCGTCATTTGCACCATCGAGCCTAGCACCACCGACCCCCGGTGGCCATTCGAGAACACGCTCCGTCTCGGCCTTCGCTCCCTCATTTCACTCACCTCTTTCCCCATCCTTTCCGATGAACCAATCCATCCCAGCTCTCAATGGTTCGCATCCGCTTCCCGGGCCCACCCAGCTATCATCCCGAAAACACCAGAGAATACACTCTCGCAATCTTTCCGCCTTTTTCCCCCGACCAGGCTCCCTTCCTCAGAACTCCATCTCTGAGGATGATCAATACCTCGACGTCCGTGTGGATGAAGAAGCACCCATGCCAATTCCTTCCGGAGGCTCTAACATACGCTTTCCAGGTTCCCGCGACGGGGGGCCGCCGACTCCTCTCCGTGCCAACTTTACATTTGGCTCTCGCCCACCGTCGTCAGGAGCCTCGGCATTGGAACCAGGTATGGCGCGAGAACCTACCCTATCTGCCACCAGACGCGGCCACCATCACAAACATTCAATGTCACACAACTTCTTCTCCTTTCTCGAGCCAGGTGCCAATCTCCGCCCACCAACCGACCACCAACTACACACACAACCTACGCCTATTCCAGTCTCCCCCTGGACACCGATCTCCGCCTTTCCTCAGTCGGCTAAACCCACTACGCCGACATTCTCAACGTCCGATTCTGCTAGTAACTGCAGCCATGACGAGTACCCGCTACCCGAACGGAACGATGAGCTTGGCGTCGATCAAAGGCCACCAGGCGTCGTAGCAGCTGGCTTTTTTCAGTTCGTGCTCGGCGCGTGGTTATGGGTCTCTGGGCAGCAGACGGGATCATTATCTATCACAGGACTTGGGTACTGGGTGGTGTTTGATGCGTTTGGTGTCGCACTGTCTGGCTTCCTTCCGCAATGGCTCGAGCTTCGACCAAGGAAATCGGAAAAACCCAGAGAAAGACAAAAGAGGAAGATACGGAGATCTTATGGGTGGGTATTGTCTGGTCTCCGTGTTTGAACTGTCCTCACCACTCTACAGTAATGCGCCCGTCGAGACAGTCCTGATGTTTGCACAAGCAGTTTATCTGATGTTCTCTTCAGTATATGTCTGCAAAGAGACGGTTGAACACCTTTTACTTAGTGCGGGTGGCGAAGAGGGCCACCATCACCACCATGGGGATGAGAACCAGAGTTTGGCCGGGTCAGTCCATCCTTCTGTCTTTTTTGTCAACTGAAATGTTTCGCAGGATTGATTTTCCGGTTGTTCTGGCATTTATGACATTCATTTCAGTCATGGGGACGTCATTTATTTACAATAACCATTCAAAACTAGTAACTGGTGCGCCCAGACATCGACTCATCTATCTTCTTCACTAAAGACTTTCCATAGTCACGGGAAGTAGAATATCCTCCCTGCGGAACATTATTCGCTCTCTATATTCCCCGTCCCGGCCACAATTCCACGACCCAATACCTACATCGCCGTTTGCCATCATGCTATCGAACCCCTTTACATCCTGCCCGCTGTTCTTTTGCTCTGCGGTCCTGCTTCTTGCACTCTTTGTTCCGGCGTATGTCAAACTTCCGCTCCTTTTCAATGGGTCGATAAACTCAGATCATTCACATAGAGCGCAGCAGAGAACCTTTGACCTTGTGTTAGCGGCGATCATCGCAGTCGTCACGTTCAAGGTTGCCTACCGGGCATGCACGATCCTGGGCACCGTGTTGCTGCAGACAGCACCTGCCCGGGGCTCTTCGAGCGGTAAAATGGAGGCTTTCCTGCGGGCTATGCGCGAGGTTCGTTTTTACTTGAGCCATGTTTGACGACAATCTCAATTTCTTTTGGGAATCGAAACAGGTCGAACGCCACCCTCAAGTGTTGCATCTTCCTGCCCCACATATTTGGCAACTCTCCCCCTCCCCCTCATTATACCTGCATGCGACGAGTGGAAAGGGGTCTAGCTCACCTGTCGTGGAGTCATTGGTCGTGACTATTGAGTTACATGTGAAGCAAGACTTGGGGGATGATGATGTGCTGAAGCTGACGAGGTGGGCCTGGGAGAGGTGTGCCACTGCATTAGGTAGCGGAAAGCTAAGGAAGGAGATTGGAGCTGGGACTGGGGAGCCAGAGGTGACAGTGGGCGTGGTGAGGGGGTGATCTTCGAGTCCATGGGCGATTTATTCGATGCCTTCAGCGGGGAGTATCATGCTTGGTTGTCCATAGAACTAGATTCCCGCTTATTTTTTAGGTGCTTCACATTACCTGATAGTAATGAATCCACAAACTGACTGAGCAAAACAAAATGACATGAACAATAGGCATCGTCATTTCGAGGGCAGCAGTATTGCTGCTGTACTCATGAGGAGAGGCATCTAATAAGACAAAAGAACGGGAGATGAAGGCAGCCGGATAAGACCAATAATCACTCTGTATAGTGCAACTCAAGGAGACCACAGTGTAGTGGACAAACGTGCCGAGTCATCGAACATCTGCTGATTGCAGAAACCTGGGAGTCTAGATAGAAAGAATAACGACGACAATGAGAAAATGCTAAGTCGAAAAAACGACGGAGGCCATGACAATGGTTATAGTTGTAACAGAAGGTTGGACTGGGTGGACACCAGAGGCATGTCCTCGGCAGAATTGCCGTTAACTCGGCGTGTATTGCAGCTCGGCTTCATGATGATACATGCATTCATAGGGAGGGAGGCACGGTGAAAAAGTGCATGCATAAAATCTGATCATAAAGGAGGGATATTTTCACTTTCGTCCAGGCGCGGCACCAGTTTGCGACTTGATCACTTTCTTCACAATTTTCGCCTCTTCGACTAAGAATGCCCGTAGTATGCTGTGATCCAATGAGAGGGATGGAAAAAGTGTAGACAATATAGACTCACCGAGCCTTCACACAATCTCCACACCTTGAACCACCGTATGCCCGGCGAACAGTTTTTTGGCGTTTGGAGATGGTGGCATATTCACGGGGGCGCAGGGCTGGGATCTAGTGACAAGGTTGGCAAAACAAAACACCGCCGGTGCATTGCTACTTACACCTGGGAGTCCAATGCCACAGTCACCGCACTTCGGTGATGATGCAGGCTTTTTGAGGTGGTGATAGACGAGCTTCCCCCCGGGAGTCTTGATCACACGTCTCCGGTTGGAAACAGTGTTATATGATTGGCGTTTACGGAGAGTGACACGTTGGGCCATTAATGAAGCTGAATAGCGGGTTTACGATGGTCAGTGCCAGAATGTCGCCTTATGAAGCGGCATTTCATACCTTGCTCTTGAGGATGTCGATGACGGCGGCGGTCTGGGTATGGAAAGATCGGTGGCTGAACTAACTGGTCAGTATTATCGGTAATTACCGAAAGGGTCAACGTAATTGAGATGTGTCACATCAGTACTATAGATGGAATCACAAACAGTTGCAAACAGGCTTCATGTCGTCAGAATCGACCATAGCGCCGTGTCCAAACGGTGCTCAAGCACTTCGCCCCCCGACAGCTTTCAACAAGTTTATAGTCTACGAGAACCGCCTACGTTTCTACATTATTGCTTCTAATGTCGCTGATTCTCGACATCGTATTATCAAAATCGACCGTACGACACAGGAGGAGCTCACCGTCATCGAGGATGAAGCGGAGTACAGTGGGAAACAGATGAGCGCTATGTTGAAGATGCTGGATGACGGAAACAAGGCCTCGGGCGGACTGGGGAAAGGCAAACTAGTGTTCGGTATCGCAGGCAAGTAACAACACTCGTTATCTTGGTATGATATTTGTGACGGCCTGAAATCGATAGGCTTCATTCGCTTTACGGCTGGTTGGTACATAATCCTCATCGCCAAGAGATCAGTGGTGGCCCTTCTCGGAGGACACTATCTTTATCACTGTGAAAGCACCGATATCGTTCCCATCTCCTTCAACCATAAAGTAGAAAAGCCTGCTGAAGAACAGCGACTCATGAATATCTTCAAGCAGGTCGACATGTCTAAGAATTTTTATTTCAGGTATGTCCTTCGCATGGTCACTGCCGAAATCGACTTATATTTCAAGTTATACGTACGATCTTACGTCTTCCTTGCAGCAGAACCTCACTGGTACAGGCCGCCAGTATAACGGGAGTTGGCCTTTCAACGACCGTTATGCCTGGAACTTCCATCTCCTTTCTGCTCCCTTTTCCGGCGACCAACCACCCCTAAGTCCAAATTGGTTTCTTCCATTAGTTCACGGGCACGTGGACCAAGCCAGTAGGTTCTTCATCCCTCTAGCTTGTCGTGGCATTGATGTGTATGATAAGAGTTGACCGTACTAGGCCGCGTTATTTTTGTCACGTTGATTGCTCGGAGGTCGCGCCATTTTGCTGGGGCGCGCTACCTGAAACGAGGCGTAAACGATGAGGTTTGACTTCCTAACAATCAGGCATCCTTTGTGGACTTATGGCTGTAAACGAGGGAAATGTTGCTAACGAGGTTGAAACCGAACAAATTGTTTCCGAAGCGTTGACCACGCCATTTTATTATCCTGCTCGCCGAGATCCTTTCAATAACCAACCTGAGCGGCGCCCCAATCCGAATTACACAAGCTATGTACAGGTAAGTCAGCTCTACGTCCCCGAACAATGGTATAAAAGTATCAATCAGTATCGGGGAAGTATACCCATATATTGGACTCAGGAGACTAATAGCATGAGTCCAAAACCCCCCATCGAAAGTTAGTTTTATCCTCTGTTGTTTTATTTGGCTACTTAGTGATTTTCGCAGTAAGCATCGTCGACCCTTTTTACACACCGGCTGCCAAGCATTTCGATGACCTGTTCAAACGTTACGGCGCCCCACTCACGATTCTCAACCTTATCAAAAGGCGAGAGCCTGTCCCTCGAGAATCCAAGTTGTTGGATGAGTATACTCAGTGCGTCCACTATCTAAACCAATTTCTTCCTCCAGAGAAGAAGATGGTTTACCGGGCATGGGATATGTCGCGCGCCTACAAAGAGTGAACTATTCCTCGATCCTTTGATAGTTGCTCTTATCCCCATCCCCAGGAAGACTCAGGATGTGATCAGTTATCTTGAAGACATTGCTGAGGAGTCACTGCAGATGACAAAATTTTTCCACTCCGGACCAGAGCCATATTCCCATTTCCTCCAGGGAGGGAGCCAGTAAGCCGCTGGGTACATCAGACCTACCGTATAACTCACTCTAGGATAGGAAGCCGTGGCGCAGTACGATCTCTCTACAGAATGGGATTTGCCGGACGAATTGCGTTGACTGCCTTGATCGGACAAACGCGGCACAGTTCGTCTTCGGAAAGCGCGCCCTTGGGCATCAATTGTACGCGCTCGGCGTCGTTGATAATCCAAATCTAGCGTTCGACTCGGACGCTGTGAACATGTTAACAGAAATGTATCATGACCATGGAGATAGTGAGTGATGATTGAGACCAAATGCCATGCAGAAATATCATGAATAAAAATCAGCCATCGCGCTGCAGTATACAGGAAGTGCATTGGTCAACCGTGTTGAAACGTATAGACGAATGCCTCATTGGAACAGCCACTCCCGCGACATTATCGAAAATATTCGGCGTTTTTACACGAACTCACTTCTCGGTGAATATCCTGCATTGCATGAGAATCAATACCAACTTATCTGAGATCTCAGATGCCGACAAGCAGACAGCGATAAACCTTTTCCTAGGCGTTCAAGCTGAACGTGCGATCACCCCTCCACCTGTACGAGGGGGATACCAGAAGTGGTTCCATAAGGAACATCTTGAACCAGCGTACGTGATAGAGGAGTGCACAAAAGGCCTCCAGGATTTTGCCAAACACAAGAGCGATTTCTGGGTCGAGTATTACCGACCGTTGCTTTTCACCTCGTTGGGTAAACATTTCGCATACTCCATGAATAGTACCTTGAAACTTCCTGGGTATTTGGAAATTTTTCTTGAAAGATTCTGACTAACTTCACGAACAGGAAAACCGCTCTTGATATGAATCACAGCCCGTTTGAGCCTCATGGGCATCGACTTGGGAATCAAAATCCGAGGTAAGTGCACGCCGTGCTCGAAGAATTCCAAGGATCAATGTCGCGTAGTGTTGTCCAAGGCGTTCGGCGGTGGATATCGACCTCACATCCCAATTTCGCCTCGAAAAGGCCACCAAAGAAAGTCGTCTCTCCTATAGACCTGAAGCGAAACGCGATACCTGTAGAATTGGATCGACACTCAACCGAAGCCGTAGCAAAACAGCTTTTGGATCCCACTGTTTCAGAAGCAGAAGAAGCCGAATATCAAGGGTTCGTCCGTTTGCGGTCCTCCAAATCCGACCGACGTCTCAATCTCATCCTAGGTATATTGATCAATGTCAGGAGCTACTTGATGCTCCGACCTCCATGGGCGAACGTAATGACTTGGAGGTCTATTCTATGGCCATACGTACCGCTATAGGCGAAGTAACGAGTTGGTCTGAGGACATCCCCAAGGAATTCGTAACGTATGTGGAACGAGGCTGTACGCAATATTGGGATGGCGGTATTCGCGGAGGAGCGCTACCCATTACTTTCAACTACGAAAGGTGGCTTGGTGTCACTGATCCTCGATAGAGAGGACGACTTTGGAGAAAGATGTACTATTATTGCATTTTGGATTTCTCTGGGAACCTCAAGTAACGTCCCGATAACATCCACCATATCCCAAAGCATGTGAACGCCATTGAAGCGCCAATTCCCACATGTATCAAGCCAGGAATGCTCTTCAATGAGGCTCTCGACGCTGGGACAATACCGAACCGCACCTCGTACAATTTTATCGCAATCCACGAGATGCTAGCACTCAAGACTAGCGACCAAGGAGGGATGATAGTGCTCCAACGCAGGACGTGGCGAGCTTTCTGGCGCTCATAAAATGAAGTAACGAAGTGAATCGAGTACATGATCCGCACGGAAAGGTTGAGGATATTAGCGTAGACCAGGGACGGATCGCCGAAATCCAGTTTGAACAGCGTTACCGCCGCCGTGATGTAAAGCACTGAAAAGGCACCCATCCACCTATGAAGACATCTAAGAAACATGATAGCTCGGACGAAAACCTCTCTCACTGGCTCTGGTTGTTCAGATCATGAGGTGTGGCCACACTCGATAGGAAAGCTTCCAAAGCACCATTAAACGCCAGAACCGGGATATACCATATCCAAGCGGAGAGGACCTCAGGTGCGCTGGTGTCCAAGTATTGGCGAGGCAGGAGTATTTGCAATACAATCGGTATGTACAAGGTGCCAAAGACCAGAAAAATGACGGAAAGGGCAGCCTGAACCGAGAGGAGTGACACCATTGCCGTGGCGGCTTGCTGCAGTGAATCGAGATCACTTGAGGAAGGACCGCCTAGTGTTCTTGAAAAGAAAACGCGTGATGCCCCTTCTATGGGCTGGAAGACGATGCGGGCAACAAGCGAACCTGAATTGAATATCAGACTGTGGGGGTGAGGGTAACAAGAAAGGCGGACCATAGTTCACAGCAACTGCATACCCTGCTTGATCTTGCAATGGACTGAACCAGGATACGATCAACTTATCACCTTCGGTCAAGAAATGTTTAACTAGTGATTGCGCTGACATCGTCAATGAAAGACGAAGGAGGGCAGGTTCAAAGAACGCCTTCCGTTTGCTCCTGATGCATTCCGAGATCAGAAAATACGGAGGTATTCTTTAAGGAACGTGCGCACGGATTCTGAGGATTCGATGGAAGATGTTTCGGCCAAATCTGACGGGGGTGATAATAGACTATATACGTTCCTAGGACCATCGTGCCATATGCCATTTGACCACCAGCGAACGCAAGGAGGGCTAGCGATTCTTGTGCTCCGGCTCGAGCATCATATAACAAGACAAGGAAGGTCACGACGGGCTTGCTTATGATTCCGAGTCCTTCAGCTGTGACACGTATATTTGTTCGGAGCTCAGACATAGCCCTGCCTTGGGGATAAAGATGACAGTGAGAGAGAACAGGACAAGAGAACGGTCGTACAAGTTGTGGAAAGGCTCGCTCATAAGCTCCACCAGGGCGGCGAGAACGTAGATGCCGATGGATGTAGTAAAGTAATCCTGATTTTTGGCATCGCTTCCAGCAACACGAACGTAAGAAAATGAGGTAAGAAGCGCGACGGGGAAGCCAAAAACAAGTGGGAGTATTGACATATTTCTGGCCGATGGGTCCATCTTGGTGACGCGTAATAATGCATTTCGGACGCCTTCGCGACTGAGAAATAGAATGGTGCTGAGCAAGAGCTCGAACTGGATGGCAGCGGTACCGTAAGCGCGAGGGGAGGCCATTTGAAGCATGGCTTGGTTGATAATGAAAGTGAACCCCCGGGAGAAGAGCTGGAGGGCCATGAGAGACGTTGCCGACTGGAACGACGCCCTGAGGAGCGATTCATGGTTGCTGGACAACGTCGACATCGACGTTGGTGGTTGTTTGAGTGATGCCGACCATTCCATCCGTGACCATGCTCGCCTTCACCGCTCGCTCGCTGCGCAGCACAGCTCCTCGTCTCAACGCTGCTGCCCGCTCTCTCTCGACCACTCCTACACCCTTCCAGGCTGTTCCCACCACAAAGCCCGTCATACTGAAAGAGTTCAAAATCTACCGATGGAATCCTGACGAGCCCGAGAAGAAGCCGACCCTCCAGTCTTACAAGATTGACCTCAACCAAACTGGGCCCATGATTTTGGACGCCCTCATCAAGATCAAGAACGAGATCGACCCCACCCTGACGTTCCGGCGCTCGTGCAGAGAGGGTATCTGGCTCGTGTGCCATGAACATAGATGGACAGAACACCCTTGCGTGTCTGTGTAGGATTGACAAGAATGAGTCAAAAGACACCAAGATTTACCCCCTGCCTCATAGTATGTTGTACATCTGTGTTCCATCTGTGTTCGTGTTCGTGTTCTGCTGGTTGACTCTGCGGTTTGCAGTGTACATTGTCAAAGATCTTGTCCCCGACCTCACTCTCTTTTACAAACAGTACAAGTCTATCCAGCCCTACCTTCAGAACGACAACTCTCCCGAGAAAGGTGCATTTTCCTTCTGCATCCGCGGGACTCGACTGAACATTCTCACTGTCGAAATAGGTGAATTCATTCAATCTCAGGAAGAACGTAAGAAGCTTGATGGGCTCTATGAATGCATCCTTTGCGCCTGCTGCTCCACGTCATGCCCCTCTTATTGGTGGAATCAAGACGAATACCTCGGTCCTGCTACACTTATGCAGGCGTACCGGTGGATAGCGGACTCTCGTGTATGTCATTTACTCCTTTGTTTGATTTTGGCTTTTGGTTGTCTATAATCGTCTGTTGCCTTCTGCGCCAGTTTTTCCGATGCATACACTCACTGAAAATATGTTTTGTTAGGATGCCCACGGTGCGGAGCGAAAGGAGAAGTTGCAGAACGAGATGAACTTGTATAGGTGCCACACCATTTTCAACTGTGTGTTGCATTCATTCTGCTCTACTTTCCTCCATTGACAGCCCTCTTTTCTGTCATCTCACTGGATCATCGCATAACTATCGACGGACACTTGAACTGACAGGCTCTCGCACGTGTCCGAAAGGCCTGAACCCCGCTGGTGCTATCGCCAAAATCAAACTGGAACTTGCTGTGGAGTAATTTCACATGAAGACTTTTTGTCATTCCTTTGAGGCCGTTGACTCATTGGCTTCAACTTTAAGGATACTTGTAATTGAGATAATCCGAAGGTTTATAAAAGTTGTTGGCCGCGTAATCGGAATGTAAAGCAGCAAATGTCATGTAGCGAGGTCAACAAGCTCCTTGTTGATACTATGGGATAACGAGGAAAACCCGGAGCTACCTTGTGGTGCAACCAACGTAGTAAATTTCAACGAAATTCCTCTCAGAACCCCCTTCAATCGTCGCCCAGAACGTCTCGCGCAATGCCCTCAGCAATCGCAATCCCCCGCTCCTCGTCATCAATCTTACCCATCCTAGTATTCAGAAAGTTGGACCCAGACCGAGAAAGGTTCAAAAGAAGGTCAAGCGTGAGGTAAACCGTTTATGTAACTAAACATACTCCAGCCGCGAGATATAATTTCAAGTTCAAGGAGTAGGAACCACGTATCTGGATTCTGCAAGAGATAAAGAAAAAAATGAGCCGTCATCAGAGCTCGGCAGTAAAAAGGAAAATAGCCCTGGGGACGAATTTCAGGTATACAACAAGGGAAATTTATGACATGCAAAACGAACCTCGACAGTTCCAACATCCACCTTATTATATTTCTCGATACGTAAACGCTCTCGAAGCTTCCAGACTTGTTCTCTCCAAGGCGCCATGGCCAATCTCAGCAGGCTTGAGAGGCGGTGAAGACGTTTCGCCTTCGCGCAACAACCATGAGATGATTTGCACGATCTTATCGCTATCGTGGTGACCGGCGGCTTGACCTGTAACTTGGCGGTCGTCTTCAACTTCTGGTTTGGAATCGTCATCCATTTTCGTCACTGCCGGAAACGTCGTCTATGGCTTTGCGTTTCTTTGATAGACGGGAAAGTTCCCCAACATTACTGCAGAACGGGATGTATCGACGGCTTGCTAAAATGAAATAACAAAATGAGACTCACCACTCGAGCGTATCCTTCACGCAAGGAACATTGGCACCAAGTTTATGTATTGAACAATCTGATCAAAAAACTTTTTCAGATTGAAATTGTCTTCTTTCACACTCCAGCTCTCGGAGGAGCGGAAGAGGTACCTTCGGAAAACAGTTCAATAATGTTCACATATCCCTACCTTGATTTGCCTAGTCTCCCGTAGGCAGACTCCATAGTGATGACAATCGATCACTATACGGTCTGCTTCAAAACACGCCCCGTTTTAAGTATTGATCAGAGCTTATGCACAGCTCCAGGCGACGTCGTGAGCACCAGTGCGCGCCCCCTTGGCCCTTGATCATGGGGACGCTGGTTTTACAGAGTTTACGACACCTCGCCATAAAAACCGTCGAATAACCGTAAGTTACATATAAGGCCATAAAGAGGCGTCTCTCATCCCTAGGTTACGGGTACGGACGATAGCTAGTTGACACGATAGATGAAGACGCGAGGGAAAAAAAACAGAGAGGAGCGGCGTAGATGTGGGATATAACTTGGGAACAGATGTGATGAAAAGAATTTTGTGAACGTACATACATTCAAGGATATCCAAGGTATCACAGCCTAGTCATCACCGATCTTGGGGGCAAGGAAGTACCTGATATGTCCCTGGCCGAAATCGTAAGATACCTGAAGGAGACGATGTGAATCAATTTCGGGGAGCAAAGAAAAGGTTCGCTCACCAACAAGGGCACATCGTTGCTCATCATGAGTTGCACTTTGGAAGACAAACTTGCACTCTTTGAAAAGTTGACGAGATACTTGAGGGAGAATGTAAGAGAGACATGCGAGTTCATTTCGATACGGACACCCTCAAAGTCGTCGTCATCGGAGTCGTCGTCAGAAGTGGCCTTCTTCTTGCCTTTGCCCTTGGAGCTTGTTTTGGCTTTCTTGGCAGGTTTTTTGGAAGACGACCCTTTCTTTTTTCTCTTTTTCCCATTCTCCTCGTCATCATCATCATCCTCGTCCTGCTCTTCCTCGCCTTCATCGTCCGATTTCGCGATGAACTCCTCGTCCCCATCTTCATCCATATCCACATCACCATCAACTTCCTTTTTGACCTCTTTCTTCGCCGCCTTTTCTCCGCCTTCCTCATCATCCCCTTCAACGTCCTCCGCATCTTCGGTGTCTTTATCTTTTTTAGGCTTCTTGTTGGGCTTGACCTTCCCAATGCTTGTGCCTTCGGTTTGTCGGAGCAAGACGCTCCCGTTCGCCGCCTCGCCGTCGCTCGCGAAGCGCACGCCTTCCTTGCTGACCTCAATGCGGACGCTCTCACCAAGCAATGAAAGATCTCGCACAATACGCGTGAATTCGGCCGAGGGCATAGTGACACGCGCATCATATTCGGTATCGGGGATACCGAGCGTGTCGGAGTCGATATCCATGAGTTTCATGTCATATTCAGCTATCCGGTCAGAGGCTGAGGGGGAAGAGTTTAGTGTTCTCTTGAAAGCAAGGGGTAAGACACGCCAAAGAAGTGAATGCCCTCACATTTAGCTTCATACACGAGATTTAGAACATCGGCCTCGTCAGCAGCTTTCAAGGTACACTCGTCATCGTCCTTGGCACATTTTAGGACTTTTGTAAGACTGGTCAGGTTAACGCCTAGCGGCATTGGGCGGTCACAACGGTAACGCTTGAAGCCTGTGGCCTGTAGTAGGACGGACACAAGCGCGACGTGCGAGTTGTCCATCGCTTGAAGATTTATGCCCTCCTCATTGCATTCAAAGTTGGCGTCTGTGACTAGCTCTTTGATTGCTATGACAGGATTACATTTAGATGATTCAGCGCGGGTTCGGGTCCAGAGATCCTTACAGTCAAGGAGCTTTTTGAACGTGCCAGCTTCTGATAGTTTGGCTTCGAGCATGGAGAGAGGAGTGGAAGGAAGAGCGGTGGGAAGGACGCGTCCTGTCACATTGGGACTTTCCTGTGTTACATCACGTGAATTCAGCAAGAATAAATGGATTCTAAGTGTACGGTGTCGAGAATGTGTCCTAGTATTACCACTTCCCGATCCCCCAACCATTGAAAGCGACGCCTCTCAAATTCCATGTTCCTTCCCTCGGTTGCATCTCACCCTTCTCGTCGCGTGCCCGACTGTAAACGACACCGCTTTCCTCAACATCCTTCAATTCAGCTTCCCAGAGCGTCCAACTCCATTTGCCTTCCTGGTATATGATCTTCGCTTCATGCCATGTATTCCCGCCATCAACGGTTAGTTCTACGGCCGAGACGTTGCCGGAGGGGCCTGCGACGGCGTAACCTTTGACAAAGAGCGCAGTTCTTGAGATTAGCGTGACCGACCCGATGACAGAGTTCAGAGGGAGAGCGGCCATGCTAGGGTATTTGGGCCAAACGGATTTTGCGGCGTCCTTCGAGTCGATCTAAGAGGGTACGATGTACGAGCGTTATAATATCTGGAGAACAGGCTGAACAGCTTACCGATGGTGGCAGGATCTTGTAATCTCGCTGCTGATAGAAATTCGGAGACTCATCAGGCGAGACGATGATCGTATCGAGCCACTTGACCCAACGAGCACCTAGATAGCCTGGTACGACTACTCGTAAAGGTCCACCGTGTTCGGCTGTCAGGGGTTCGTCGTTCATCTTGGTAAATGGATTTAGAGGGATGCGAACGATATTGGAAGAAGTGGGACAAACCTCGAAGGCGAGCAAGACATCACCCTCAAGGCCCTTATCTAATGGCACTGATGCACCATAATACTCATCATCCTGGCACAACGTTGCATAGGAGGCAAAGCACACGTGTGAGTTACCGGACTGCAGCATGCCTGCATGTTGCAGCACATCTCGAAGTCTGACTCCACCCCACTTGCAATTGGCGATCACACCGCTATCCCAGCCAACACCGTTAACAGGCTTGATGGCACCCATCTCATTACGTCTGTTTCCAGCACACTAATCAAGATGGCATCGCGCCGAAGTCAAAAGAAAATGATAATCAAGACTCACTTGAAGAGCAGCGACGATTCGGACATTGGGGAATGTGGATTTAAGCTCCGAGAGTGTGAAAGTGAGCTCTTGTTCTACCCCTCCCTTCAGCGAGATTGTATAGGTATCTTCATCAAATTCCCGCACAGGGCCATGATTTCGACAGTACACGAGGTCCTCGGGGGTCAAATGGAACTCTACCAAAGGAGCGACGGGTGGTTCAGCGTTAAATGGCTTTGATCCTTGGACAACCAGGATATCCGAGTGCAAGGGTTCAGCAGAGTAGTCCATGGGTATGGTGGTTGTCATAATGAGAGCAAGTCCCGACCCGGACGGAGCTCAAAGTTGATTTATCCCTCTCAGGGGCTGTTTTCAACGTGGGTGGCAATGATATGATGGTGGGATACTTATGGTTATTCCCTGCTGCTTGCGGTGGGGTTTGTTCACGCAAGGTAGCCAGCCACGATGGAAGCTCAAATCGACCAATACTTAGCGATGCACGTGATCTCTATGCAGTTTTCGAAGAAGGTAACTTTAAACTTAGGCTAAGTATACTCTCTAGTCGACATACTTCAAGGCTCAAGTGAAGCAGGGAATGTGCCATTTTCGCGTTGTTCGTCAAACTTTGAGATCTAAGTAGTGAGTGCAAGTGAGTAAGAGGATGCAAGCATCACGAGGAATTCCGTACCCATTCGTCTGTAGAACGGAGGACAGGCGTCAGACATCAGAAATGTGGGGAAGTGAAGGAAACATACTGGGACACAGAGAGTGATATGCTCTCTTGAATTGCTTGCAAGGCACAAAGTCCTCTCCTTTTGCGGTTGCGCATTTGAAATAATCCACGTAGTTTTGGAAGCTATATGTCGAAGTCAATTGATGCTTTAAAAGAAGATAAAAGGTCGACAAACCAATTCCTTGTCTGGTTGGTATTGGGGAAGCGAGCTAAACGTTCCATGGTCAGCAGTGGTCATCGACTGGCTTCAAAGCAATGTTCGAACCATCGAAGGGAGCAGTCTGAAGGACGAATCGACTGAAAAATGGTTCGTAAAAGTAGAGCGGAAAGGTTAGAAGAACCGACACACCTTTTCTCTTGCTCTTCAGACATCTTGGAGACGAAAGTGGACAATTGGTGAACGGCTTCGGGTTGCGGCGGAATGCTGAACCTGCTTACATCAGCATCTGTCATTGGACTCTCCCTGAATTATCATGGACGCTCTCAAGTCACTCGTGTCTTCTAAGCGCAAAGCTCTCGAGGAAGACCCGATTGCGGCCGTTAAACCAAACAAATACATGAGAAAAGGCGACATAGAGCGTCTCAAGGAAGAGATCAAGGCCCGTGAAGCAACGGAACGTGAAAAGGCTGAGCAACACGAAGCAGAGTCCAAGGCAAATTTCCCATTAGTGAGTTTTCGCTCCATTGTGCTCGAAAGTTACAGACCCTTACTCGTGGATGGAGAGCAGACGACCTCACGTCCCGCCACCGACTTGCCCCACCCCACCATAGACAAGTCATCCCCCGGTACCCCCGTCCCAGAAGCGACGTTCAACATTTCAAACGAAGAGACCATACGCCGGCTCCGCGCCAAGGGGCAGCCCATTAGGCTATTTGGCGAAACCGACAAAGATCGGAGGCTCCGTTTACGAGCGCTCGAACTAATTGAAGAAAAGGGTCACGAGCGGCAAGGGGGTCAGAATGATTTCAAGAAGGCATTGGAAGATGTCGAGAATGTCGAAAAGGAGCTTCAAAAGAAGAATAACAAGGGAAAGAAGAAGGATGGCTCTGACCAGCAAGAGATGGGTGTGCTAGACTTGGGTCTCATCAAAACGGATCCCGACAAACTATACCCCATAATCTATTATGCTCTCAAGCGGACGCTCAAGGAATGGGGGGAGGCCATGGACGAACGGCCAGGTTAGAGCATCGTTTTCCTTCACCAGGCAATACTCCCTAACAATCTTCACAAATACAGAGCATATCAAGCGTACTACCCAGGGAAAGCTTGCTGCAGCTACGCAGGTGCAGTCGGCGGAATACCTCAAACCGCTCTTTAAAACACTCCGGTCACGGGTATGTCCCTGATGTCGTTCTTCTCGCTTTCTTTAACATTTTTTCTTTCTGTAGAGTCTCCCTGACGATATGTTGGCCCGCATAGCGGAAATCGTGCACCATATGCAAAAGCGCCAATATCAGAGGGCGAACGATTCTTACCTGCGACTTTCAATAGGAAATGCTCCATGGCCTATTGGAGTGACCATGGTTGGGTAATCACCACTTCCCGTAGTTTCTTAGGACTCTTCTTTTGACACATCTTTTATCTCAGTATCCATGAACGTTCTGCGCGCGAAAAAATCTCCGCCGATCAAGTGGCCCATGTTTTGAACGACGAAGTCAGTCGGAAGTATATACAAAGCTTGAAAAGGTGAGTCGACATGTTGAGAATGAGAGTGCGAGGTTTCTGATCTTTCAAAGGCTCCTCACGTTCTCCCAAACAAAATATCCGCCGGAGGACATTTCACAATTAATGGGATGAGCGGGACACTTTCCCGAAGTTTATTTCTTTCGCAGTACATCGTTACATTCCAATTAAGCCTCCCAAATAAAATGCGATAAATAATATTGATACAGGTCAGTTCTGGAAATAGACTTTGTTAGCAGTTGTAAAGATGGAAAAGGAGGCTCGAACCTCGGGTATCCTGAAGACAGTAATTTCCTATAAACCCAAGTGAGATATAAAGACGAAAATCGAAAATAGGAGAGACCCTTTAACGTACTTGTTGCTTAAAGTAGCGCCGGTTTTCTTCGTCAATCAAAACAAGGTTGAGATAATAGCGCGTGCTAAATTTCTTATTGACGTCGCGAAAGGTGGGCGTCAAATCGAAGCCTCCGAGGAACAGACGTATAGGAATTGTCTCGCCTACATAGGATGGGTTTAGGATGAGCTATTATCGACGGCAAGACGGACGCACCGCGCACAGGAGCACCATCCATTATTTCAAACTTGGTAATAGTTTCACTCTCGTTATATTGATTGGGCGGGGCGCCCGTTGTTTCGCGACGAATAATGGAGAGTTCCATGTGCTTGATTTTTATCCGCACGAGAAGGAAGTATATTTTGCCTACTATGACATCCTTCAAATGGTACCTGTTGCTTCAGTGAGTGCCTTCAACAGTAGCGGGATAAATGTCGTTCCGCACTTTGATTTGTTGTATTCAAACTCAATGTGCAGGCAATCCTCGATCCCGACTTCCATCTTGATGGAGTTGTTACTGTCGGGAGGCATGCGGAAGGAGTGCACCCATAGGTCTTTCTCTTTCAGGACGTCCGCCATCCTTCGAGATATCGAGACGCGGATGAAATATCTGCACCACTGTCGCTTCGTATACCTATAGAGAAGAAGAAGGATCTGGGAGAACAGACCTTAGCTTCACGTTGATGCCCTGATAGCTTTCGAATTGCTTCTCCACATTCTTGAAGAGAAAATCAAATGTTTGAGCCTGTCGCATTTCTCCGGGTGCGGCTAATTCCTGCGACAAAGACAGAAATTCGTGATGGTGTCCCCGGTCGTAGAATAATTCTGTGGGTGGTTGGATGGGCGTTATGTGTTCGGATGGAATCCAGACTTTACTGACCGATGCTTCCGACAAATTCCACTTTGATGCCTTCGTGTGCTAGCCTCTTTCCATCACGAACGCGTATTGAGACCTAGCGTACGGTGTCAGGATCGGGGTGGAGCAGGTGGTCTGCACAAACTTGGCCTGCAACGGATTCTCCATCGTAGTAAACCGGACAAAAGACATTCTTTTCCTTGTCTACTTTCATCTCTACTTGTTTGCGTACGTCTTCTCCTTCAAGTTTGATGTCGACGTCGATAGTTGACGCGAAGAAGTAAGCCATGGTTGGCGAGTCTGCGATTACGCGTCACAGTCTTGTGACGAGCCAGTGAGGAAACCCGCTGTCACACTCTAACCACGACATGTTGAGGGCTTTGCGTCCGTTGCGTGCAAAGCCAAGGTCCGGACGGTCGTTTGCGTCCGTTGCTGATCCCCCAGTCCGGAGATACGGAGGACTCAAAGACCAAGATAGGATCTTTACCAATGTATATTGCAGGCACGACCATGGACTAAAAGGTGCCAAAGTGAGTGTTCGTATTCTTAAACCAAACCATGCTTTTTAACATTCCCATTCTTGATAGTCGAGGGGTGACTGGCACCGTACGAAGGATATCCTTCTCAAGGGCGACTCGTGGATTATTCAAAATATCAAGGACTCTGGCCTTCGTGGCCGAGGTGGTGCAGGGTTTCCGAGTGGACTCAAGTGGAGCTTTATGAACAAACCGGGATGGGAGAAGGACCCTCGGTAGGCTTCTCATGTCACCCTCTGAGATGCTCTGCTCATCATAATTTTTTTCTACAGCCCGCGCTACCTTGTTATCAACGCCGACGAGGGTGAACCAGGAACCTGCAAGGACCGTGAAATTCTCCGTGGCGATCCCCATAAACTGATCGAAGGATGTCTGGTTGCCGGACGCGGCATGAACGCTACCGCCGCCTACATCTATATTCGCGGTGAATTTTATCAGGAAGCGTCGCATGTCCAGCAAGCGATCAATGAAGCCTATGCTGCGGGTCTCATCGGCAAGGACGCATGTGGGTCTGGATATTCGTTTGACGTCTACGTTCACCGTGGAGCGGGGGCTTATATCTGTGGAGAGGAAACTGCGCTGATCGAATCCATTGAGGGGAAGCAAGGCAAACCGCGCCTAAAGCCGCCGTTCCCGGCCGACGTCGGTCTTTTCGGATGCCCTACGACTGTGGCTAATGTGGAGACGGTCGCAGTAGCGCCGACTATCTGCAGGCGTGGTGCGAGTTGGTTTGCGGGATTTGGACGGGATAGGAATCAGGGCACGAAGCTCTTCTGCATCAGCGGACACGTCAATAACCCTTGTGTCGTGGAGGAAGAGATGAGTATCCCTTTGAAGGATTTGCTTGAGAAGCATTGCGGAGGCGTTAGAGGTGGATGGGACAACGTTTTGGGTATCATCCCCGGAGGTTCGTCGGTTCCTGTGATACCCATTGACGTATGCTCTGAAGTCTTGTAAGTCAACTCGGGACTGGTGTGGGTACAGCTAACTGACAGTTTCGTAGGATGGACTATGATTCCCTCAAGGATGCTCAGTCAGGTCTCGGAACGGGTGCGGTCATTGTCATGGACAAGAGCACGGACATGATCGCCGCGATTTCTCGCTTTGCTCACGTTAGTCTATTCACCAATCTTGACTGAGGGCAAGAAACTGATCTTTTTCATCCCACGAAGTTCTACAAACATGAATCCTGTGGTCAATGTACTCCTTGCCGAGAAGGTACGACTTGGATGATGAATATGATGGACAGGATGGTGGAGGGCAGGAGCCACAACCGCGAGATTGACATGCTGCTCGAACTGACGTAGGTTTTCAGTCCTCCTTCCGGGAACTAAACTGAGGTGTTTTTCCTCTGTAGTAAACAAATTGAAGGTCGTACTATCTGTGCCCTGGGTGATGCTGCTGCATGGCCAATCCAGGGACTGATGCGTCATTTCCGTCCATTGGTAGAGCAACGCATTGCTGACTTCCGGGCTGCGAATGGGCCAGTTGCGTTTGGTGGGAAGATGGTTCGCGACTTTGATGAAAAGCTCGCGATTCCCGACAACCTTGGAGCGCGGCTTCCCGAGGTTGGAGCGCCTTAGGTTTGTTGAATTCTTGTACTTATTTGGTTTAGTTATTGTGAGGCGTGGCTGCCAAATAAAGTCCCTTATTCTCCTGCTCGTGATGCCGCGCGATGTAGCTGCTCCCAGCTCTGGACTGTTTTCAGGCGTGCTGAGCTTCGTGTCGAGGGAACTCGAATCTTTTGTCACCACCGCTACTGGGGGAACCCTTGAGGAACCTCCTGCAGAACCCAAGCAACGACCAAAACACCTGAGGCCCAAGCACCCCGCAAGGCGACGCGACGAGCATGGTCGTTCACGATCTCCTCGAGCCGAACCATGTCGGACCGAGCATTCACATAACTCCCGCAGACGTACATCACCCCAAGTCGAAGGTACCCGACCTACTCTCTCATCCCCCCTGTACTCCATGTTCATCCTTCCCAGAACTCTCTGCATCAGACCGGTCACCCTCTCCTCCTCCACGCCCCTCGGCACTTCGACGGCGACCCTCAATATGCATGCCTGGTTCGCTCTTTCCACGTTCTCCATCGTTGGTGCCCGAGGAGGATCGTCACGTACGCTTCGAATCCGAAATTCCCCGTCCACGCCCGACTCTCCCATCTACTCAACAGAGCCCGTTACGTCGCATGAATTTGGAGCCTTCGGTCAAGGCTGCCGTAGATCGCTTCCGTTTGAGTGAGGACGATGCTGGTCCCTCCATCCTCCTACCCAGCCCTACTCGCTTGCCTGCGGCGGTGGCCGTTACGCGGCGTCCCTCTTTCGATACAGGGAGGATTCCTCTGGAACTGCATCCCGAGCCGGAAGACGGAAATATTTCCGGAGAGATTCGCGTTAAGGGCAAACAGAAAGAGTTGATAGCCGCTAGGGCGGAGCAACAAGAAAACGAGAGGCGCCGAATAACAAGTGAAGGAGACAAGGAGGAACGGGATAAAGAGAATGCTCGGGATAAAGAGCGGATTCGAATGTTGGAACAGGAGATTTCGAGATTGAAGGAGGAGGTTGGTTATTTACTACCTTCCAACCGTTAAAAATTGATGAATCTCGCAGTTATCGAAACGGCCAGAACGTCCGCATAGCTTCTTACCCCCTCCTCCACCACCGCCCCCGCCCCCACCCCCTCCCCTAAAGTCTTCTCGAGTGTTACCGATTCCTCAAGGACCGGTGCTTTTTGCATCAGCCCGAGCCGCTTTGAGGCACGCTCCTCCCCCGGTGGAACTCCCGATCAACCCACCTCAACGCCGGAAAGGTCAGCCCGCTATCGGGATACCTCCTGACAAGATGGCTGCTTTCTTGAACGAGATGAAAACCGTTCGGCTGAGGAAAGTATCAGAGAACGGAACTGCAGCGGCCCCCTCGGGTCGCAAAGATATTTATTCTGCATCCTTCAACGGAACTGCCAGGAATGCCGCCGATCCGCCGAAAACGAAACACTCCATGCCTCTCCCCTCGATGAAGGATTCCAATATTTTTTGTACAAATATTGGGGACAAGCGAAAGAGGGACATGAGTTTATGTGATCTCCGAGATGATCTTCGTGAGTTAATTTGGATTGTTCATTGGGACTCGACCGCTAACATCCGGCTTTTAAGTAGGTACCGTAACCAAACGGCGATCGATTGCCTCTTCTGAGTCGAGTTTTGCCTCCACTTCATCATTGTCTCGGTCACTCCCATCCTCTTCATCTCTTTCGAGGCCATGGCCGTTGACGTCGGCGACGGACGGGACCACACCGTCTCTGTGCTCGGATAATGACATGGATAACAAGGAGACTGATGACAGTCTACCTATCACGCCGCCCCTTCCGCCATTCCGGAACACGTTTCGTTTTCGAGGGGTCGGCACACTTGTGTCTCCTCGACGTCCTGGCAAGAGACACAACATCATCGATGTCGATATGTTACCAGACGAGGGTCCGCCAGACCCCGAACCTTGTACACAGCCCGCTGTTGCTCGATCACCTCATACTCAGAGTCTTCGCACCACGGACCTGTTCTCCAAACGTCCGCCGACTTCGCCTCTCCCTCCACAACAGCCTAAAGCGAAACCTCGACCACCCACGCGTAACCCTCGTGTCCTTCCTCCCCAGCCACCAAACCCGAGGGAAGAGGAAGGCGATGAATCGGACGATGAAGATCCACTCTCGCTGAGCTTTTCTTCACACATTCGTGAACGTGCTCGGCGTTCACCGACGCCTTTAGGTAGTCGTACGAGACGGAATGGGAGGGAGGCGTCGCAACAAAAGAATGCAGAGACCGTATCTACTTCTGCTCACTCGTCGAGGACGCATCGGCGCCGGGCTAATTCGGAGTCGCGTTCGTTGAAGGGCAGACGTTTAACTCTTGAGGAAGAGTTACGGGATGCAGAGGTGGAGTCGATTGATGATAATGCAGAAGTGTTGACTGGAACTGGGACATGGACACCAGATGGGTTTCTCGCACATGGTGGAGGTGGAGGTGTGCCAGTGTTTCTGGCGTCAGAAACAAAGTATCTGGAGGAGGAAGAGTTTTCGGACGAAGAGTATCTGCCGATTCGGCGTGTGGACGGGGTAGGAGATGGTCGACGTAGTTGATCTTTTTTTTGTTTTTCTTATCTGAAGTCTTGAATTATTGTACTGCAACTTGATGGCGGCACGTGGTCTGTTTCCAGTGCTCCTCACAGCCATCGACTGCGGTCGTCTCTTATATATCGTTCCCCGGCTTGCGTTTTTCTACGACCCACCCTCGAGAGGAACGGCATACAAACCTCCCTCTGACCAGGATTACTACCCCTTAACGTTAACCTCAACATCAATGCCGCTGTTTGACCGAGTTACAGACGTCCTAGCGCGAATCGGGCCTGCAAAAAGCACGCCATTATCAAGACCGATGGGAGCAGGAATTGGCCGTGGTGGTCACGGCATGGTGCCTTTCGGAGACGATGTGAGTTTAAATTGGCGTTTCCCCCTTGGCCTCTCTCCTTCTACCTCACTGCCCTCTGTGCCATGATGCACTTTTTACGTAATCATGTTGGTCTTTCTGCACCATGAGTCCAGCAGCGGACGGGCTCATATTTCTGTTGTTCATACCCCTCGTATGGGTCCTGTGGCTATGGGTTCATCTTTCTCTTTCGTCCCCAATCTTGTTTACACGCTCTTACGCGACGCGACTTTCCTCTCCAGATGATCGTGTCGAAGCCAGCTATCGTGTTCCATACCTCGCAGATATTCTTCAATTTTCTCGCCATGGCATGTTTTGCTAGCGTCGCCAGTTTCCAAGCAAAGTGGGGTGTTGGGCCTTGTAAGTGTTACCCTTCTCCCACCATATGCATCATGTCATAAGTCATACTCTCCAGCTGGTCTGTCAGGATTCGCGCTCTTCATCTCTGTGGCAGGGATATTTCTCTCGTCGTTCTTGCTCTTCGTTCCTGTGTTGAATGAAAAGTATGACAAATTCATGCGCCTGGCGCGCGCCCTGAAGGAAGTTCGCGTTTCATTTATTCTCACTGGCATTGGTACAGTTGCCAGCTTGTTGATCGCGTGAGTACATCGGCGGCAATATCTATTTATCCCTGACATTCTCGCAGATTCGTCGTGACCGTTTCTGCCTGGACGGAGCCTGGATGCAAGGACCCAAACAAGGATCCAAACGCGAAAGCCAAAGGACCTGGTTTCAAAAATGGTCTTGACGGATGGTGTAGCACAAAGAAAGCTGGCGCAATCTTTTTCTGGTTGGCATTTGGTTCGTCATCCCCTTTACTCTCTCGTTCGGCTTCTTATATCCGGCGCAGGCTTCTGGTCAGCTTCGGTCACCCTTCTCATCCTTGACTGGCGTTCGGGTAAACTCTTCCACGCCACACCGCGTGACCCACCATTCACCATCCCGAGCGGCAACGACCTCGAAGAAGGGGACCAAGAAGACCCAGACGCGGCCTACACTTCACCAACCCAAGGCCCTCCCGTCTCCGTTCCACAAGCCCGCTATGACCCACCGAACAACCCTTCCAACCCCTTCTCCGATACCAACCGCTACCCTGCATCTACTTTTGCCGCCACCCCTCCACCTGCCGCTCCCCCATCCATCCCAGCTGCTAGACCATCCATTGATGCCTACGGCGCCTTTTCCGACCCTGCCCCAAGCGGGTTTGGCACGTCCTCGCCGCCACCACGCTCGAATGCCGCCGAGGCACCGAGGATAAGCCGTACAATGCAATATGCGGACCCGTATGCTGCTGTGCGTGCGTCGGTTGTAGGAGGATATGCTCCTTCGGTCCCCCCTAGCTATGAGAGTTATACTGGTTATAGGTAGGATCGACCGAGTATGATATTTATTCTTATTCCATTTACCATATTCTTTCCCTGTGTTTATGCTTTTGGACTATGTTATTTGTGGCCATCGCTATGTATTGTCAACGAACATTAAGCCCCGATTTTCAGTCCAGGCTGAATACTTATTCTCGTCCAAGAGTACCCCCGCCTCCCCAACGCTCATAACCCTGAGACCTCCATCTCCACTTGCACTCGAATACAACCTCCCCACGACCTGCAAAACCTGCCTATGCATCCATCAAGCGCTACGCAAGCACCTTCCTCTCCTCTAAATACAACTTCAACCTCCCGATGCCAGCTCTCAGATCCGTCTCACAAGCGTGTCGGAACCCAACATCAAGTTCAGCTGCCGCCGATGGTTGTGGTCATTCCTGTTGTTCTGGGGTCGGGGTCGAGCCAGGGGGTGATCTCGCTTTTCGGGGGGGGTCACGGTAGGATCTCATCTGGTCTGTCCAGTCTAGAAGGAGTTTCAGAATGGGTTCGGCGCACTGTGAAATGATGGCTTCGCAAGCGCGGCGGAGCTCGTGGTCCGTAGACTAAAGGCAGGTGAGTGAATTGGCGGCAAAGAGTACGGCTTTGAAATACATATATGTTGTGCCTCCTTTATGCTCTCTTGCGTCCGTGGCATCCCCAACGATGCAAAAAACGCATCAGGGAAAAGAGACGTCGTTCGACTCAACATAGTAGCGAGTATCTGTGGTGAATTGCGATAGTTGGCGAGAACGTCCACCACCTACCGACAGCCTCTGCCGCACTTCCACTTGCCCCCCCAACTATACCTGAGCCTTGACTATCACCATGGCCCACACCACCCAGAGTCAGATCTGAAGTTTTTCCGACATCCTTCAAGACGATGAGATGTCTGACGAGAAACAACAAAACTGGCTGAAGTTCTTCTGATGATCATATCTGCTGCCGCGACAAGCGATTGTCAGCACTATGAGAGCTTGCAGAACAGTACAGACTTCGCAGAGGGCGGTTAGGCGGGGTTCGTGGAGGGTGCGTAGGCGAAGGCCATCGTACAGATAATCGCAGAGGGTTTCGAGGTACTGGCTTAAGGGGAGCGTTAGAAAACGAGGTTTTGAGGACGTGTGGGATACATACTAGAGCTGATCTTCGCCGGAATTGAAGAATGTGCGGTATAGGACAAATTCGTCGGTGCAGAGTTGCTTGAGGTAACTGCAGCCCGATCTTGTCTGTCCGAATTGTACCGTGAGGGAGTAGACGAAGAGAAGTGGGAAAAGAATCCTACCAATTCTACTATATCTCTTCCTCCTGGATCTAACTCTTTGATCTCCGCTGTGACCCTCGCACAAGTAAACTTTTCCGGGCTGCAAAACATGCACTGTGACACTCCGATAGAAGTGCAGAGAGTTCGTGCGGGTAGGCGCGTGCGCGACACTCAAACTCGTTGAGGAGGGGTAGCAACTGCTGTGAGACGGTCGCAAAGCGGGCGCAGAGAAGATCGGTTTGCGCGGTAGGGGAGACGCCCTGTTTGGGACGCGTTAGATATCGTTGGTTATAAAAGGTATATGTTTCAGCGTGCCTTCTCGGAGAGTCGTATGGAGACATCCAGGCGGAAGGCGCGCGGAGCGAACCAACGAAGTACATCTTGATTAGTGTCATGGCACGCATTACACACTGTTGATATCGGAAAAGGTAGATTTCAGCGTCGCGGTAATGGCGCTGTGGAAACATAAGACAAGAGAAATTCGACAGAAGGCAAAGTCACGAACGTGTGCTTTGAGGGTAGTCGATGCAGACGTCGACGGGCTCGACCATGTACAGAAAGTTTGTCTGAAGCACAAGGGATTCGCCTGGGTGGTTCAACATTTGGGTTGCTCCTGGAAGTACTCGAGGCGGGCGTCCATTTCGTCAGTGATCTCCAAGAGATTGTCCTTTGATCCTATGAGAGACCGGCCTAGTTGAGGAATGGATTGTGTACCTTCGATCAACTTCTCGCAGGCGTCCTTCAACTCAACACCCTTCCAGGCGTCTACCATGGTTTCAACCTTTCGATCCACCAGTCCAACCTTCTCCTATAGTTGTTGACAGATATCACGAAGGTGGACCTATCAATGAGGGCGAACCAGTCATAGGACTGCTGGGCACTGGGTCGAGTTCATGTGTGGTTGGTGAGGGAGTGGAGATGGAAGTCGAGAGAGGTGTGGCGGGACGAGACGAGAGGAGGATAACGGAACTGGGGCGGGGGTCGACGAGCGTGAAGGTTTTGTGTTGACCTGTGGGCTGGCCGAGGTCGTCGCTCGCAGCCAGAGACCATGTTGTGGCTGTGCTCACTCACCCTCTTTGCCTCCACTCATGTTCGAACCTATCCGAGGCGGCACCCGCGGCGGGCAAGCCGAATTTAAATGGTCGGATGTTTCTGCAGACAAGGATCGTGAGGTAAACCTTTACATTCCATCCCATTCTCACCCGCTAACGCCTCATCTAACTTAGAACTACCTCGGCCACAGTATCAATGCCCCCACCGGCCGCTGGCAGAAAAACAAAGACGTTCACTGGTACAACCGGGACAAGCAGGCAACGGACGCCGAAAGAGAAGAGGAAATTCGAAAAATAAAGGAGTTGGAGGAGGAGGCCCTTGCTGTTGCCCTGTTAGTTTCTTCCAGGCCCCTTCAGTCTTAAGCTAAATACCACCGTTGCAGAGGCTTCCAACCGACAAAGAAATCTATCGCTACTGGCAGCACTACACCTGCTCCAAATCTCACTACCACAAAGCCACCCAATGCTATAGCACCAACCTCATCCGCGTCACCGATCACGGCTCTTCTTGATGTCTCGAGCAAAGCCGAGCAGCAACGCTTCCTCGAGAAGGAAGAAAAGAAACGAAAAAGGGAAGCACGCAGGGCAGAAAAACAGGCTCGAAAAGAAGCACGACGAACTCATCGGCATGCTCGTGACGGCGACGAGCATCGCCGGCGTTCAAATCAAGACAGGGGTCCATCTTTTGCTCGCATGTCCGCCTCGCGACGGGAGCCGTATTCACCCCGCCGTTCTAGATCCCAGTCTCCTCGACGGCTTCTTACCGGTCATTGATCATCAACGGTATGCTTGTCGTCTGCCACTGTCGTCTCGAACGAGGGCCATGCTCTTGAGAAAATCCTGCCCAATCTTCCCGCCCAGCTCAAACGTGTTTGACACCACGCTCCAAAATGGAGCATCCATCAACCACTCATGCTTGACCCACCCAACCTTGAAGCTTCCTATGCCAGAACTTCCGTCCTCCGCACCATCCTCATCTGACTGAGAATTTTCTGGATAGAGGGGACATGCAGGATATCTTTCAACAGCTTTGTCGAGATCGTTGCGTGTAAATGTCGAAATCGATCCTGTAGAGGTTTTGAGTAGTGCTCGAACACCCGGTCGGCCTGGCTTCTGGCCAGGGATAAGAAAAAGCCATTGAAAGTTTGTTGAAGGTAAGCTGCTTGACGGCAACGCAAACGCAAGGCGTTGAGAAGTAAAGTGGCTGCTGTGTGCTTCGTTGATGAAAAACGCAATTCTATCATGTGCGTCTACATCAATGAAGGTGTCGAATGCCAAGCCAAGCTGTCGGGCATTTTGAACAAATGCATACATGTCGTGCTCATAGAGAGGAGCACGAAGGTCTCGAAACATAGCTAGAACAAACGGTGAGATTCAATTTGATTAAAAAGAGGGAGATAACAGCACTGGATGAGGGTGAATAACAACGATATATGGTCGTGCATGGGACCGGCTCCCTGACCCACGGCTGCGTCGATGATGGGATCTGGATGCTGAGTTGGAAGGCCCTGCTGTTGCTGGCAAGGGAACCGTTGGAAGAGCGATGAACGGGTTTGCTGCTGCTCCCGTGCGTGAGGAAGTCCGATGGCGCTGTTAGGCGTCAACACGTCGCGCGTTTGTTGAGGCTTCGGGAGCAGTCTGGGTTGACGGTGGTGACCTCCATGCAGGAACATGAAGATTTGATACGGTCTGCGGCTGAGAGGGAAATGACGGGAGGTGGTTAGTTTTCTATTGAGGGTTCAAGGTTATAAGAAATACCCTGAAGCATCGGGAAGAAAGAAGACGCACTGGACGGTGGCATCGACAAGCTTCTTCGAGAACTCATCCACGGCTACATCCCCTGCGACGCCAATAGCGTCGCCTCCCGCTGCCTTTATGCCATCGACGACGGCCGCCAGACGTTTCCTGTTAATATTAGCTGGAGAAGTAGAATAACAATGTGAGTGACAGAACAAGGTTCAATAGAAAGCAACAGGACGAACTCGCTTGCCACGACTTTCGCACCCTCGTTTGCAAAGCGAAGCGCTGTGTCCTGCCACTTCCCTAGAAATCGAAATGTTAACGGACGTGTGTATGTCGGAAATGAAACGTCACATCATACCTGGCCGGCACCTGTTATGATGGCAACCGCAGCAAGTAATCCTCGTCCGTGAGGGTTGGTGAGGTGTTGGGACACTTGCGAGAGACGGATCTCTGCGGCTGAGGAGCAGGTTCGGGATTCAGGGATTATTGATGGTGCTCGGGAATGCTCGTCGGCAGGATGGCTGCAGTAGCAGAGAAAGCTGGATGCATTCTGAAGCAGCAACCCACGGCATCCACATAGCCTGCAAGGAGGGGGTCGGTCGCCTACCCCGCCGATGCAGAACTAGGGTTGCGTGTAAAAGTGGGGGGTTATTTACATTATGTAATTTACAGTAAATTACCAGGCTCCTAGAACCAGCCACTCGAACCGCGAGTTTTCGTAATCTCACTGGCTAGATTGATTGATTATCTTGCATCTTATCTAAAACCAAATAACTACAACATCATGTTAGAACATGAAAAGTGACCACACCAGGAATTGAACCTGTGACCTCTTGATTATACTTCAAGTGTTTTAACCACTGAGCTATATGGCCAAGTTCAATTACAGGTTGGATAGTTATATTTATACCCAAGGATAGTCATAACAATCTAGTCTCTTTGGCATTGTGGGAACTAGCCTAGACTTAGTAGATTGTTCAGAGGACCTAACCTGTTAGACTGCTTGAT
>Ga0307516_10000160_pt1 | contig 84236 bp, 111 predicted proteins | sample 19_EM_MG_FD_203310 | JGI IMG/M metagenome (GOLD analysis project Ga0307516, IMG submission 203310) | Populus trichocarpa ectomycorrhiza microbial communities from riparian zone in the Pacific Northwest, United States - 19_EM | ecosystem: Host-associated > Plants > Roots > Unclassified | place... | reverse complement strand
CTTGCTTGGGCCCCCCCCCCCCCCCCCCCCCCCCGTCCTCCGCTCTGGCCTGTCCCGATAATAAAAAACGCACCAAGGAAATGACAAGAAGGACAGTCAGAATCGGGGGAAAAGAAAAGAAAGTGAGCGAGAAGAGAGCAGGACCACCCTCACACTTCTTCCGCCGAAGCCATGAAGGAAGGCTTGGGGAAGAACTGCAGGCGTTCCCCCCATTCCATGCCCAACCCGCCCATTTCCGGCCTCCCTCCTCCCCGCTCTTCCCTCTCCCGGGATTTCCACTCCGACACCTCGCTTTGGGCATCCTCCTCCGCCGCCGCCATCATTGGGACCACCCCTCGCCCCACATCCGTTGAGTGAATGAAGTCCAGGATCGCCTGGGCGCGCCGCTCATGCGCGAAGAGGGCCCGGAGCTTGAAGCGGTCTTTCCCCCTCCCGGTCTCTCTCTCCCTACCTCTGCCCACAGGATCTTCTGCTGCCGCTTCCATTGCAAACAACGCTTGAGCAGGTGCTCTCGCGTCTGGTTCTCACACGGGCACCACCGGACTTAGCGGTGGTCTGGTTCTTCGTCCGCTGAAGGTACTGTCCAGTGAGGGAGTGTCCAGTATTCAGGTGGTAGAACCGGACGGCCAGCCTTCTTGCACTGCCGGCCATCGTTCCACTCGGCCGCTGCTTGTCCGCCATCCCATATTTCCTGCCGGAGATCTGGCCCTCAGCCCAGCTACGGGCTGAGGGGAACTACTTTTCCGAGATCTCCGCTTGCGATGCGCAAGGGAGCTAGGGAGGGACATTGGTCGCCTTCCACCCCAATCCGCGTAGCGTAGCCATTCCACCCCGTGGGCGTCGGGCTCTTCCGCTGCGAGCCGCCCGGTCGGCCTTCTCGTTCCCCAGAACACCTTATGGCCAAACTCCACCGGATTCTGTGGCTATGCCCAGCATGGCTTTCCGTCGCGCTGTGATCTGCCTTATGGCCTGAATTGCATACGTCTGGCTGGGCCAGGGCCCTCGGATGCCATCCGCCTGATGGCGGCCTGGGCGTCCGTGAAGATCATGACCCGCCGTCTTGCCGCAGTTTCTGGGGCTCTGGTGATGGCCGCGCATTCAGCGTCATAGGATTCCTGGTTGAATCCCGTAGGCCCACCCAGCATTATTGCTATGACCAACCTCTGCTAGCACGAGTGATATCGCGTGCTCGCATCCGCCAATCAGTGGACAAAATTAAAACCTTCACCACCCCCGTTGAGTGAATGCAACGGATAGATGAAGTAGCTGCGGCGAGTTGGTGCTTGCAAAGGAAATCGTAACGATGAGCCGGTCCCACAAAGGGATATAGCCTTGCGTTCGTCAGTGTGCTGTTGATGCTGAGAGCAGTACTTACTGGATAGTCTCCCGCTTCCTCCACTGTCATCTCAGTAACGAACAACCACTGGTGCCTCTCGCCATCTCCCATCCCCACGGCTCTGCCTTATGATCACACGCCAAGCACTGCCTACAAGGTGCTTCTCGGGGATTACAATGAAGCTGGGTGATCGGATAGCCTGCAGGCGAGGAGAGACTGGAGGTATAGAACGTACTGTCACTCTGGATGGCTGCGATCGTTTCCTACGGACAAGGAGATAGGGCAGAAGGGGACGGGATACAGTGCCACGGTGCGACATGTCCGCCCAGCTTTCCGGCGTTTGTTCGAGATATGTACGGAAGTGCTACTCCGCGGAAGGTCACCCCCATTTGCACACAGCCACAGAGATTCATGCAGGTTTCCTTGGTACCGGGGCTGGCGAGACTGTATATCGCCATGATATCCGAGTTACATGCGTGTAATCGCATGGGATTCGTGGACGCTTGAGGCTAGCGATCTTGGCAAAAGCTCAACACGTCCCTCCGACGCGTCTTTCGGAGATATAGGTTCTCTACCCTCTCCTCCCGAAGTGTGTTCCGCTCGGAGGAACTACCCACCCCGACACCTTCCTAGCCGCTCGGTCTCCACCCCTTCGTCCTCGACTCCTCGCCCCCACTACCTCCACCTCGTTCCCGGCACTTCAATCTTAACACCTTGTTCATTCGCCTCATCCCCAGCACCTCGAGAAACATTTCAAACATGTCTGATATTCCAATGAACGCCTCGACTCTCGATCCGTACAAGGTTCTCGCTGTCCCCCATGGGGCCACCGATGAAGAGATCCGCAGTGCGTACCGCAAACTCGCCCTCCAGCGTCATCCCGATAAGGCAGCGATAGCTTCGCGTGATACTGCGCACATCGAATTCCAGGAACTCTCGTTCGCCTACGGCATTCTCAGCGACCCTTCCCGACGCGCTCGATACGATCGGACCGGCTCCACCGAGGAGAGCGCTCTCGACGACGATGACTTCGATTGGTCCGATTTCTTTGCCCTCCAGTTCAAGGAGATTAGTGGCGAAATAATCGATGAATTTAAGCGCACGTATCAGGGAAGCCCTCAGGAGCGGGAGGACGTTCTTATGGCGTACTCCAAGGCCAAAGGCGACCTTGACATGGTTTTCGAAACCATCGAGTGCTCAAATCCTTTGGAGGATGAGCCCAGGTTCCGCATCTATATCGACGATGCCATCCGGACGCGTGAGGTAGAAGGCTATGCCATCTACCTCAGGGAGACCAAAGGGAAGCAAGAAAAGAGGAGGATTACTGCTGAGAAGGAGGCAAAGGAAGCAGAGGAGTCGGCGAGGGAGCTGGGCGTCTACGACCAGTTGTTTGGTAACAAGAAAGGCAAGGGAAAGGCCAAGAAGGGTGGCGAGGAGGATACCGCTGCACTCGCCGCCCTCATCAAGAGCCGCGCCGGAAGGATGGATTCCGTCATAGCTGCAATGGAGGCCAAGTATGCTCCTAAGTCAACAAAGAAGAAGAAGAAGGAGACTGGAGGTACTTTGGAGGACGTTAGCGGGGATAAGAGAAAAACCAAGCCCACCGGCGGCGTTAGTCAGAAGAAGAAGATCGCCAAACCCACCACGTTACTTACCGACGATGTGTCTGATGCTTCTTTGGAGACCAAACGCGGCAACGGCAACAAGAAAGAAACGGCTACCAAGCGCACGGCTAGCGGAAACCTTGATTCTGGCCCGGAGAGGCTCACCAGGAAGAGGGCTAGAGTGGCGTGAATGGAGGATAATGGTCATCTATACACGTACACTCTAATGCTAGGATGGTTTTCTGTTTGCTTAGAGATAAATAGATGGCCATCTGTGTTTTCTGTACTTTTACTTGACTCTACATAGTCCTGTTTGGGGGGGGTTGCTGCTTTTCGATAATGATACTAGGGATTCGATGCGCTGAAACACAATATATCACTTGGTCACTCACCCACCCTATTTGCCCTACCATTCCCACCAATCATTTCACCCCCGCATCCAATCCACAGGCGACAAGTACACTCCATCGTAACTGACTGATCCCGATCTTTGGCACCCCCTTCTTCGCCGGGCGGGCGGCCACGCCTATCACCTCCCCGAGCCCCGCCACCCCCGCTACGCCGGTCTCGAGCAGGTACCTCGTATCCTCGAACGCGGACCTCAGGCTTCCGTCCTGCTGGTTGACGGCATCGATTTTGCTCAGCACGACCTGAAACGAGATCCCCTCCCTACCCAGGTGCTCCAGCAACATGATATCGCTCGACTTTGGACCGTGTCGAGCGTCCAGGAGCACGAACGCTCTCCGGAACCTATATTTATTCAGCCTGGGCTCCGTTCATCCCTCCCCCACGCGTAAGGGGCCATCCGGTCTCGAATAAAAACAACAGCAGCAACAACAACAACAACAACAACAACGCACTCACTGCTTCCGACTCTTGAGGTACTTGAGCACCTGCACGCCCCAGTCCTCGCGGGAGGCGTGGCCGTAGCCGGGACAGTCGACGACGACGGCCTTGCCGCCGTTGACGGCGAAGGCGCTGAGCAGGCGCGTGCGGCCGGGCTTGCTGGATGTGAAGGCGAGCCTGGAGTGGCCCATCATCGCGTTGAGCAGGCTGGACTTGCCGACGTTGCTGCGGCCCAGGAACATGACCTCGGGCGACGCCGAGCCCATCTCGATCGCCCGGAACTTTGCTTGCGACCACAGGTGCTTCGCCGGGACGCCGCGCGTGAAGAACGCGTCCGCGTAGCCGAGCTGCGTCGCCGTCGGTGTCGCCGTCTCCCAGCGGTATGCGTGCGCGCTGAGGCCGTCCGGTGGCGGTGGTGGTGGCGGCGGAGACGGCGGCGGCGGAGTGGCGGACACCGCCGGGATCGAGGGGGCCGGTGCGGCGGGAGGCCGGAGGAGCGATTGGATGCGCGTGCGCAGGAAGCGGCGCTGTATCCGTGGGCGGAAGGAGAACATCGTGTTTGGTAGTGTGTCAGTACCCTAGTCGTGGTGGTGATGGCAAGGGGGGGTTTCTTCTTCTGCACTTCCACGTGCAGCAGAGTCCACGCGAAAGAGATTGCATGTGGGGCGGCTATGCTATATATGTATGTACCATGTATGGTGGATACGTCACGTATCCGATGAGACCTACATAGTCTACCACTGGGATGGCCACGCGGATCGCACAAAGCCATCTGATCTACAAGGTATATACTCGGTGACTCGTGCCCGGACCCTCTATGTATGTACTCTATGTGGGCGCCCTCCCCCCTATTGGGTACGTATCCGTAGCATCGCCATCGGCATTGATTCTTCTCGGCGCATCAGGCTTCACTCTACGCTGTCAAACCGTTCCCAAATCTCGACAATGGAGGCGATGATCAGGAGGTACTGGCTAGCGAATTGCCGGCCACGGATCACAGCTTCATAAAGCCAGCCAAGCAAACTCCGCCGTCACGACTCTACAAATTGCCCCACCTCACGTCCAGTCGAAGAAGCACCGGACCACGACATGCAAAATCAGTCCAACATTTAAGACTCTAGATACAACTTGAAAATATTGCGACACTTACACGCACGCCACATCATAAAATATACAGAACGTGTATCGAAGGCTGGCGCCGGCTCGCCGATGCGATGGTGCCGAACGAATGAATGAGAATGATATGGTACAAAGAAAACACGAGGGTGCGCGTCTGCAGATTACAACCAAGTAAAACCAATCCCCTATAACACCCCCCATATCCCTCACCCGAAGACCTGGACTCCAGTCCATATATCTCTCCCCTTTCGCGACGGTCTGGCCGTGAACTGGTTATGGAACGTAAACAGAAGTGGATCGAAACAAGGGGGGTTCGCCTGCGAGGTCGTGCAATCGGTTTGTGAGCGAATCACTCGTACTGTGTTGATGACCAAAGGACAAAAAAGGGAACGCAACGTGTGCTGTTATTGTTCGTCCATCTACGAAGGGGTGCCGGGGTCTCCGCCGTTGTCGGGATAGACGTAAAAGCTAAGGGCGATGATGGTGTAGCTGGAGAGTATGTGTCAGCGTCGGTGTCAAGTGCGGGAGGCGTGACGTGTAGGATCCTCACATCCCAAGTAGCATCGCTCCTTCAAGGTAGTTGCTCTTTCCGTCCTGGACAACATAGTAGGTGAGGTACGTGCTCACGAAGAACACCACTGTTTCGAATGTCTGGAAATACAGACTCATCGGCTGTCCAATGATCCATCCGAGGATGACCAGGAACGGGGTAACGAGGAGCGCAATCTGCATACTACTCCCAATCGCCACTCCGATCGCCAAGTCCATCTATGTAACGTCGCGTGTTAGCTCTCTCGTCCTGGACACGCGGAGGCGAGATGAGGGATCACGCTTACCTTGTCCTTCATCGCCACCACGATGGCAGTGACATGCTCCGCCGCATTGCCAACGATCGGGATGAGAATCAATCCGATGAACGTCTTACTGATCCCGGAAGTCTTGACGATTCCCTCGATCGATCCAACCAGGTACTCTGCGCAGATAGCCACAAGCACCGTCACGACGACCAAAACGATGCCAGCTTCCCAGGGAGTAAGCAAAGCAGGGGCATTCTCCTCTTCGTCGCTAGTGCCCACGAAGAGGTCGGTGTGCGTCTTCAGCTGGAAGAACAGGTACATGACGTAGAGGATCAGGATGACGATGGAGGTTCCTCTCGACAAACGCAGAATCTGCTCGAAATCCGGCTCCTCCGTCTTGGCCATGGTAGCGTAAAGGGCAGCGGGAATGATTAACGACGATGTTGCCACTGCCATCAGGGACGACATTGTCGAAGCTACCGTACTATTGAAGGTCTGTTCGTGATACCTCAACCCGCCGAAGAAGAAACACATTCCTAGGACCTGTGGGACATTCCATGTATGAGTGCATTGCTCCCGTGTGTGCCCCACAGCGAAAGATGGATTCATACCAGTAGAATGTTTGACAAGATACTGCCCAGCATGCTGGCTTGCACGATACGTATCTCGCCTTTCGTAAGAGCGACAACACTGACCTGAATCCCCAAGCGCCAGTCAGCAGAGGTTTGTTCGTGGAAGCGAGGGTTCACGGTCGTAGTGAACCTACAATCAGTTCAACCGCATTGCCGAAGGTAGCATTCATCAGACCACCCAGCGTCTCGCCAACCTCGAGAGCAAGCTCCTCCGTCGCGAAGCTCAACAGTGCTGCAAGTGGGATGATGGCCAAGAAATTCAGAACGAAAACAGCCGTCGATGGCCAGCCAAGCTCGCCGGCGATGATTCCAAGAGGCACGAAAAATAGCAGGATGTTGACATAGTTGCTAGTCAGGATGACCCTGAGCTTGTAGTACGAATAGGTGCAAAAGTGACGGACGCTTCTCGCAGGCTTGTGTTGTTGCTGGACAGCCCCTCCGTAAGAAGCGTGACCGTTTCTGATTCCATTCGCCAACAATCCATCCGTTTCCCCCGCATACCTCTCGATATCCGCAGAAGATTGGCGCGTGTTTCTGTTGGCGCCCTGGCTTCCGTTTCCGTTCATGTTTCCGTTTCCATAGGCCAATATTCCACCCGCGCCCGCGATGCCCTCATCCCCATCATCTCCAATGAGTTGCGGCATGTGCTTGCACGTCCGAGTGAACGAGCTGAATCGCCTCTTAAGCTTCCCTACAAGAACCAGAAATCCAGGCAGGTGCGCAAGCACCGCCAGGGAACGACGGTTAGCTTCTTTCAGGTTTGCCGAGACGAGCAAGCGCGCTGATTGGAGGTCGCAAGAGAAGAGTGGTGCTGATCGGTGGATAACACGATGACACGTCGGTTGGGGGTAATGTTACACGTTGGCATCGAGGAAGGAAAGAAGTAGCGAGAAGAAAAGTAGTCGCCGAGGGCAGACGAAGATGTAGTATTTGTAGGGAAATGCTACCACGTTCAAGCCTTGTGGGGAGGGGGTAGAACGGAAGCGGGGCAGCAGCTTACTTACACATATTTCTGAGGGAAGACCTGTTGGGGGGTTTCTCTTCTTTGTTTTTCCGTGTCCTTGTGACCGGCTTGGCTACTATTCGTTGAGTTCGATGGATGGTGGCAGTGCTGGATTGTCGGACCTGAGTCGGAGGGAGAGACAGAGCCACCAACTGGATCAAATCACAATTGGGATTTAGTTCTTGGGGGGCTGCGGTAGGTTGGTAGCAGTAGAGCTGGGGGGGGGGGGTCAGTCAAAGAGGTGGAGGGCGGAGGCTGGGCGAGTCTTGGTGCATATAAAGTCGATCGAAGGAAGCCGAACACAGAAGCTGTCGTTAAATTGTGTAGAGGGAATCTGGCGATGTAGGCGAGATGAGGATAAAGGAGAGGGAAGGAGTAAGAAGAGAAGAAGAGGAAGGAGGAGGAGGAGGAGAGGAGGGAGAAGAAGAAGAGGGAAGAGGAGGAAGAGGGGGGAGGACGGAGAAGGAGAGGAAGAGGAAGAGGACCGGGAACAGCAGGAAAGCTCGAGCGGGCGAACAAAAACAAACCAGCTAATTGAGCAGACTGAGTACAGGGACGAGTGCTTGATCTAGCTGCATGCGCTCCTTACTTTGCATCTCCGCCCTGTATTTACCGCTTCACCGGATCCGCTCTAGTTTCAAGGACGAACGATGGTGGCAAGGGGAATGTAGTATCTACATACCTGCTGCTCAGCTCTGTTCAGCACTCCACAACGTTGAGCTTAGTCCAGTTTGCAGATGCGGATATAGCCTGTACGAATCCGCAAGCAACGAGCCGTCATGCATCCGATTCTGTGCCGGCTGAGGACCCAGGGGACGCGTCGTAGTCTATCGAAGCAGGAGATCGAGACATGGCAACGAGAGTAGATAGCTCACGAACGCAAGCGGATCTCATTGAAGCGCGTGTCTCTTCATTGTACGTATGTAGGTACACATGGAACTACGGTGGGCGACTACATAGCAGACCCTTCAGTACAGTGGAGTTACGTATTTGCACACATGCAATTGGATGGATATCTATGTATGTATTCGGGTCTACACGAAGGAGTAAGGAAGAAGGGAATAAGCCCGTGTTCGGTTGCACAACCTACAGTTTCAAAAATCGCGGGAAATTTCTTTTTTTTTTCTCCGAAATCACGGTTTCTCTTTTTGTGAGGCAATTCCTTAAAAAAACGGCGCAACCAAACGGGGCCCCAAGTATCCGCTAAAAGTATAGATAGATAGCGATACTACTTCAGCTGACATCATTTGGAACGGGGGGGCAGATACATTCTCCGGGAATCCGACGGCAGACGATGACATGCCAGACCACATCGTGTATCTGTGCAGGAAGTAGGTATAGCATTCCGGTTGTTATCGGGTAGATACACAGGGTGCATGCTCTTCCTCATCGGAGGCGGTGACAGTGACGCAAGTCACTGCGACATGCAGAATATCGTGTGTATGATTAAACAAAAAAAGAAGAAGCAGAATATCGTGTGAGGCAACTCCGTCGCTGCCAGGGGCCATGTGGGGATATCATACCAGTAAAGAGAAAGAGTCTACCAAGACGAGGTGGAGGCGATCGCACATGTTGAGATCCAGAGCCCACAACGAACGACCGCGAGGCCACGGGGCATCCGGAAAGGCTGCTGTTGTCCGAGGGATGATGATGATGATGATTCGTTAATCGTATGCGACCCAATTGGGTCATGACGATATTATATACAGTCCTTTTCCTGTTCATGTTGTCCGAGGAATGCGACTGGTGTCCGGGATTCGGACGAGGGCAACGAGTGACTTGGCGGGGTCAGTTTGCGTCCAGATGCGTGCGCGGCCACGATGCGACGTGTTTTAGATCGCCGTGGTGGTTGGCTCAACAAGGGCGGAGAAGCAGGGATGGAGCCGGAACGGCTCACGGGACGAGAACCCGAAGAGGAAAAATGAGATGCATACTCTATCTAGACTAGGCCGTATCCCCCACGCTGCAGTGCATAATGCAGGCAGATGCAGACCCCGACCGCTGCTACGCGAGTGGGGTCGAAACGGAGGAAGGCTGAGCACAAACCGACAACAGGGACAGATGAATCCCCCCGCAGCGATGCTAGCGTCCTGGTTCTTCCTTTCTTCCTTGCTCCTCGTCGCGTCTTCCAGCGCCGGGTTCCGTGGGTTTGTCTGCGTGGCCACGCACAGCACTGTGCTTCTACGATACTTACCCATCTGAAACTCCCACAGCCCGAGACAAGACCCCGCGAGAGGAATCGTGCGGATTTTTTTTTGATTTTTTTTGTTTAATCATTACTCGCGTGCGACCTATCAGATCATGGCGAGGTTATTTACAGTCCGTTTCCTGGAGGAATCGTGCAGAGTGGATGGCCGCACGTCTGGCAAATAGATATCTAGATGTGTATGATATCTATGGCAGGGCACCTGTCTGCTCTAGCGCCCCCAGAAACATTCCGCGGATGATGCCATGATCTCCGTCAGGTTCTCTTGGCTGCCGGTCTCGTTGAGGGAAATCCTGGAACCCATCGCTTTGGCGCCACCCTTGCCGCCACTCGCCATCGTGAGCGAATTCCTTGGCTTAGGTAAGTGATTTGTGCGTTGCTTGGAAAGGAAAAAATAATAATCAAGCTTTCCCTTTGCAGCGGCCGTGCTTGGACGTTTGCCACTTTGCTGAGTATGCGCTGATGGCCGCACCGCCGAGACTAAGTTTGTTTACTGGGTGCCGTGACAACCAGACGGCAGGGTGTCTGGCGCACCATTTATATCTGCATGTAGCAACTTCGGCGACTCACTCTGCTGGGGATCGTGGCGGTCATCGCTTCCCATGAACTTTGGGAGACGCCCGGAGAAAGAGGCATGCCAGGTATCGATGGAACCCGAGATGATACAGGACAAGCCCAGAACACCCGATCGATCTCAGTGCATGCGGCCGCTTTGCCGGACTATCGGGAGTCGGAACGGTTTGATCAGCAGCCGCGACTCGGTGGGACAGGAACCTCCGTCGTTCGATGGTGCCATGGACCGACAGGTTATGCTGCAGTGAGCAAACTATCTACACTCGGCTCAATGGTGAATGAACCCCTGGATCACGGCTCGTCGCCAGGGTATAGGCGGTTTGTCTGAGGTAAACCGCGTCAAAATAAGGGGCGGCAAGTCGCGCGTGAGTTGTGCGATGCAAGTGCGGTTTACATACGTTTACATACTGTACTGGGGGCGAATCGGTGCCGTCGAGATCCCACCAACCAATACTTAACAATTCCGGCCAAATTCTGGTACCAACGTCGCTACACATTCCCTCACAGCCATTGCTACACCGCGAGACTCTGGCTTCCAGGGGATGGGACAATAGGAAATCCTGCGCACGGCTCCCTTCGGGCTGGCCGTCATTCTTGCTAAGGGGGGTAGATGGGATATCGATTTTCGGGAGTTTGGGGGGGGGAGATGCGTATTACTCAGGTACCGGTTCGGCACCGGCGCACACATACGAAACAGTAGAATAGGATACTTGGGCAACTGATCGTAAGGCTGAGCGCTGCCATGTGTATCCGGTTGAAGATTGTTTGGTTTGGATATCTACTGTGACCGGTGTCTATGCAACGAAATCATACCTTGAGTCTTGACCGGCGGAGCTGTGACTTGACTTGCAGTGCCCCCCGTATATGTATGTATGTACGTACCTCCGTGGGCTGTGGGGCGCCATATTTACTGAGAATCTTGTGCATACGCGTGCGCGCGGCTGGAGCCTTATCTATGCGCGCGCTCGCTCACCGCAGGGTGGAAAGAGAACTGGTTGGTGACCCGGACGGAGGAAGGAGGAAGGAGGAAGGAGGGAAGGTACAACACAGATGCGGTTGGGGGGAGGGGTCACGCACTGACGGAAGAAGCATGCGTGCGGCGAGCTCAACATAGTTAACCACCTGCTTGCCTGCCCTGTGGCGACAGGAATGTTGGTGATGCACATCGCCGAGGCTGCAAGGTAAACTGGAGGCATCGTGATCGTATTTCGTCACGTGTTGCGCCCGGTGACGATGTCCCTCGTTTTCTATGCGTTCGTTTTTGTATTCGACAACCCATACCCTCCCCGGCCCACTCCCCGAGCACTCAGGTATACAACCGCCATGCACAGAAGAAATTAATATTCAAATCCAACCGGAATTACTGGGTGCAGGAGATGTGGGGTGAACATTGCAACACCATCTGTATGCTTGCAAAGAGGCCCTCAGCAACCCTCAATGCTTCAAACCGGTCCCGGAGTCTTCGCCCTTTTCCATATCGATATCAAACTCGATATCCTTTGCCGTCGTCTCGGGGTGGTTGCTATTGATGGGTGCGTATTGTGGTGTTCCGTCGGGTTTCGAATAGAGCCACGTCGCAAAGAGAACTACGGAGGCCCCTACGACGAACTGCGGATCCGTCAGAGAGGTGGTACGGGATGGGATGGGGATAAACGAACGTTTATCGTGACTACGAAGTCGAAGATGTGGACGCTTGCTATACAACTGATCAGGATGCTAATGCTGGTAGCAAAGTTCTTCGCGATGTTGTCCGCAAAATTGACGCAGAGCGCAACAATAATCCCGCCGAAAGCTTGGAAGACGATCGCGGTCCATACCACGCCACTGTAGCCTCCGAAGAATCCCCGCTCCACGATCTGCGCTCCGTCCATGAAGACGACGCCAATGGTCGCTGGAATCAACGACCAGACAGAGAGCTGGATGTTGCGGATCCATAGCGATGTGCTTGAGCCCTTGAGAACCTTTTCGAAGTAAACGCCAGCTAGGCCAGAGATTACGCACGCTATCACGACAGCGGTGAGCCCTTTCGCCGGGTCCATTGTCGATACGGCGTGCTCTTCGGCGATGCCCTGATACGTTGCGGAGCGACGGTTATGATGGTGGTGAGCGTGGTCCGTATCCGGAGCCGACGAAGACGAAGGAAGTTGAACGATAGCCACTCCCGCCGTCAAAGTGACCAAGGACAGCCACTTGGTAGCATTCAGTCGCCGATGTAGCAGCACAACACTGAAGATAGCAGTCGTGAGGATTTTCAGCTGGTATGTAACCTGAAACGCAGCCGCATCAAGGTTCGATACAGCGACATACTGCAAGCTGTTCTGGATGGTGTACAGACACGCGGGTATCGCTAACTTCCAGCTGTCGCGCCGGAAGATCTCCGTGCCTAAATTTCGCACCGTAGTCGACAGTGACGACATTGATCCGTCGATTTTGCGCCGGTCCCAGAAGGCTACCGCCAGACAGAGGGCGAGCTTGAGGGCCTCGTTCAGCAGCACCGCGGTCGAGGCGAGATAGCGGTTCGAGCTCGTCGTTGGCATGACGCGCGAGTAGTGCATTATCTGGGCAAATCAGCGCGCCGTGGTCTCTCCAGCTCAATTGTAGGATTAGCATTACAAGAATCAAGGCGGAATTTTGGACCGTGAGCTAGTGGAAGTTAGCATTGCCTCCCTTCTCCTCTCTGTCTCCCTCCCCTCCTCCTCTCCCACTGTTTCTCGAAAATGACAGGCTCCATACCGTAGCTAGCGAAACCAGCCTCATGGACACGCCCAAGAAGGTTGGAACACTTTCGGCCACCATCACGGCGGCTGCGGTGGACGCGGGTGACAGGTAGCGGAGCGCGGCGAGTGGGGTGCCGTGGAGAGTAACACTCAAGAAACGCTGCTCGTTCGAGAGTGTGGGGTGGTGAAGTTCGTTAAGGTTTCTGGTTTCGAAATGCCCTGTTGGCGATGTGAAAGGGATAGGCGAAGGACACACTTCCTAGCATCCTAGCTTGTACCAAAAGAACGCAACCCGCCTAACTACATACCGGGCTGCGTTCTTTCGTCACCCCTCAGTATCTACATATCTATATGCTGTTTGCGCGACATTCCGAGCCTGCTTCCCGAGCCCCAGATCAATCCTTGATCGACGGAAACACGCATGGCCTCTCGAACGTCTTCCTGCACCGCACGAGGCCGCGGGCGCACTCCTCCTCTCGGCGTCGGTGAGGTCCGCCTCGCCGTTGGCGCGCCAGGACTGGGGCCGGGGTCACAGGAGCTCCGTACTCCTCGACGGCGCGCTCGAGCTCCTTCCACGGGCCACATCGGTTCCGGGTATTTTATCCGTATACATAGGGAGGATACATATTAGCAGAAACTCTATGTAATACTCCGCTACTGGGAGTTTTGTTGAAATTGTCGCGTTGTTGAACTCACGGCGCCGCCTCGAATCCCCGAATCAAGTGGGCGGACTAAGCATGAGCCTTCCTTAGCCAGCGGAACATTTTATCGCTGGTACATATCATCTCGCATCAAGGTACTATTTCCGGCCAGCTCGAATGGAATCGTGCAAGCGACACGTGGATTCAATATGATCGCTTAGATAGTGGATATCTAATCAGCTCGCACATCAAAACTGAAACCTGGGCTATTGGATATCTACTGCCAAACATACTACATCCACCATCATGCGAAAGGCAGTGAAAGTATCACCACGTGGTTCCGACACCACCTTCTCATCGACCCTTCAAGACGGCGGACCCTTGCCCACGCTCGTAGTCTTTGATCTGGATTACACTCTCTGGTACGTACCCCGCATCATGAATTGTCACACTTGTGGCGTATAGTTAATCTTTCCCAAGGCCGTTCTGGGTGGACACACACGTCACTCCTCCCCTCAAAGCGACAGGCACATACAATACTGTCCACGACCATTACAAAGAAGATTGGAGCTTCTATGCCGACATCCCGTCGCTCCTCTACCAGCTGCGCAGCAAAGGAATCAAGATCGCTGTGGCATCGCGCACCCACGCGCCAGACCTCGCGCGCGAGATGTTGTCGCTCCTGCACCTCGACCCCGCGCATACCGACGGAGAGAAGACGCGGGCGATAGAATATTTCGACGAATTTGAGATTTACCCCGGAAGTAAGGTGAAGCATTTCAAGAGTTTGCACCGGAAGACGAAACTGGCATACGAGGATATGCTATTCTTCGATGACGAGAGCAGGAATAGGGAAGTCGATAGAGAATTGGGCGTCTTGATGGTTCTGGTGCCAAAGGGGGTTAGTCACAGCGTCTTTGACAGAGGGGTGCTGGCTTGGAGGAAGCGGAGGGTATTGCAGAATTGCGGAGCTGGTGATGGCGGTATAGATAGGGAAGAGGATTAAAGGCCGAAATAGGACAGCTGTGCATAATGTTGTATGCAACCGTAGACGTTTTCATTTCGGCAAGCCGTTACCCTTCTTTCTTTGCTATTCACTGCCTTGGTTCCCAAGGTATTCCAGAAAGAGCTATTGTTTCCCTACTCGTTTATGCTCCTTTCGCTCCCTCACCGCGGCTTTCGCTTTCATTCCCTCCACCTCCTTCATCCCGCCCATCCTAACTACCCTATCTCTCCAATCAACCACACCACTCGGCATCTGCCTGTTGCAACCCAAACTAGCATCGGCAACTTATATACAAATAAACAACTCAATAGTACTCGATCATTCGCATTTCCAGTTGCGGGGAACGCCAGACACCATGGATGAGCTCATGGACTCAATAGATGCTGACAGTCCCTATTATACTGAGGCTGAGATTCCGAGGAGCACCGGCTTTCACGGGTTCGGCGGCCAGGTCCCGAGGCCGAGAGGCGAGGGCTTCCACAGGTTCGACGACCAGGTCCTGGGGCCGAGAGGCGAGGGCTTTCACAGGTTCGACGACCAGGTCCTGGGGCCGAGAGGCGAGGGCTTTCACAGGTTCGACGACCAGGTCTTGGGGCCGAGAGGCGAGGGCCTTCACAGGTTCGACGACCAGGTCTTGGGGCCGAGAGGCGAGGGCTTTCACAGGTTCGACGACCAGGTCCTGGGGCCGAGAGGCGAGGGCTTTCACAGGTTTGACGACCAGGTCTTGGGGCCGAGAGGCGAGGGCTCTCACAGCTATAGACCCGCCGTGGGCGACTACAGCGAGTACGAGGGCAATGATGGATGGGTGTTCGACGGTTCAAACCCAGATTCAGCGCAATTCAATCTGCTCACCGGCGCTGGCACAGAGCCAAATCATAACAACAGCCGTCCCCAATGGGGACACGAGCCAAACAGCTCGTTTGGCTTCGCTGCCGGCTCCGGTAAGTGAACTCATTCTGGCGCTGCTGCATCCATTGAGTAGCACCCATCAACTACGTACATATTTACTCACTTGTCACCCAGAGCATTCGTCTCCGGCATTAACCAGCAGGTATTCGCATTCAAGATTCCTCGGACAAAGAAGCGCCGGCTATGAATATGATCTTCCGCAGGCGCAGGCGCAGACGCCCGATTTGCCGCACAATGGACTTGGTGGGTTCTTCCCTGAGATACATACATAACCTTCTGCTAACCTGATAGATCTACGACGATTCCGGTTCTATCCGAGGCAAAAGTTGTTGGGGGCTGCAGAAATCGACAGTGATCCGATCTCGAGCTCCAGTCCGATACCGGCTAAAAATGCGGTGATGGGTCCCCGCAGGCCTAGTGCGAGTTCACGGAGGGATGCCTCCAGGAGGGCATTCTTTGGCAGTCAGTTAGAGAAAACTGGACCCCCACAGGAGCGAAGAAGCGGCCCACGCGAGCCCGAGGAAGTTGCAGTTGAGCCTAAGAGTTCGGCCGTGACCGTTCATGGAATTCGGCTCGTTCAGACGGACCGTCTGCCGGATGTTTATCGCCCAATATTCCAGTTCGCACTCTTCAACGCTGTGCAGTCAAAGTGTTTTGATTGGGTATACCAGTCCAACGATAACATCGTGGTTGTTGCGCCTACCGGAGCAGGAAAGACGGCAATCATGGAGCTGGCGATATGTGCCCTCTCCCGGGATCTCAAACAGAGCACATATAAGGTGGTTTACCAGGCGCCAACGAAGGCCCTATGTTCAGAACGAAAGAGAGGTAAGGGCCAAACATGTTTTTCGTTCATAAAACATCGATGCTGAATGTCACAGACTGGGAGAAAAAGTTTAGCCACCTAGGCCTTGCAGTTACGGAGTTGACGGGAGACACGGATCGAACACAGATTAAAACGGTGCGTGATGGTGATGTGATTGTTACTACACCCGAGAAATGGGACACCGTGACCCGCAGGTGGAGTGACCACCGCAAATTGTTGGACATGGTGCGGCTGTTCCTGGTCGATGAAGTTCATTGCCTGAAGGAAACACGTGGGGCGACTCTCGAAGTGGTGGTATCTAGGTAGATAATTCCGATTAAGGCCCCGAGTATGGAAGCTGACTGCGAGAAGGATGAAGTCTATCGGCTGCCATGTTCGCTTCGTAGCACTAAGCGCAACGATACCCAATTCCGAGGACATCTGCACATGGCTGGGTAGGAATTCTGAATCGCTGGACGAACCAGCCCATCGGGAGATGTTCGGGCCGGAGTTTCGCCCTGTTCAGTTGATAAAACTTGTCTGCGGGTTTAACTATCCGGGGAACCCCTTTCTGTTTGACAAGGTACTCAACAAAGCGTGAGTTGCCATCTCGTTATGATGATAGGCTTTTTTAGCTGATTCCTCGTTTTCAGGCTCCCGGAGCTCATGCAGAGACATTCAGCTGGGAAACCTGCGATGATTTTCTGCTCGACCAGGGCAATATGTGTATCGACCGCGAAACTACTCTCAGAGAAGTGGAAGGAATGGAGCAGTGGGCAGCGGCTTTGGGCCGCTCCGAGGAAGAAATTCAGCTTCACAGACAAAGACCTCCAGTCTGTTGCTGAGTGCGGTGTCGCATTTCACCATGCCGGTGTGAGCCCAGCGGAAAGGACTCTGGTAGAGACTATGTATCTTGACGGCGAACTCAGCGTTATTTGCTGCACCTCGACGTTAGCAGTTGGAATCAACCTGCCGGCCCATCTAGTCATCATTAAGGGTACGATCTGCTGGACCGATTACGGGGCTAAAGAATACATGGACCTAGATGTCTTGCAGATGATAGGTAGAGCGGGTCGCCCCCAGTTCGGTAATACCGGCGTTGCTGTTATCATGACTTCAAAGGATAGAGAAAATTATTACGACAAGATGAATGAGGTGACTGAGGTACTTGAGAGCAGGTAAGTTTTGCTTAAAGGCCACCATGGATGGGAGCTAACCGCATCCAAAGATTGCACCTAAATCTGGAGGAACATATGGTTCGTCTTCCACCGTATTTCTGTGGTATGTACGCAGCTGACGCATGAGATAGAACGCGGAAATCGCACTCAGAACGATCACGGACATGAAGACGGCCAAGCAATGGCTTAAATCGACATTCTTGAGTGTCCGCCTTAATAAAAACCCGCGTTTCTACCAGCTCGACGGCCGGACACAAGCCATAAACCTGGAGCAGCAACTGGACGAAGTCTATGAGAAGGGAATCGCCAATTTGGTCAAAGAGGACATGGTAGTAAACAACGACGGGAAGCTCACTCTCACAAAATTCGGAGAAGCCATGTCCCGATATTACGTCAGAATGGGAACCATGCACTCCATCCTCAAATTGCCTCCGAGATCTCCACTACAGGACGTGGTAACTGTCCTAGACCGAACCATATACTGGGCATTGTACTAATAGCATGGTAGCTCAAGGTGCTTTCCGAAGCTGAGGAATTTAGGGAGCTCTGGATGCGATCTGGCGAAAAAGGCCTATACAAAGCACTCAATAAGAGCGGCATCAGGTTTCCCGTGAAAGGGGAAATATCCTCGCCAGCCCACAAAGTGTTCATCCTGATCCAGGTGAGTCATTAATCTCACTCTCAACCAGAAGGTAATGGCTGATTATCATAGTTTCGGCTTGGGATTCTGGAGTTTCCTGAGGGCCAAAACTTCCAAAAAATGAAATGGAATATGGGGCAGGATAAATCTAGCATCTCAAAACATGGTGTGCGCATTTTACGATGCCTCATCGACTGTCGAGAAGAACTGAAAGACGCTATAACCGTCTTGAGCGCTCTGAAGCTGTCTCGCTGTCTACAGGGAGGGGTATGGGAGGACACTGCTTGTGAACTCTGCCAGTTTCACGGCATTGGTATGGGTATGGCCAGAAGATTTGTGAACGCCGGTGTGCGCAGCTTGCAGAAGTTGGCAACCTTGGAACCCTACCAGATCGAATCCATACTTGCCCGGAATCCCCCCTGTGGGACCAAGATTCTCGAACAGGTGAGGAAGGTACCTAAACTCAAGGTTTCGGCTCGACTGGTTGGAATGCGAAAAGTAAGTCCCGTTTGCTACTAGTATTGCGGCACTGATTGATGAACGATTTAAGACGAGCAAAGGTGATCATCCGATGGTCAATATTATGGCGCAGTTAGAACTGGAGAACCTTGAGGCGGTCCGTGGCAGAGACACCACCCCTGCCCATACAGTTGTCTTCTTGGCCGAGAGATCAGACGGGTTTCTCGTTTTGTCCGAAAGGCACGGGTATGCAACCCCTGGTGATTTTTGATTCTGGATGTCCTTGAGCCAACTTTTCTACAGCATCCAATCCTTAGCGGGTGGGGTGAAGACCATCAAGTTCTCGGTCCCATTGGAGTTTTCTGACCAATTCTTACGCTGCCATGCTGCGTGCGACCAAATCGGTAATACTCTTCCTTACTGGCACTAAACCTAGCTAACGCGCCGCCTCCCGCAGCCGGAACCTGTACCAGCTCCGAGTTGAAATTTGATATCAATCCGTTGCTGTTCCCCGAGCCAAAACCCAAGCCCATGGAGGAAAAGGAATCCATTCCATCCACGGCAGACGCGATTCTGCTCTCCGACGATGAATATGGGGATGCAGATATCTTTGATGATATCAATATTGACATTGACAACTTTTCCAATCAGCGCAGGGCAACGAGTACTGCTACAACAGATTATCCGCAGATGAAGCAGAAGACTGTTGAAGCTGAAATACAATTTGCGGAACCCGTTCAATTCCCCAATGGCAAGTGGGAGTGCCGCCATAAATGCGCAGATAAAACCACGTAAGCTAAATACCAGTTTCGCAAAGTTTGTTGCTGATATTTTGGCAGATGCAAGCACATGTGTTGTCGCGAGGGTCTTGACAAGCCACCAAAAATACAAAAGAAGAAAACAGCCGTCGTCCAGAAGGAACTTGGGTTGGCGGAACTCAAGCCTCATCCTAGACACGCGAAGCCTGAAAACTTGTATTCCAGAGAACCGAAAGGGGGTTTGAAAGCTTCAGGCGAACACCCTTTTAGAGTCTCATCGTTGGAAAAGATGGTCCAGGGGGACAAAGTTAGAGTTATTGACTTGACCGATAGGGAGCCATTGGACGACCTGGTGGAACTTCATCGTCTCTACGAGAAAAACACGATGCCAAAGGAAGTACCAAACGTTTTACATCCTGATCACAGTTCATATTCGTTCACTTCCTTCACAGCAATCAACGAGCCGCAACCCGTGAGAGATGGAACCGATCTCGGTGGCGCCCCGCCACAAGAACCTATCTCGGAGAAGACATTTACGCACTCCTCGGAATATGTCACAGCGGGGAAAGCGTCTGTTGAAGAGCCTCTCTTTCTGGAAGGCGGACTAGACCTAGAGAGCGAGCCTGAAGATGAGCTCCCGTCTAGAATTGGGAGGCTTCGTCCACTCGAACACCTCCCGAGAAATAAGGCTCGTGTTGATCTCACGGGTGATCAGGAGAATACCCAAATGATTATTCCTGAATGGGGACAAGGCGAGATGCCTGGAAGAGAGAAGATCTGGTTCAACCCGGAGGGAGATGACCCCCAGGAATTCTGGCGTGAAGAGAATGAAGAGCTGTGGGGTAAGACGACTTCTCAGTTGAGATTACTGCCTGATACTGATTGCGGAATAGCTACCGCGGCCACGGAACAAGTTGGTGCTGACGCTGTCCCTCCAGCGAAGAGGGTCCGCCTCTCCACACCCTACGACAAGGTGGGGGCTGAGCAGGAGGTTGAGCAGGAGGTTGAGCGGGATGTTGAGCGGGATGTTGAGCGGGATGTTCAGCAGCTAGACGATCATAAGGATCTCTCGGCCGTTCTGAATTTTCTCGGCGATTGCGTCGAGGTTGTCTGAGCGACGTGGCAGTGTATTAACCTGTTGGACTGCCGCAGATTTTTTTTTGCCTTTTTTCTTCCTTTTCTATTTGACCCATGATTGAGATATCCCCTGCGATCTTGTTCTGTTTCCTTGATATTTTGCCCATGTTTAGCTTGCTCATATCATCCTTAACTTGATGCTCTACTCGTAGTTAGTCGGGAATTCTTGTGGGAATGCAGGATTCAATTCGGTTGCACAAGGATGGGTAAATCTTCTGCGCCTCCCCGCAGTTACCGATGAGGAGGTCTGCAGCCGTCAGTAGATAGTTGAGATTTTGCGATTTTGACTCGAGAGAGATTGGCGGCTATCAAGGGTGCTCATCCAGTGCGGAGAACGACTATGCGATTGGGGTAGCTAGAAGTGGAGGCTGAAAATCCGATGTCACCCATGGTATTCCCTGGCGGCGCGGCATTTGGTCTCGTCGCCCCGTTTCGACCGTTCCCCGCCGCCCTCGCCCCGTCATACATACTTTCTCCCGCCATAGTGTGAGCCCACTTCTTGGATACATAGATAGTCACACTCTACACCACGGCAGTGCGTTTGCTCTAAAGTACAGCTTAACGCGCGCATTTCTGCTTCCTGCAATAGCAGCTCATGCTCCAGAAGAATTGCAGAATCCAGAGATTCAGAGGTCCATAGCCGTGGTTAGGATCTGGAGGTAATTGGCCGTGGTTGTGGTGAATGGTGATCGAATTTGCTGAACTCAATCCTCTAGCGTAACTAAGCCAAAGCCAACTGGATGTGGCTGGTGAGCAATCGGCGGCACAAGGACACGCTAAATTTGACTTCGCAGGCAAGTAAGATAATCTTTGTATGTAGCTCTTCAGTCGACCTACATAGGAACACAACACGTACTACATAGCCCCCATGCAGCCGACCCCAGCTGTCTGCCGTAGTTTCTGCCAGCTCAGGATTGAGCTTTTTCAAGTCAGGGCTTTCATCCTTTCTCTTCTCTTGCAAATCGCTCACCCATCCGTCGGCGCGATTGCAGTACTCTAGTTACCGGATATTGTGCTTGGTGGCAGGAAGTGCTAGATACGATCGACCACCCTGGAAACGAACCCCGCGAATTGAACTGAACCGCATACGTCATCCTCTGTCCAGCACCTTTCAGTTCGCGCAAATCAAGATATCATATCGGTCTCACACACACTCAAAGAGAGCCTTAATGGTCATCTTCCGACAACGACGCCTCTTTTGACGCTTACATTTGCACGAACTACCGTACGCGCACGATTTACAACTTACCCGACACGATACCACAAACGACACACGCCGTAGGATAGAGAGCCAACTACCGCCACGATGTTGGAAGGGCTGGTTAGTCTCTACTATCTTCGTCGGGGAAGAGGGGGGACTGTGGTTAACAGTGATGGTGATAGATTGCTTCGATAATGAACCGGTTTCTGGGGATGTGAGTTCCACAGCAAGCGGGGAGTAGGGATGCGAACTCGCGTATATGAAGGCTAATGGTATTAGGTATATCAAGAACTTCGACGGAACACAGCTAAACGTCGGAATATGGAGGTGTGTTTTCCCTCGTCCAGCTACATCTGTACGAGTAGAACTGGGAGAAGCGGAACTAAAAGTGTACAGTGGAGACGTAAAACTCAGAAACCTGGAGCTCAAGAAGGAGGCACTCGATCAGATGAAGCTCCCGCTCAACGTCCTCGAGGGGCATCTTGGTCAACTAACACTACAAATCCCATGGAGCAATCTGAAAGGGAAGCCGGTCAAGGTCATCATCGAGGATGTGTTCTTGCTCGCTGCGCCGCGCTCGGATCAGGAGTATAACGAGAAGGAAGAGGAGCAGAGACGGCAGAGGCTGAAGATGGAAAAGTTGCAGAACGCAGAGCTTCTACAGGAGCGTAGCAGTGCCGGCATGTCAGCGGAAGAGGAGAAGAAGCACCAGAGCTTTGCAGCTAGTCTGACGACGAAGGTTAGAGGAGCAACTTCTAGTGGAGATCGTTGAGACGCAGTATTGACACGGTGATAGATATTGGATAATCTTCAAATCACTGTGAAGAACATCCATATCCGCTATGAAGACTCCATAAGCACCCCCGGCCATCCCTTCTCGCTGGGATTCACACTCGAAGAATTCTCGGCCGTTTCCACGAACGAGCGATGGGAGCCAGACTTTATCCAGGGTCACGTAGAGATATCGCACAAACTTGCGAAGCTGGGCTCATTGGCGATATACTGGAACACAGACTCAGAGCATCTTAGTGGAAAGCCGCATCAGGAGGTGGTGGAAGCGTTCAAGGGACTGATTGCGAGCGGCGGGAGCGAGAACATCGCGAAGAGCCACCAGTTCGTCCTCAAGCCTGTAAATGGTATTGGCCGTATCGAGATGAACAAGACGAATAACAACGATCGCCCGCGTATGAAGAGTCAACTGCTATTCGACGAGATCGGCTTCGTACTCGACGAGGACCAGTATCGGGATCTCCTTATGATGGTAGACCTATTCCACTTCTACATCCGTCACCAACAATACAAGAAGTACCAGCCCAAGGGTGTCTCTCCCAAGGAGGATCCAAGAGCGTGGTTGAAATTCGCAACGGACGCAGTTATTAACCAGATCCATGAGCGTAATCGGAAATGGTCGTGGGAATACTTCAAGGAGCGAAGGGATGACAGGAAACGATACATCGAATTGTTCAAGCACATCAAGCAGCAAGACCCGCCGCCACTCGAAGAACTCGAGGAGATCACTAAACTGGAGCAAAAGCTCTCGTATGAGGACCTACGCTTTTATCGGTCGCTCGCAAGGAACCAGATGCGAAAAGAGCGTACACTTATGCCAAAGCCGGCAGTCCAGAAGAAGCCGAAAGGATGGGGGTCCTACTTGTCGTCGTTCATCACCAGCCAGCCGAAGGAAGAGGACAGTTCTGTCATGACGGAGCAGCAACGCAAAGAGTTGTACGAGGCCATTGAGTGGGATGAGCATAAAACCATCACGGAAGCCATCGATTTGCCGAGAGAGACGGTGAAGATGGAGGTGCAAGCGAGTCTGAAAACAGGTAGTTTCACGTTGAAGAGAGATCCGCATGGCAGCAGCAAGGAGATACTGTCTTTGCTCTTCGACACATTCAAGGCTAGAGTGTTGCAGCGGCCAGATTCGCTCTTTGGAGAACTTAGCCTTGGTGGACTCCGATTGTACGATGGCACCACGGAGGGCACGCTCTATCCGCAGATCATTCGGGTCAAAAACGTGGTCCCCGTTACGGAAGCCAGCCGTATCGAGGAAATAGACGAGGGTGACGAGGAGAAGGAATCTCAAAACGAGGCAGACCCCCTTCATCCTTTCTTTCGGGCAAGCTTCGAGCAGAACCCACTGGACGAAAGTGCAGACTCGGCGGTAACCGTCCAGATGAGGAGTATGGAGATCATCTACAATCCGAAATTCATCGAGGAGATCTACAAATTCTTCAAACCTCCGGAGCGACACATGGAGAGTATTGGAGCCCTGATGGAGTCTGCTGGTGCGACAGTGGAAGGTCTCAGACAGCAAACTAGGGCTGGTCTTGAGTTTGCTCTTGAAGAACACAAGACCGTTAAGGCCAAACTGGACCTTCAAGCGCCCCTCATCATTATCCCGGAAAGCTGTACGGAGAAGAATACTAATTGTCTTATTCTTGATGCTGGTCACGTCGCTCTTTCGAGTGATTTGGTGTCGCGAGCCGACATCGGAGAGATTCAATCCAAACAGAATCAGCGGTACAGTGATCAGGATTGGAAGCAGTTGGAATCCTTGATGTATGACAAGTTTAGGCTCACACTGGAATCGACTCAGGTGCGTTCCTGGAGTACCGGAGAGACATACTGGGAATTCGCTAATTTCACCAGGTTCTTATTGGCCCCTCAATCGAAGAAACAGTCGCCCAACTTCATCGGGATTCGGATCAGAAACAATTTCACATTGTTGACCGAATCAATATCGATTTTATTCTGGAAATATCCATCTTGCCGAAAGCTCCAAACCTCACCAAGTTCAAAATGACTGGCCATCTGCCTGTGCTTCAGGCAGCGATGTCGGATAAGAAGTACAAGGCGATGATGAGGATCATTGATATGGCCATTCCAAAACTGGACGACGATGAACCTCTGAAGATCCAACAGCATACCGACGAAGCTAAGGTGTCGTCCAATAAGGATGCTTCAACTTACGCGGACCTGCGCCGGGCTTCTGCCTTCCAGTTCGCACAGCTGCAGGAGCTGATATTGGAGGAAGATACGGATGATGAAGGCGAAGACGAGAAGTTCGAGGAGGCCTCCGACGGGACTCCTACAAACGCCCCGACCTTCCACCAAAAGAATTTCGAACTGAAGTTTACCGTTGATCGACTGCAAGGCTCATTGTTCAGGGCCGACCCCGACGGAATCAAGCCAGACACTGAGTTAGTATCTCTCGTTGCGGAACACTTTGACTTCGAGCTTTGCATCCGGCCATACGACTTATCGGCCGTTGTTGTTCTGAAGTCGCTGAACGTCGAAGACCTTGTGGACGAGGATCCATCCCCTGGTTTCAAGAGGATCGTCACATCGGATGGCTTGACAAAGAGCAGTGAAAACCCGCTCTTCTTTGTCAAGTACATCCAGGTAAAGCATGAATCCCCGGAGTTCATGTCGGTGTATGAGGCCATCGACAAGCATATCGATGTGCAAATCTCGACTATCGATGTAGTTATTACGCGAAAAACCGTCTTGACAATTCTAGACTTTGTCATCACGACGTTCACCAACCCCGACACACCAGCCCAACTGCCACCGAAAGGCATTGAAGTTGGCGAAGGGACTGAGGTCGAGTCGGGACCCTCGCTGCCCATGGTGCAGGAACAGAAGATTCGAGTTAAAGTCGATCTCGACAGTATCGCCCTCATCCTGAACAACGACGGAATCCGACTAGCGACTCTCAGTCTGGACAGCGCAGATTTGGGGATTTTCGTGATGGGCAAAACTCTCCGAATTGGTGGTCGCCTCGGAAACTTCTCCTTGATAGACGACATCAATGAGGGCGCCAACGAAGACTCTCCTTTCCGACAACTGGTCAGTATCCAGGGGGATGAGCTCGCAGACTTCCGGTATGAGACATTCGATCCAGAGGCCAAGGGCTCGTACCCAGGCTACAACTCTTCGATATTCTTGCGGTCGGGATCAATCAAGGTGAATTTTGTCGAGGAGCCCTTCCGGAAAATCATCGATTTCGCTGTGAAATTCGGCCGTATGCAGGCGCTCTTCAATGCAGCACGGCAGGCCGCCATGAGCCAGGCAAATCAGATCCAGGAGAACGCAGACAAGATCCATTTCGACATCCTAGTGCGCACACCCATTGTTGTCTTCCCCAAAGTTGGTAGCAATACATCCAAGGGAGACCTCATGACAGCATACCTTGGAGAGCTTTACGCACAGAATACATTCGCGCAGCTTGATGATACGGAGGACTCGGTTATTGCAAATAAGATCTCGGCCGGTATCCGAAAAACCAGACTCACAAGTGAATTTCACTACGAAGGAGGTCAGCGTGAAGAACTGGAGCTACTCGATCAGCTGGATCTTTCATTTGCCGTGACGTATCTTGAGCATGTCGAGAACGCTACCAGGCCCGATATTGAGGTCGAGGGCTCCATGTCAGATCTTAACCTCAAGTTGACGCAGAATCAGTACAAGTTTCTACTTGAACTGTCGCGGTCCATCCCGGGCGTGTTCGCCGGCGAGTCCGAGGACGAGCGTGGGATTGTGGAGCAGCTCCCGGAACAAACGAAGGAGCCCGCAAAATCACAGCTCGTGGAGCTAGAAAAAAGGGTGAACACCGATGGCAGGGACGGAAAGGTTGTGCACTTGAACCCGGAACTAGGAACAGGCCCTGATACCTGGACGAAACTCGACTTGGTGTTTAAGGTAGGAAGCATCGGAATGGAACTCTTCTCTTCCGAACCTGACAAGGCCATTACCGACCTCGAGGGGGCCAGCCTGTCCAGGGCTTCGCTCAATAGTACCAACATAAAGTTGCGGATGATCAGTGATGGTTCGCTCGAGTCGGAACTTCTCATTGAGTCCTTCAATATCAAGGATAGTCGCAAACAGGAGACTAATAAGTTCCGGAAGATCATGTCCTCAACCCACAAGGAAGGATCGCAGTTCATGGCGAGTGTCACATTGTCCGGGGGCGCCGAACGGAACCTCGTGGCTTTGCTCACAATCGACAGCCCGAGGATCATTTTCGCGCTCGACTACATCTTTGCGCTGCGGAACTTCGTAATGTCCGGATTGGTGGCCGAGGAGGACGTCCAAAGTGAGCTCGAGGAAGATTCCGAATCTGATGCCCTTGATACACCAATGAGCACCAAGCCAGCAAGCCTTGCGACTTCAAAGCGATCCCAATCCACGGCTCACTCCACGTCGGCGAAACCGAAGGATTCACGGGCTGCGGGAATCATGGTTTCATTCCGCGCCAATGTTGTGGACTCGCAAGTCATCCTCATCGCGAACCCCAGCATAAGCAACTCGGAGGCTATCGTTCTATCTACGAAGCAAGTTCTGTTGTCACAACAACATGCTTTGACCCTCACAGTCGAGAAGGTCGGGATGTTCCTATGCCGCATGGACAGGCCAGATACTAGCAGGCTCCGGATTTTGGACGATTTTACCCTTAAGGTTGCGATGGATAGCCGTGCGATCGGCCGTAACAGCTCTCTCCAGAGTATTCACGTCGGAGTCGAGCCGCTTGTTCTCCGTGTTTCTCTTCGGGACATCCTTTTGGCGGTGCAAATATTCAACAAGGCCAGCGAAATGTCTGGCCGTACGCAAAAACCAGGCTCCGACGAGGAGTTGCAAAAGACGAAGAGCGTCAAGGGTTCGAGTTCGCTCAAGCGTAGGACTGCTAGTGGACGTGGTGCTTCTACAAAGGCTGGGAAACCCAAAACGCTGGTTACGACACGCAGCATCTCGGCGCCACCGCAGAAGAGCACACCGGGCACGTCATCCATCGCGGTCCGCAGGGAAGAGCTGAAAGCTGAGATTGAGGGGATGCGAGTAATTCTGATTGGCGATCAGCACGAGCTTCCATTGCTTGATCTGAGCGTGAAGAAATTCACCGCCAGAGTAAGCGATTGGAGCGGAGAGGTTAGTGATGTCGCATGATGGTGGCTTAGCAGGACTGACGAATGTATAGATGGATGCAGACACGAGCATTGAGACTTTCGTGAATATCTACAACTTCTCAAAGAGTGCCTGGGAACCGTTGATTGAACCATGGCAACTTGGCTTCCACATGGCGAAGACATCACAGCCTGAGAAGTTGTCGGTCGACTTATATTCTCGGAAGATGCTCGAGGTTACCATTACCTCACAGACCATAGCATTGCTCACCAAGGCTGCGCAGTTCATGCAGCAAGATGAGGATATGCTGACGAAGCCTCGCGGATCGGAAACGCCGTACCGTATTCACAACCAGACCGGCTATCCTTTACATGTTTGGGCAGCGTCGGACAATCCCCTTGAAAGCTCTTCGATGGCAATAAAATTGCAAGACGGTGAAACAGCCCCATGGAGATTCGAGGAATGGGAGAAGATGCGAGAGAACTTGACTCCGGAAGGAGCTAGTGGTATCGTTGGCATCAAGCTTGAGGACAGTCCGTTTGAGAGCATCAAGGAGATCTCAGTTAATCGTGAGGGCGAGCAACTATACACCTTGTGGCCTGAGAAGAACGACATACTCCATCGACTGCTTTGCGAAGTCCGCCTGGGCAATGACAGCGTCAAACATATCACTTTCCGCGCGCCATTCCTCATTGAAAACAACACACAAATCCCGGTCGAGATGGGCATACTCGATCGCCAGGGCACACATCTTATTAAGGTCTACAAAGTCCTCCCTGGCGAGTCTCAGCCAGCACCGGTCGAGGCGGCTTATAGCCAGTCGGTTGTTATCCGCCCCGATGCTGGTTTCGGATATACCTGGTCCAAGGAACGGATCTTCTGGCGTGACCTCCTGAAGGCACCCACAAGATGCATTACGTGTAAACCGGATGGGGGGAGTAATGTGCCGCCATTCTACTTCCAGATGCATGCCGACTGCCAAAGGAACAATCCCACGGGCAGCCAGTATCCACACATGAAGGTGCGCCTTTCTGCGCCCGTCGAGATCCAGAACCTACTTCCATACGACTTCAAGTTCCGCATCTACGACAAAAGCAACCAGAAAGAATGGACGAGTTTCCTTCGGAAGGGTGGATTGAGCCCAATCCATGTCGCAGAGCTCTCGCATTTGCTTCTTATGAGCATCGAGATGCAGGATACTCCGTATGGCGAGAGTGATTTTGCCATCATCAACTCAAACGACACGGAGTTCGACGCGGAGGGAACTCTGGTTACAAAAGATAAACAGGGGTTGGAACTTAATCTCGAGCTTCATTACTACAAGCTTCCGAACAGCGGCGGCTCTTTCCGGGTTGCGGTATACAGTCCCTACATCATCCTCAACAAGACTGGGTTGAACATGATGGTCAAGTCCAAATCGCTCTTGCAGTCGGCCAGAGTTGCGGCCGGACAGATGCAAACGGGTTCGGCGGCAACGCAGAAGGCCCTTCCCTACATGTTCTCGTATCCGAATGATGATCGGCAGAACAGGGCCGTGCTCAAAGTCGGCGATTCAAACTGGAGCAGACCGCAGAGTTTCGAAGCTGTCGGTAGTGTAAACGACGTTGTCCTGCCATCTTCGACGAAACAGACTGAAATTCATGTCGGCATCTCCGTCGACGAGGGAGAGGGGAAGTACAAGATGACCAAGGTCGTGACATTGTCCCCGAGGTTCATCCTCAAGAGCAAGCTCCAGGAGACCGTGCAGATCAGGGAGCCAGGTGCTGGCTCGAGCAACATCATGACGCTTGAGCCTGGCCAACTGTTGCCGCTCCATTTCCTCCGATCGACCCACAACAAGCAACTGACGCTCTTATTCCCCGGGATCAACAATAGGTGGTCGGCACCGTTCAATATCTCGGATCTCGGACGGGTGCACGTCAAGATGCACAAGAACAATCAGCGGCAGTCACTGGTCAGGGTGGAGATTCTGGCGGAGAAGTCTACCGTCTTCCTGCATCTGAGTCTGGAGACGAAAAATTGGCCATTCTCCATGCGAAATGAGAGCACTCAGGAGTTTACATTCTGGCAAACGGATCCCAACCAAGACGATACCGAGGATGTCAAGACCGAGTTTAGGCCGATCAAATACAAGCTGCCTCCTCGCAGTATCATGCCATACGCATGGGACTATCCAGCAGGTAAAACGAAGGAGCTGGTTTTATGTGCCGGTCGCCAGACGCGGCACATCCCACTCACGGAAATTGGCAACTTGCTGCCGATCAAGGTCGATACTCCCCACGGCTCAGGCAAACGGAAGATTATTGATGTCAATGTCGTCGCGAACGGTCCTACGCAGACGTTGGTGTTGTCGAATTTCAAGACCTCTAGGAGTATTTACAAGGTCAAGTCAAATCCTAACCCGTCGACCAGTAGCTTAGCGACGACTGGCTTCGAAGTTAAGGATGTCGATAGTGGCACTACATTCCAGGCCCAAGTGCGGTTTGCGGGTATTGGTATCTCCTTGATCAACAGACAACTGAAGGAACTTGCGTACATCACCTTCCGTGATCTGGAATTCAAATACGGCACTTCGTCGCTTTACCAAACCTACAGCTTGGTCATCAAATGGGTGCAAGTCGACAACCAGCTCTATGGCGGTATCTTTCCCATTATCATCTATCCCAGTGTTGTGCCGAAGACTGGAAAGGAGATGGATGTTCATCCGTCGATTCATACGTCAGTGACTCTCGTCAACGACGATAGTTACGGTGTGACGTACATCAAGTATGCAACTTTCTTGATGCAGCAGATGACTGTCGAGATCGACGAAGACTTCATTTACGCCTTGCTGGACTTCTCCAAGATGCCGGGACTGGATGCTAAGGAGAACGAGGGAGTACTATGTGACGATTCACTTGAAGTTCCTGAGCCCAAGATGTTGGATGCTGGCCAGGACCTGTACTTTGAGCTCCTCAACATCCAGCCTGCACAGATCGATCTTTCTCTTCTAAGGACAGATGTTGTCAATGTCGAAGACAAGACCTCGTCGAACAATCCGCTCATGTTCTTGGTGAATATCCTGACGATGGCGATCGGGAACGTGAACGACGCTCCTGTAAAGCTCAACGCACTGATGCTCGAGAACGCGCGGGTGTCGGTTCCTGTGCTACTTCAGCGCCTTCAAGCTCATTACACTCAGGAGGTTCTCTACCAAGTCCACAAGATCTTGGGGTCCGCAGACTTCCTTGGAAATCCAGTGGGCTTGTTCAACAATATTAGTTCGGGCGTCGTGGATATCTTCTATGAGCCATATCAGGGATTCATTCTGAACGACAGGCCACAGGAGCTAGGAATCGGAATCGCAAAGGGAGCCACCATGTTCGTCAAGAAATCCGTTTTTGGTGTCAGCGACAGTCTGTCCAAGTTTACTGGCAGCATCTCGAAAGGCCTGACTGCTGCAACCCTTGACAAACAGTTCCAGGATCGACGACGTATGTCACGCTCGAGAAATCGACCAAAGCATGCATTGTATGGTGTCACTGCCGGTGCAAACTCGTTCGTCAGCAGCGTGGCCAGTGGAGTTGGTGGTCTGGCACGGAAGCCACTCGAGGGAGCAGAGCAGGAAGGTGCTTTGGGATTCCTCAAAGGTATCGGAAAGGGTGTTGTGGGACTTGCTACCAAGCCGGCGATTGGTGTCTTCGACCTGGCATCAAGTAAGGAGCCCGCAGCAGCAGATCTTACGGCATAAAGTGCTAACCATTTGGGTAGATGTCACTGAAGGAATCCGGAATACTACCACCGTATTCGATCAAGACGGACTCGACCGCGTACGGCTAACTCGCTACATCGCGCAAGATGGAATTGTGCGACCTTACTCGCAACGTGAGGCTCTGGGACAGTTCTGGCTTAAGCAACTAGATAACGGAAAGTACTTCAACGAAGAGTACATCGCCCATCTGGAGCTTCCGGAACAGGGTGTCGTAGTCATGTTGACCTTTACGTGAGTGCATACTTTCCATAAGTTCCTGATATCCGGGCTAATAGAGTTACAGGAGAATCATGCTTGTCCGGAGCAAGAAGTTGTACTGTGAATGGGATGTGCCGCTCAAGGAGCTGCAAACAATCAGTATGGAGCGCACGGGGATCGTATTGAACTTGAGAGGCAACAGGCAGGGACCCTTCATTCCCACTAAGGATGAGAGCTCGCGGAAGTTCCTGTTCAAGAAGATTGGATTGGCGGTAAACTCGTTCAACAGTACTGCTGCGGTGTCGTAGTCAGGGTGCTTATTATGGGGGTCGGGGGGCCGAATCTGTTTGATTTTATTTTGTCTTGTTTCTCATGAGCGGAATCAGGCTTTCTCGTTGTTGCATATCGCTTGTTTTTTTTCCACTGCAAATACTATAACAAAAAATGTGGGGAGATTGATCACGGAAAAATCCAGGCGAACTGCTTGGTCGGTTAATATGCAGTAGTACATGAGACTGCCTGGTTAACCTCTTTTTTGAACGACTTATTTCTCAGGTCTTGGTATTCAAGGGCCACCTGCATTTTCAAACATTGGGTTTCTGGCGAGTTGACGGTTGCCAAAGCTGCAGGTGCAAACTCTCATCTCCCCTGACAACCTGTTCGGCAACCCAGTTTAATAGTACGTGTGATATCACCCGACATGGTAGATGCGGAGGCCATTTGAGAGCACTCCCCTAATTCACTCGTAATTCTACCATCAAATTTAAGTTAGTTATGTATAGTTCATACAACCGAAGTTCTCACGCAAGTATTTCTATTTGTCGTACTTTCATGTTCACATGTTGTAATCTTGTATTTTCGGCTGTTCTTTTTTTGCAATAAGATTTAAGAGCACTATTCTGTAAATCCAGTGAATAGCGACCTTATATCAATCCTTGCAGGCCCCCCCCACACCACCCGAATGCCCGTAGCGCCCGGCCCTGTCCCGTCACGCCCCTGATTCCCATGTACGTGTTCTCGTAAATACCTCCGTTCATGCTTGCCTTCCACGATCCTTCCTCTCGACGTTCCGCAATCCGATTAACGTGCCCGATATGAACAGCTACCACGCAGCAGCGCGTAATAACTACCCTCCTCAACAACAGCAATACGGTGATCCACAAGACTCATGGGGAGGCGGAGGAGCAGAGGATGTTCGACCGCGATTTAATCCAGTAGATTCCCTCCTCGCCCCCTTTTCTGTGCGGTGACTTGAAGCAATCCTGTCAAGCTGACGAGAAATGTTCGCAGAGCGCACCCGCAACCTCACTCGACCCAATGTCGCTCCATCTCCTGGTCGAGCAGGCAATTTTCGACTGCACGTCGTTCACAGTCCTTTCCTATGATGAAGTCGAATCCTTGAAGAAGGAATACTCCACACTCACCAAGCGCGTCGTCTTGGCGGCGAACAAGCTGGAGCGGGAATCGAAAGTCCGTGACGCAGCGCTGTCCTTCGCGCGGCTGTCAGCGAAGCGTGGAAAGCCGCACGAGGATCCAGAGATCGAAGCGAGGAAGAAGAAGTGCGATGAGATCAGTGCCGAGTTGGAGAAAGATAGGAGGAAGGCAGCGGAGGTGCGGGAGAAGCTGCTGATGCATTCAGCGGGAATATTGTGCTTGACGCATAGGGAAGGGACGGCATCGCAGCGTGCGAGTATGGAGTATACGTTTGCGCATGGTGTTGCGGATCCAACCGCGTTTGATGATAGGCATCTGTATAAGACGGCGGATAAATTGGATGGTTTTGGGGAGGCGATACCGAGGGGCATCAATGGCGGCGGAGCTGGCGCGGATGCGATGAAGAAGCCGGTAGAGGATGAGTTTGTGGTTGAGAGGTTGGAGGTCTTCAATACGCGGATCCATGAATTGCTGCAGTCCACTGGGGAAAGTCCACCGCCGTCGCCGGGGGTACAGGATGACGAGAATAAGATTCACGAGCAACTCGCGCTGCTCGAACAAAATATCCACTACATCTGGTCGCATCCTCCTGCAGCACCGGCGGCCGGGCGCGCGGCCGAGGAATTGGAGCGCACAGAGGCCATGCTGATGACGCTCTGGGACATGATTGTCGCGTCGGATGAAGAGGTGCGGGAGCAAAAAGTGGGGCGAGGCAAAGGATACGAAAGCGACGATGAACAGGCGTCCCCAGAATTCTCGGTCTCGATGTTTTCGGCGAAAGTCCAGAGTATGCTAAATAAACTCAGCACCCTCCGGAACGAACGCGATACGCTGGAGGACCGTGCGCTCCATCAGGATGCCGGTATGCATGAGGATATGAAGGTGATGCAGGAGGATTTGAAGAATATGGAAGGCCAAGTCAACCAGCTGTCGACGCTACTAAAACAACGGGACGACGCCCTCTTTGCGGCAAATACGAGGATGCAGGCGCTGGTGGAAGAACTGAATAGCCTACGAACCGCGCTAGAGGAGTCGGAAACGGTGGCGAAACAAACGGCGGATGAACTTGAGGAGTCGCGAACTGCGTTCAGTAAGAAGAGTGCCGATTTCATGGATGCAATGCATCAGTTGGACATGGAGCGGTCGAAAGATAAGCAGAAAGCCATGGAGGCGAACGAAGGATTCCAGCAAGAGCACAATGCGTTGGCGATCGCGAACGAGGCGAGGGGCGAACTGGAGAACCAATTGGAGGAGCTTGATCGGAAATTGGTTGCCCGAGAGGAGGCCATGGTCGACCTCGAAATCAAATATCAGGACATCAAAGAAGACCGTGATCTTACCAAGGCAGAACTCGAGGCGCTCACGGCCGAGAACGATGGCAAGTTGAAGCAACTCGACTTGGAGATTGCCGCACTCAAGGCGGAGGTCCTTCAGGCCACCGCATCAGCCCGGGAGGCCTCTGTCCAGCAGGAAAATGCCCTCCGGCTACAACTGGAGGAGAAAGAAAAGGAGATCAAGCGGATGGATGGAGAGCTCGAAGAGATGTCGCGAAAAGTCGCAGAGTTGTCAACAGAGGTGGTCATGGCAAAAGCCGAGCTCGATATCGCCTACGGCTCGAAATCCGAGCGTGCCGCTGCCACCGCTCAAGCCAGAGCTGCCGCGCTAGCGCTGGAAAAGGCAAACAAGCAACCGCAAACCATCGACCCAGGGCTTCTCGCCGAGATCGAAAACCTCGAGCGGAAAAACGGCGAACTAATCGATGAGATCGTCATGCTCAAGAATGAGCGTGCCGAAGGCGCCAATAACGAGCACCTCGAGAAACGCTGCAAGGTGCTGCAGAAGGAACTCGACGACATGCTCAAAGATTTCGAGAATCTGACCAAGCAAGGGATCGAGGCGGAGCAGGAGAGGTCCAGACTTGAATCAGCCATCGATTCGTTGAAGGAAAGAGTTGACGAACTCGAGACGGCGCTGGCCGATGAGAAGATTAGGCTTCTTGGTGCGCAGCCGAATGGTACTCGTTCTGTGGATCCCAGAGGCAGGACTGGTGAGAGCACTACTCTTGTTGTGCTCAAGCAGGAGTTTAAGAAGATGATGAGAGATATGAGGGCAGAGCAGGCGAGGGCTCTGAAGGTATGATTTCTTCCACCTGCTCTCGGTCACTAGGATCCTCACTAACTTCTGTAATAGGCTGAGCGTGACGAACGCAGAGAGCTCGAGGGCCAAATACGGAATATGAAGAAAGAACTGATCACAACGAGGATGACGCCGCCCATCAACTCACTGGCATTATCGTAGCCTCGTGGAGGCCCATTGTTAGGATAATATTGCATCATGATACTTCTCGGAGTTTGGGTTGTTTACTTTGCTTTCCCCATAGATATTAATCATCTTGTTTGGAGGATCGCTGGAATGATCACATGGTAGACTGTCTGGTTTCTCGGCACTTATCCATTAATGTGGTTGTATGATGCATACTCTCTATAAAAGATCCACTTTCATACAGCTGCAAAAGCCGGCGACCTATACCTCGGAAGGAGAATTCCTAGGAATGAGAATTCGATTTATAGGAATGAGCGAAGGCTAGGTTATAAAGGTTTCCTATAGAGACCGAGACCGATCTAGTACTCGTGTAGATTTCTTTTGAGTGGCAAAGTCAATTGCCGAGTGGCCAACTGGCTTCGGCCCGATCAAAGCGAGTCTCAGGTTGCTCGCTCGCTGTTATTACTGCCATGCTTGGCGCCCAGACTGCTGACTCCCAACACTCGCCGCTGCCGCAACATTATCACCAACCAACACAAAAATGGGACGCCGATCGAGAGCCAAAGAGCAGTGATCGAATAATTGCACCTGTGCTAGGCAAGCAAAATCAGAAAAAGCAATGATGCTGGGTGTTGAACGCCGAGAACTGGTGCTGGACGCTGGGAACAGGTGTTGAGCGCCGAGAACGCCGACTCGTACGCACGCAACTCACTCGTACTCATGCAACTCACACGCGTACATTAATTTCTCTCATGCAACTGAACACAACAATCCCTCCCAACGATTGCTCAACCCTAAACACACAGTAACCTTTCCCTACGGTTGTGCAATCCCAAACCATACATACACAGCTCCCAACCAAACCTTCCGAGCGGCGAGGCCTTGCAAGTCAAAAGATGAGACGAAGGTGATCATACCTTGCGAGCCGACGGCTGAACTTTATGCTGAGCAAATGATACATAAGGACGGCGTTCCGCCACAAGTAACAAGGCCATCGATAGCATCGTCAAAGATCAAAAGCCAAAGCCGAATATCGAACGAGACGCTCAAGATTATTCCGTTGTGAATTATCGAAAGATCCAGACTTCATTCTTATACAACCGAAAGTACAACGGCTCCAAAAAAGCGTGCCGTCGTAGATCCCCCGCCACCACATACTGCAGTTACAAAGGGTAAGCCGATTCGAAAATGTATCCTGTAACGCCCCGGAGGCTTCCAGATGGCAACTGTCGCTCAGATTTCATTCCAGATCAGGTCCGAGGCTACGCCGCAGGTGCGAAGGTATTGTTTCACGGCCCCTGGAAATGGAAGAGAAGGCTTATTGGTAAAGACAAAGGATGAATTCTACAACAGGATGCGGGTCGTTTTCTACTGCGCGTATTACCGATGCCATCACTGCTCGGAAGAGGTGACGGGCACTGATTGGAGAGCTCAATCCACAAGTCTTTCGCTTGACGTCCCACGATACGAAGGGAATCGGTCAGATGTTTCAAATGCTTCAAACCAAGATTTCCATACGTCATATGAAGTTCGCCACCTTTTTTTGTTAAGCACACTAAGAGGCGCCAAGTGTATACGCAAGAAGCGACTAGACGCCGTAGTAGCGAGAGCAAAATACCTCAACTCGGTTCCGAAGAATTTCTGGAGGCTCTCCAGCTCATCGGGAGCTTTATGCCTCTTTTGGATACCGATGGTGTCTGTCGTCACCGGGGAATAAGCCATTTCCGCAGCTACCAATAGCTCCGATCTCGGGAATTGCGCAGCCTACCTCCGAACTTTCACAGGTGATTTCGTCGGAATAATCGCACGGCTATATACGGACCAGAGGGAGCAGGGTTCCACCAGCGCTTATGTTGGGTTTTTTTTCCGCCAACTCGCATCCGAAAGTCGACCGGGAATGGCCCAATTGGAACCTTGAAAGCTCGGAGGTCGAACTGTATGTACCAGATTGGTGTCTTAGCGAACGTGACCACAAGAAATTCAACGATATATTGTCCGGGTTTCTACCATTGTTGGTGCAAATCCAGATGGATCAGATTCTCCCAGCCGGATTGCAGCATGATACCAGAGTTGGATGGGCCCGAAATCAGTCGGTGGTTCACGGTCGTGGAGCGGGAGTGGCCACAAGTAGTCCGAAAAGTTCACCGTGGAACCGCACGGTACACGTGACGAGACACCAGTTGTTCACAAACCGCCGCTCGAACGATCTTCGGGGATCACAGGACTCGGCAATTTAAGCGGTCTCTCTGGCCCAGCTCCATCCAACTTGTGTACATACCAAGGACACATATACCCTCTCTCCCAGGCCATTGCGGGAGATAATGGGTGAGAACACCCGATGACGGAGGAACCACTCACCGACCCTCGCCGCTCGGAAGGTTTGGTTGGGAGCTGTGTATGGTTTGGGATTGCACAACCGTAGGGAAAGTTGTTGGGTTCAGTTGCATGAGAGAAGTGTGTGTACACGTGTGAGTTGCGTGAGTAGATATGTACGAGTCGGCGTCCAGTGCTCAACACTCGTTGCCGGCATCGCTTGCTCCCGACGTTCGACACGTGTTCCGGCGTCCAACGCCGGCGCTCAACACCCGTTTCCGGCATTCACGGCGATCAACGCTCGCTCCCGCATACACCGCAAGGAGAGGTAAGGACCAGTTTAAGATCCGGGACCTCTTCGCCGACGAGTGCTGCAGCCAGCCGATCTTGAGCTTCCTCTCCGCCGCGGACGTGGGGAGGCTGGCCCCAGCCCCGACTGAGGAAGACGACAGAGTGAGGCGTCGGAGTGGGAACTCGAGGAGCGGAGGGAGAGGGAAGAGGAGAGGAGGGTGAGGGTAAAGGAGCTTGGTGCCAGGGGTGAGGAACAGTCGCTTTTTCTCCCCACGCCTTCCTTGTCTGCGGAGGAGCAGTTGGGCCCGTTTGCGATTTCCTTTGTGATTCCTTCGTAATCTCCTTAGTGCACTCTATCACTTGTGGGACAGGGGGAGCTTTCAACGAGCCGCCTTCGGCAGAGACTGTGGACGGGAAACAGAGTGCATATCGCCATGATCTAGTTAGGTCGCATGCGATGAATGAATAAACAAAAAAAAGCCCCGCGTATATCGCCTGAATCCCAATTCCTCGACAGCCGAACTCATACAATTACCTTGGGCCATTCTCGTCCTCGCCCGCCGTTGCACTAGCGTTCGGGGTTTCTCATGTTGTGTATCTCCACGGCTCGGCTTCTCACACTTTATGTATACGCCCGATCGGACAGCTTTTGGCAGAGCTGAGCCCTGCTTCAGATGCCGCCAACCAGCGATGGATCGACCCGAAGCTCTCGAAGGTACCTCACAGTTGACTACAACCTGGTAAGCATCGAAGCTAGGAGAGTGCCACGCTTGAGGAAGTCGTTCGCAAAACGATACCAGGCTCTTGGAGCTCGGGAGAGGGTGGCACATCAAACCCTGGCAGGCTGCTGTGATGGCCGAATTCCTTGAAGGCCGCGATGTTGTTGTGGGTGCGCAGATCGGGCCTGGAAAGTTCTCATCACTTCCCCAGACAGTTGTGTACTGGTGATCTACCCGTTGCTTGCCCTGATGGCGGACCAAGTTCGGAGTGCCGAAAAACTGGGAATTCGGGCAGTACACCTTGTGCAGAGACGATCAGAGCAGATAGGGGGATCATCAAGGCCGTTCGATGCGGAGAATTCCCAACGGCGCCGGCGACCGCAGAATCCACGTCGATGGCCAACGGGGCCTACTCCGAGAGTGTGGCAGGTATCGGGCAGGCCTATCATCCGTAGAACACCCAGATCCCTCTAAGCCGACACTCCCAATGAACCCGACACCCGAAGTGCCAAAGCGAAAACGAGGCCGGCCATTGGGTTCAAGGAACAAACCGAAGGTGGAGTAGAGAGAGTATTTTCTATGGTAGGTAATCAGATGCTAATGGACTTCTTGCGAAGCTTTTCTACCTCCATCCTGATGCTTGACGGGATACCATCAAGCCTCCGGGTTTTTGGGGTTTTAATATATATTTTTTTGCCGTTACGCTTCTACATCTGTGTCGAGCAGGCCTCGACACACTCGTTGGGGAGGGGGGTTCTGGGTACTATTTTCTGAGTCAGTTTTTGGGGGCTCAGACTTTCTTCCAGACCCTGAGCAACAGTATTTGATCATTACGGAGCGCTAGCGTAGTGATGGCTGATGACGGACTTGGCGAAGACTAGCCATTACCTTACTCTGTCAGCCAACTCAAATAAACACGAAGTCCGCTCGCCTACAACTGCTCCAACTTTGCCTTCCACATAATCCGCAGTTCTTCCATCTGCCTCCACGCATCCCTCCCGAGCTCCTCCCATGCCTCTCCGCCTTCATCCTCCACATCTGTAACCCTCAGTACCCCTTTCCCCATGCGATCACTTCCACTCCCCCATTTCTTCTTCTCCGCCTGCGAGTCCGCCAGCTCTTCATCGCGCGCCAGCGCTAGATGCACCGGCGCATTCGCCCCGGTCTCCGTGGAGATCGTATGCCACGGGCTCCCGGACCAGCGCGCGATATAGAACGCCATGGTCATGCAATAGAACAGTACCACGTGGAGATCCACCATCGCCGTAGCACAGATCCCGGGATGGCTGAGGTACATCTTCGGCTTCCCCCCCCCCTTCTTCTCCTCCTTCTCGCCGGAACGGAAGTAGGAATCCGCCCACGGCTTTGCGGAAGGAAGGGAGCTCGTGAGGGCGATTATATCGGTCAGCCTCTTGGAGGACTCATACGAATGCGTTGCCTTGCGTCCCTCGATATCGTTTTTATCGAACACCCGCGCGTAGGCCTCCAAACTCGAGACCCAGATTATTCGACCCCGTCCTTTGCGGAGTAGGGGCATCAGTTCGTGGCCGAGGTAGTAGTGGCCGAAGACGTTCGCGCAGAACACCTCGCCTACGTCACCGCCCACGGGCTGAGAAGCGACGCGCCCCAGCGCTTGGATCTTGAATACCGGGTGCGTGACCGCTTCGATCCAATTCTTGGCGAGCGAGATGAAGCAGCCGATCCAGTCTATGCCGGTGAAGGCACCCATGCCCGCGTTGAAGATCACCGCATCGAGCCGCGGGAACGTGTGGACGAGGTGCTTGGAGAGCGCTACGACGGAGGGAAGAGAGGTCAGGTCGACTTGGACGGTCGAGAACCGAACGCGTAGCGTCGCGGAGTGCCCGGAACGGTCGAGAGCGGTCAGGTGGTTGATCAAGAGCGAGAGTGTGGTCGTACCCTTACGGGAGGAGCGCGTAGTGAAGATTATCGTAAGCGTCTCCGAGGCCGGGTGCGTGGCGAGGAAGTCGGTGCAGAGGCGCTTGACGATTGAGAGACCGAGGCCGCTACGGAGAGGTCAGTGTACTGGCTCAATGGTACACGGAGCTTCCTGCAATGGAGGGAGTGCGCGTACCTGTTTGCCCCTGTCACGAGAATGTAGTAGTCGGTGTTTACTGTCGCCATCGCTCGTGGCTTGGTGGTGGTGAGTTGCTGGACAATTGGGATGATGGACACCTGCTCCTCGACTTGTGGTCTGCGGGTGGTGGAATTGACGCGATATGCGGTAGTTATATGTGGCAGAAGAAGGAAGTTATCTACCTATTCAATGTACCTGTGTATGTAATGGGAATATTCAGGTATGGCACGGAAGATGCCGTTTGTGTAGTCTATGGATAGATACAAGACACCTAACCCAGAAAGCATTCGCGAAGCGACAATTTTACATATCCCTCCATGTAAGATACATAAGTACGTAAGTAGGTACCGATATCCTCATTAGGCATCAACCTCCACTATCGACCTCCCGAGTTCCAGTGCTTCCAACTTACGACGCACGCTCGAACTCGCCTCTTCATCCTCGTCGTCTAGCTCCACCTCGATCTTGGGCCGGTTTTTGTTCAGATCGTCCAGAATCACACAGGCCTTACATAGCTCTTGCGAGCTCATGTAGCCACACTTCAAGCACGACCCCAGCTGCTGCCTCTTGAACTTCGATAGCTGTTCCTTCTTCTCTCTGCATTTACCGTCCTTCCTGTTTGTCGGCGGCGGCGTTGGTGGCGGCAATGTAATCTCAATCTCTCGGTGTTCCGCCTTCTCATTCGCCGCAAGCTGCCTTTCAAATTGTGTCATTTCCCCGCCCAGCGACGGATCACCAGTAGTCCCCTTCGCACACCCCCCCTCTTCCGCTTCGGCCTGCTTGTCCGCCACCACATCAATCGTAGTTTTCCTCTTTGACTCGCCCGCGCACGCAGGCCCACGGATCTCCTCCGGCACCATCTCTGCGAATGCCTCTCCGGACCTAACGATATCAAGGATCGCCGACGGCCGCACACGCTCGAGGCTCTTGATCAAACTTCGGGCACTGCCACGGAACGCCTCCGGCGAATAGATACACTCGGTCGAAAAGTAGTCGAGCTTGCGGTGGTGAGCGTACAGGACGATTTCCTTTTCGTAGGCGTATTTGAGAGGCTTGCTACGGGAGATGGGAGACGAAGTGCTTTCGGTTACGATGCACGTGCAGCGGTGGAGGCGGGGGAGATCGCCGCGGAGGACTAAGCGGGCGGTTTAGTGGAGGCCAATCTCATGGGGGGCAGGACTAGAGGGGCTTACGGTTCATGAGGACTGTTTCTGCCATGTCGTCCGCATTGTGGCCTGTAACAACGTGACTCACACCCAGCATCGCCGCGCCACGGTCCAGCGCCTGTCGTCGGAAAACTCCACAGACAGTACAGTTACCCTTCTTCCCGATCTGCTCAACAACCTGGTCCATAGTCCATCCATACAGCTCCCTGTAGCCAACGATACAAAGCTCCATCCCGTACTGTTCTGCATTCCTTTTCACAGTCTCCAGAGAGTCGTCCCGATAGCCTTTGATACCCTCATCGATAGATAGAAGTACAAACTCAACGTTGTAATCGTAGCGCTCATTGAGTGTTTTCAACACCGCCGCCAGCACGGTCGAATCCTTCCCGCCCGAAGCGCCGATGGCAACTTTTTGACCCCGGCGGAAGAGCTTATTCGCCACGATCGTCTGGTGGGTTTCGAGTTCGAAGACGGCGATGAAGCATGCGATGCAGAGGCGTTCGTGGGTCTTTGCGCGCTGGATCTTTGCGCGCTCGACGTTGCAGTGTGCACATAGCCGTGTGGTTGCGGCGGGACGCCGGGTGTCTGCTGTATTGGACGACATCTTTGGGTCAGGTGGGGTAAGAGCCCGGGCGTTGGGCGGCGAGATGAAGGAAATGCGGTGTCGGGTGACTAATAGAGCTACTTATGTGCTCCGTCCAGTCCTGGCCCGCGTTCCGGAAGGCAAGCTTGGACTTGGAGGCTTGGACTGACAGCGCCAACCCGAGGCCAAGCCCGGCGGTGGGACCCAGAGCGCTTTCAGTGGGATAAAATGGGCCTGGTGACAACAGTCGACAGAATGATGTGGAGTACCTAGGTTGGACTCAAACTATGTACTTATGCACATATGTACCTGTTATGAAACTTTTTGTCACCAAGACCAGGAAGTACCCCACGTACATATCCACCTTCCACAACTGAAAGAAATCGCGATCCTCACGTGCATTCACAGCTAGCGCTCGGGCCAAATATGGATATGTAGATAGATACGGACAACTCCTCGTTACACTGAAATCCATGTCCTTGAATGCTGATCCGTCTCCGTGACGTCATGTGTTAGTGAAGGTAAAAACTATGTAGAGCTCGTCATATCCTAACCTCACCAGTAACCAAGCCGCCGAAATCAATCCCCCATACCTCCGAAGCTACGAGGCGAGACAGGACAGGAAGATACAAGAAATGCTTCGGTCGATAGCCCTTCGCCCTCTAGGCAGAGCCCTCCCACAGGCTCGGCCGCAGCTGAAGCTGCTTAATTTCACCTCCAGCTCCGGCTCTGCCCGCTGCTTCTCCAAACTTGTCCGGCCAGTTGTGCCACAATTGGCCCGGCCCACTCCTACCCGCATCCGGAACGAGCTCTTGAGGCCATTGAGCACTCGATTGTACACAGTTACTGTCAAAGGCGACAAGCTTAAGGAGGAACAGGCTAAGCACCGCCAAGACAAGCTCAAGTCAGACCCGGAAGCTGTGTCGACTACCAGTTCGGTGAGGCAGGTGTTCGAACAGGATAATACTAGTGTTAGGAGAGATGACGAGGCGGATATGTTGCATGGAATCAAGTCGGACTTGGTACGTATCACGAATCGATTGTTTTGAATGGATAGATGGTAATGGGTTTGTCTGGATAGCAAACGGTCAAGGAGACGTTTGCGTTGAACGAAGTTCCGAAGGAGGTGTTCTGGTTCGGTATAGGCGGCTTGACTCCGTACGTTGTTACCAGTGCCAGTACGTTGTACCTGGCATGGGACATCAACTATGCGGCGGAGACGGGCGTGGGATTCCTTGTCAGCAGAGAGACGGCGGACTATTTCCTGCAGATCCTTGAGCCGACACAGATCGGGCTCGGGGCTATAATTCTCAGGTACGTCTCGCCTCCGTACCCAAGCCGTTGAAGCCCAGCTGATCCGCGTGCCAGCTTCCTCGGCGCCGTCCATTGGGGGCTGGAGATGGCCAAGTACGGGGGATCTCACCCTTATCGCCGATACACAATCGGAATCCTGGCTCCCGCCCTGGCGTGGCCAACCGTATTGCTACCCCTGGACTATGCGTTGCTCACTCAGTTCGTTGGCTTCGTTGGCATGTACTTCGCCGATTCGCAGGCAACAACTTGGGGTTGGGCTCCTCGGTGGTACACCACCTACCGATTCATTCTGACCTTCGTCGTTGGTGCTTGCATCATCATGACCTTGGTCGGCCGTGGCCAGGTGAGAGTCCCCCACTCCTGCGGCCTCTGCAGACCGAACGCTGATCGGTGACGCAGATTGGTGAGGCCATTGCTCCCACCAAGGGTGCCCGTAAGCATCTGGCAGACATCCGCATGCAGCAGAGGGAAAACATGCAGAAAGAGGGGAACGAACGTATCGCTCGTATGGAAGCGGAAGAGAGCAAGGCGAAGGAGAAGAAGTTGGATGAACAGCACACGAATCCCGGCAAGAAGGTGGCGGGAGATCGGTCCGGACAGCAGGGAATGCACCACGATGACCACCAAGACACCAGTGCCACCACGCAGCCGGGCCAACCCACTGAGCCTACTCCGGAGATCAACAGTGAGCACAAGCCTCGAGAGGAGAGAAAGGCACCCACCGGCACGAAGGGTTGAGAAGTGACTAGTGCAGGTGGAGAAGGGATTTTTTTTTGTCGTAATGGCGCGTATAACTGATTTCGTTTGAACTTTTGGTTTTGCTTCTTCCAGTATCTATGGTGTTGTTGCTATGGGAACCTGGTGCGTCCAGCCGTGCCACCGGCCACTGAGTTGTTGCATGACGCGGTGCCGGGATTCGACATCCGATCAAGTGACATGTGCGGACATGGTTACATATGTAGCAGCAGTGGCCGGTATGGGCCTCTCGTTCGTGTCATGCCATAGCCAAGCCGCACGGCCGGCACTCCTTGTAGTTACGTATGGTATGCATCGTCATGACTCGCAGCCTCGCAGGATTCCCCCGCCTAGTTCGGAGTGGGTTTCTCTGGCTCCTCAACCGGGTGCAGCCAATCGCGGACTAAATACCTTACTCGCGTGCTCACTGGATCCCCGTGACTCGGCGTTATGTACTGTCTATGCCCACAGGCCAACTCCCTCTCGGCGAAATCTCCTCCGCTACATACAATATGGAGCGGAACTACATAAGTTACGGCTGCGGGAAATCGAGTCCTGACATGCCCGCATGCCTGTATCTATCTTGAGGAGTCTTCGCTCCGGCCTCTGGAGTTCATTTGGCGGTAGGTTTTGCGAAGTGCAGGATATCTAGATATCTATTCCGAGTTGCAGGGTAACTAACTATCGGCATCGTGTCACCAGATAGCGTCATGTCCATCGGAACCGAAACCAAACTATCTACCGGCCTTGATCAGTGGTCGGGTGTACACCTAAGGAACCGCTATGTACTCTACATAGCTTGCCTACTTGGATGCCACTCCGTATGAAGCGGACTACAGTGCCCCTCCCAGCACCTAATCTTCCCATTCCTCAGTCTCCCTTCGTGCGAAGTTCCACTACCAATGCTGTATGCATGCACTCGGGAAGGAAGGTATCGGGCAATTCTCTCTTTCCATCTCTCCATCCCTCCCCATGCATGCTCTTCTGCATCTCACAACTCCCTGCTGTTTCCGCCGCCCCGCAAACAGAGAACCAAATCTGCCAGAAGCGAATAGCCGAGTAGATGTCACATGTGTACAAACGCTCTTTGCATCACGGAAGTACCGCCCTTAATGAATAGTTATTCACGTGCAACAATCATCCTGCACCCACTATCTTGTGTCACGCTACACTACCCCCGAGTTCCCTGGCGTCAAAAAAGGAAGCGACCTCAGGGTCACGCTTTCTTCTCTTCTGCCGTTCCTTCCCCCACGATCTCCGCGCAGGGCTGTTGTCGTCATCCCCAGCTCTCTGGATCCAACCTCCGCTGTCTGCGGGTCTTCGCTCTATACTCGTCCTGTGCCGCTTTCCTCTTTCTTGTCCGATATCATGATGGGTTCCACACTCTCCAAGGCGCCCAAGGCGGCAACATCATCATCCTCTGGCAGCAGGGTTCCCATCCATGCGCGAAATGCGTCCTCGGAGGTAGCTGCAGCCACATCACCGCCTGCGGTTGTGGAAAAGAAGCGCGGAGTCTTCACTGCTGCCATCGACCAAGGAACCACCTCCTCGCGATTCTTGATATTCGACGGCTCGGGAACCCCCAGGGCCAGCCACCAAGTCGAGTTCGAACAGTTGTATCCGCACTCGGGGTAATTGCCACCGAACTCTATTTCTCCCGCCCCGCCTATTTGTTTTTGTGTGGTGCAAATCGCGAACGTGCCTAACCTAAGTGGCATAGGTGGATCGAACACGATCCGTACGAGCTGCTGAGGAGCGTCAACGTTTGCATCGACCGAGCCGCGAAGCAGTTCCAAGAGCGGGGATACGTGCTTGAGGACATCAGGGCGATCGGTATCACGAACCAACGGGAAACAACGGTACGCGATTCCGAGGGTCGCTCGTGTTTGCGGAGCGGCGGCTGACATGTGAGACACGTTTCTGGCGGACGCAGATCGTTTGGGACACCGAGACTGGAAAGCCGCTGCACAACGCCATTGTATGGCCGGATACCCGTACGTCCAGGCTCGTGCACGAGCTCCGGAAGAAGGAGGGTGCGGACAAACTCCTGGAACTATGCGGCCTGCCGCTGTCTACGTACCCCTCGTCGGTGAAGCTGCTGTGGATGATCCGCCATGTTCCCACGGTGGCGGCCGCGCACGCGGCTGGCCGCCTATCGTTTGGTACTGTCGACACGTGGCTGCTCTACAACCTCACCGGTGGTCTCGGAAAGGGATACTTCGTCACTGATCCGTCCAATGCCTCGCGTACGATGTTCTGCAACATTCGGACATTAGAGTACGACAACTTCCTCCTGGAGTGGTTCGGCGTTAAGGGCGTCAACCTACCGAAGATCGTTCCCAGCTCGGATCCGGAGGCGTACGGAGTGCTGGCGGGTGGCGCGTTGAAGGGCACCCGGATCGCCGGGTGTCTGGGCGATCAAAGTGCAGCGTTGGTTGGCCAGTGTGCGTTCGCCCCCGGTATGGCAAAGAACACCTACGGAACGGGCTGCTTCTTGCTCTACAATACTGGACACGAACCCGTGATATCTAAGAACGGGCTCTTGGCGACTGTCGGTTACGCGTTCAAGGGGCACAAGCCGGTATACGCGCTCGAGGGTTTGTTCCCATCCTCGGTATCACCTGGAGCCCAGCCACTGACAGCTCGCAGGATCGATTGCCGTCGCCGGATCGGCGGTTAAATTCTTGAGGGACAACTTGGGCATGATCAAGCACTCGCACGAGATTGGCGAGCTCGCATCCAAAGTGCCAGGTACATCACTCGGTCCCAGTTTGACTTGGATTTTCGCTGACCCACCACGCAGACAGTGGAGGTGTTGTATTTGTCACCGCGTTCTCGGGGCTGTTCGCACCTTACTGGATAGACGATGCATTGGGCACCATCTGTAAGTCTCGATCGCAGGCGTTCTAGGCGATTGACAGTGCTGATGATATAGATAGTCGGCATAACTCAGTACACCACCAAGGAGCATATCGCACGGGCAACCCTCGAGGCCACTTGCTTTCAGACGAGGGCCATCTTGGATGCGATGGAGCGGGATAGCGGTACCGCCCTGCACACGCTCGCTGTGGACGGAGGGATGAGCAACTCGGATGTGTGTATGCAGATACAATCCGACATATTGGGTACGGCATGTCGGCATCTCTTCTCCCAATCACAAACTGACGCGTCTGCTAGGCCTGGAGATTGACCGACCGCAGATGCGGGAGACCACCGCCCTCGGCGCCGCCATCGCGGCCGGGTTCGCGGTAGGCGTGTGGCGGGAGTTTAGCGAACTGAAAGGTATCAACCGTGGTGACCGGACCACGTTCGTCCCCAAGTCCGACGATGCCACGCGGGACAAGCTATTCACCAACTGGGAGAAGGCTGTGGAACGCAGCAAGGGCTGGCTCGACAACGACCGCGTTGATGACGAGGAATAGCCTTCCAGTGTCGAGTACCTACTGCACCTTGTGAGCTGACTTGGCGACGACGACGACGACTACTACTCTTTTTGTAAATGATTACATTATATACTGCCTTTTTTTCTTTTCTCTTTCTATTATATCTCTAGTTGTTGCGTTCTACTGCAGCGCACGCCTTACAAAGCTGGTGGAGTCGGAGATACAGGCGTTTTCTCCCCATGTGTGTTTTTCCCCTTGTTATTGTTTTTTTTCTGCGGAGAAAGCATGGAGAGTTGTTTATCGTTTGCAAGTTTTTTTTTTCTGCTTCCTCTGTGTTTTGCGAACTTTCGGGGTGTTGGAGAGTTGTGGTGCTTTTGTTGGCCTCTGGGATCACTTCTGTCTTACCCTCCTTTACTGGACATATGTTCATGGGGATAAAGTAACTGCAAGTTAAGGGGAAATAAAAGGTTGTTAAATATGGGATTTAAAAAAGATGGAGCTCGATCCGCGAGTAAATGTAAGGGTTATATCTGCGACGAAGTAGGCGTAGGACCTATGCTGGCCCTCTTGGCCGAGTGGGAGGACGGACCGCGCGGGAGGATTCCCCGCCAGTAGCCCAGGAGTCGAGTGAGAAACTATGCTGGGCGGTCCGCCACGATCCAGGGAGCTGCATCATTACATATCATTTGCCCGTGCTCGGTATTCTCGGAGCTTCGTGCCCACGGTGTTTTCTGCAGGCGCTCTCCCATTTGCGGGCAGTGCCGCCGTGACCGGTGAACCCGGAAAGCCACGCGAGTGGCGGGCACATGATGGCACCGAACATGCTACATGGTTCCGCCACGACGCCGCGACGACGGGGCGTCCAGAGGAGAGATGCCTAACTAGATACGTTTGTGCGCCGCACGTACGAATGACGCAGTGCTCCAACTCTCTCCGCACGTGGTGCCCCCCCAGCCCGCCATGTGGGGCAGAGAGGAGAGTAGGGTGCATCCGACTTGTCGTCGTGAGCCGGTTCCAGGACGTGTCCTGGCTGCTGGATTAAGAAGGAAGGAATTTATATTGGTGGTGGTGGTGGTGACGATGATGGTGACACCGATCACTGCCGAGGCAGATCCCCGTCGCCACGGACATCCCCAGGCTCGACCGACTCTGGACGTTTCGTCTCCAGCAACCGGGGGTGCGGGGGGAATAGGTTGTAGATCGTCGCTAGTTACATGGCGGCAGAAAAGCAAAAAGTGGAAGGAAGGAAGGAAGGCGGGAGGGACAGCGCCCCCACCGCACGCCACTGCACCGCATCCTGACGGCTGACCGTGGCGAGTTTTATTCCAGTCACTCCGCTCCATTCGCCTCGCCGTGCCAGGCGCGGGCCGGCGATGTAGTGTATGTACTATGTAGTACATGTATGTCCGCCATACGCGGGCAGATATGGGACGGACGTCGTCGAGGAGGGTACGTGCCGATCCGTGTGCCGATCCGTGTGCCGACTGGGGTGCGGCGCGGATACATATGTGGCGCAGTTTGGTCGGGGGGTATGTAGGTAGATAGATATCTAGTGGCTGGAATCGGAACGCAGCATGTGGCTGTGCTTCCATACGTTCGTCTTGGCGGCCGATATTGTCGAATTGACCCCTCTTTTTCTTTTTCTTTTTCTTTTCTTTTCTTTTCTTTTCTTTTTTCTTTTTTCTTTTTTCTTTTTTTTTTACTTCGTACGTGGGGGCAGGAGGTGTTCCCCTCTCTCTCTCAAGGGATGGCCCGATGTTGCGGATCCCCTCCCGCCCTACATCCATAGTAGAGCACATAGAAACCCCGAGCTCGCCCGCCGGAGCTGCAAGTCCTCCGTCGGAAGCCAGCAAGGTGCCCGCTCGCTCGCGTGGCATCACATGTGTGCGCGTATACACGAGCGGGTATAGGTATCAGGATATCGTGATGTCAGGCCATATGTATGTATGTACGTATGTATGCGTGAGATGTTTTTTTTTCTCTTTCTCTCTCTTTCTCCTACTTACTGCAATCCTCGCCATGGACAGAAGAATAAGAAGAAAAAAAACAATTTTAGCCTTCCTTGATCGGACGCAACTAGCAGGATTATCGAGCGAGTTGCGTCCGTGAGGGATTGCCGAAAAGCACTTCTTTCCCTCCATGGGCGGTGAGTTCGGAGCGATATCTATTCGCATATCTCCACGCATGCAGGACGTCCCAGGATGGCATCATAGATATTCCACGATGCACATGCAGTGCATATCTACATATGTATGTATGTATGTATGTATGTATGTATGTATGTAGGTACTCTATATATCTATTTCTATTCAGCTCGAATGTTCCGCGCGTGTTCGGGCGCATGCAGGTACCCCATGCGGGTGGCCGTTCTGGTACATATGGTGGGGGCGGGGGGCATCGTTCTTTTTTTTCTCTTTTTTTTTCTTTTTCCCGAGACGGGCAAATCGACTCTGTTGTATGAAGTACTTTGTACTCTATGTACTCTGTGTGCCCAGACCGTATCCCACGACCCTGGGACAGAAACCACCCACGAAAGCGATACGGACCTCGCTCCCCCCAACCCCCTCCCCCGACGCAGTGGATCGGCCGAATCGGCGGCCCGAAATAAATAAACGTCCGACCCCCCGTTGCCAAGCCGACGAGGGTTGAAAGCGAAACGAAAAAAAAAAAAAAAATTGGATTACATTCTTGCTTATGTAGTTAGCCCGAGTGGAGAATAAAACCGCAGCGGGGGGGGGAGGGGAGGGATTTTACATTGCGCGGCAGAAGAGTTTTTGTTTTTGTTTTTGTTTTTGTTTTCCTTTTTTCCCTTTTTTTCCCCCTTTTTTCCTTTTTTTTCATTCCTTTTTTTCTTTTCTTTTTCTCCGCGTGCAATGCGGCATTTGCATGCCCCATCACTCACCACGCACCTCGTATGACATGTGCTTACTTATATGCGGCGGCGCACGCACACGTCCTCGCCCCCCTCCTTACCCCGCTCCACTATGCACGCATAGCGGAGCAGATCTCTGCTATCAAGGGGCATCTCGTTCCTGTCCTTGTTGTTCGGACCCACGCACAGCTGGCCGGCCCACAATTCGCTCCGACTCGCCGCTATGCAGCCGTCGTATCATGCTGGCCGTTGAGGCTTATCCGGTTGTTCTATTCCCACGCGCGCACGCGCGCGTGGGAGAGAGAGTGAGAGAGAGATCCACAACAGCGCAGCGGACATGGACATACATAGGCAGATAGATATGTGTAGCATGCAGGCAGGGAATATATACAAGCGCGGCCGTAAGCGGGGCGAACCTGTTTCCTTTCCCTTTTTTTTCTTCTGCTTTCCTTTTCTCCTCTTTTTTCCCGCGTAGATAAAAGTATTGCATACATACATTGTACATACTATCAGAAACGGGGCCAGTCCGAACGACAAGGTCGGAGGTCGGAGGCCACAACCCAGATACTATGTATCTATCTAGCTGGCCGCGATCGGTTGCTGCTCCGTATGCACGGCCGGGACCAGATAATCGCTCGTGCATGCTATACGGGGAGGGGGACGGATGGCCTGGATCTTCCGCAGCACATACGCAGTACTATTCTCTCTCTCTCCCGGCATCCGAGACATTTCGCCGTCGAGTCGGTCCGGTCCGGTCAGCTATGTAGACGTCCTCTCATCTTCCACGTCTCCACCGAAAAAGAAAAAAAAGAAGCAAACAGGCAGGGGGCGCGCTGTAGATTAGATATCTAGTCTACGCGAGCCGCTGACGGTCCGTACCGACAAGCCCGATCCCGTGCACGCACGAAGCGGAACGTTGACTATCCCCTTTTCGGCCGCGGAGTTGCGCAGTAGATACTTCTTACATAGCAATACACCCGCCCCGTCCGATCCACGGGCGTGTCGGGTAGATACATTGTGAGTACATACGGAGACATAAAAAAGGAAAGAAAAAAGAAGAAAAAAAAGAAAAAAAAAATCCGGGGTGAAATCGATGCGGGATCAGCACCGGAGAGGCAGCGCCGTGTTTGTGAATAAAGCATTTGAAAAATACCTCGTATCAATCCGGTTGAAATTCTGATTTATAATCTCGTCAAATCTTTGTGTCTTGTGGTTTTTGCTTCAACCTGGGGTCAGCACGACACGAACGGGACTTGGACTTCTGCTCTATACGGGGAATCGCGATGTTTGATACCTACTGCATACTAAAAGCCACAAGAGCCACGACGTATGAAGCACCGCTTCAACAGTCGTAATCCATATGGAAATCGAAGCCGGGTCCTAAAAGACGTTGAAGACTCTCGACCGAGAGCCATCGCTTCTGTCTTCAGAGAATCGTGCTCGCACCCTCTGATCCCTCGTGATTAACACCGCAGCAGCCACGGGCCACTATGGTGGTATCACCCTATCACAGACAGCACACACGACCGAGGCCGGTCGGTTATCTAGCGCAACTGGGTGTTTCTGCACATCGGGGATTTGCAGGTATCGTTCAAGCATTTGCGCTGTTGGTGGAGCATCCGCATCGATCCATGTTGACGAGTCACGAATGCACATCGAACTTGCTGGTATCGACCTCACGGTGGGAGGGAGGGAACCACCAGTGCACGAGTATGTGCGTATGTACTGTACATCCTGCCATGCCCATGCCACAAACATGTGGCGGTGGGTATCTATGTAAGGTTTTTTCCAAGCTGTGCGCCAGCAGACTTACGGTAGTTGCGGCTTTGCTCGAGTGGCTTTCCGATCGTGCGAAGCCGCCGTCCTGCCCCCACCCCGTCCGTGTGCTCCCAGCTCTGCTCTACCAACTGGCTGCTGCGCAATTGAGTGCGGGACCTGGGAAGGAACCGGCATTGCCCTTGCAGTGCACACTGCGTATATTGGCGATGCCTCCTCGAGCCTTCGGGACAACGGGAGACGGCCCAACGGCTTGCAAGTACCGACAGAGAGCTGCCAGAGTACGGTATGGCATGGGAGTATGTAGCCAGCCCAACGGCTCGCAAGTGCCGACAGAGAGCTGCCAGCGTACGGCATGGCATGGAGGTATGTAGCCAGCCCTGTCCAGCCCTGTCCAGCCCTAACTCCAGCGTTCCAAGCGCGCGCCGACCGACCTGCCGAGTCCAACGCGGCTCCGCACGGCGAGCGTCGCATTCTCGCATGGCCCCGTCGAGTCGCAGCCAGCCCGGCAGCCGATTCGTCCGCCAAAGGGTTTTTCTCGCGTCTGCGCACGCAAACTGCCCCCCCCCAGTGGATGCCTGATGTCGACGGCGATCGCATGAGACATCCGGGGGGGAGATATTCGCACTCGCACGCCGATAGGAGCGCCGGCAGGGAAGGCTACCTACATACACGGGGGCTGTGCGAGCTCTCTAGTTTTCAGATGATCGCCGAAAGAACACCGGGGGCTGTTAGTCCGATCCCCCCGTATGTAGATAGATATGTTGAGCATACATACCTCCGTGGTGAGACAGGCGACTGCGGACGCGTATGTATGTAGGGGCGATCGGTGGGAGAGACAGCCCCTTGGATGACGTCCAGTTGCCCGAACGGGGTCGCCGGTCCATTGTTTGGCGGCGGCTGTTCGCGGCTAACCAGTTAGCCCCCCCCCCCCCCCCCCCATCGCCGAGATTCGATTCGGTCTGGCTTTTGTCGGCGGCTGTTGTGTGTTTTGTAGGTTCCGCTTCTAGATGGACCGGCGATAGCCTGGAGGCCGTGGGGAATAGCGGCGCCTCCCTCTTTTTTTTTTTTTAACTGTAGACGCGTAAGCGAATTTCAAGTTTGGTTTTGATGAAAAAAAAGGAAGGGGAAAAAAAAAAAAGGTTTGATATCCGGAGCCACAAGCACACGCGAGCACGTCCGTTCGATTAAGCCCTCAAAAAAAAAAAAAAAAAAAGCAAGTAAAGGACCCCCTACATACACAGCACTCGCGGGGAACACGGCTTCTCCACTCTCCCGTCGGAGTGCCCGAAGAGTAGCCAGTTCGGAATTTACTCCATACCTAGGTATGTACCTACATAATGTAGGTACACGTCTCCGTGCATCGAGCACACTCTCCCGTATGCACGCACTCGGCGAACAACGGGCAGGCACGTACATGTATGCACCTTTGGGACGTATGTAAATACCTACCTGTGGAGAGTAAACCTCAAACTTCAGGCCGCGGGCCACCGACTAGGACTGGAGACTGGAGCGGAGTCGGGTCGAGTCGAGTCGAGTCGAGTCGAGTACACAATTAGAGTTTTTTTTTTGTTTAATCATACTCGCATTCGACCTATATAGATCATGGCGGCGTACATTTTGCCCGGTTTTCCTGTCCGCAGTCCGCGCGGTGGCGGCACGTTGCAAGCTCCCCTTGTACACAATTAGAGTGAGGCAGAGCCAAGTAAAGCAAAGTAACGTAAAGTACAGGCAAACTCTGATTTATTGACCTTGATTTTTTTGGATTTACCCCAACCCAGGGGGGGGGGCGGGACGGTGACTCCCAGTTCCTTGGGTAGAGAGAACAAACCACCCCTATGGGAAGCCGTGAGCGAAAAAAAAAAAAAAAAAAAGAAGAAGAAAAAAAACTCTAACTAAATACCATGTAAACCACTGTCTAATGCGGAAAACTGCCCGGGGCGGACGGAGGGAGGCAGAAAAAAGCACGCGGCTTCTTGTGGCGAGAAGGTATCATACATATCCAGAGCAGAGCAAAAGTGAATGAACGCCTTTTTTTTTTTGTGTGCGTGTGTGTGTGTGTGTGTGTGTGTGGCTGGTTCAGCGGATTCCCGACGCAAGCCACGTACGTACCTGCGCCGGGGAGAGAACACAGCGAGCTCAAACGGTTCGCAAATCGATGCCCCGCATACACAGGTATATATATCGGCATATAAAATGTAAATCCTTGGTTGCCTAAAACGCAAATACGACTCCCCCCCTGTCTAAACGCTACTAAGGAAAGCTAAAAGGAAAAAGCAACACCAATGGCCGAAATCCTATACCAGCCGTGATTCCCGAAGGAAAACTAATCAACACGCAAGAAGAAAAAAAAAAAAAAACACCCGCACACCGTCTATCCTGACCAACCAGCCCTAAAAGGTCGCATGTAACATACATATACTCCGTCCGTGTCTATACCCCTCCTCCTGTCCCCCCGACCCTCGATCCTGATCATTGTCGGGGCATCCGTTTCTCCGTTCGTAATAAATCGTGAAATGCGGCGACAAGCCCCGCGATAAGAAAAAAACCCAGGCAGACTCCCCAAGCAGCAAGAAATACCAAAGCCAGAAAAGAAACAGAGAAAGGGGCAAAGCAAAACACACAAGACAAGACGATTGACGGCGACGAAGGGGTGAAGGAAAAGAGAGCAAGGACAGGAGCAAGAGAAAAACTGGACTCCGGAAAAGAGTGCGAGTGGGCAGCAGAGAGACAACACGAAACGGTGCGATCAATCAATCGCTGTTGAGTGCAAATGGTGGTGAGTGGCAGGGATGCCCCCCCCAGACCGCTTTGATGCGGCGAGCGGGGCTGCAGCGCATCCAGTGTTCCATGCTTCCCCGATCCACCGCCGTTCGCCCGCCCGAATCCGTTCCGGCGCCCTTTCCGTCGTAATTGCTGGCCGCTGCGTACCGGAATATCCCCTTTCGATGTGCCCGGAAGTGGGGGAATGACTTTCTTTCAGCTTCTCCTCTTTTCGTCCTCCTCTCTTCCGAGCCTCTCCCGTATCCGCTCGGCTTGTCGCAGGCCGGAGGCCCTTCTTACTGGCATGTTCCTATCCAACCAGAGTCAGTTTCCGAGAGCACATCGACGCGGCCAGCACCACAAGGGAAGGCCATACCGCATCTGTCCTTCCCGCTTCGATGATCCTCGGCAACAACGTTAACGCCGCAACGTTGTGTTCCCTGGCTTTGCACGTATTGCGTGCACCAGGCCCTCACGAGGATGCGGAAATGGCCTTTGCGAACACGGCTGTGTATCAGCTTTTGTCCCTTCGTTCTGCCAGTACGGCTCTGGTCCCTGTGTTGAGGGTGGGCATTGTAGCTCGGTGGCTGGCACTTGCGGGTGTGTGCGTCCCACCCCATTCCCAACCGCCATTCCCTGACCCGAAGGACTGGAGGCGAGCGCGGCGAGAAGTGGAGGGTCAAGGAGTCTCTTGGGCTGAGGGGAGGGTAAAAGGGAACGTGCGCGGCAACGGAGCGGTTGGCTATTTGAACGTGACGTGCAGGTAAAAGGACTTACCACACCCATAGAACACCTTAGTGTAGTCGCACATGGTGACTTTCTATGTGACCTGAGCGATCCGAGCTACAAATCCGAGGGGCGTGATGTGTGTATCAAGCAGCCAGCGGTGCTTCTGGTGCGGAGAAGGAGGCCTGGGGGGTGGTGATGGTTTTGGTGTTGGTGATGGTTTGTGCTGTTGGGGCAGGCTGCGGAAGAAGTGATGCAAACAGATAAACAAAAGTGCCTGGAAATAGATGTGGTGTCCTCTTGCTCTGGAGTCCGAATCTCGCTGGTGAGCGATTGTGCAGTAGGGGAAGGTTGATCTTGTGCTTGAGAGGGAGTATGGTATGTTGGAGGGCAGACGAGCCCGTCATCTTATATTCCTCGACACTCCAGTGCAAGGCTTGCCAGGGAGACTCCGCCTTCTGCCCTTCCACACAACCCATCGACCGCAATCGGGGATATGGAATGGTCGAGCACTCTAACTGCTCATAGGGCAACCAGATACGGTGAGAGGCCGAGACGGGGAAAAAGCAGGAAAAAAATAACCATGGTGGATGGGTAATGCTAGACATGCCAAGCATTTGGTAACTCCAGAATCCAGTCTGCTCCTCAAAGCACTCCCCTCCGCAGCCCATTGTCCGTACGCCCTCGCTACGTGGCTGCAGTCTAAGCACAGGGTGGGTGTCGCTTGCTGCTTGCGTGCTCCTCGCTCAGGGGCCTTCCCACTGCTCAGCATTGATGCGATCCCGTCGAGCAAATATCCGTCCGGAAACTGGGTTCGGCTTCCAGGCTGGCTATGCGATGTGCAGAAACCTGCATGGAATCAATCGGTTAGTCGGGCGGCGTATGCCCAACCGCATCGGCAAGTGCTCGTTTGACAGTCAGTCGTTGCTCCCGCCAGCTACAACTGGCTCTCGCGTCGCATCGACAGGAAGCAACACGGCCAAGTCGGTGGAGCCGGATAGAATCCAGATCATTCATTGTCGGAGTTCTATTCGTTACCCAGGGTTGGAGAGGTGTACGGCGGAAGGGCGGAAGGGCGGAAGTGGTGGTGGTGGTAGCGGGCGGCGGTGCTGGCGATGGGCGGTGGAAGGTGATAGTGGAGTTGTGGTAGGTGGTAGCATCGGTGACTCCCTCTCAAGCATCTGCGTTGCAGTAGGCCGGAAACAGCAGCAAAGCCATCCGTACATTGAAGACGCAGCGCGGAAAAAAAAAACCAAAATCCCCCGAATATATTTTTTTATTATCCATCCTCTCCGCTTTCCTTCCGAACATGAACCGAGTGTTTCAGTTGGATTAGGTTGCTGCCAAACAACGGCCAGGGTTGATTTTGCAAGAGCTGAGCCCCTCCACTTCCGAGTAGCCCGCGTGCCTGTCCGTAGATTAGAGTCGCGATACGTAGATCCGCGAGGTTTCAGCGTCAACCGTGACCGGGAGCCCTTTACTGACTGCAACGGCTTGCGACCAACCGTGGACCGACAGCCCTTTCCTTCCCCCGTCCTTGGCTTCGAGTGCCGTATCGGTGGGGGGTAATGCTTCTTTCTTCCCGCTTGCTCCTGCGCGAGGAGAGCTCCAGTGGGGATATGCGATTCGGTTTGAAGCGGCCTGGTTGGGTGTGATCTTGAGGATGATGCTCTGACGGTTGTGGTGTTGGCGCTGACTCTCTGTGTCCAGGCTATGCACCCCGCCCTCTGAGCCTCCAGCTCGGCATCTCGACAACACTGCGGCCGCACACATACGCACACCGCTCTTTCCATGTCTCCCTTCCCGTCGTTAATTGGCGAATCCTTCTGGACGTGCACATCCACCTAATTTTCCCTTGGCGATAATCAGGTGAATGACCGGCCAGTTCGGAACCGGTTTAATCCGCACACCCTGCGAAATATGCTGTGACAAGCGGAGCCGTCGGATCGCGTCGAGTGAAGACAGCCAGCCAGCCCGCCCGCCCCAAGGTACCCCCCTCGCGAGGGCTTACCCCCCGGAGGGTCGCCAGCCGGCATTGATACATACTATTTTTTTTGTGCACGCCATGCTGGTTCCCGTTACGGAGTTCGTTGTGTGGGGCTCGCGGTCGTTTCCTTAATGGAATCCCGATCGGATCGACGCATCATGACGGGTATCTGTGAGGCAAGGGCCAGATACTGACAGGCCCGTCCGAAATACCATTGCGTGCGCAGAGAAACGGCCGGGCAAGCCAATCATGGCCGGCCCAAGCCCACACACTTTCTCTCCGGCTGGAGAGAAAGGGAAACGGAGAGGTGGGCTCGACCCACGATTATGACACGCAGCGCCATCACACACGCTGTAGATGCGGGTACCCACTTGGATTCCTCAGATCTATGGATGCGGAATAGGTGTGTGTGCGGGTGTACTTTCTTCCACTCCCGCTAGTGTAGTACACTCTGGTTGCACCCGGTTCTGTGCATGCAATGCAGACATGCTCTCGACAGATGATGACTGGGAAGGGAGACGAGAAAATGCGGCGATCCTGCACTGCTTCGGGTCACACACCACCATTATCGCTTCCAGTATCAACGCCATGATCGCTACCATTATCACCACAACCACTACTGCCACCGCTGCCACCTCTCTCGTCTTCACCGCTAACCACCACGTTATTCGGCCTGTCCTACCTCAGACGCCCTGGGTCGGGAGAGCTACCGTCCCCGGATCGAGTGCGAACGTGAATCCAACGGGCGAGGGAAGGCTATCTGGCTCTGGGCCCGCTACTTACTCGAGCTGGGACGTCGTCGTGGCAGCCAGACATGCGAGGGGGGGAGGAAACGGTGGCGCGATTCGGCGGTTAGCCGCAGTTCGGGGAGATGTGTGGGCACACAGTATATCCGACTGTCGATTCTGCGATAGCCAGGACTGGGGGGCGTCCTCAGGCTGGACAGCCGGTATCTGGGACGGCTCGGCGATATATTAGCTCAACGGCGAAACGTCACGGAAGACGAGGGAAGGGATCAGCGGAGGGAGGAGGTGACGGGGAAGTGGTTGGAGCTGAGGGGCGCGAACCGTGGGAGACATTTCCAGCGAAGGCCTGATCGAGGCGTGTCGGACCCGGTAATTCCCGCACTTCATCTGTATGCACGTCAGTCACGCATGGACAGCGAGAGTGTATCCAGGTACATAGGTAGGATGTATGCATGCATGTAGTATGTGCTGCGGGCTCCCGTGGATCCTCTGTCGGCCCATTCGAAACGAATTGCAGCCTTCTCTCTCCACGTATATATTGTGGTATCTATTGTTTCTCCCAAACAGAGAGCACACGGGGATATCGAACATTTTTTCTTCTTTTTTTTTACGCATGCATCGAAATGAATCCCCCCAGATAGGTGACGCCCGTCCGTATTTGCAATTGATGCTGCGTGAGGAACACACGCACAACTGGGAGAGGGGGGGGGGGGGGGGGGGGGGAACAAGGGGGGTGGGCGCCCCCCCCCCCCCCCCCCCCCCCCCCCCCCCCCCCCCCCCCCCCCCCCCCCCCCCCCCCCCCCCCCCCAAGCACGGCGGTGTCCGGCCAGCGCTCCGCTCCGTCATTGTGTTTGTCTTGCCCAGTTTTAAAAACACGCGCCCATCGTTTGGTTTGCGTAACATCAACGAGTCGGTCTTTTCGGGGGCCGTGGCATGTCGAACGCCACGATCACGGCGGTGATGATTGCTGATGACGGTTCGCATTCTGCAGGGCCTGGCGGCGTAATCAGCCCCTGCTAATGCGTATCTATGGTGTCATCAAGCGCGAAAAGGACGGTGACGGGAATTCCCACAGCGAAATGAGGAAGGGGGGGGGGGGATATGAGCAACCTTTCCGGCCGCATAGAATTCCGAGAGACCTTTTCCCACGCCTCATTTCGGTCGCGGGGCGTTTTTGGGTGCTCACGATCCGCCGATGCTGGGAAAGCCTTACAGTTAATAGGCATGTACCCACTCTGAGTTCCCGGATGCTTACCGTGCCAGTGTCCGAGACCATCGATCCGGCGGATCCTCTTGCAGCACCACCCCTTCCCCGCTCCGTTGTGCGTGACGATAGCTGGATGGGTGGGGGTGCGGATGTATGGATGTCTGGGTGGATGTCTGGGTGGATGTCTGGGTGATGTCTGGACGGATGTCTGGATGGTGGATGGTCGATGGATGATGGATGATGGTCGATGGGAGGGTGGATGCAGGTGTGTAAGCGCCGTGCAGCAGCCCGCCCCTCCAGCTCTCAGCCCGTACGCCGACTAGCCGTCTTGCCGCCCATAGCTAATCTCTGTGTTCCCGCTCGAGATTGGGTTACGTCTCGAAGACGCCAAATTCCGAGTCCCCCTCTTCCCCTCAGCCCATACCCCTCCTCAGCTACTCCTGCCGCAACGGGCTCCGGGTCGACCGTGCGACGGAGCACATCTTACCAGGTATTCGCATCGATCGCTTGTTCCCGTCGGGCCTCGGCCTGCCCTGCTTTCGCGTTATCTCTCCCTTCTCTGGGAACGGCGCGTGGGAGAGCGATACTACAAGCGGAGGGCAGGCATCGACCCTTGTCGTCTCTCTCTCGTCTGGCTCGCCGGATGCGTCCGGAGGCAGAGCGGACGACTCGTCTTCGCATGGACATGGCGATACATGACATCACTCCCGCCCCCGCTCCACTCGAACGGATCCAGAAAGGCCGCCAACGATCATTGACGGTCACTCGTCGCGATGGGCTCGGCTCATCCGAGATGCTGCAGCGCGCGAAGACGTGGGCGGTGGGAGCCGAATAGATAGGAAGACCGGAAGCGACTGCAACCGCCTAAGCGGAGAGATATCCAACTGCACACTGCATATCCAGCTCGCCCCTTCAACACAAAACACTGGCCAAGAGAAAAAGAAAAGAAAAAAAACCCCTCGCCGAAAGCTGAGAAATGAACGAACGAACGACAACAATCGCCCGAGACGTCCGACCCCCTCTCGATTAGTTACATACAGGAGCACTTGGCCACACGGCACAAACAGAAAAAGACCCACGCCAACCTGGATACTAGCCACTTTGAAGAAAGAGGGGGAGAAAACGGTGAAGAGAAGCCAGCGCACTCCGGATCCGGGCTGCAAGGATCGCTTGCGTGGGATCACGTGGCATATGCATACATACTTGATATGTCTACGTATATGAATAAGCGCTGGTTGCATCGATATGGCGGGGCTCAGTTCGATGCTCACTTGCGATAGATATCAAGGAGAGGGAAGATGAAGAAGTAGACACCTCCACCGGGAGGCCGGCCGAACAGAAGCGTTCGCTGTCCATTCGCCTCGCTCCCCCGTCCCTTGTCCTGGTCGGTCGGTTGGCCGGCCGGCCGTTGCTGAGATCTCGTCGATTTTCCCTGGACGCTGGTCCGTGGACGTTCGGACGGGGACGATTTTAGGACTGAACAGAATACATATGTATCTATCTAGATATCCATCCATCCCTCTGTCGGTTGACACTCTGACTCCGCCCGAGGTTCGGCAGTGCCGCTAAACTGTTTTAGCTGTGCGTGTAATGCGATCTGCATCCAGGCACATCGATAGAGTGCGTGGATATCTACTCACGCTTTTTTTTTTTTCATTTTAATTTTCAATGCTCACACCTGCACGGAGGAAACAAATAAGAACGGAAATTTATCGTGGGTGCGAATTGGAATTGCAAGGGAGGGAGGGAAGACGATCATACATCGCAGCGCGATGGCGAGCAACGGGCCGTTCCTTTGGTTTGGTTCCGCCCGCCGTCCAAGGCGAACTGGCTGGGGGATGCAGTACATCCGCTCTATCTGTCTGTCCGTCCGTCCGTCCATGGGAGAGAAGGGCAATCAGGGAATCTATGCGATTCTGTGACCAAAAAAAACGAGGAAAAAAAACACCAAAATGCAGAGCCCCTGCCCATGCGTGACGGTTTTGATCGATAGATGGTGGATCACCCCTTTCGTTGGCCGTTCGTAGCCGGTTGCGTGTAGCGGAAGAGAAGAAGAAGGCGAAAGGAAGAAAGAGGCTTCCATAGCAACTTCCGCTCCGTTTGGGATTGAGTGTTCCTACAACTACAGCACTCGTAACGGTCGTCCGTCTATCTCCCTCCCTGCACAGTGCAGTACACCTGGCAGCCCCTCCAAGCAAAAAATACCGGATATTGGAATCGAGTACAGTGCTACCTGGCAGCTATGTACATGCCCAGAAATATCCGGGGGCAGGCGCGGGTCGCAGGATCCTCGCTCGAATGCAGACCAAGAGCCACTATCTACGTACACCAGAGGCGACGGAGATCCGTCAGGGACCACAACGGCTATCAAACAGCCCTTCGGGATGGTTTTCTGTACCGCAAGCCTGCCCCTCCCTTGCGGCTACATATGTCCCGACCCCCGGCAAGAAAGATATCGGAGGTCGTCCAACCAGCCAACCAGCCTGGGCTTGGAGAGTGGGTCGCATCTGGGACGGCTTGCTGGGATTGGGGAAAGTCCAGTGCATGCGATACATCTATCTGTATCTAATTCTCTGCCCCTAAGGGGTAGGGTTGATGCCGATGATCCATACGTTTCCTTCCATCCTTCCATTCTATCCTTCTATTGGGATTTCCCCCCATTTCTTCTCCCCATGGACGGTAACCTTCCAATTAATTACACGGCAGTCTTAAAACACGCAAAAGAGAGGAAAAGGAAAGAAAAGAAAGAAAAGGAAAGAAAAGAAAGAAAAGGAAAGAAAAGAAAGAAAAGGACGAGAAAAGAAAGAAAAGGAAAGAAAGAAAGAAAAGGAAAGAAAAGAAAGAAAAGGAAAGAAAAGAAAGAAAAGGAAAGAAAAGAAAGAAAAGGACGAGAAAAGAAAGAAAAGAAAGGAGAAGCAAATTCCAAACGGCGAAGACTGGCTCGATCGACGAAGATACCGTGAGAGGGGGCTCTCTGTAATCGGTATGGAAGCGCTTTAGGAAGTTGAAACGGAGAAGGACGGGCTATAGATGTTTCTCAAACGCTTACTTGTCCACCGTAATCTGTCGCATGTTTTCGCTGCTAACTACATAGTTACATAGGATCCGATCCGTAGGAGGCCGGGCGGAAGGAAGAGAAAAAAGAAAAAAGGCAGCCCCGCAGGGCACGGCAGGTACATGGCACGCATGTGACAAAGGAGGAGGCGATCGTCTGCCCGACCGGCCGCAACGCCGACCCCGTGCCGGGAACTCAGCCCGAGCCCGAGGTTCGGGCTTCGGGGTCTAGCGTCGTATCTGCACGGGCTCCGGGACTGCGCCGCGGCTGCCCGCACCCCGCAGCGGCGCAGCTCCCGGGTACATCCGCGACATATGCGTTCGCAGCGCGCCGTCAGCGCCGACGGGTGAGACAGACAGCACGGTACGTACGGAGGACGGTAAGCAGGCAGGCAGCGGCAGATGTCGGAACGTGCGCACGTGCGGCCCGGGCCCCAGCCATTGGCCGGGCGGGGTCCGCATTGCACAGCCCGGAAGTCTGCAAGCCAGCAAACGCAGCCGTCGCGCGCAAGTGCGCGCGCCTCCGTCCCGCCGGCATCGCTCGGCAGGTAGGCAGGCAGGCCAGACAGGCAGGCGTCGCACAGCACGCGTCGCGATTGGGGTTGCGAGCGGGCGAGCTAACGAGCTAACGCTATCCATGGAGCATGTAGGTATGTAGAGTATGTACGTACAATACATACATACATACGTACATACATAATACATACATATGCATGCTCACCGCGCATCATCGGCCGGCTCATCGCGAAACGTGGAGAAGCAAAACTACCGACTCCCGCTGCATCCGGCTTGAGACAAGGTATTGGGTCCCGTCCGTCCGGCGGTACATATGTATGTATCTATCTAGACACTGCGTGGTGCACGTGCAGCTGCTGTGCCTGCATGCGGGGCTTTGGAGTTCGGCGCGGCGCGCCCGAAATAGGCGGAGTCACGTAACGTCACGCGGCGCTGTGTTGCGGTTCTGCATACCGTGTGCCATAGCTAGAGTACGTAAGTACTGTAAGTATGTACATATGTAGTTAGTTACCGCATGCATGCGTAGTCAGAGCACGTGCCGTGCACCCGTGGTTGCACCTGGAGCGGTGGCGTCAGTCCTAGAACCGACAACCATCACGTCTACACATCTCTCCCGCTGACATCTCGTTTTCTCCTTTTTCCCCGCTCACGTTCGCCCGATCGTCTCGACGCACGCTCCCCCCCGCTCCGTTTGGAAACACAGCCATACGGATATATGCACAGGCGTGCACAGGTGCATATATATATATCATCGGACGCCAGCTCCTCCCCCGCTTCACGGACGACGGAAATAGCCACCGCCAGTGCAACGCGCGATGGCGAATGTTGGGGGCTGTGACCACTCAATCACCAGCCAGCCATCTCGACATCTCGACATCTCGGCGCCACGAACCACCTGCATACTTAGGGGCTACATACACATCCAAATCTCCCATTGCAACTCGGAAATCGCGCTGCGTATGCCGATGTGCACACACAAACCCGCCAATCCGTCGCCATAATCGAGCTTCGAACGCTCCTCCCCCCCTGCCCACGGAGAAGAAGAGAGAACACACGCCTCGCACGATGCATGTAAGCATGTATGTATGCACAGCCACTCGCGACCCAGTCCCCAGCTAACGTCCGGACTACAGGTCGAACTGAAACGAGTCGACTGCGCATGGCCCTTCCTCCTCCTCCTCCTCCTCCCCTCGCCTCGTGCGTGCAGAACTGGAGGAGTTATCTACAGTATGAATGTAGTATCTGCATGTTACAGGAGCGCATGCAGGGAAGAAGAACAAAAACAAAGAGACGAGACCGTATCCGGATGCAGGAAGCGCACACGTCGATGCATGTACCGCAGCTATACCGGCCCGTGTACGTTCGCATGCATGCACGCACATACCTGTATGTAATCAGGGGGGAAGCAAAGCAACAAACGGTGGGATTTCCGTTCGTTGCGGAGAGAACGGGTTAGCTACCGGCCAAAACGCGAAGGAGAAAGGGATGAGATCGCCACGCAGCGTGAAGAGTGTGTAGGTGCGCGCCGCTCGCTGGGGCGAGACGACTGCAGATGGGGATATCCTTTCCGCCCGGATATTTTTGGTGGGGCGGCACGGCGGGGTCATGCGCTCGCACTCGCGTCGACGCCACATGCGTGCTGTTGTCGTGTTGCTTAGTCAGACCACGTGATGTTCATCACGTACATCTAGAGCAGTGGCGTCCGTCCTAGAACAATCAACCATACATCTTATATTCTGACAGGTTATGAGCCCTCGTCGCGCAACATCATCGAATCTCCATCTATTCTTACCAAAAATATTGTAAAAAAACCTAACTCAAACCTCTTGTTTGAGTTCCTCTTAGTGAATTTGACCATCTTGACAAGTTTGTCACCGACAAGCAGTTGTCTCGCGTCAAAAGTAGCTCTTAGAGAGCCAGCGGTAAGCGCGGGGGCCGGCGTATTCGGGACCCGTTTATCTACGTCTAGTCGTTTCACAGACGAAGTTAACGGTTTGTTCAGAAACAATCATGCAGAAACAATCGAAGATCAATCATGATACGTGGTATCAAGGAAAGCACGGTGTCATCAAGAAGTTGGACGGTACAAACTACGAAGAATGGATGTACAACGTCAAATCCACCCTCAAAATGGCCGATGCCTTTGAGATAGTCAACGGAAAAGAGACGGAACCGCCCAAGGAAAACACCACGGCCTGTGAAAGCTACAGGAAGCGTCGTGCTACAGCAGCCCACCTGCTCATCTACTCATGCATGTCCAAAATCCAAGTGCATATCCGTCACCTTGAAGACCCAAAGGTAATCTGGGATACTCTGCAGAAACGGCTTGATTTCACTGCATCTCAAACTGGAGGGGCTGCTATTCTCACGAAATTCATCAATGCTCGTCCCGATTCAGGAGAGACTATTGGAGAGTATATCACACGTCTTCAGAATTACCAAACTCAACTTCACGGAACCAAAGAAGTGATAACGGACGGATTGCTTCAGTCTCGCATTTTCGAATCCGCACCGCCTGAGTTCAGAGGTCTTATCACCAATCTTCGAGACCAGCCAGATATCACGGTAGAGAAGATAATGGTCAGGCTTTCGTTTGATGAAGAAGAACGAAGAAATTCATCCACAGCAATGACTTTGTATACTGGATCGGCGCTTTACACCAGCGGAACGCATAACTTCGGAAGAGGACGAAGCCAAGGACAAGGTCAAGGAAGAGGTAGAGGCCGAGGTCAAGGACAAGGCCAAGGAAAAGGTTCTGGCGGCCGGCCTGGCTACGGACGAAATGGACATTGGAATCAGTCAGATCGACAGCAACAGCAAGAAGAATCCTATTCTGAATCAAGGAAGCGCAAACTCTCTGACATCGAATGCTATTACTGTGCCGAAACTGGTCATCTCAGAAAAGATTGCCCGGTAAAGCATCGAGCGGATGAGACCTCTCATAAGCACCAACGTATACAACCTACTGGACAGTCGAACGCACTGATTGTCGCCAGCCAGTCAACTAGCGATCAGTTTGAGGACGACAGCAGTGGCCTGATCCTATGACTAGCCGACCATACACCAGCCAGTGAACCGGATATACTCGGACAATCTGCACCGGCATATTTTGGTTGGTATCGGAAGGATCATCAAATCGGATATGGATTATCGACTCGGGTACCTCTCATCACATGTATAACGGAAACAAATCGGATTTTTCAGCGTATTATCAACTGAACATGCCAATCAATGTCTTGCTGGGCGACAATACCAGTATTCAAATAACCCATTACGGTACAATATATGTTCAAAATCTTCAGATTAATGCACTTCATACACCTACTCTCAGATACTCGCTATTATCCAGAGAAGAACTCCAGTTGGCGCGCAAGATCCGGTCGGTGCACAAGACTCAAGAACTCCGGTCGGCGCGTATGACTCGAGAAGACCTCCGGTCGGTGCGCAAGATCCGGTCGTCGGCAGCGCGCAAGATCCGGTTGTCGGCGCACAGAATACAGATATATCGACAAGCCTCCACTGCAACACCTATGGCGTTTTGGCTGTATTGCCTATAAGCTTATACCGAAGGACCTCAGAATGGACAACAAGATGGGAGCACGCGCCAAACGATGTATGATGACAGGCTATGTTCGCAACACCACTGGTATCTGGCGCTTATGGGACATGGAGTCCAGACGCATTATTGAATGCTCGGACGTCAAGTTTGACGAAGACTCTATGGCCTACTCGGAGGACTCTACATGCAATGAGGGAGATCCACTAGGACTTCCACCGGAGAAGCCAATATATGAAGAAGTTCAAGTTGAAGGGCCTATATCTAAAGTAGCACCTGAAGAGGTGACTACAAGCACACCTGACGAGGTTGTTGCGGCTATGAGCGATCCCAAGGGGACTCATAAGCAAGAAAAAGCTTTGAGCGAGTCCAAGGGGACTCATGAGCAGAGAAACGCTACGAGCGATCCCAAGGGGACTCATGAGCAGAAGAACGCAAAGAGAAAGAAGGAAAAGGACAAAAGTACGCCTTCTGTGCCTACGCGTCGATCAACGAGGATACAAGGACAAGCAGCTACTGGCACGCAGAATCCGGTTGTCGGCGGCGCGCAAGATCCGGTCAGCACGTAAGACTCGAGAAGACCTCCGGTCGGCGCGTAAGATCTGGTCATCAGTGTGCAGAATCTGGTTGTCGGCAGCGCGCAGGATCTGGTCAGCGCGCGAGACTCGGGAAGGCCTCCGGTCGGCGAGCAGAATCCGGTGGTCATCAGCGCGCAGAATCCGATCGTCGATATGCAGAATCCGATCGTCAGCGCGCAGAATCCGGTGGTCGGCGTGCAAGATCCAGTCAGCACGCAAGACTCAAAAAGACCTCTGGTCGGCATACAAGATCCGGTCAGCGTGGAAGACTCGAGAAGACCTCCGGTTGGCGCGCAAGATCCGGTTGTCACGCAAGCCATAGAAGACACCCGGAATTCGGTCGGCGCGCAAGCTCGGAAGTCGGTCAATGCTCTTGTGGTCGATCCAGACCTACCGATCAAGAATACTACAATGTCCGACTCTTTACCGCCGAACGGAAACGATCCGCGAACCTAGCGACAAGCTATGACCTGCAACCTACAGAGACAATGGTAGGAAGCAATGAGGTGGGAATATGCGTCACTCATGAAGAACAACACCTTTACACCAGTATCGAGGAAAATAGTCAGCCTATTGGTTGCAAATGGTATACAAAACCAAGCACAATCCAAATGGCACAATCAGATACAAAGCCCGGCTGGTTATTAAAGGATATGAGCAAGTTGAAGGCATCAGCTTTGACGAAACCTATGCGCCGGTAGGTACCATGAGTACTCTACGCTATCTTCTCAGCTTTGTTGCCCGAAACGAGTGGAAAATCGATCATCTGGATGTCGTGACGGCCTTTCTTAACCCGGAAATCGATGCGGAAGTCTACATGCAGCAACCGGACGGAGTCGATTGGCTTGAACCAACCAGCATGACGGTGTATTACTACTTCTTTACGTGGACGACATGCTGGTTGCATATGCTGATGGTTCTTCCGAAAGAGCTATAGACATTAAAAATGCCCTGATGAAACAGTACCAGATGTCGAATCTCAGTCCGGCAAAGCAGTTCCTAGGCCTTGATATTACTCGACTTCCTGATGGTTCAATCGTACTCAGCCAACAGACCTATATCGATTCGGTCGTCAAGCGGTTTGGTATGGAAGATGCAAATTCAGCGCTTACGCCATTATACCATAAGATTCGACTCGATACCGATATGTCAACCGACCGAGAAGTGGATTCAGCTGTCTACCATGCCATTGTTGGAAGTCTGATGTATGCGGCTACATCAACACGGCCCGATATTGCCTACTCTGTTGCTACACTCTATAATGCGAAACCGTATACAACTCATATGACGGCAGTGAAACGGGTTCTTCGTTATCTAAAGGGTACTTCAGACGTTGGATTGATTTTTTCCCAGAAGATCGACATTGGGAGTGGAAATGGATGTCTTGCTTGGCTATACCGATTCGGACTTCGCAGGCAACAGAGCAGACAGAAAGTCTCAAGGCGGATATATCTTTTACGCACACGGCGGACCAATAGACTGGCAATCGAAGAAACAGCTTCTAGTTGCAACATCGACCACCGAAGCGGAATACGTTGCTTGTTCTGGAGCTACACGCAAGGCCCGATGCCTTATTCAGCTATACAAAGACGTTACCGGTGAACACGTCACACCACCGATATACTGCGACAGCAATGGCGCGTTGAAGAATATCTGGTCGGGCGTTTCAACTGCAAAGACAAAGCACATCGATATTCGTTTTCACGACAGTTGAGAGCTTCATGCTCAAGGTCGTCATCAGCGTCTAGTTGAAGGAATGGGTTTGGGCAGAGTTCAGGGCGCGGGGTTGAGTAAATATTGAAGACTGTTTTGTATAGGACTGCGGCGAGTTGGTACTCTTTTCCCTAGCAGTTTTTCTCCCACTGGGTTTTACTGCGAAGGGTTTAATGAGGCCAACTGGGAGTTTGATTTTTTCGTGTGTCTCTTTGGGCTTACTGGCGTTCGGAAAGCGCAGTAAGGGGGGGAGGACGGACGCCACTGCTCTAGATGTACGTGAGGAACATCACGTGATCTGACTTAAGCATACACAACATTTAAGACAATCAACCATATCTTCTACACATCTTATATTCTGACACGTGCGCAGCGGAGAAGGCGGGATGCATGTGCGTATGGAAGCCAAGCAGGCGTCCCGGCCGCGGTCGACTGCTGAACTCGGATCCCCCGTGCGCCGGCGGTCTAGCGGCTCGGAGGTTAGTCACACGCACGCACTCGGCTGCACCCCGCCCGGCGTGTCAAAATGAGAAGATGAGTCGACGCCGTCATTGCATAAGACGGTGGCGACACCGCGCGTCGGTGCATAAGACGGTGGCGACACCGCGCGTCAGTGCATAAGACGGTGGCGACTACGCAGAGAGGCAGTCCATGCGGATTCTGTGTCGGGTGCCTTTGGTGGCAAGAAACTGGGCACGGAGGAAGTCGGAGACGATCATGTATATAGAGATGTCTCTGCCGCCTGGAAAGAGGAGGGTTATCGAATCTACTGTACTATCTCCACCCATATATCTCTACCGTAACCTGTTATTTTTGATAGGTTATGAGCCCGGCTTGATCGCTTCTATCAAAACCTCTATCTATCCAAAGAATCTCGTTGTCCCCAACCAGCCTTAGCACTAGACATCCCTGTCCAACAAACCTTTTTAAGCCACAACACCAAAAAACGCCCGATCAAACATCACGACAATGTCCGCCACCGATACCATCAAGAAGGATGTCCACCGCACCAACTGGGGATCTATCGAACGCCTCAACCTGACGAACTACATTGATTGGAAGATGAACGTCAAAAGCATCCTCAAGTCAATGAGAGCGTGGGAAATCGTCACTGGCAAGGAAAAGGAGCCAACCGAAACACCTCCTACTCTCGCCAACCTTGAGCTTGCCATCGAATCCTTCAAGCAGAGAAAAAATGATGCGGAAACCCTCCTTCGTTTCTCCGTCAACAGTACGATCCAAAAACAGCTCCGTCGTATGGAGGATCCAGCCGAGATGTGGGTCACGCTCGGGAACCAGTTCAACAGAACCTATTCCCAAACGCAACGCTCCATCCACGCGGGCAATCTGTACACCGTCAAACCTCACCCAGGTGAGCGTATCAGCAACTACTGCAAACGCCTGCTGCAATACCGCGATCCTGTCGATGGAACCGATGAAGCGATATCGGATTCCATCCTGCTCCAGCACCTTTTCAATAATGCGGGTCCCATATTCACCCAAACAACCCATGACCTACGAAAAAAGAAGAATACCATCTCTGTGCAAGATGCGATCGACGAACTCTGCGAATTCGAAAGGAACCACCTAGCAAACAATCAAATCGGCGATCCTGGAAACAATACTGCCGGAACTCTATTCTACTCGAATGGTGGAAAGACTCCGTTTTGTAAGTATTGCAAGAAGAAGGGACACCATATCAACGATTGTCGAAAGAAACAAACCCAGAATGCCCAGAAGACCTCCGGTAAGTTCCAGGACGGCCAGCAAACCAGTGGGAGAAAGCGCTCTCGAGACGACATTGAATGCTGGCACTGCTGGCAAACTGGACATACCGAGAGAAACTGCCCGCTCAAGAAGAGAACGGAAGAATTCAAAGCCAGGAGATATCGACGGAAGAAAGTCACAGGGAGGATATGTCTTCAAAGCCTACAACGGACCAGTCTCATGGAAGTCGTACAAGCAGAAACGGTATCGCTCTCAACCACGGAAGCCGAATACGTTGCCTGCTCAGAAGCTGCTCGCGAAGCCCAGTGGCTAGCCAAGCTACACACGGATATTGTTGGAAGCCTCGAACCTCCTCTCTGCGTAGTCGCCACCGTCTTATGCACTGACGCGCGGTGTCGCCACCGTCTTATGCAATGACGGCGTCGACTCATCTTCTCATCTTGACACGGCGGCCGTGGCCTGGAGGCTTCATCACTTATCCGTCAGGTATATTTGACGAGGTGGAGCGCGCCTGCCCAGGCGTCAAGGCCTACCCTTTGCCGGCGACATCGCGTGGTGGGTAGAGGGAAAGGATGAACATGAGGTTGCGACTGGGCTCGCGGCAGCGGCAGGGGCCTTGCTGCAGTGGGCAAGTGCGCAATGGCGTGAACTGGCTCACAGGGCAGATGGGCTTGTCACCGGCCAACCGCTGGAAGGTTGTGACAGCATTTGTCCTGTCTATCGCAACGTTCGGCTCGGAGCTTTGGTGGAAGGGTAGCTAGGCCTACGGCACCATTGACAGAGCGGCAGACCTGCTGCTGGTGAACCAGGAAGCTAGGGCAACTCTTGGAGCTCTCCGTACGACCAGCAAAGGGTGCCTTTCGTTGGAACCGGGGATGGGAGCCACCGCGGCGCAGCTTGACAACCGGAGGAGGAAATTTGGCCTCAGGCTCAGGAGCCTACCGGAGGGAGATCAGCCTCAAAGACTGGGCTGCGCGGTATCAGCACCGGGGTTTCTCAGGAAGGGTGGAAACAATGGTCCTCCTTCCGGAAGGGGCCCCACTTGGGGCGACTGTTAGATATCACCGACGACGAGGAGACCGCTAAGCGAATGGCAGAAGGCCCTCAGCCCCCTGGACTATCTATGTTCACGGATAGATCCGGGAGCAGTTGGCTACGCTGTTGCCTGACTACGGGGGAGCAGTGGAGAGGCCGCAAGGTGCACATGGGTTTCCAACAAGAAGCCTATGACGTCGAGTGCGCAGCGATTGCTCGCTCTGGAAAAGGCAGCGCGGTGGCCACGTCCCCAAGAGGCTGACAACTTACCCCGACGCCCAGGCAGCGGTTTTGAGGATGTCCTCAAATGAACTTAGCCCTGGGCAGGCATATGCCCTCGAGGACAGGAAGCATACATATCTCAACACTCCGGCAGAGGGAGCCGTCGGCAACGATCGAACTTCGGTGGTGTCCTGCTCATAAGGGGATAGCGGGAAATGAGGAAGCGGATGAGTGGGCGAAGCTGGCTGCAGGCGAGCCAGGTGCCCGGGGTGTGTGGAGCAGCTTCGGCTCGGTCAGTATGGTGGCCAGCCTGCATCCGACGCCCGCCACCTTGGCCGACCGCCCACCCGAAGAGGCCAACCACCGAGGCCAAGCGGACGGAAGCCACGGCCTAGGTGGAGCTTAAAGTTAGTGGGAAGGAGTACCGGTACAGCCGGCATCAGAAGCCGCGACAGAAGCAAAACTCCGTTCCAGACAAGCGACTCGCCGCGAGGTTCTACCAGTTAAAGTCAGACCACTGCCTCACTGGCCAGTACCTCTTTTCTTTTGTAATCTCCTTGGTGCGCACCACACGTTCTCGGGACAGGCCTGGGCGGAGGGCAAAAGGGGGTGCTTGCAACGAGCCGCCACTGCGCGGACAGCGGACAGGAAACGGACTGTACATATCCCCTCCATGATCTAGATAGGTCGCACGCGAGTAATGAATAAACAAAAAAAAAAACTGGCCAGTACCTGACACGAGGACACCTCTTCAAGTGCTGCCTACACTGGAAACGCCAGCAGAAGATCCTGTGGGCGGAGGTGCGAAGGGTGACAGGGAGAGGAAAGCACCGGTTCAAGATCCGAGAATTCTTCGCCGATGTGCGATGCAGTCAGACGATCTTGGACTTCCTCTCCGCCACGGACGTGGGGAAGCTGGCCCCAGTCCCAGTCGAGGAAGACGCGCAGAGTGAGGCGTCGGAGTGGGAACTCCGAGAGCGGAGGGAAAGGGAAGAGGAGAGGAGGGCGGGGGCCGAGGGGCCCGGCACCGGGGGAGAGGAAGAGACACTTTTTTCTACCCACGCCCTCTTTCTTGGTGTCCGCGGAAGAGGAGTAGGACATGGAGGTGACTTTCCTTTGTAATTTCCTTGGTGCGCTTTACATCTCCTTGGGACAGGCCTGGGCGGAGGGTAAAGGGGAGCTTACAACGTGCCGCCTGCAGACTGATTGAGGTCGGGGTCGGGCAGCCGACGGGAACTGGATGGTTTGTACATTGCTATGATCTATATAGGTCGCATGCGAGTAATGACTAAATAAAAAAGAAAAGGGCGGCCTAGAGGCTGAGGAGATGGGGGCTGGGGTTGAGGAACACTTGCAGTTCTTCCCCACGCCCTCCTTCGTGGAGAGGTTCAAGGAGACGGTTTCTTTGGTCGTTTTTTTTTGTTGTTTCTCGGTGCGCTCTACAATCTGGGACAGACCCAGGGGGGAGTCATGACCAGCCGCCTGCTGGCAGTGGACAGGAATCGGAAAAAGCATAAGTATTGTCATGCAATCAATAACCAAACGGAAACGGCGGCCACGGGAATGCCGACTCGCATAGGTACTTGCTCGGTCCGCGTGTAGCCGACGGAACAGAGAACAAAGGGGGGGAAAGTGAGATCCGGCCTCCGGCCCGTACGAAACGAGTTCGTGCACCGTCCCCGTCCAACACGACCGCAATCCGTGCGGAGTCGAGCTCGATGATGCGGAGGTATCCGGAGCTGCGGCATCGGACGCAGGCAGCGACACATGCTGGCCCAAGAGTTCGGCGAGCCCTGGCAGAGGCGGTGGCGGATCTTCGAGCTCCTTTAGCATCTTTAGACAGAGTGACGAACTACGATCACGATGCAACTGACAGTCCATCATATGTCACTCAAGTTGGATAGCGATTTGCAGCCGCAAAAGACGCAGTGAGGAGGGAGATTCCACCGCTGGCACCGTGCCATTTGTTCGTGGAGACATGGCCGGTTAGCGCGCCAAACATAGAGACAAGAAACCAACCCCCTTCCCCCCAAAAACAATGAAAATAGAGAATAAGCCAACCCCTTCCCCCCAAAACAATGCAAACTCCAATACCATGAACGCGATATCGCCACCACTAAAAGAAAACCCCCTTTTTCCTCACGCCTTCCCTTCGCCCTCGCCCCTGTAGAGCTTCGCCTGCACGCGCAGCCTCCAAAGCCCAGCGGCCCACACCGCGGCCGCGAAGACGACGGTGGCGACGTGAATCATGGTGCAGATGAAGTTCCAGTCCTGCATGGTGCAGACGATGTCGTAGTCGATCCTGTTGGCGTAGGTGAGTCTCCGCACAACGGCATCCTTGTTACAGGCCCAGCCCCAGACGTCATTGCCGGCGGCGGAGGCGCGCACGGTGTTCATGGCCGTGCCGGCGGCGGCCCAGATGACGATCCAGGCGACGAAGCCGAGCACCGTGGCCGCCGTCGCGAGCGGCGACGCCTTCTCGCCGCCGCGGTGGCCGCCCCGCACGTACCCCCATAGCACGTACAAGCACGCCAGGAACGAGACGCTCGCGACCGACAGCGTCAGGCCCTGCGGCCACACCACCGTCGGCCGTGCCCACGGCACCAGATCGCCCACCGCCGGCAGGTCCTTTGTCGCCAGGAAGATCTTGAACGTCGCGATCGAGAGCCCGATCACCACCGCGCTGCTCAGGTCGGTCGGTCAGTGTTTGCGGAAGGGGAAACGGACGGGGGGGGGGGCATGTGGACGGACCTGCAGATGAGGCTGAGCCCGCGAGCGATGAATTTCAGTACGCGGATCCACGCTTTGAGCTTCTGCTCTCGAACGTCAGCCGCCCGCGACTAAGATGGGGGGATGGAGGGGGGCATACGAGATCACTCGCCACCAATCCCTCAGACTGCGTGAAACCCGACGACGATGGACTGATCGGGTGACGCATGGCGGTGTCGTTGCGTTGAGTCCGATTGTAATGTAAACAGTTGGGGGCGGTGGGGGGAGAAAGATGTCGCCGCCGTCCCGCGCAGGATGCGCAGTCCCATCTTATATGCCCTCAACGTGGCGAAGGACCCCTCCGTAAGCGGTGACACGTCTTTCCCTGCGATTACCCAAAGCTGGCGCAGTTGCTCACGTATGTATGTGGATTGTTTCTTTGTTTGTTCACTCATCAGACCTATGAATTCCGTGATCCACTTGACGCATCGCACTACCGTCGATCCCCTCGCCACGCGGATCGACTGCTGGGCCTTTGCAGTGACTGAGGATTTTCCACGAGCAGGTATATAGAGCGTGCAGACACCCAGTTTGTCAAGCTGCGGCGCGTCCCACCTCACAGTCAGCATTTTGATCCTGCTTTTCTCGCAGTGCGTGTTGACGGAAACGCGCGTTGATCATTGGCTGCGCACCGGGGGGGAGTCGCCTGGCTCTATCTATATATAGTTAGCCGTGTAAGATGTACATATGTATGTAATACATATGACGTCACTGCGCCCGGTCAAGGACGATATAAAAAAAGAGATGGATGCGAAGGAAGAAAGAAAAACTGCTTCAGGCTGTGATTTAAGCTAGAGGAATTGATCATGATGTTTTTTGTTTGATGAAAATTTCGCAGTGGACATCAATTTTGCCCCCCAGCGTAACGAGCCGAGTGAGTGAGTTATTATGAACATGATAATTGGAGGGGACATCGCTTTTGTGTCTATGTAGCATGCTGGGAGTCAGCGACTAGCGTAGTCTGGACGCCAAGCATCCTTATTGACTCTTATTGACTCTTATTGACACAACACACCACATTTTTGACTCAACACACCGCGTTTATTGGCTCCCGTCCTTTGCGCTTCACTTCCGCCACCACAACGGAAAATTCTTATAAAAATAGGGAATGTAAGATATATAGAACGCTCGCGCAGTTCCTCCATCCCCCGACGACTGTGTTGTGGTGCCGGTCGCAAGATCGAAAACCACCGTAAAATCGCGACGAAGAAATATTACCCAGTTGAATTGAGAAATCCCGTGAACTGAATCATGCATTTCGTGTCGCTTCTCAGCTCTGGTGCTTATCTTATCGATCTTTTCCTGTCTGGGTGCTGGGCACTTCTATTTTTTTTTTTCCCCTTGGCATCCATCTCTTTTTTTTTTACATACTTTTGGTAGATAGGGTACCAATTTAGTGTACCTTTTCTCCATCTACTACATATCCATACGGAGCGAGTGGATCGAGATGGCGGCTGTCAGATATTACTTTGTGGCTATATACATACATACATACATACATCCGACAATGCTTATTGCACTCCAGGTGCGACTGCAACTACGGCCGACTTCTCACCGCATGGCAGAGTGCCCCCAGCAGGTTCACGTGCCTGTGTTCCACCGACGGCAGACAGCGGGGCGGCCACGACTCACGGAGAAGCCGCGTCTGTCCTGGCGTCCCACGGCCGGCGTTGAAGGGCGAACGCCTCCTCCTCCTCCGCCTCCGCGCTCCCTCGGCGCACATCGTAAACGCGCGACCGGATCGAGGAGGGCGCGCGGCAGAAATAGCAGTCCGAGTCGTACATATCTAATCTCTCGCGGGATCGGCAGCTTCTCGCGCGAGAAACGTCCTGGCTCCTCGGTGCACTCTGTGCGTACGTAATGGCGACGCGGCATCTATATACAGCCTCGCCCTTGTTTCTTTGCATGCACACCCGGCCGTCCCCGCTCGGCGTCTTCGAGCGTCGGGGCGAGACGGGATGGCCGGCCAAGGTTCTGTGACGGACGGGCCGATTCTCGCCACGTGCGCACGGAAACGTTTCGCAGCTCCATTGCCAGTGCATCTACTAGTAGTCACTGCTGGTAGAAGGAACGGATAGAAGCACACGTGTGCATCGCAGGGCTAAGTTTCGCTTTCCCTTTTTTCTGGGGTTTCAGCGTGCGGCTCGTGAGTACTGCGGATAAGTGGGTCCTCTACTTCTGTCCACTGGCCGGCCCGGGAGCTCGATCGCCCAGAACGAGCCCGCCGGGGGGTTTGTTAATTCATTGACCACAACGCGACCTACATATCTAGATCGTGACGGTAAAGAGTGAGGTCAGATTAACATCTGCCTCTGGACAAGGACAAACCCCTGAATCCAGCCCGACGCAGCATTCCATCCTCATATACCCTTTGGGCGAGTTTAAAGTCATCTTACGGCTTACAAACAAGGTATGGTAAGTGTGTTATACTTAGTACAACTCACACAAACCTCATTCCATGACTTGGGGTGAGGTCTATGTCTTCCCAAGTCAGCTCAGCCTTCATACATCTAGAGCTAGGTGCAGAAAATTTTGTGGACGTTCTCAGGTCTGGGGTTAACCTTCCCCAAGGAGTGAGTTTTACACCATCTCAGGTTCTATTTGCTCAGGTACCTACATGCAATCACTCGACGACGTCAAGCAACCCGTTATGCCCAATTGCAAGCCGCACAACCGCAACGACCGCAGAAACACGGCATGCCGGCCGCTGAAGGCGACGGAATGCTCGCACTCTCAGTGTCGACACTATCACCATCCAGTGCGCCCGAGGAACAAATGGAAAAGGGGGGAGAGAAAAAAAACTACGGTACCAGGGATTCCCGCATGGTCACCCACTGCAGTACTAACCTGGCGATACCTTGCTTAACTAGGGCTGAGCGGACGGGAAGCCGTGTATTCAAGGTTCTATGACCGTAGCTGTCTACTAACGGACGTACCGTCGCATGAATGGAACAGCTAGCGGAAGCGAGCTGGCCGACTAGAGGGGCCGGCCCTGTTGACAACGGGGGTGGAGCGCCCGAATCCTATTGTGGCACGTCGACAGCACTCGCCGATCAGGGCTTTATGTATCAACGTGGAAGGTCGGTAGCCATCACCGCTTAGCATAAACACTTTGACACATGTGCAGGCCACCGTCTGTCCCGCCCGCCGTCCGAAGGACCACAACTCGATAGCAGCAACCCCAGACTGCCGGCAGATGGCAGCTGCGTAGAACGAGTGAGATCCGATGATTGTCGACGTGCAATCCCAACCAATTACACCGAGAGTAGGTGCCCCGACCCGTGCAACCGCCACGACAACTCCGATCCGGCAGCAGTAAGAATCCTCAACCTTATCTTATCTTCTCGTATTGGCCATTGCCTGTCTTGGCTTTTGCGCGGATACAGGAGTAGGGCCAATGGGTCGCCACGATTCCATGCTCAAGACGGGCCGCGACGAGCATCGATACGAGCCCAGCATTTACGAGGAGGCGATGAGGAGGTTCAGACATCGGAGACGTGCCTGGGACCGAGACTTGATTCCAGGTGTGTACTAGTACACCCAGTTATCTAGGCAGTGCGTGTGTATTGCTAACGCGGAACTCGGTCGATCAGCGCCCCATCGCGAACCGGAGGTTGCTTGAGCCTGAAGAAGCACCCACGAGGTCACCGAATTGCAGTGCAAGGGGAGAGGTCGAACGAGGGGGAAAAATAAATCTTCTTAACTGTGTAGAGTACACATACTCCCTCAGTAGCGAAGGTTGAGGATATAAATACGAGCATACGAGTCGATGTTCCCCATGCGTCGTAATGGGACGTTCGCGGAATTGCGGCGGGCCCCGGAGATCCAATCAGATTTGCTCACATGGTTGCCCCGCTCGGAAGGCGCGCGACGACGACGACGACGACGACGACGACGACGGGGGCTTCCTGCTGCCAATCCCCATCGTGAAACAACCTCCCCCCTCAGACCAAGTGTGTAGAGATTGTTGCCCATTTCTAGGCCATGACGATATACACACTGTCCGATCCATACATACATACATACAGTTGTGGCTGGTTGCTTAGCCGAGTGCTCAGCCGAACATTAGAGTTGTGGCCGTGCAGCCCAATCCGGCCGCTAAGCGAGGGCTGCAAGTTTCTGTATGTACGGCATTTCCCAGAGTCGAGGATGTATAAGGTATGTACTTATGTAACTTTGAGATGAGAGCACAAACGGTGTTTTTTGCAGGTGCCTGCCTGCCGGCCGGCCAGACCCGGTTTTACGTAGTGTGTGCATCGCCAACACGAGGAAAAGAAAAGAAACAGCGAAATCAAGTTAAGGTGCCCAACCAATTCGATCAGGCTGTGCGCCCAAATGGATTGGTATGCATCGCGGAGTCCTTGGTCTGATGCCGAAACCACATCCAGTAGGCGGTTGCGCTGCTGGGCATCTCTAGAGTAGCTATCTACGCACGTATTTTGTGAGGTATCGTTCGGCGATCGCGATCGCGCCCCCACCCGACACCACCGGATTTCACATGAACGGTGGCGGAGGTAGATACAACACTACGCGCCACCAACCCGCCCAATCGTCACCGGCGGGTCACGAAAAAAAAACAGTGGCTTGGCCCGACGTCCTTTCTCCGAGGTAGTAGATACACTGCCATGATTGACAGCTACTTGATCTGGCCAGAAGGACTGGATGCAGGCAGCCGGATTGCAGAGATGGGCACGGCTGCTTGCTAGTGCGGAGTTCTCCCGTCTACACGTCGAAGGGGGACAACAGAGTTACAAAATACGTACTACTCTGGAAAGGAGTGTAATTCCCGTTAACTTTGTAACACTGGTCCCCGCACCTGCCCAAGGCACAGCGCCCTTTTCTCTCGCTTCCCCCGGCGAGAAAGATCGATCGTCGGTATGGAGGCAACCCTCTTGAAGTTTCTCTGTCTGCACACATGGCGAGTGGGAGGAATGTGACGTCAGCGCGCTCGTATCCGAGACCGCCAGCCAACGACAAGTGACGCTCGGAGCATTCGCCCTCAGCCGTTGACGAATTCCCCGCTCTTCGCTGATCAATCGAGAAGGGATGGGCCGGCAGCGGAGATCTCTGCTCGTGATTTGGGGGGTTTGCTTTCTGCGAGGCCGGGGGCGCCTGCACTGTGCTTGGACATGTGTACCTACCATACTCGACCCGGCTGGTTGACCTGGTCTCCGGCTGTAGCCGCCGGGTCTGCCCGCCCTGCAACGTCACAGTTTATCGCGCAACCAGAATCCGCGACGAGCTGCGATCCGGGAAGAATGCGCGGATTGGCGGCCACCAACCGGAGGGGGATTCCATCCATCGCGCTCCAATCGTGTCCTCGAGCCGGCACTGCAGCGGGGAGCACGTATCTCGCAGGCCCCGGCGGAAGAGTCGCGGCGCTCTGTCCATCCCTCGCCCTTGCTGCCGGCAAGCTCGGCGCTGTAATCCAAGCCGAAATCCGACGCCGATGATGGCCTCCATACTGGAACGCGGTGGGCCTCGCGTCCCCCCCCTCCCCGACGCACCCGAATCAGGATTTCGCCCCCAACGACGTGACCAGAGATTGCGCATTCCTTGTCGTTCGGTCGGGGGCGTGGTGCAGGATTTCCGTTCGCGGGCGGTGATCGGCGCTGCTCGAATGACCGAGAACAAGGTGGGTCGACAACCCATCGAGGGCGGCATCTAGAACCGCCTATCATATCGTGGTCGCAGTTGTCACAGCATCGCTACTCGCCGCTGGCCCCATGACGTACGGCGCCCAATTCTCTGGTACCGCTCACCCACCCCCCAATTTCTATGGTGTGATTTTCCGGTATAAATGCGCTCCGCTCCCGATAACTCTCTCGCATCCAATTCTGCATCCACTGGTACCATAGCGGACAAGTAGCAACCCTTCTCGGTCATCTCTCTCTCCCCAGGGAAACCACAGACACTTGTCGAAGAAGTCTTCATCGGTCCCGTCCTTCGCCGCCACAGCCAACTCCAACAGCAACTGCAAATCTCCACCTCGAAACAGCCACCGAAATGGCCGCCACCGCTGCAAAGATCGCTACTTGGGCGATCCGCGTCCTCCAGTTCTTCTTCGCCATCATCCTGATCGGCATCACCTCCTACATGGTCGACCAGTACCGTGACGGCGGCTTCCGTGTCCTGCGCGAAGTGTCGCTGCCGCTGGCCACCTCGGTCATCGCGCTGATCCTGACGATGCTCTCGATGGTCGCCATCTTCTTCCTGAGCTACACCCTCCAGCTGGTGGCCGCGTTCCTCGACTTCGTCGTCTTCGTCCTCTACCTCGCGTCGGCGATCCTGCTCCGCCACAACTACCACGACGAACGCAGGAGGAACCCGCTCTGGTGGTCGCTCATGGACGTGAGGCGCTCCCAGCTCGAAAACGACTACCCCAACTTGATGTCCGGACTCGTCAAGCTCCTCGTCGCCGGCGTCGTCATCCAGCTCTTCCTGTTCTTCATCACCACCATCCTCGGTGTCATGGCCGCCAGCCGGTCCGACCCCGACCGTCCCCGTCGCTCCAGGCGCGCCGTCGTGTAGACGGAGATGGGACTCGCGCAGGAGAAGAGGGGAAGGACGAAGGAAGGAGGGAAAAGGGAGACGAGGTTTTCATTTTTGTTTATTAACGACTGGATGCATCATGATATGTCTGGTTTGACTGTTTTTTTTTTCTTTGTTGTTTTTAATTTAAACTTCTTGATAATAATGCTCAAGTGAGCTTTTGGCGATGGGGGGGGGGGATATAATCGGCACGTTGGTTTGCTGTTCCATGTATGACTAGTGATTATCGAGTGCAATCCGGAGAAGTATTTTGAACTTTGGCTTTCAAAGGGGGGATACTTATCAAACAGTGGGATGATGCGTGATGAACGGTAGCGGCAGTTTGCCGTCCAGCACCCAGCCGTGCGCCCCACCGGCCTGTGACTGACACCCGTCGTCAGCCAACGACCTGCTGCGGCGGACAACCCGAGCGCAACATTGATCGAGCCCACGCCTATAACCACCGCGGGCGACAATGCGAACTTCTCCACCGCCGATGCCGACGCCGTCGTAGCCTTCTGTTTCGGCACGTGCGGGCCTCACATCCTCCGCGCCGGCAGACGTGGACCTAGTGCGGCGCTGGTTGTGGTTCCTGCGGTCCCGGTCCTGCGAGTCATACGCACATACCGTCCCCAACACCCCCCGTACTACCCTCCCAACTAACCACCACCGCCTTGTGCAGGATCTCCGAGCTGCTCCTGGCGCATCTATCGGCCACACCTATCTACACGCTGGACAGCACCTCCCCGCCCGCGACGACGCCGCGCGATGCCGCTCTCGCTATTGGTAGCGACTCCCCAGCGAGAATGGTGGGCACGCCGGTGTCAAGGCACCTCTACACCCTCTTGATACCTCCACGCCATAGGCTAGATACATACGTAGAGTACGTATCGCATACATACATAGAGTACGTATCGCACGCAGGCGTGGCCGCAGCAGGGGAAAGTGGTGTTGCATCACTTGCTCAAGCGAAGACGGCCGACCTCTCCCAGGGCGGGGTGTACCGTGTGTATTCTCGTCTCGTCTCCTCTTGTCTCGTCTTGTCTCGGGCTCGGGCTCGGTCGACCTGCAAAGTCGCATCTCCACGACGAATCATAGCCGTGATCTCACCCCAGTAGGCCCAAAAAAAAAAAACAACAGAAACCGAAAAAGAATTCCGGAGCTGAAAGTAGCTTATATCCCTCTCCCCCCCTTACAAACGCCCTCGTCGTCGATGTCCCCCCCACCAATCGATGGGCTAGATACGGCACACAACCCATATGCATATGCATATGTATGTACATACTTAGACTCCTCCCACGTGTGAAAAATGTGGGCTTATTTGTGGGCTCGCTTCACCAAACGCGGACATCCGTCGATCGGGGGGGGGGAAACGAATCTAAAAAACGGCAAACCTTTAAAATGCCACAGCTGGCGCTTTTTTCTTCTTTAGAATTCACCAGTTTCAGGCGTTGTATCTTCTACGGATCGCCTGGGCTGACATACATTGATGGAGGAGACAGGTGCTTTCCGAAGCACCCCACTCCTGTGTTCGTGCGACCCCACAACTTGACGGCTTGTGTTTTTGGCCTATCTACATACCACGACGCACTCCTTCTCCTCGTTCCAGCTACCCCGGATGTGGATGTGAAATGGACACTGCGCACTTCAAGGTATGCTTCCCTGTGTAGATAGATAGAGCAACTAGGCGGTTAGTAAGCTGGCTGGCTGAGTATTGAATGCGATTGCCTAAGTATATACTTATGTAAGTACATCTACTAGTTACTCTAGAGTAGTACTTATCACTCTTGCCCGTGCGGGTGCTGAAGTGCATTGCAATCGCCCAATCCATGACCGCTTGCTTGAGTGACTTCAGATCACCGAATTCCTGACTCAAGACCTTACTGCCGAGCTGCCGCCTTTTTGCATGCTTGAGGGTTGTTGAGGCGCGGTGTGGTGTGGTGTGGTGTGTTGTGTTGTGTTGTGGTGAGGTTTTTTTTTTTTTTTTTTCTCCAATTGTGGTGGTTGCTGCCTAAGTAAGCACGCCCGAAAAAACAGGTGACATTCTACGTAACAGCTGTGGCATTTCAAAGTCAGACGCCAAAAAAAAAAAGAAAAGAAAAGAAAAGAAAAGAAAAGAAAAGGGAAACCTCCAGCATCGTCTATGTCCCGATAGGTTGCGCATACATATATGTAGCTAAAACCCTCCCGAGCAAAACAAAGATTTTTTTTTTTTTTTTTTATAGAGCTGTTGCCTAGCCAGACGAGTTGGGTGCAACCCACCGACTCTGCTGCGCAGGTACAAAGTATGTATGATCATACCTACATAGCTCCGGGGGGGGGGGGCGTCTGGATTTCGGTCTCTGGTTTTTTTTCTTTCTTTTTCTTTCTTTTTTTTCTTCTTCGGTGTGTGATGCGACGATGTTGACGAAATGGTATGCCGATGTATCTACTATACTTATGTGTGTATGTAGTCTAGGCCATCCACGCACGCCGGAAGTTGCCGGACGCGAGTAGATATTTTCTCGGTGCCGCAGCCGGCGCGCTCGATCCCGTATGTCTATCTGTACTCTATGTATGTAGATATGTATCCAGAGCCAAGCGTATCTATCCAGACTAGACTATGCACCGTCCATCGGAAGTCGGTGGCGACGAGACCGAGAGGGGTCAAGGAGAAGCGCCGAAGGGCCGTCGAGGACGTCGAGAAGCGGGGCCTTGGGGGGGGGGGGGGGGGGGGGGGGGAGGAAGCAGGTAGTAATTTTG